>Ga0207703_10000046_pt1 | contig 154474 bp, 144 predicted proteins | sample KBSSwiS12_FD_184304 | JGI IMG/M metagenome (GOLD analysis project Ga0207703, IMG submission 184304) | Switchgrass rhizosphere microbial communities from Kellogg Biological Station, Michigan, USA - KBS Switchgrass S1-2 (SPAdes) (version 2) | ecosystem: Host-associated > Plants > Roots >...
TCGTTCTGGGGCGACGCGAAGCGCCCGGTCGATTTCTACGACGTCAAGGGAATCGTCGAGCAGATCGCCGACAAGCTGCACGTTCCGCTGACGTTCAGGACGTCCGACGATCGCTGGTACCGCGCCGGCCAGCGTGCCGCGGCGTGGCACGGCGACCGCCGCGTCGCGTCGGTTGGCTTCCTCGCGCCCGAGCTGCTGCAGCACTACGGCCTCAAGGGCGACGTGGCGGCGGCGGAGATCGATCTCGAAGCGCTGCTGGAATCGACCGGCACCTGGACGATGGCTCCGGTCGCCCGCTTCCCCGGCGTCCCGATGATCATGGCCATGACGCACGGCCGCGATCTGGAGTACGGCCGCATCGTCGCCACCATTCGCTCGCTCGACGTCCCCTGGCTGCACGAAGTCGGTCTGCGCGATCACTTCGAGCCGGAAGGGGACGAGAACGTAATCAAGACGACGCTCGGCATGTGGTACCAGGCCTTCGATCGCTCCCTGACGCAGGAAGAAGTCGGCGTCGAGCATCAGCGCCTGGCGTCGCGTGTGGCCGAGCTCCTACCGGTGAAATTGCTATGAAGAAAACGAAAGAAGACCAGTTGTCGCTCGCCGGCACCGAAGAAGCGGAGATCCTCGCCCGTCTCAACGAGCGCGTCGAGCGCGCCGTGTCGCTCATCCAGGAGCTCCGCCGCGAGCGCGACTCCCTGAAGACCAGCCTCGAAGCCGCCGAGGCAAAGCTCCGCGATCACGAGGGGACGACGGAGCGCGTCACCACGCTGGAAGAAGAGAACGATCGCTTCCAGAAAGAGCGCGGAGAGATTCGGGATCGGATCGAATCGATATTGTCGAATCTCGAGGCGTTGGAAGAGGCGTAATCGCGGCGACGGAACGCGTTTTGCGGAACGCCGGTCGTAGAATGGTGTCGATGGATTCGGCGACAAGCGTCGTTCACAGTGATCCCGAGATCATGAGCGGCACTCCGGTGTTCGTCGGGACGCGGGTGCCTGTCTACAACCTCTTCGACTACCTCGAAGCCGGCGACTCGCTCGACAAGTTTCTGGCGTCGTTTCCGTCTGTGAGCCGCGAGCAGGCGGTCGCTGCGCTGGAGCTCGCGAAAGAGGCGGTGTCAGAAGTTGCGTGTGCTCATCGATGAGTCACTGCCCGTCGAGCTCGCAGACGAGCTGACCGGCGGGCACGACGTCGCCACCGTCCACAGCCAGGGATGGCTGCGCCTGAAGAACGGCATCCTCTTGCGCCGTGCCGTCGACGAAGGCTTCACGATTCTCGTCACCGGCGATCACAAGCTGCGATATCAGCAGAACCTGCCGAAGATCGGAATCGGCGTTGTCGTGGTTACACGTGTGCGCAACCGCGTCGAGGATCTGAGGCCGCTCATTCCGCGAATTGCAGCGGCCATCGAGACGACTCGGCCGGGAGACGTTACCGAGATCGCGCCCTGAGCCGGCGCCATCAGTCGCTTTTCGTCGACGCCGTCCCGAACCGGACCCCGAAAAAATCTCCCTTGTTCCACTTCGGACGCTGGTCCTGCTGGGCGATCGATTGCGCGATCTTGTAGAGGTCCGCGGCGAAGCGGGCGGCGGCGTCGAAGTCGAGGGGCTGGGTCATGTCGTCGCCCGGCTGGTGGTAGCGGTTCTTCACCCACTCCAGCGCGAGGGTGCGCGCCTCGGCGGATCGTTTCGCGCCGAGGATGATCGACGGGACGCCGATGCGGACGAAGGAGTACTGATCGCTGCGCACGAATCCGGCCTGGTCGGGGAACGGATCGCCGACGATCATCTCGCCGCTCGCCTCGACGTTCGTCTTCAGCGATGAATGATCGGCGCCGCGGGCGAAGAGCGCGTCGAAGTCCCACATCGAGGCGCCGTCGATGTTGATGTTCGCGACCATGGCGTCGCGCGGCACGCTCGGATGCTGAGCGAAGTAGTCGGAGCCGATGAGTCCCGGCTCCTCGGCCGTCACGGCGATGAAGAGGATCGAGCGCCGCGGCGGAGCGGCGGCGAACATCCGCGCCAGCTCGATCAGCGTCGCCACGCCCGAGGCGTTGTCGACCGCGCCGTTGTAGATCGCGTCACCGCGCACCGGCTCGCCGATGCCGAGATGGTCGAGGTGCGCGCTGATCACGACATACTCGTCGCGCAGCGCGGGATCACTCCCGCGCAGCACGCCGATCACGTTCGGACTCTGCAGATCGTTCGTCCTGCTCCTGTTGACGATGCGGATGCGCGGCGGGATGTCTTTCGACGCGGAAGGGGCGATCCACGCGGCGCCGCGGAGCTGCGGGAGAAATGGATGCGGAGCATCGCCGTCGAGCCAGGCGAAGCTGCCGACGCTCGAATACGAGCGGACCGTCGCCTCCCACGTGCCCGACGTCTCGTCCTCGGCGGTCCAGAGGCGGACAATGCCGATCGCGCCGTGCGCCGCGGCGTTCTCGCCCTTCGCGCTGGCGTAATGCGCGCGCTCCTCGGCGTTGAAGTCCTTCGGCGCGCCGCCGGTGACGGCGACGATCTTGCCGCGCGCGTCGATCTTCGCGTAGTCGTCGTATTTGTGCTCCGGAGCGGTCACGCCGAAGCCGGCGAAGACCAGCGGAGCCTCGACGTCGGAGAGGCCGCGGAAATCGCCCGCCAGGATGCAGTCCCTGCCGGCGGCGAGCACCGTGCGCGTGCCGTCCGCGCGGATCAGCTCGACGCGGCTTTCCGAGGCCACCAGCTCCGCTCGGCGCATCGGCACCGGCTGCAGTTTCGTCTCCAGGCCGATCCCCTCGAACTGCGCGGCGACGTAGCGCGCGGCGATCTCATGTCCGCGCGTCGCCGTGCCGCGTCCCTCCAGCATGTCGTCCGCGAGGAACGTCATGTGCGCGCGGATGGCGCCGGAGAGAGTTGCCGCGAGGAGGAGGGCGATCATCTACATCTCTTCGAGGAGGTCCTGACGGGTGTGCGCGAGGTGATGCCACGCCTCGCCCTCGTTGGTCTCCGATCCGGTGAGCATGACGACGAAGTATCCGTCCTTCACGTCGCAGATCAGCACTTTCCGGTTGGTGAACTCGATCTTGAACCGCAGGGGAACGCCGACGTTCATGTCGCTGCAGACCTTGCGCAGCTGGGTGAGGAAGATGCCCTGGTATGCGCCGAGAGCCTTCAACTCGTCCTGCTCGAGATCGTGCGCCGTGACCAAAGCCACGGTCTCGCCTTCCCAGTCGAGGAAGATCGCGGCGATGGAGCCGTTGGTGGAGCTGAGCAACTGCGCGAGGATTCCGTGGAAGGGCATAGCTGTCGGTCGTCGTCGTCCCTCTATCCTGCGCACAGACGCAGGATCTCCGGTGGCTCCGGCAGCGACTGAAGTTCGTGCGCAGCGCGGTGCAGCCAGAGATCCTGCGTCTGCGCGCAGGATAAATTGAGAATCACTCCCACATTTCGAGATACATCCGGGCCTCGGCCGCTTCGGCGGATGACGGCACGGCGGCGATGATTTTGTCGAAGTACCTGCGCGCCACTTCGGGCCGGCCGGCGCGCTGTGCGGCGACGCCGAAGCGTAGCATCGCCACGATCGAATCGGGATGCCGATCGAGGAACTGTTTGTACGCCTTGCCCGCGCCCTGCAGATCGCCGGTGCGCTCGCGGATGACTCCGAGGTAGAGGATGGCGGAGTCGAAATTCGGATCGATCTCGAGCGCGCGCGTGAGCCAGGCGATGGCCTCGTTCGGCCTGCCGAGGGCGTCGAGCGCCAGCGCGTCGTGATACGCGGCCGAAGCGCGCAGCGGCGAATGCGCGTCGGCGTAGATCTTCTCCAGGTCGGCCGACGCCTCGCCGTACTTCGCGAGCTTCAGCATGCCGACGGCGCGATTGAAGCGCGCCTCGGGGAGCGGGAGCGCGCGCTCGAAGAACGGCATCGCGCCTTTGACGTCGCCGTTCATCATCAACGCCAGACCGCGGAGGTTGTCGAGCTCGGGCGCCGTCGCGCCGGTCGATTTCACGCCGCCGAGCTGCGCCAGCGCCGCCGCCGGCTGGCCGCGCAGGAGCGCCGCGAGGGCGTTGCGCTCGGCACGGAGAGGGTCGTCGGCGGCGAGCAGGGGAGTGGCAACCAGGACCGCGAGCAGGAACGGTTTCAGGCTGCGCCTCTCACCTGGTCTTCAATCTGGATGTCGCCGCGCTTCACCGCCTGTACGAACGCCTCGACCACGTGCGGATCGAAACGGGTGCCGGCGAAGCTCTTGATCTTCTCGACGACGTAGTTGATCTCCATCGCCTTCTGGTAGGGACGGTTCGTGGTCATGGCGTCGAAGGTGTCGGCGATGGCCACGATGCGCGCCTGCATCGGGATCTCTTCGCCCTCGATGCCGTCGGGATATCCGCCGCCGCCCCACTTCTCGTGGTGGTACTTCATGCCGGGGATGATGTCGATCAACTGCGCGACGCCGCTCATGATCGCCGCGCCTTTCGCCGGATGGCCCTTCATCACTTCGAACTCGTCGTCGCTCAGCGCGCCCGGCTTGCGCAGGATGCGGTCGTCGATGCCGATCTTGCCGACGTCGTGCAGCAGCGCGGAGATGCGCAGGTTACGCTGCTCCTTCTCCGGCAGGTTGAGGTGCTTGCCGATGGCGATCGAGTAGCGCGCCACGCGCTCCGAATGGCCGCGCGTGTACGGATCCTTGGCGTCGATCGCGGCCGCCAGCATGCGCACGGAGTTGATGAAGAGGAGATGGTTCTCGTTCGCAGCCTTCTTCAGCTGCTCGACGGCCTGTTCGATGGCCGTCGACATGGCGTTGAAGTTCGTGGCCAGCTCGCCGATCTCGTTGTGCGTCTTCAGCTCGACGCGCTGCTGGTAGTTGCCGCGCGCGATCTCCGCGGTCCGTTCCGCGAGGAGGCGGATGGGGCGGGCGATATTCGAGGCGAAGAGCACCGCCGCGATGATGGCGAAGAGCAGCGCGACGCCGCCCCATTCCACCGTGGCCCGGATCATTTTGTTCACCGAGGCGTAGGCCTTCTCTTCCGGCTTCTGCACCACCACGGCCCAGTCGGGACGGCCGACCGGTGCGACCGTGCCGAGCACCGTCACGGTGCGGCCGCTATGGTTGTCGGTGTACGACTCGGTGATGCGCAGCGGGTTCTTCTTGAACTCCTGCACGATCTTGAGATTCGAAAAGTCGGGGCGCTGCACGTCGACGCTCGGCTCGCTGTGCATCAGCACCCTGCCGTTGCGATCGACGAGGAACGCCGTGACGTCGCCCTTTCCCTCTTCCTTGATGTGATCGGCGATCCGCTTGAGACTGACCAGTCCCTCGACCGTGCCGATCACCTTGCCGTCATCGACGACCGGTATCGCCAGGACGACCGCCGGCTGGTTCGCGCTGCTCACGTACTGCAGCGTGCCGGTGTAGGTCTGGCCCTGTTTCGCCGCCTCGACGGCGAGCGTCATCTCCTGCAGCACCTGGGCGTCGAGTCCCGCCGGCTTGGCCTCGGCGCCGGCGCCGTCGATGTTCAGCAGGCGCAGGGCGAGGAGGTCGCTGTCGGGCGTGAGGTAGTCGGTGATCCAGTTCGTTTCCGCGGCGTAGGTGAACGGATCGCCGCCCGGCGGCAGCGCCTTTTTCATGATGCGGATGCTGCCGGCGATCTTCGTCAGCTGCTGGGTGTTGCTCAGCAGGAGGTTCTGCACGTCGGTGGCGATGCCGACCGCGGAACGCGTGAGGTACTTGCGCTCCAGCGTTTCGAGCGAGTCGCGGTTGATGTCGATGAGGAACCAGTGCGAGACGAGCAGCGGCAGCAGCGCGACGATGACCATCGCGCCGAGCAGTGTCCAGAGAAGTCGCGGGCCGCGTGGGGTGGTGGTCGGGATGTCGGACATCAGGAAGTTAATTCTAACGTGCGTCGTACGGGCCGTGAACCGCGACGACGTTCGGCTCGGCGCCGAGATCGTCGAGGACGAACACCTGGTACCGGTCGCCTCCCGGCGCGACGCGGACCACGATGTGGCCGTGCCGCGCCTTCAGCTGATCGACGCGTGAGCCGATGCTCGCCTTCGTCGCGTCGTGCAGCGTCGTCGCGAAGATGTCGTGCGGACCGGGGTAGAGGCGGCCGGCGAGCATCCGCTTGAGCGAGTCTTGCGACGGATGCGTCGGCGACCAGGCGGGGAGGATGATGACCGGCGAGCGGAGGGTGGCAAGAAAGAACGCGCTCTCCGGATCGATCGAGCCGTGGTGATTCGCGACGTGCACGTCGGTCGGTCCGATGACGCGCGCCACCGCGGTCTCCACCGCACTTCGAACGACTTGAACGCATCCGGCTCGCGCCGCAACACGATCTGATCGTTCGCGCCGACGCGGATCGGCTCTTCCTTCACGTTCTTGTCGGCGATGAACGCGCGGAACGCCTTCATCATCGCGTCGTCCGGCGGCGGGAGGTAGGACGTGCCGCGATCGATGAGCGTGCCGATCGGGATCGACGAGCCGACGCCGGGCAGGCCGGCCAGGTGATCGGCGTGGTAGTGCGTGATCAGCGCGTAGTCGAGGCGTGGCTTCTCCGGCGCCATCATCCGCTCGATGTAGCGCGCGATCTTCGCGCCGATGGTGTCGTCACCGACGGCGCCGGCGTCGACGAGCATGGTGGTGCCGTCGGGGAAGACGTAGAACGCCGCGTTGCCGTGACCGGTGCTGATCTGGTGGATGTCGGGTGTGCCGCGCGACCAGGGCGGCAGCGGCTTCGATTCCTGCGCCGCGAGCGGAAGCGACAAAAGGAGCAGCAGCGCGACACAATGCAACTTCATGTCTCTCGGCATCTACGTTCATCTCCCGTTCTGCGCCACGCACTGCGCGTACTGCCCCTTCGTGATCAGCACGAACATGACGCTGGAGGAGCAGTACGTCAAGGCGCTTTTGCGCGAGATCGAGGCGCGCGGCCCATTCGCCGAGGTCGACACGCTCTACTTCGGCGGAGGAACGCCGTCACGCACCTCGATCACGCATCTGGCGATGATCAAGAGGGGAGCGGACGTCTCGTCCGCTCAGAGCGGACGAGACGTCCGCTCCCCTCTCAGCGAGTTCACTTTGGAGGCGAATCCCGAGGACATCACGCGCGACTCGATCGCGCTCTGGCGCGAGATGGGCGTGAACCGTCTCTCCATCGGCGTGCAGTCCTTTCACGACGACGAGCTGCGCGAGATCGGCCGCATTCACGACGCGGCCGCGGCACGCGCGGCGGTGAGGCTCGCCGTCGACAGCGGCATGCGCACGAATCTCGATCTGATCCTCGGGCTGCCGAAGCAATCGATCGAATCGTTCCGCGCGTCGCTGGACGAGGCGATCGCCCTCGGCGTGGGACATCTGTCGCTCTACATGCTCGATCTCGACGAGAAGACGCCGCTGCAGGTGCAGGTCGCGCGCGGACGGACGACGCTGCCCGAGGAAGACGACGTCGCGCGTCTCTACGTCGAGGCCGTCGACCGCCTCGCGCGCGCAGGACTGGCGCAGTACGAGATCAGCAACTTCGCCCGCCCCGGCGAGGAATCGCGACACAACCTTCGCTACTGGCGCCGCGAGCCGTACCTCGGATTCGGCATCGGCGCGCATTCGTTCGTCGGCGAGCGCCGCTTCGCCAACACGCGCGACATTCACCGCTACATCGACGATCCCGAGCACGCCGAGGACTTCACCGAAACGCTGACGGAAGACGAGAAGCGGCACGAGTTTCTCTTCCTCCGGCTGCGGCAGAGCAGCGGGATACACTATGACGAGCTCGTCGAGCTGTGCGGGCAGGAGGCTGTGGAATGGACGGAACGTGGTTTGCGCGAAGGCTGGCTGAGGCGGGTGGATTCGCGCGTAGGCTTTACTCCCGCGGGGTTTCTGCTCAGCAACGACTACATCTCGCGGCTCTTCTGATTCTCCTCGCCGCGCTGCCGATGCGCGCCGCCGATGACATCCATTTCGACGGCGCGATCACGGCCGAAGATTTCGCGAAGTTCTCTCGCATCATGGCCCAGGGGATCTACGCCGATCCGATCTCGCCGGCGCGGGCCAGCGGCCTGCTGCATTTCGACATCGGCATCGGCGCGACGCTGATCAAGATCGATCAGAACGCCGACTACTGGAAGCGCTCCGTGCCGAAGGACATCATCGTCAGCGGCGGCTACGTCGGCGTGCCGCGCCTGATCGTGTCGAAGGGATACGGCGGCGGAACGATCTCCGGCTCGTACGCGAAGATCAACGACACGGGGATCAAGATCTACGGCGGCGCGCTCGATATGCCGATCATCCGCGGAACGATCGCCACCCCCGAGGTCTCGCTGCGCGGCGTCTATTCGAAACTGAGCGGCGTGGATGTCTATCGGTTGAAGACGTACGGTGTCGAAGCGTTCATCAGCAAGGGCTTCGGGCCGATCACGCCGTTCGCGGCCGTGGGACGGATGAAGACCGACGCGCGCGGCTCGATCGATTCGGTCGACTTCAACCTGAAGGACCGGTCGAGCATCAATCGATACTCCGCCGGCGTCCGCGTCTCACTCCTCGTGCCGAAGATCGTGATCGAAGCGACGCAGGCGGAGCAGAGGAGCTATTCGGCGAAGATCTCGGTCGGTTGGTAACGAGTTGCCGGTTGCCAGGCAACCGGTCACCGGCAACCGGTAACTTCATTTCGCCGCGGCGATCGCCTTCTTGATGTTCTCGATCGTGTACTTCCCCTCGGGACCGAACCCGAGGATCTGACCGTTCACGATGTAGGTCGGCGTGGAGATGATGCCGGCGTCGAAGGCGCGGCTGACCTGCTCGAGGAGCTTCGTCTTTTCGTTCGGATCGCGATAGATCTTCTCCACCGCCTTCCAGTCGATGTCGCGGTCTTCGCAGAAGTTCTTCAGCACGTCGTCGAACTTCTGCTTCTCGATCGGCTCCTGGTTCTCGAAGATGTAATTCACGTACGTCCAGTACTTCGCCGGCGCCACTTTCTGGATCGCGCGCGCGCCGAGGGCGGCGAAGAGCGACCACTCGTGATGCTCGAAGAGCGGGAGATCGAGGCGCGTGTAGCTGATCTTGCCGAGCGCCTTGGCGATGATCGGCTCGACCGTCTTGTGCGCGTGGCCGCAGGTCGGGCACTGGAAGTCGGAGAGCTCGACGATCTGCACGTTCGACTTCGCCTTGCCGCGGCGGACGCCGTTGGCGGCGACGCCGAGCGATTCGAGCAGCGTCTTCGACGGATCGTCGCGCAGGTTCGCGCGGTCGGCGATGATCAGGAAGTGCTGCCCCTGGTCGATGAAGCCGTGGTAGTTGAACGGACCGTACGCCGTCTGCTTGGTGATCGTCACGGCGTGCAAGCCGTCGGGCAGCGGGAACGGAGCGATCGTCGTCTTGGTGTCGCTCTTCAGCAGCTGGTTCGAGATCTCATTGACCCGGACCTCGGCGGGGCGGGCGTCGGCGGGCAGCGGAATGACCGCTCCCATCAGGATCTGCTCGCTCTTCGGCGAATAGAGCAGGTACTTCTGACCGCCGCACGTCTTGTCGCTCGAGGTCTGCGTCACGGTGAAGACCTGGAAGTTCACCGGCGCGAGCGGCACGGTCATCTCTTCGATCGTGATCTTCGAGTCGGGGCACCTGGTCAGCGCTTTGGCGGCCCAGCGTGAGAGCGCCGCGTTGTCGGCCGCATGCGCGGCGAGAGCGAAGGAGACCATCGAAATGGCCAGGAGCAGCTTCTTCATCGGGGAGTTCCTTTGCAGTGGAGTGGGCAACTATCGCGAGTTAACAACGCGGTACCCGCGTTCAATCCATGCCTGCATTCCACCGGTGACGTGCACGACGTTGCGGAATCCCGCCACGGTGAGAAGCTTCGCCGCGAGCGCGCCGTCGTTCGACGTCTCGCCGTACACGAGCACGGTCTGGTTCTGATACGGCAGCAGCTCCGGCAGCTGCCGCTCGATGCTGTCGAACGGAGCGTTGAGAGAGCCGCCGATGTGTCCTTCCGGCCCGCGATATTGCTCCGGCGAGCGGACGTCGAGCACGACGACCTGGTTGGAGTCGAGGATCATCTCCGAGGCGACCATCGGAGAGACCTCGGCGAAACCGGACGCGGTGCGGGAGACGCCGATCGTGCGGCAGCCGAAAAGCAGATAGCAGATAGCAGATAGCAGGAGCAGCTTTTTCATAAAAACTCCAATTCGAATTCGGCGCGCACTTCGCCGACCAGTGTGCCGGAGACGTTGCGCAGCGGCCAGTCGCGGTAGCGTTGCAGTGCGGGGTGCGATGCGGCGTCGAGGCCGAGGAGGTCGAGCGTGCGGATGATCACCGGATTGCGTCCTCGCGTCATCGAGCCATCGTTGATCTTCAGCGCGATGCCGATCGCGCAATCATCACTCAAATCGGACGCCAGCGACGGCGCGACCGCCATCGCGTAAAACCCTTCCGCCCCTTCTTTCGCCAGCAGGCCGCCGCCGAACGCCTGCATCAGCGGCGTGGTCATGCTCCACGCGCCGGCCACGTACTGCGGGAACGAGGTCATCGACTCGACGACGCGCGAGGCGCTTTCTTCGTAGCGCTCCAGGCCCTTGCCGTTCGCCGTGTCCATCAATCGTGCGTATGCAAATGCCGCGCGAAAGAGCGAGAGGAAGAAGGCGGGGACGCCGCAGCCGTCGACGCCGATCGGGATGTCGTCCGGAGGGACGCCGGCGAAATCGGAAAGCGTCGTGCGCATCAGCACCTGCAGCGGATGCTCCGCGTCGATGTAGTTCGCCGACGGCACGTCCATGACCTCGGTGGCCAGCAGCATGCCGGCATGTTTTCCCGAGCAGTTGTTGTGCAGCACCGACGGCGGCTCGCCGCTGGCGCGCAGCTCCGCCGCCGCTTTCTCGTCGTACGGGGCGTGCGCGCCGCAGAGGAGGTCTTCTTCGTCGAACTCGCCCTTGCGCAGCAGCGCCGCCGCGGTCGAGACGTGCTGCGGCTCGCCGCCGTGCGACGCGCAGGTCAGGGCGATCTCCTCGCCCGTCAGCTCGAACTCCTCCATGCCGCCGTACTCGAGCAGCGGAATGGCCTGGAACGGCTTCGCCGCGGAGCGGATGGAGGTGCGCAGGTGCGGATCGCCGGCGAAGGCGAGGAGACGTCCGCGCGCGTCGACCACGGCGATCGAGCCGGTGTGAAACGACTCGACGTGGGCGCCGCGGTAGACGGATGCAAGTGTTTTCACGTTTTGGCAGTTTATCCCGGGCAACGCGAGGGATCAGCGGCGCCACCGCGCTGCTTTTGCCTGATTGCGCAACTCGTGCGCCCGCTCCGTTGATCCCTCGCTATGCTCGGGATGAACTGGGAGTACCCGACTCCGCGGCGATCGCCTCTTCCTCCGTGTTGTAGATCTTGAACACGGCGTCGAGCTTGGCCAGTTTCAGCAGTTTCTGGATGCGCTCGGAAGGGTTGACCAGGATCAGCTTGCGGTTCTGCGTGGTGAACTTGCCGAGGTAGCCGACCAGCTCACCGATGCCGGTGGAGTCGATGTAATCGATCTTGGTGAAGTCGATGATGACGTTCGTGCTCTCGTTCTTGAGCACGTTCTCGAGGGCGGAGGAAAAGAACTCGGCGCTCTCGCCGAGCTTGATCAGTCCCTCCACGTAGAGGATCGTGAAATTGTCCGTGTGTTTCTTCTCAACGATCACAGAGCCTCCCGAGCGCCGAAATCATAGTTCAGCTAGCAAGTTGATTGCCACGAACGGTCTTCACTGCCACGACCGCGTTCATCCCGCCGAATCCGAATGAATTCGATACGAAGCTCCGCACCTCGGCGGCGCGCGATTCGTTCGGCACGTAATCGAGGTCGCAGGCCGGGTCGGGGGCGGCCAGATTGATGGTCGGCGGGATGAAGCCGGCGTTGAGCGCGAGGAGCGAGGAGGCGATCTCGATCGCGCCGCTCGCCCCCATCGCGTGTCCGTGCATCGACTTGGTCGAGCTGACCGGGACGCGGTACGCGGCCTCGCCGAAGACCAGCTTGATCGCGGCGGTCTCGGTGACGTCGTTCGCGCGCGTGGCGGTGCCGTGGGCGTTGATGTAGCCGAGGTCCGCCGGCTCGATCGCCGCGTCGCGCAGCGCCATCGACATCGCGCGCGCCGCGCCGTCGGCCGAGGGATCGGTGATGTGGCCGGCGTCGCTCGTCGCGCCGAAGCCGGCGATCTCGCCGAGGATCTCCACGCCGCGCCGCTCCGCGCTGTCGAATGATTCGAGAAAGAAGACGGCGGAGCCTTCGGCGAGCACGAGCCCCTTCCGATCGGCGCTGAACGGCCTGCATGCGGCCTCGGGATGCTCGTTGTCGATCGCCAGCACGCGCATCGACTCCCAGCCGCGGATGATGCCGAACGTCAGCGGCGCGTCCGCTCCACCGGCGAACATCGCGTCGGCCTGGCCTGCGCGGATGGTCTGGAAGGCGAGGCCGATGGCGTGCGCACTCGACGCGCAGGCGGAGACGACGGCGTACGAAACGCCTTTCGCCTGGAAGCGCGACGACACCGCGCTCGACGCCGCGTTGTACATCGACCAGGCGATCGACGCCGGCGCCACGCGGGCCTGCCCCTCGCCGTAGACGCGCTTGTACGCGACGTCGAGCGTCTCGCATCCGCCGAGACCTGTGCCGATCAGCGCGCCGACGCGCTCCGGCTCGAAGTCCTTGTACTGCGCCTGCTGCGCCGCTTCGTCGGCGGCGATCAGCGCGAAACGGCTGAAGCGATCGAAGCCTTTCTGCAGACCTTCGTGCGCGTCGAGCGGTACCTCGCCCGCGATCTGGCAGGCGAGAGCGCTGGCGTCGATCGACGTGATGCGGCGGATTCCGCTGCGGCCCTCGCGCAAGGCGTCGAGCGCCGCCTCCTTGCCGCGGCCGAACGGCGAGATCAGGCCGATGCCGGTGATGGCGACACGGATCACGATCGGCTCCGAGGGGTGCGGACGTCTCGTCCGCACGGCCGCGCGGAAGCGCGGCTGGCGACGCGCCGGGCGGACGAGACGTCCGCCCCCCTCATGACGATGGCGGGGCCGCGAGCTGCGCCTCGACCGCGTCGATGATGTCGCCGAAGGTCGTCATGGCGCGGGCGCGGTCGTCGGGGATGGAGATGTGAAACTCTTCCTCGATGCCGAAGAGGATGGTCAGCGCGTCGAGCGAATCGATCCCCGCTTCGGCCAGAGACGTCTCCGGTTTCAGCACGTCCTCGGGGATCTCTTTTTCTTTTCGAACGATCTCGATCAGCTTCTGCTCGATCTCGGCGCGTGTCATGGACGGCTATCATAGCAAGCCGTGCGTGGCCGCTTTTCCGCGTTCTACATCGTCTGGATTCTTCTCTGCGCGATCGCTTTCTTCGCCTTGCGCGGCGCGGAAGATCCATCACGCCGCCAGGGCCGGATCGGCAGCAATGACGCCGCCGTCCGCGCGCTCGCGCTGCTGCACGCGAAGGGAATCGGCGACTACGACGCGGTGCACGTCGGCTACGCGAAGCGAGGCGAAGCGGGGAGCGAGGATCGCTGGATCGTGCTCTGCGATCGCGTCCCGCACACGCGGCTGCGCGAGGCGCTGGTCGTGGAGCTGCGGGCGAAGGACGGGTCGTTGCTGGTGATCCGCAGACCGCAGCGGTCATAATTCACCGCATGTCCCGTCCCGCGAAACTGACGCCGATGCTCGAGCAGTATTTCGAGATCAAGCGGCAGGTCCCCGACGCCATCCTCTTCTATCGCCTCGGCGATTTTTACGAGATGTTCTTCGAGGACGCGGAGAAGGCGGCGCCGCTGCTCGACCTCGTGCTGACGGCGCGCGGCAGGGGAGGGGAACACGAGGCGCCGATGTGCGGCGTGCCGTATCACTCGGCCGATTCGTACATCGCGAAACTGATCCGCCACGGCCTGCGCGTGGCGATCTGCGACCAGGTGGAGGACCTCGCAGCGGCGAAGGGACTGGTTCGGCGCGAGATCGTCCGCATCGTCACGCCGGGCACCGCGACGGAGAGCTCGATCGTCGAGCGCGAGTCGTGCTACCTGCTGTCGCTCGTCCCGAATGAGCAATCGCTCGGCGCCGCATATCTCGACGTCTCGACCGGCGACTTCTTCGTCACCACCTATAAAAACATGGCCGACGCGCGCCTCGGCGACGACGTCGCGCGCTTCGATCCGCGCGAGGCGATCTTTCCGCGCGACGACAACGGCTTCGCCGGACACGTCAGCGAGCTCGGTCTCGCCGTCACGCCGATCGAGCCGTCGATGTTCGAGCCGCGCGGCGCGCACGACTATCTCGCAAAGCACTTTGCGACGCAGAGCCTGCGCGGCTTCGGACTGGAAGGGGATGACGCGCGCATCTCCGCCGCCGGCGCCGCGCTGCGTTACGCCTCGGCCAGCCACAAGCGAACGCTCGATCACGTGCAGGCGCTGCGCGTCGACAACGCCGGCGACTTTCTGCAGCTCGACGCCGCCACGCTGGCCAACCTCGAAGTGCTCGACTCGCGCGACGCCGGACGTCCCCGCGCCTCGCTCTGGAGCGTGATCAATTGCACGCGCACGGCGATGGGGGGGCGCGGCCTGCGCCGCTGGATCACCCGCCCGCTCGTCTCACGCGAGGCGATCTTCGAGCGGCACGACGCGGTCGATGAGCTGACGCGCTCGCGCGCCATCCTCGAACAGATGAACGCGCGCCTGGCGCGCATCGCCGATCTGGAGCGCCTCGTCTCGCGCATCACGCTCCGCAGCGCCACGCCGCGCGAATGCCTGACGCTCGCGGAGTCGTTGCTCTCGGTCGGCGAGCTGGCCGAGGCGATGACGCCGTTGCAGGGGCCGCTGCTGGCGGGGCTGCGGCAGGTGTGGCACACCCACTCCTGTCTGTCCGTGATCGACCTGATCGCCGCCACCATCTCCGACACCCCGCCGATGAACGTGCGCGACGGCGGCGCGATCAAGCCGGGGGTCGACGCGGAGCTCGACTCGTTGCGCACCATCGCCCGCGATTCGAAATCGGTGCTGATGGAGATCGAGGCGGCGGAGAAGCAGCGCACCGGCATCTCGTCGCTGAAGATCCGCTTCAATTCGGTCTTCGGCTATTACATCGAAGTCTCGAAATCGAACCTGGCCCGCGTGCCGCCGGACTACATCCGCAAGCAGACGCTGGTGAACGCCGAGCGCTTCATCACGCCGGACCTGAAAACGCTGGAGGAGAAGATCGTCGGCGCGGAGGAGAAGGCGAACGCCATCGAGATCCGCCTCTACGATGGGTTGCTCGAGACGGTGGCGAAGGAATCGCCCGCCATCCTGGCCACGGCACGCGCCGTCGCCGACATCGACGCGCTTTCGTCGCTCGCCACGATCGCCGTCCGCCATCGCTACGTCCGCGCGCAACTGAGTGAAGAGCCGGAGATCACGATCGAAGACGGCCGGCATCCGGTGATCGAGCAGCTGGTGAGCGAGCGCTTCATCCCGAACCACACGGAGATCCATCGCGACCGCAACGGGATCCAGGTCATCACCGGCCCGAACATGGGCGGAAAGTCAACTTATCTACGGCAGGTAGCGCTGATCGTCCTGCTCAACCAGGCCGGCTCGTTCGTTCCCGCGGCGAAGGCGCGCCTCGGGATCTGCGATCGCATCTTCACCCGCGTCGGCGCGTCCGATCAGCTCGCGCGCGGCGAGTCGACGTTCATGGTGGAGATGCACGAGACGGCGAACATCCTCAACAACGCCACCGACCGCTCGCTGATCATCCTCGATGAAGTGGGACGCGGCACGGCGACGTTCGACGGTCTCTCGCTGGCCTGGGCCATCATCGAATACCTCCACGATCACACCGAGCGGGGCGGCATCACGCTCTTCGCCACGCACTACCACGAGGTCACCGACCTGGCGAAGACACGTCCGCGCGTGGCGAACTTCAACGTCGCGGTGAAGGAGTGGAACGACCAGATCATCTTCCTGCGCAAGGTCGTCGCCGGCGCGGCGGACAAGAGCTACGGCATCCAGGTGGCGAAGCTCGCCGGCATCCCGCGCACGATCATCGACCGGGCGCGCGAGATCCTCTCCACGCTGGAGCGGAAGGAACGGGCGATGGTGGAGGAGACCCGCCCGCACGCCCCGAAATCGACCCGCCAGCTCGCCCTCTTCGACTCGCGGGAACAGGACGTTCTCGATGCGTTGCGTACGCTGCAGCTCGACGCGCTCACGCCGCTCCAGGCGCTGAACGAGCTGGCGAAGTTGAAAGAAAAACTGGACCAATAGTTGCCAGTTGCCGGTTGCCGGTTGCCGCTGGTAACCGGAAACCGGCAACTGGTAACCTCCGACTCAATGGGAAATTCACTCCTCGGCATCGGTCTCGTCGGCAAGTCGCTCAGCGATCTGGAGCGAAAAATCCTCTCCGAATACTCGCCGTACGCGATCGTTCTCTTCGGCCGCAACATCCAGGACGTGGTGCAGCTGAAGCAGCTGATCGCCGAGGTGAAGGCGATCTCCAAACGCGCGCCGCTGTTCATGGTGGACGAAGAGGGCGGACGCGTCGACCGTCTGCGGCACATCGTCCCCGGACTGCCGAGCGCCGAGGCGTTTGCGGAAGGCGATCGAGCGGCGGAGATGGCGGAGTGGAGCGGCAAGGTCATCGGCATGGCGCTCCGCTACTTCGATATCGAGAGCAATCTCGCGCCGGTGGTCGACGTGCGGGGCGAGCTGTCGCCGAAAGGACTGGAACGGCGGATGTTCGGCGATTCGGTGGAAAGCGTCATCGAGCTCGCCGGCGCGTTCATGCGCGGGCTGCACGGCACCGGCACCGCGTCGATGCCGAAGCACTTTCCCGGCATCGGCACCGGCTCGGCCGATCCGCATTACGGCGCGACGGTGATCGACATCTCGCTCGACGACCTGGCCCGCCGCGATCTCATCCCGTTCACCGCCCTCGGCGCGGAAGCGGGGGCGATCATGATCGGACACGGGACGTATCCGCGGTTCGACGAGGCGGGGCTGCCCGCGTCGCTGTCGTACAAGGTCACGACGCAGGTGCTGCGCGACGTCGCGAAGTTCGACGGCCTCGCGGTCAGCGACGACATGGAGATGCACGCCGTCTCCGACCTCGGGTCGTACGAATGGATCGCCGAGCGCGCGCTGATGGCGGGCAACGACGTGATCCTTTTCTGCAGCCATATCGAGCGCATTCCCGACCTGCAGCGCTTCCTGCGCACGCGGATCGACGAGGATCCGGCCGTTCGCGCCCGCTACGACGACGCCTGCGCGCGCGGCGAGCGCTATCGCGAGCACTGCAACCGCCTGCGCGCCGCGGCCGGTCCGCCGCCCCGCCACTTCGACGACGTGATGGAGGAGTGCATCCGCTTCGTCGATGCGTTTCGCCAGACGCGCCATCACGAGCAGATCGTGCCGGAGTTCGATCGGCGGAAGAACGATCGGACGCCGAGAACGGGGCGGGAGGAGTGGACGTAATGACGCGGTGCCGCCGGAGATCCCGCGTCTACGCGCGGGATGAACTTTTGAAATCCTTCAGCGGGCCGATGGTTTTGCGCATCAACACCTCGGAATACCCGGCGGCGATGTAGTCGCGCACTTCGACGAGCTGCTCGTAGCCGAGGCGTGTGTAGAGGGCACGGGCGCGGGTGTTGAAGTCGGAGACGAACAGAAAGACGTTCGGCGCTTCGCGGAAGATCCGTTCCTCGGCGAAGGCGAGGAGCTGCGAGCCGAGGCCCTGGCTGCGGACGTTCGGGTCGACGCAGAGGATGCGGATGTAGCCGACCAGCGCCCCCTGCATGACGATGCTGACGAAGCCGCGCAGCTCGTCGCCCTCGGCCGCGACGTGGATCTCATTGATCGCCTGGCGGACGCTGCTGAGGCATCCTGCGAAGTCGCGGCCGTAGGTCAGCCACGGATCGCTCACCGACATCATCGCGGCGCAGCGCTCCTCCTCGGCTTCGGAAGCGAGCGGGCGGATCTCCATTCAGGCCACGTAGCGCGCGACGGCCACGAAATGGCAGACGCTGCCGATGATCACGAAGAGGTGCCAGACGCCGTGCGTGTAGGCGACTTTCTTCGACAGGGCGAAGAAGACGACGCCGAACGTGTAGGCCAGGCCGCCGGCGAGCAGCAGGGAGATCGCGGCCGGCGGCAGCGCGAGCTTCAGCGGCGCGTAGGCCACGACCACCAGCCACCCCATCACGATGTAGAGCACCACCGACGCGGCGCGATAGCGGCCGTGGAAGAACGCGTCCTTCAGCACGCCGGCGATGGCCAGCGTCCAGACGACGCCGAACATCCACCAGCCCCACTTGCCGCGCAGCGTGACGAGCGTGAACGGGGTGTAGGTGCCGGCGATGAGCAGATAGATCGAGCAGTGATCGAAGACGTGGAAGAGCTGCTTGGCCCGGCCGCGCAACGAGTGGTAGAGCGTCGAGCTGAGGTAGAGGATGAAGAGCATCGCGCCGTAGATCGCGACCGCCGTGACGCGCGTTGCGCCGCCGCGCTGCGCGGCCAGCGTGATGACCACCGAGGCGCCGGCCAGCGCCAGGACCGAGCCGATGAGGTGCGTGATGCTGTTGAAACGCTCGCCGGGGTACATCTCGGGAACGTAACACGAATTTCGCGAGCGCAGAGGGGCTGCGATTCAGCGGTGGGCGAACTCAGGTGGCAGTTGATTGTTGGCAGTTGGCAGAAGGTGCTCCTCTCCTGCCAACTGCCAACTGCGACCTGCCAACTAGAACGGCACTTCCTCGTCGTCCCCCATGTCGGGGGCGGGGGCCGCGCCGGAGCGGCTGCGGGAGGCGCCGCCGTAGCTGCCGCCACCGCCGCCTTCGTCATCGCCGCGGCGCTCGAGCATCTTCATCGTGTTGGCGACGATCTCGGTGCGGTACTTCTTCTGGCCGCTCTCCTTGTCGTCCCAGCTGTCGGTGCGGATGGAGCCTTCGATGTAGACCAGCTTTCCCTTCTTCAGGTACTGGCCGCAGATCTCACCGAGCTTTCCCCAGGCCACGATGTTGTGCCACTCGGTGCGCTCCTGCTTCTCGCCGTTTTTGTCGGTGAAGCGCTCGTCGGTGGCGAGGCTGAATTTCGCCACGCTCGTACCGCTCGGAGTCGAGCGGACCTCCGGGTCTTTGCCGAGGCGCCCGACGAGGATGACTTTGTTGATCATGTGTATCGTCTCCTTTGGACTGGCGCGCGATTGTATCGAAACGTTTGACTCCTACGCTGCGTAGAATACGGCGCCCATGTCCGACGTCATCCGTGCCGGCGATTTCTGGGACGCCGAAGTCACCGACCCCATTCACACCAGCTGGATGGAAGACCTCCGCGTCCGCCTCCGCATCAACATGATGATCGGCGGCACGGAGCTCCTCTGGCCGATCGAATGGCTGGAAAAGCAGCTCGGCGGGCGGACCTTCGAGCGCGCGCTCTCCATCGGCTGCGGCACCGGCCCGCTCGAGCGGCAGCTGATCGAACGCGGCCTCTGCCGCACGGTCGACGCCTTCGACGGTTCCGTCCATTCGCTGCTCACGGCGAGGCGGCTGGCGGCGGAGCAGGGCGTGGGCGATCGCATCCGCTACTTCGCCGGCGACTTCAACCGGCCGGCGCTGCCGCGCAACCGGTACGACATCGTTTTCTTTCATCAGTCGCTGCACCACGTCGGCAAGCTGGAGAAGCTCTATCGCGCGGTGATGCGGGCGTTGAAGCGCGACGGCTATCTCTACCTCGACGAGTTCGTCGGGCCGTCGCGGCACGAGTGGGACAGCGCGCGCATCCGGCCGCACCAGGCGGCGCTGGTCACGATCCCCGACGACTACCGGCTGGCGGACGACCTCCCGCTGCCGGTGCAGCCGGACGATCCGTCGGAGGCCATCCGCTCGGGCGAGATCATGGAGCAGCTGGCGATCGGGTTTCAGATCGAGGCGATGCGCGGCTACGGCGGCAACCTGCTGTCGGTGCTCTATCCCTACTTCGACTGGAAGAAAGCGCCGGATGACCTGGTGCGGCGGCTGATGGCGCAAGAAGACAAGATGTTGACTGCCGAGCCGTCGTACTACGCCGTGGTGCTGGCGCGTCCGGAGACGCGTCCGGAGCGCCGGCTCTACGCCTTGTGGCGCTGGTTCTTCGAGCCGAAGTGGAAGCGGCTGCTGATCGAGATCGGGCGGTTCATGCGATGAAGTGCGTGATCCAGCGCGTCCGCCGCGCCTCGGTCTCGGTCGGCGATGAACGGGTCTCCGAGATCGGCACCGGCATCGTCGTCCTCGGCGCGGTGGAGAAGGGGGACGGCGAGCAGACGATGCGCGACGCGGCGAAGAAGATCCGCGAGCTGCGCATCTTCAGCGACGAGGCGGGGAAGATGAATCGCGACCTGATCGAAGCGGGCGGCGCGATCCTGGCGGTCTCGCAGTTCACGCTCGCCGGCTCGATCGCCAAAGGCCGCCGGCCGAGCTTCGACAACGCCGAGGCGCCGGGAAGGGCGCGCGAGTTGTTCGAGCTGTTCGTGACGGAGCTCGGAGTGACCGGCATCGCGGTGCGCACGGGACGCTTCCGCGAAATGATGCTGGTGTCGATTGACAACGATGGGCCGGTGACGTTCATCTACGAGGCATGAACCTCGATCCCCGCACCACGGCTCTCGTCCTCATCGATCTGCAGCGCGGCATCGTGTCGCGCCTGACTGAGCCGTACGCTGCTTCCGATGTCATCGCCCGTGCGGCGCGGCTGGCAGCGGCGTTTCGCGACGCGCACGCGCCGGTCGTGCTGGTCAACGTGACGTATGCGGCGGACGACGGCGACCGGGTGAAGACGATCGTCATCGGCGGCATCTCGACGAACTTCGGCGTGGAGTCGACGGCGCGCGACGCGTGGGAGCGGAACTACGCGCTGGTGTTCGCCGAGGATGCGTGCGCGTCGTTCAACGGCGCGGCGCACGCGTTCGCGTTCGACACCATCTTTCCGCGCCTCGGCGTCCGCAGCACGACGCTCGATATAATTCACGCCATCCACTGATGCGCATCCGCGCCCTCGCGCTGTTGCTTCCCGCCGCGTTCGTCGCCTGCACGCACGCATCGCGCGAGCCGTCTGATGCCGATGATGCGCGCCGCCGCTACTTCGTCGAAAGGCGCGCGTTTCCGTTCGACACCATTCCTCCCGGCGCGCGGCGCGAAGCGATCGAGCAATGGCGGCGGACGCGGCGTGTGGCGAGCGACGCGCTCCCGAGCTGGAAACCGGTCGGCAGCGGCTCGCTCGGCGTCGCCTATCCGTACCGCAGCGCGAACGGCCGCGTCACCGCGATCGCCGTATCGCCCGCCGATCCGCGCGTCGTCCTGATCGGTGCGTCGGGCGGCGGGATCCTCCGCTCCGGCGACGGCGGAGTCACCTTCGTACCGGTCGCCGACGATCAGTACGACCTCAGCGTCGGCGACATCGCCTTCGCCAGCGCCGACGTCGCCTACGCCGGCATGGGCGATTCGGGACTGGTGACGACCCTGGGCACGGGCCTGCTTCGCTCCGACGACGCCGGCCGGTCATGGCGGCATGTCTCCACCGACCCGCTGCTCGAGCGCGGCGCCATCCGCCGCCTGGTGGTCAATCCGGACGATCCGGAAAACGTCTGGATCGTCCAGGAGGCGAGCCTCGCGCTGAACGGCGGCCGCGAAGTCGGGGGCATCTTCGAATCAAAGGATGGCGGTCGCACCTCGACGCGGCGGATGTTCGGCACGGCGTTCGGATTGATCCGGATCAACGCCACGACGCTCGTCGCCGGCCAGACCGGGCGGATCCTCCGCACGATCGACGGCGGCCTGCACTGGACCTCCATCCTGCGAGCGCCGTCCGCCGGCGACATCTACCTCGCCGCTTCGCCCTCCGACTCGTCGCTCATCACCGGCGTCGCGATCGAAAACAAAGGGCTGTCGAACGAGCGCACGATCATCTTCGTCAGCCGCGACGCGGGCTCCACGTGGCAGACCGGCACGGCGTCAGGGATCGACGTCGACGACTTTCCGTACGGCTATCTCACCTTCAGTCCCGATGCGCGGACGCTGTTCCGCGGCCTCAAAGACCTCTGGCGCTCCGACGACGGCGGCGCGCACTGGACGAACCTGACGAAGGACTGGAACGGCGGCCATTTCGACGCGTCGGATGCGACGATGCACACCGATCAGCATGCCATCGCGTTCGCCGGCGACGGCACGGCCTGGCTGGCGAATGACGGAGGGCTGTACGTCAGCCGTGACGGCGTGCAGCACTTCACCTTCGCCGGACCGGCCACGACGTCGCTGGTCCAGCTGTACGGCCTCAGCGCGCATCCGCTCGATCCGGCGCGGCTCTACGGCGCGACGCAGGACAACGGACTGCTGACCTACCGCACCGGCGGCCGCTGGGCGGAGGCGCGCTCGGGCGATTACGGCAGCGTGCTCTTCGACCTGCCGCATGCGCGCATCCTGACGAACTACATCTACGGCAACCTCCTCCAGTGCGACCTCGACGGCCTGCATTGCGGCGACCCGGTGGCGGACAACGCCGAGTTCGGCGAGCCGAAGGACAACCCGCGCATCGCGTTCATCGCGCCGCTGGTGCTGAACGCGACGACGCGCGCGGTCTACTTCGGGACGTGGAAGCTCTGGGTCAGCAATGATTTCGGATCGAACTGGCATACGACTGCGGCGACCGATCTGACGCGCGGCGGATTCGACTCGGTCAGCGCGATCGGCATCACCGAGGCGAATGCGGCGGTGATTTATACCGGCTCGTGGCAGGGGCGCGTGATGCGCTCGGCCGACGGCGGCAACACGTGGAGCGACGTCACCGGAGCACTGCCGCTGCGCGCGGTCAGTGCGATCGTCACCAGCGGCGACGGCACGACCGCGTGGGTCGGCTTCTCCGGATATCACTCCGGACACATCTACCGAACGACGGACGGCGGCGCGACGTGGGAACGCATCGACGCCGGTCTGCCCGACCTGCCGGTCGACACGCTCTTCCTCGACGGGACGACGTTGTGGGCCGGCACCGACGCCGGCGCCTTCCGCCTCGGCGACGACGGCATGTGGCAGGCGGTGAGCGGCGGCATGCCGCCGGTGATCGTGATGGCCTTTACGCGCACGGCCGACGGACGCCTTCTCGCCGCGACGCACGGCCGCGGCGTTTACGAGCTCGTGCCGGCGGCGGAAGCGCCGCCGCGCCGGCGCAGCTCGATGCATTAAACTCCGTCGCTCTATGGCGCAATACGACCCTCAACAAATCGAACCGAAGTGGCAGAAAGCATGGGCCGACGCGGAAGTGGCGCGCGTCGATGTCGCCGATCCCCGCGGCGGAAAGTTCTACATGCTCAACATGTTCCCGTACCCGTCGGGCGACCTCCATGTCGGGCACGGCCGCAACTACATCCTCGGCGACGCGCTGTATCGCTTCTTCCGCATGCAGGGCCGCGCCGCGCTCAATCCGATGGGCTGGGACGCCTTCGGTCTGCCGGCCGAAAACGCCGCGATCAAGAAGGGGATCCATCCGCGCGAGAGCACGCTGCGCAACATCGCCAAGATGAAAGTGCAGTTCGGCCGCTGGGGCATCCTCTACGACTGGTCGAAGGAGATCGCCTCGTGCCACGAGGGCTACTACAAGTGGAACCAGTGGCTCTTCATCAAACTGTATGAGCGCGGCCTCGCGTATCGCGGCAACGCGCCGGTGAACTGGTGTCCGAACGATCAGACCGTGCTGGCCAATGAGCAGGTCATCGAGGGCCGCTGCGAGCGCTGCGGCGCGCTGGTCGAGCAGCGCGACCTCGAGCAGTGGTTCCTGAAGATCACCGAATACGCCGACCGCCTCGACGCCGGGCTCGATTCGCTCGAGCACTGGCCGGAGAAGGTGAAGCTGATGCAGCGGAACTGGATCGGCCGCTCGATCGGCGCCGACGTCGAGTTCCCGGCACCGGCCCTCGGACATCCGATCCGGATCTTCACCACCCGCCCCGACACGATCTACGGCGCGACGTTCATGGTGCTGGCGCCGGAGCATCCCGACGTGCCGGCGCTCATCGCCGACAACCCGGACCGCGCGGAGATCGAGCGGTGGATCGAGTCGGTCCGCAATCAGACGAACCTCGAGCGGCAGGAGGCAGGGAAGGAAGGACGCCTCACCGGCAGGACGGCGATCAATCCCTTCACCAACGAGGAGATCCCGATCTGGCTCGGCAACTTCGTGCTGATGCAGTACGGCACGGGAGCGATCATGGCGGTGCCGGGACACGACGAGCGCGATTTCGAGTTCGCCACGGAGTTCGGACTGCCGATCCGCAGGGTGGTGGAAGGCGGCGAGCTGCCGTACGTGGACAAGGAAAACGGCATCGCCGTGAATTCGCCGCTCATCGACGGGCTGAAGTTTGCGGACGCGCTGACGAAGATCATCGAAGAGATCGAGCGCCGCGGCATCGGCAAGGGGATGGTCCGCTACCGTCTGCGCGACTGGCTCATCTCGCGCCAGCGCTACTGGGGCACGCCGATCCCGATGGTTTACTGCGAGCGTTGCGGCATCGTGCCGGTGCCGGAGGAGCAGCTGCCGGTGCGGCTGCCGCTCGACGTGAAGTTCACCGGCAAGCGCGGCAATCCGCTGGCCAACCACGAGGAGTTCGTCAACACGTTCTGCGCGAAATGCGGCGGGGCGGCGCGGCGCGAGACCGACACGATGGACACCTTCGTCGATTCGTCGTGGTACTACGCGCGCTACATCTCGGCCCGCGACGAGGAGAAGATCTTCGACTCGAAGCTGGTGAATCAGTGGCTGCCGGTCGATCAGTACATCGGCGGCATCGAGCACGCGATCCTGCACCTGCTCTACGCGCGCTTCATCTGCCGCACGCTGTTCGACATGGGGCTGGTGAATTTCGAGGAGCCGTTCACGCGCCTCTTCAACCAGGGCATGATCACGAAAGAGGGCTACAAGAACGCCGACGGCGGCTGGGTGGCGCTCGACGACGTCGAGCATCGCGACGGCGTGCCGTACGAGAAGAGCAGCGGCAACCAGCTGACGGCCGAAGTGGGGAAGATGTCGAAGTCGCGCTTCAACGTCGTCCCGCCGGACGAGCTGATCGCGCGCTACGGCGCTGACACGGAGCGCGTGTACACGCTGTTCATCGCCCCGCCGGAGAAGGAAGCAGCGTGGTCGGATGAGGGTGTGGTGGGGGCGCATCGATTCCTGGGACGGGTGTGGAACATGTGCGATCAGGTGGCAGGGGGCAGGGGGCCGGTGGCAGCAGGCCTGACGCGCAAGATGCATCAGACGATCGACGCGGTCACGCAGCGGATGGAGCGGTTCGAGTTCAACACGGCGATCTCGTTTCTGATGGAGCTGTCGAACGCGATCGGCGAGAACATGACTGCGTCGAACGCGCGGGAGGCGTACGTCGCGCTGCTGCAGATGCTCCATCCGTTCGCGCCGCACATCACCGAGGAGTTGTGGCAGCAGCTCGGGGAAACGGGGTTCATCCTGACGTCGAAGTGGCCGGTGGCCGATGCGGCGCTGATGCAGGAAGATGTCGTCAGCATCGCCGTGCAGGTCAACGGCAAGCTGCGCGGGCAGGTCGACGTCGCCAATCCGCCGGCGAAGGAAGACGCCCTTGCCGCGGCGAAGGCGAACGAGAACGTCCGCAAGTGGATCGAAGGAAAAGAAATCGCCAGGGAGATCTACGTGCCGGGTAAGCTGGTGAATATCGTCGTGAAGTAGTTGCGCGGTTGCGAGGTTACGCGGTTGCGAGGTATACAGCCGCGAAACGGCGAAACCGCGTATCCGCGAAACCAATGAAAAAACTCATCGCTCTGGCAGCACTCCTTTTTTCCTCCTGCGGCTACGCCCTCGTGGGCCGCGGCAACATGCTCGATCCTTCGATCCACACCATCGAAGTGCCGGCGTTCGTGAACAAGACGACGCGCGTGGAGCTCGAGCAGCGGGTCACGCAGTCGGTGGCCGACGAGTTCGTGTCGCGCGGACGGCTGCGCCTGGTCAAGACGCCGGCGGAGGCCGACGCCATCCTGCGGGGCTCGATCGACAGCTTCGGCATCTTCCCCATCGCCTTCAACCAGCAGGGACGCGCCACGCAGTACCAGGTGGCCATCACCGCGAACATCGAGCTGGTCGATCATCGCAACGACGACAAGGTGCTCTGGAAGAACGACCAGTACCGCTTCACGGAGAACTACCAGGTCGATCTGCAGACCGCCGACGCGTTCGATCAGGAGAGCCGCGCCATCCGGGAGATCGCGGTGCGGTTCGCGGAGTCGCTGGTGTCGAACCTGCTGGAAGGGTTCTAGCGGGCGTCCTACGAGAGCGAAATCGTGTAGCGGCCGCCGTTCTCGTCCATCGTCAGCGTGCCGCGGCGGACGTACGTATCGACGATCGTCTCCAGCAGTTCGTCGGGGATGTCGGCGCCGGCGAGGACATCTTCCAGAAAGCGGCGGGTCACGGCGTTGATGTCCTCCAGCGCGATCGGGCTGCGCGAGCGCAGCAGCTCGACCAGCTGCGCGTCTTCCTCCGGCGAGAGCGCGAGCGAGTCGTCGATCTCGAACCCGATCAGCGCGGCGACGTCATCGCGCAGGGTGAAGCTTCCTTCGTGCTGATCGAGCCAGGCGAGCACACCGCCGGCGATCGCGTCGCGCTGCGAAGCGGGGAGGCGGGGAGCGTTGGGAAGTGCGTCGATGGCCGCGCGAACGTCGCTCTCGGCGATCAATCCGCGGCCGTGACGGCTGTGCAGGATCGCGATGACGGCGATGACCTGAGGCGGAGGAATCATGCGTTGAGGACAGGCGAGGGCGCCTGTCCCCCCACAGGAAAGTGACTACTTCGCGGCGGCGCGTTTGGCCGCGGCGCTGAGACGGGCTTTGTAGCGATCGGCGGTGTTGCCCTTGATCACGCCCTTTTTCGCCGCCTTGTCGATCTCCGAGAATCCGGTGGAGATCGACTTGTCGTCAGCCGTTCCTTCGGCCACAGCCCCGCGGACCTTCTTCAGCGCCGAGCGCAGGCGGGACTTGCCGGCACGGTTGACCTCTTTGTGTTTTTCGGCCTGGCGTCTCTGTTTCTCGGCCGAGCGAATATTCGCCATGAATCGACTCCTGTTGTCCTGGTTGAATTTTTAAAAGCCGGGCATTTTACCGTGAATCGACGCCGAGACGCCTCAGTTCTTCGCGTGCCTTGGCCGCCTCGGGTGATTTCGGGTGTTCGTGCACCACGTACTGCAACTGCACGATCCCCATGTTCTTCTCGTTGAGCTGGATGTACGCGTATCCCTTCTTCAGGAGCGCGCTCGCCACCTTGTCGGATTTCGGATAACCGGTGACGACGCTGTCAAACTGTGCGATTGCCTCTCGATATTTCTTCTGCGAGTAAAGGCTCTCCCCGATCCAGTACGCCGCGTTGTCCGCCAGGTCCGATTTCGGGTACTTCGTGACGATCTCCCGGAAGCCGGCGATGGCCAGGTCGTAGTTGCCGCGGCCGAAGTCGCGATACGCCGACTGGTACGTGTCGACCGGACTCTCCGTCGACGCCGGCGGCGACTGCACGGTCACTTCGCTCATCGACGGATTCGGCTGCGCGGCGCCGGGCTGCGCGGGCGCCGCCGCGGCCGCGGCCTTGAGGTCGTCGACGTCGTGCTGCGCCTGCGTGACCTGCTGCACCAGCCGGTCGACGCGATAGTTCGCCTGCTCGATCGAGCCCTGCGCGTTGTTCAGCCGGTCTTCGATCGCGTCGACCTTCGTCACCAGCGTCGCGTTCGACTTCAGCAGCATCTGCGTCTGCTCGGCGATCTTCGTGTTGACGTTCTGCACTTCTTCCTTGCTCGACGCGGTCCGCTTGAGCGCCGCGATCTGCTCCTGCAGGTCCGAGATCTGGCTCTGCAGCTTCTCCATGTCGGAAGAAGAGGCGCACGCCGCCGCCATGAGGGCGACGGCGGCGACTGCGATGTACTTGCGGATGCTCATGATCGCTACTTCCCGACGAGCACGAGATGTGCGCGGCGGTTCCTGGCCCACGCCGCGTCGTCATGACCCGGGTCGAAGGGGCGCTCCTCGCCGTAGCTGACGGTGCGGATGCGCGAGCCGTCGACGCCGAGGGTGGCGAGGTATTCCTTCGCGGTGTTGGCGCGCTTGTCGCCGAGGGCGAGGTTGTACTGCTCCGTGCCGCGCTCGTCGCAGTGGCCCTCGACGAGAAGGTTGTAGCCCTTGCCGTCGCCCTTCAGCCAGTTGGCCGAGGAGGTCAGCGCGGCCTGCGCGTCGGCGGAGAGGCCCGACTCGTCGTAGCCGAAGTAGGCGTCCTGAATGTAGCCGTGCGACTGCGCATAGCGATTCAGTTCTTCGATGTCGGCCGGAAGCGTCTCACGCTGGATCGGCGTCTCCTGCACGAAGTCTTTGTTCTCGACCTTCGTCTCGACAGGCGGTTTCGGCGGCTCCGGCACGACCGGCGGCGCGGTGTCGGCGACCACCTGCGGCGTGACGACCGGTTTCGGTTTCTTCGGGCACGCCATCGCGAACAACCCCAGCACCACCACACACAATGTCCAGGCGAAAGCTTTTGAAGTTTTCTTCATTTGCAACTCCTTACTCTTTTTGATCATAGTCGTTAAGCCGTTGAGCTGTTAAGCGATTCAGCTGAAGCGCTCAATGGCTCAATCGCTCTGTCATTCGCTTTTCTTTGACCAGTCCGGATCCTTGTTCTCACCATTGAATGTGAGCTGCTCAATATCCGATCCGTCGACGCGCATCCGATAGATCTGCCACTTGCCCGAACGGTTCGATTGAAACGCGATCCATTTGCCGTCGGGCGACCAGGTCGGCTGCTCGTTCGATCCCTCGCCGGCCAGGATGCGCGTCTCGCCATTGGTCAGGTTCGAGACGCGAATCTGAAAGCGTCCGCTAACGCGCGACGTGTACGCGATCTGCTCGCCGTCGGGCGAGAACGTGGCGTCGTCATTCCAGTCGCCGTCGAACGAGATCCGCCGCACGTTCGCCCCCTCGGCGTCCATGACGTAGATCTGCGGCGAGCCGCTCCGTCCCGAGGTGAACGAGATCTGGCGTCCGTTCGGGCTCCACTCCGGCGTCGATTCGATCGTCCCGGAGGTGGTGAGGCGGCGGCGTCCCGAGCCGTCGTCCTTGATGACGTAGATGTCGGGATTGCCGTTGATCGAGCCGACGAAGGCGATGTCGTTCGACACCGGCGAGAAGGTGGCCGAGGTGTTCAGCTGCAGGCCGGTGGCCACGCGTATGCGGCCGCCGCCGCGGCGATTGATGATGTACATGTCGCTCGTGCCGCGGGCGAATGACGTGTAGACCATCCGCTCGTTGTCGGGCGACCAGCTGGGAAGGATCGACAGCGCGCCGTGATGCGTGATCGCGCGCTGGTTACCGCCGTCCCAGTCCATCAGCCAGATCTCCCAGTGACCGTCGCGGTCGGAGGCGAAGCCGATCTGCGACAGGAATGGTCCCGGCTTTCCATTGAGCGAGCGGACGAGATCGGAGGCCAGCATGTGCGCGAGACGGGTCAAGGCCGCGGCCGGACCGCGATAGCGCTTGCCGAATTGCGTCTGGCCCGTGGTGTCGGTCATGCGCGCCTCGACGACGAAATCCTCTCCTTCCGTCCGCACCGCGAGCTTCAGCAGCAGCTGCGCGTTGATCCGCTGCAGGACCTCGGGTGTGATGGCGACGTTCGGCGGCAGCGGCGCGATGGCGAAGATGCCGGACATCGAGATGTCGCGCGTGAGCGGCTTGAAGAGCGGTCCGTTCACCGAATCGAACGTCGCGCCGGTCACCTCGGGCGCGGGGATGGCGATGCGCAGGACGTTCGTCGCCTTCGTCGGATCGATGGTGGTCTGGATCTCCGTCTGCGCCAAGAGCGGCAGCGCGAGGAGCATCGTGGCGAGAGTCGCGGTCAGTGTTCTCATCGGAATGTCAGGTGTACTCCCAGAAAGGTTCCACCGTAGCCGAACGGCAACGGAGGCAGCGGTGACGATTCGAGAACGGCGCGCAACGCGGCGCGGTCGAAGGTCGGGTTCATGCTCGGCGTCTCCACCTTCGCATCACGGATCGTGCCGTCGCGGTCGATGACGAAGTAAATGATGGTGGTGACGTTCTTTGCGTCGCCCCGCAGCCACTTCAGGCCGATCAGCGTGTGCATCCGTTCGATGTAGATCGGGTAGGGGAAGTCGCCCCCTTCGAGACCGGTGATGCCGGAGCCGCCCGCGGGAACCGGTGCGGGTGTGCCGACCGGCGGCTGCGCGACCGGATTCTCCGCACCTTTCTTCGTCGACTTGCCGAAGGGGGAGAGAGGCACTGCGTTGGGAACCGCCTTGGCGGTGGGCTTCACGTCCTCGGGTTTCGGCTTCGGTGGTTCGATGCGCGGCTCGACCGGTTTTGGTTTCGCTTCCGGCGCGGCCTTCGTCATCGGGGCACTCGGTGCCGACATCTTCGCGAACTGGATGTTGAGCACCGACACCCGCTGCGGGGCGGTCGCGTGCATGGCGCTCCAGATGGCGAGGGCGGAGATGCCGCCGTGCATCAGGAGGGAGATCAGGATGGCCGGCGTGCGGCCTGCGTCGAGCGCGGAACGTTGGGCGAGGATGTCACCGACGCGGTCGTCCATTCCTCTCCCCCGGTTGAGTGGATGGTTGAGTGACCATCCCGAGTTGCTCAACCCCCGCCCGGTTCATGACATCGAGTACGGCCACGACGCGTCCATACGGCACCGACTTGTCGGCTTCGAGCAGCGCGCGCTTGACGCGGCGCGCGCGCAGCATCGTGCCGAGCGTCTGCTCCAGGTTCGTCGCGCCGACCGGCGTGTCGTCGACGTAGACCGCGCCGTTCGCGGCGACCGTGATCTTCGCCGGATTCTCCGACGCCAGCTCGAGGCTGCGCCCTTCCGCCGTCGGCAGCGCCACCGTCAGTCCCTGCGTCAGCATCGGCGCCGTGACCATGAAGATCACGAGCAGCACGAGCATGACGTCGACGAGCGGCGTGACGTTGATCTCGGCCAGATCGCCGAGGTCGTCGGATTCAGACAAACGAAAGGCCATTGGGTATTTGACGCTCGGGCTGAGCGGTTCGTAACGCGTTACGTGAAATTGCGTTCCGTCAGATTCAGAAACTCCAGCGTGAAATCTTCCATCTGTCCCCGCGCCTGACGGAGGCGCTGCACGAAATGGTTGTATGCAAGAAGCGCGGGAACCGCGGCGAAGAGGCCGGCGGCGGTGTTGATCAGCGCCTCGCTGATGCCGGGCGCGACGGCGGTGATCGACGTCGTGCCGGAGAGGCCGATGGTGGTGAACGCCTCCATGATTCCCCACACCGTTCCGAAGAGGCCGATGAACGGCGTCGCCGCGGCGGTGGTGGCGAGGAAGGGGACGAAGCGCTGCAGGCGGGCCGACTCGATGCGCGTGGCGCGGATCAGCGAGCGCTCGACCGAATCGAGCGACTTCACTTTCGTGTCGCCGTGCGCGATCTGCGCTTCGATCTCCGCGTACCCGGCCTTGAACAGGCCGACCAGCGAGGAGTGGGCGAGCGGTCCGGTCGCCGCCTGCACGTCGGCCAGGCGCTTGGCCTTGCGGAAGGCGGAGGTGAAGCGCCGCGACGCGCCGTCGGACCTGCGGAAACGCTGGGCCACGACGATCATCGTCGCCCACGAAACGACAGAGAAGAGGAGGAGGATGGCCAGGACGGTCTTCCCCACCACCCCCGTATGCAGAAACGCCGTCCAGAGCTGCACGGGACGGAGGGTACCAGAAGCGGATAGCAGATAGCAGTTAGCAGATAGCAAAAGAGCGGAGGCGGATAGCAGTTAGCAGATAGCAGTTAGCAGATAGCAAAACAGCGGACGAACCCCTTGCTATCCGCTATCCGCTATCTGCTCTCCGCTATCTAGGCACTCATCCTCTGCGGCTCTTCCATCGTCAGTCCATGCGTGATCAGGTAGAACTCGACGTCGTCGACCGACAGCGGATAGAGCAGGCGGCCTTCGCCACGAGCGCTGGCGCTGAGGAAGCCGCCGCCGTCCTCGCGGATGATCAGCACGTCGCCGTGAAACTCCTGCGGCAGGCGCGCCAGCAGCTCGAGACTCTCGCCCGGCGTCGCCGCGCGGTCGATGACCACGCGCTCCACGTCGCGCTCCAGCTCCGCCACCGCCTGGCGCAGCGCGTACTCGAGGATCGACACGGAACGGACGAAGATGATCCGCGTCGCCGCTTCGAAGGCGCAGTCCCAGTCGCGCGCCGAAAGGGCCGGGGTGTGATTGACCAGCGTGATCCGCCTCAGGTCGTGCATGCGACGCTCCTTCAGATCTGAATCGTGGAGAGGAGGATGGCGATGACGAGCGCGGGAATCGACATGGAGACGATGACGCGCCAGCTCTGGCGTCCGCCGCGCATGTCGTTGACGGTGTTGGATACGAATTCGGTCATGGTCGTTTCTCCTATTCGTGCTTCGGAAGTGGGATGGTGCGCATGCCGAAGTTGTCCTTCGGCCAGAGGTTGAGCGGGAGCGTGCGGCCGTTCACTTCGTAGTTCTGCGCGCGGGTCGACACGAGCTCGATCGACCCTGTCTGCGGCACGAGGTACGAGTCGCCGTCGTAACGGAACTCCGTCCCCGGATCGCCGACGAAGCGGTACGAGACCGTCTCGATGTGACAGGTGAGGCTCTTCACCTGCGGCGCCGGGTGGTAGCGCTTCTGGATGAGGCCGACGAGGTCGATCTTGAGGCTGATGGCGGCGGTCATGGCGATCGTGAGCAGCATGTCTTTCTCCTGCCGCTCCCTTAGCTCAAGGGCTGGACCACCTGTCCAGAATCACATAAGGATCATGAGATCAGTCACTTACGTTTTTGGACGTCATTTTCTTTGCGTTCGAAAACTGGACGGGCGTATGATTTTCACGAAATGGCTGACGACTTTCGCAATCGCATCCTCATCATCGACGACGAACCCTCCATCGTCGCGGGCCTCGAAGCGCTCCTCGGCGAGGAGTGGGACGTGCGCACGGCCGGCGACGGCCGCGAGGGAAGACGGCAGTTCGCCGAGTTCTCGCCCGACGTGGTCTTGCTCGACGTGCAGCTCCCCGACGTCGACGGCACCGACCTGCTGCACGAGTTCAAGATGTACGCGGAGTCGACCGCCGTCATCATGATGTCGGCCTACGGCACGTTCGAGCGCGTCGTCGAGTGCATGCGCCGCGGCGCCGAGACGTTCCTGCAGAAGCCGTTCGAATACGAGACGCTGCAACTGACCCTGCAGCAGGTGAAGCGGATGCTCTCCACGCAGCGCGAGCTGATCGCCCTCCGCCGCACCGAGCCGAAAGACGTGGAGCGTTTTCCGGGAATCTCGCCTTCCATCGTGCAGCTCAACCAGATCATCGGGCAGATCTCGCGCGCGCCGTCGCCGGTGCTGATCGAGGGAGAGTCGGGAACCGGCAAGGGGGTGCTGGCCCGGATGATCCACAACCGCTCGCCGCGGGCGCGTGCGCCGTTCGTCGACCTGAACTGCGCCGGCCTGTCGAAGGAGCTGCTCGAGTCGGAGCTCTTCGGCCACGAGCGCGGCGCGTTCACGAACGCGATGCAGACGAAGCCGGGACTCTTCGAGATCGCGGCCGACGGCACGCTGTTCCTCGACGAGATCGGCGAGATGGAGCTGACGGTGCAGGCGCGACTGCTGAAGGCGCTGGAGGACAAGCGCTTCCGGCGCGTCGGCGGCATTCGCGATCTGCGCGCCGACTTCCGCCTCGTCGCGGCGACGAATCGCGATCTCCTCGCCGATGTGGGCGAAGGACGGTTTCGCGGCGATCTCTACTATCGATTGAACGTCGTCCGGATCCGGATGCCGCCGCTGCGCGAGCGGCTGGAGGATGTCCCGATCCTGGTGCAGGCGATGATGCCGGCGCTGTCGAAGGAGATCGGCCGTGCGATGCCGAAGGTGAGCGGGCGGGCGATGAAGAAGCTGGCGAGTTACGCGTGGCCGGGCAACGTGCGCGAGCTGCGCAACGTACTCGAGCGCGCGCTGCTGACGCTCGCCGGCGACGAGATCCGCAGCGAGGATCTCCAGCTCGAAACGAACGTCGCCGCCGCCGCGGTGACGGGCGGCGGAGTGCCGACCGAGGAGTGGGAGATCAGGGCGCTCGACGACGTGATCGCCGACTACGTGAGCGCTTCCGTCACCGCCACCGGCGGCAACGTGCGCAAGGCGGCGCGGCAGCTGAAGATCAGTCCGTCGACGCTGTACGCGAGGATGAAGGCCAAGGTCTGATCTTGCCTCCGCCCTTCCGTAACAATATACTTCCGCCGCTTTCGCGTGCGACGTCCTCCTGTCACAGATGCGGTAGTCGCTGCGGCACCCTCCGGAGAGATCGTTTTCTGGAGTCGCGGTGCGCAGCAAGCCTTCGGCTACACGGCCGACGAAATGGTCGGCAAACCGCTCTCGACGATCGTCCGGCTGCCGCGCCTGCGGACGGGCGGGACCTTCCGGGTCGACGCCACGCGGAAGAGCGGCGAGTCGTTCCGGGCGGGGGTGGTGGTCGAGCCGTGGTCGCGCGGCGATGACGCGCTGATGTCGGTCGTCATCCGCGACGAATCGCGCTGGAGCCTCTTCGCCGAGTTCGTCGATATCGTCTCGCAGCACAGCAGCTTCGCCGCCGCCGCGCCGCGCGTGGCCGAGACGATCGGCCGCACGCTCGGCTTCGACGCGGTCGCCTTCTGGGCCACGGACGAGGAGCAGCCGATGCGCACGGTGTGGTGGAGCGCGAGCGGCGGCGCGGTGCGCGAGAGCGGACTGGTCGAGCGCGTGCGGCGCGGCGGCGAGAGCGTGGTCACCGGCGGCGCCATCGCCGTCCCGATCCTCGACCGCACGAACGTCGTCTCGGTGCTCGAGCTCTTCGCCGGCGGCGACGTCGAGTACAACAACGCGGTCGTCGAAGATCTCGTCCGCATCGCCGGCTCGGCCGGCCGCTTCGTCAGCCGCGAACGGATGTCGGTGGCGCTGCGCGTGTCGGAAGAACGCTACCGGCGGTTGTTCAGCGAGAGCGTCGCCGCCGTCTGCGCCACGACGCCGCGCGGCGTGGTCACCGCGGCGAATCGCGCCTTCGCCGAGTTGTTCGGCCTGGACGACGCGAAGAACGTCCGCTTCGAGACGCTGCTGGCCGATCGCGCGGAATGGAAGCGGATCCTCCGCGACGTCGAACAGGGCGAGGGGATCGCCAATCGCGAGCTGCGGGCTAATCGTTCCGATCGCACGCCGTTCTGGATCCTGCTCAGCGTCACGCCGCTCGGCGATGGCCATCAGTCGCTCCTCTTCACGGCCATCGACGTCGACGTCGCGCACGCCTTCTCCGAGGCGAACGATCTCTCCAACGGCGGCGTCTTCGAGCTCGGCGACGGCAGGCGCATTCGCGCGTCGGACGGGCTCTACCGGATCTTCGGATTCGAGCCGCAGTCGCGTCCTCTCACGCTGCGCTCCCTGTTCCGGCGGACCGTAGCGGACGATCGCGATCGCCTGCGCGGCGCGCTCGAGCTGGCGCGGAGGCGCGGGTCGCTCGACGTCAAGCTCCGCATCCGGCGCGACGACGGCGCGATTCGTTTCCTCCGCGTGCAGGCGAAGCTGCGCGATCAGCGCTGGATCGGGAAAGTCAGCGACACGACGGACGAGGAGCTGGCGGCGCTCGATCGGGTCGAGCTGCAGCGCCAGCTCGGCGAGACGCGCCGTCTCTCCAGTCTCGGCAGGCTCGCGGCGACGATGGCGCACGAGTTCAACAACGTGCTGATGGGGATCAGCACGTTCGCCGAGGTGCTGCGAAGGCGGACGGGCGGCGAGGTGCACGTGCAGAACGCCGTCGCGCAGATCCAGCAGTCACTGGGACGCGGCAGGCGGATCACCGACGAGATCCTCCGCTTCACGCGCGAGCCGGCGCCGGTGATGACGACCATCGACGTCCACCGCTGGCTGACCGACTTCCTCCCCGAGGCGACGGCGCTGACCGGCGGCCGCGCGGAGCTGGAGGTGGAGAACGATCTCTTCATCCGCGGCGACGTGGCGCTGCTCAATCAGGTGCTGGCCAATCTCGTCATCAACGCCCGCGACGCCGCGCCGGAAGGACCGATCCGTCTCATCGGCCGGACGACGCGCGACGACCGGCTCGAGCTGGTGGTCGCCGATCGAGGCATCGGGATCGCGCCCGAGATCCGGGAGCGGATTTTCGAGCCGCTCTTCACCACGAAGCGGAGCGGCACGGGCCTCGGGCTCGCCGTCGTGCACCAGGCGGTGAGCGCGCAGAGCGGCACGATCGACGTCAGGAGCGAGGTCGGCCACGGCACGGCGTTCCACCTCTACTTTCCGCTCGTCGCCGGCGAGGTCGGACCGCTGCCGGGACGGGCCGTCTCGCAGTTGCTGCTCGTGGAGGACGATCCGGCGGTCACGCTGGCGCTGCACGCCATGCTCGAAGCGGAGGGGATCGCCGTGCGATCAGCGACGAACGGCCGCGCCGCGATCAGCGCGATCACGAAGCAGCTTCCGGACGTGGTGTTGCTCGACATCGGGCTCCCCGACGTCAGCGGCGTCGACGTCTACGCCGAGATCGCCGAGCGCTGGCCGCGATTGCCGGTGGTGTTCATCACCGCGGAGCTGGACGACACCGCGGTGGCGCAATTCCTGCGGCGGCCGCACGTCGGATTCTTGCGGAAACCATTCGAGGCGGAACAGCTTTTAGAGACTTTATCCCGAATTACTGCTATAAAGCGTTCGGATTCTGAACGAAATCCGGAATCTGCACCGAATCAGGCAGCGCGTCGATCAAAGTAAGTTAAACCCCGCTCTACACTTACATGGGTTCCAGGCGGTTGGCATACCGCTTGTTCCAATCGGATCGATCCAGCATGCGAACCGGGACGGCAGTCGGACTGTTCTACTGCTCGCAGGATGAGCTCGCGGCTGTTCGCCGTCATCTCCCTGCGTCGATGACCGTCACGCTCTACGCCGACGACGGCTCCGACGCGGCGTGCGACTTCGCGGTGATCGGGTCGTCGGCGGTGAAGCGCCGGGCCGTGCTGGTGGCCCTTCGCGAAAAGCTCGGCTGGACGCCGGCGCTCCTTCTGCTCAGCGGTACCGATGACGATCCGGCGCTCGACGGCGACTTCGCGGCGCTGGCCCCTTCGGAGCTCTACCGCCTGCCGTACGTGATGCGCCGCGAGCTGCGCCTGCACCAGACCGAAGCGGCGCTGCGCGAGAGCGAGCGCCGTTATCGCGAGCTGGTGGAGAACGCGCACGAAGGCGTCTGGGTCTTCGATCACGAAGGGATGACGACCTACGCCAATCACCGGATGGCCGCGCTCCTCGGCGTCACGCTCGAGGCGCTGAACCGCGCGTCGTTCTTTGATTTCATCGATCCGCAGCAGCGCGCGGTGGCGCTGACGAAGTTGCAGGGCGTGACGAACGTGGCGGGCGACGCGCACGAGCTTCGCTTCCGCAGGCGCGACGGTTCGGCGTTCTGGGCCTCGGTCTCGCTGAGCAACGTCCACGATCCGGCGGCCGACGCGGCGAACGTGCTGGCGCTGGTGAGCGACATGACGGCGCGCAGGCAGATGGAAGACGAGCTGCGCGGTCGCGAGATGCAGCTGACGATGGCCCAGCACCTGGCGCAGGTCGGAAGCTGGGAGTGGGACTTCGAGAACGATGTCTTCACCATGTCGCGCGAGCTGCGGCACGTGATCGGAGGCGCGGCGGAATCGGCGAAGCTCGCCGACCTTCTCCAGCTCGTCGATCCGGCCGAGCGGACGCGCCTCGTCGCGGAGATGCACCGCGCCGCGGCGGACGGCTCGATGTTCGACGCCGAGTTCCGCGTCGGCATCGACGGCTCGGAACGGATCGTTCACGCGCGCGGGCAGGTGGTGAGCGACGTTCAGCCCCGTCGCATGATCGGAATGGCGCAGGACATCACGGCGCGCAAGGAGAGCGAGGCCGCCCTGCAGGAAAGCGAAGCGCGCTACCGGACGATCCTGGCCAACGTCCCCGAGGTCGTTTGGCGCGACGACCTGATCGGGAAATCTTCGTTCATCAGCGAGAACATCGTCGACGTCTGGGGCTACACCGCCGAGGAAGTGCTGAAGGGCGAGCTCGAGATCTGGTCGCGTCACGTGCATCCCGCGGATCGCGAGCGCGCGCTCGCCGCGTACGAGGCGCTCTTCAACGAGGGGACGAAATACGACGTCGAGTATCGCTTCCGCCGCCGCGACGGACGGTGGATCTGGATCCACAACCGCGCGGAGATCGCCGAGATCAACGGCCAGCGGCAGGCGTTCGGCGTGATCTCGGACATCACCGAGCGGCGGCGCGCGGCGGACGAGCTGGCGCGATCGGAAGCGCGATACCGCGCGCTGTTCGAACAGGCCGGCGTGATCATCTTCACCGTCGACCCCGAGGGACGCTTCACGTCGCTGAACGAGGCGTTCGAGGAGATCACGAAGTGGCGGGCGGACGAATGGATCGGCCGTCCGCTCGTCGACCTGATCGACCCGGAACAGCGCGACGAATCGATCGCCCACTTCAACGCCGTCCTCCGGGATGAGCGTGTGGTGGGCGACTATCGCGTGCGGACGCGGGACGGCGGCGAAGTGATCATCGAGACGTCGCCGAAGGCGTTGCGGATCAACGGCGAAGTGATCGGCGCGCTCGGGATCGCCCGCGACATCACCCGGCGCCACTATGAAGAGGTGGAGCGCGAAAAGGAAAAGCGGCTGGCCAGCCTCGGACAGCTCGCGGCCTCGGTGGCGCATACCTTCAACAACGTGCTGATGAGCATCCTCCCGTTCGCCGAGCTCCTCAAACGGCGCGCGCCGGATGATCCGAAGGTCGACGCGGCCACGAAGCACATCTTCCAGGCCATCAAGCGCGGACGGCAGGTGTCGCAGGAGATCCAGCGCCTGGCGCGGCCGGTGTCGTCGGCGTCGATCGTGACGATCGATGTGGAGCGCTGGGTGCTGGACGTGGCACGCGAGGCGCGCGCGACGCTCGGATCGGCCTGCCTGGTGGAAACGAAGATCAAGGACCACGACCTCTACGCGAGAGCCGATCTTTCGCTCCTGGCCCAGGTGACGGCGAACGTCCTGGTCAACGCGCGCGACGCGATGCCGAACGGCGGCGAGTTGACGATCGAAGCGGCGCGCGGAGCCGCCGGACAGATCGAGGTGTCGATCACCGATTCCGGCCCCGGCATCCCGGAGCATCTTCTCGATCGCATCTTCGAGCCGCTCTTCACCACGAAGCGCTCCGGCACCGGCCTCGGCCTGTCGATCGCGTTTCAGGCGATGGTGCAGCAGGAGGGAGCGCTGCGCGTGTCGAGCCGCGTCGGCGAGGGGAGCACGTTCACCATCGTGCTCGCCGCCGCTTCCGCGCCGGCCGTCAGCGAGCCGGAGCCGAAACGCGGCCCCGCCCCGCAACGCATCGTGCTGGTCGAAGACGACGAATCGGTGGGCGAGGGGATCCGCGCGCTGCTGATCGACGAAGGCTTCGACGTCCGGCTCGTCACCACCGGCTCCGCGGCGATCGACGTCGTCGCCGCGTTCGACCCGGAGCTCGTCCTGCTCGATGTGAACCTCCCCGACATGAGCGGCTTCCAGGTCTACGAGGAGCTGACGAAACGCTGGCCCGGCCTCCCGGTGATCTTCTCCACCGGCCACGCCGACGCCCGCGCCCTCGGCGAGGTGCACCACCGCAACGTGCCGTCGATCATGAAGCCGTACGACATCGACGAGCTGCTGGCGGTGGTGTCACGAGTGGGGGCGGGAGAAGGGGGAGCGGACGTCTCGTCCGCTCGGTCGCCCGGTCCGCTCATTCAAACATGAGCGGACGAGACGTCCGCTCCCCACTGGTGCGGCCTCACTCTGCGCTGTCGAAGATGAACACGTCGGTTCCGACGCGGGCCGCGCCGTAGACCTGCTCGAGCATCTCGTCCGGCAGGCGGATGCAACCGTGCGAGACGCTGCGGCCGATGGAGTCGATGTCGTCGGTGCCGTGGATCAGGATGCCTTCGCCGAGGTCGAGGGCGTACTTGCCCAGCTTCCCTTTCACCAGGCGCTTCGGCGAGTCCTTCGGCGGGACGCGCTCGCCGGCCTCGATGAAGGCCCAGTCGGGTTTGCGCCAGACCGGATCGTCGATCTTGCGCAGCACTTTCATGTGTCCGCGCGGCGTGTGGAAGACCCACATGTCGTCGCCCTTGACCAGCGTCTTTTCGCTGCCGGTCGCGGCCTTGGATTTGCGGACGAGCTCCCCGTCCTGGAAGAGGTAGGCCTGGTTGGTCTTCACATCGATCGTGATCACGGTGCCGTCTTTCGGTGCTTCCGGCGGAAGGCCTTCGATCACGATCTCGTTCTGTTCATGACAGCGCAGCTGATACCAGCGGCACGGTTTGGTCTGGGCAAAAAGCTGTGGAGTGAGGGTCAGAATCGCAAGCACGAGGGCGGTTTTCACACCTTCCAAAATTGCGAAATCGACGCCAGAATGGTAGGTTGCTGCAGCCGTAAGACCCCGTAGCTCAGGTGGATAGAGCAGGAGTTTCCTAAACTCAAGGTCGGAGGTTCGAGTCCTCTCGGGGTCACCAGGCCGCCAGCTGTTGAGCGATTGAGCTTTTGAGCTCACGGCCTCCTCAACAGCTCAATCGCTGAACAGCTCAACAGCTCTACTTCGTCCCCGCCTTTTCCCGATCCTTCCGGTCCCGCATCAGAATCGAGACGATCAGGTAGACCGCCGCGGCTCCCGCGAGCAGGTATCCGATCACGCCGAGGGCGGGATATCCGAACAGATGGAAGCTCGCCGGCACGCGCATCATCAAGGACGACGCGACGAGCAGCGCCGCGATCACCAGGCCGACGGTGATGCGATTGGCGATCTTGTGGATGCCGCTCAGAAACTCCTCGGCCTGCGTCAGGTGAACGCCGAACGTCAGCTTGCCGGCGGCGGTGAGGTCGAGGATCTCGCGCGAGCGGTGGGGGAGCTCGAGCACGAGCTGATTGAGATCGAGCAACGCGGGATAGAAGTTCTGCGGGTCGAACTTCTGCTTCAGCTTCTGCGTCATCAGCTCCTGCGAGTAATCGCGGATCACGCGCTGCGGGTCGTAGTTCGGGTCGAGCTTCTTGGTGATGGCGTCGAGGTTCAGCAGCGTCTTGGCCAGCATCGCCATCTCCGCCGGCACCTTCAGCTCGTTGCTGTTGGCCAGGGCGATGATCTGGAAGAGCACCTGCCCGGTGTTCACGCTCTTCGGATCGACGTCGTGGAACGCGGCGACCAGCGTGGAGATCTCGCGATGGAACTTCGTGATGTCGAAGCGCTCCTCCACTTCCGACATCCGCACGCACGCCTCGGCCACTTCCACGCCGTTGTTCGAGGAGATCGCCAGCAGCAGCTTGATGATCTCGTCCTGCATCTCCTGCGTGATCCGGCTGACCATGCCGAAGTCGAGGAGGACGAGCTGGTTCTCGCGGATGAAGATGTTGCCGGGATGCGGATCGCTGTGCCAGAAGCCGTCGACGCAGATCTGCTTGAGGTAGGCGCGGGTGAGCACCGCCGCGAGCTCGGCGTAGTCGCGGTCGACGATCATGAGCGGCGTCAGTTTCGAGACCTTCCGGCCCTTCACCAGCTCCGTCGTCAGCACGCGTGAGGAGCTGAAGTCGTGGATGACGGCGGGGACGTAGATCTCCGGAAACTGCGCCAGGTTCTGGCGCATCAGGTCGGTGTTCCGCGCCTCCTGCAGGTAGTTCAACTCGTTGGTCATCGTCATCCGCACCTGTTCGAGCGTGGCGACGAGGTTCATCTTCCGGCCGACGTCGGAGTGCTCTTCGATCGTGGCGGCGATCTCGGCGAAGACCTCCAGGTCGTGCTTGACCTGCTCCCGCACGTTCGGGCGCTGGACCTTGACGACGACGTCGCGGCCGTCGCGCAGGACGGCGCGATGCGCCTGCCCGAGGGAGGCGGCGGCGAGGGGGGTGGAATCGAAGGAGTCGAAGGCCTTGGAGATCCGGACGCCGAGCTCCTCCTCGATCGTCTTCTCCACCTCGGCGAACGAGAACGGCTCGACCGAGTCCTGCAGTTTTTCGAGCTCGTCGATGTATTCGCGCGGCACGATGTCGGGACGGGTGGAGAGAAGCTGGCCGAATTTGACGTAGGTCGGTCCGAGCTCCTTGAGCGACTTGGCGAACGCCTGCGCGCGCTGCTGGACCTCCGGCTCGATCTCCGGCTCGGCCTCACTGGCGGCGACCATTTCCTCCGGCTCCAGCTTCAGTTGAAAGTCCTTCCGCCCGTACTTCGTGAAGAGGACGAGGAGGTCGCGGTATGCGGGGAGATTGCGGGTTCGAAGCATTCGAGGGCTGAGTCTGCAAGAGGAAGGCCCACGTGTTAGGATTCGACGATTACTCACAAGGAGCACTTTTCATGTCCAGCAACCGTCATTTATTCACGTCGGAGTCGGTGACCGAGGGTCATCCGGACAAGATCGCCGATCAGATTTCCGACGCGATTCTCGACGCCGTTCTCGCCGAAGATCCGGTGGGCCGCGTCGCCTGCGAGACGCTCGTCACCACCGGCCTCGCCATGATCTCGGGTGAGATCACCACCCGGACGTACGTCGACTTCCCGTCGATCGTCCGCAACACGATCCGGGAGATCGGCTACACACGCGCCAAGTACGGTTTCGACAGCGAGACCTGCGCGGTCATCTCCTCCATCGACCCGCAGTCGCCCGACATCGCGCAGGGCGTCGATACCGGCGGTGCCGGCGACCAGGGCCTGATGTTCGGCTTCGCCGTCCGCGAGACGCCGGAGCTGATGCCGCTGCCGATCCAGCTGGCGCACAAGCTGGTCAAGCGCCTCACCGACTGCCGCAAGTCGGGCGACCTCGATTTCCTCCGCCCCGACGGCAAGTCGCAGGTGACGATCGAATACGACGGCAAGCGCCCCATCCGCGCCAGTGCCATCGTCATCTCCACCCAGCATTCGCCGAACGTCAGCAACACCGACCTCCGCGACGCGATCATCGAGCAGGTGATCAAGCCGACGGTGCCGGGCGAGCTGCTGGACAAGGACACCGTCTTCCACATCAATCCGACCGGCCGCTTCGTGGTCGGCGGACCGCAGGGCGACACCGGCCTCACCGGCCGCAAGATCATCGTCGACACCTACGGCGGCCGCGGACGTCACGGCGGCGGCGCGTTCTCGGGGAAAGATCCCACCAAGGTCGACCGCTCCGCGTGCTACATGGCCCGCTACATCGCCAAGAACGTCGTGGCCGCGGGCCTGGCGGACGAAGTCGAGGTGCAGCTGGCCTACGCCATCGGCGTGGCCGATCCGGTGTCGGTCTACGTCGACACGTTCGGCACGGCGAAGATCGACGCGTCGAAGATCGCCGAGCTGGTGCGCGAGCACTTCCAGATGACGCCGCGCGGCATCATCGACTCGCTCAAGCTCCGCCGCCCGATCTTCAAGAAGACCGCGGCGTACGGACACTTCGGCCGCACCGAGCCGGAATTCACCTGGGAGCAGACCGACAAGGCCGACGCGCTGCGCGCAGCGGCCGGCGTGGGCGAGGCGGTTACGGTTTGATCATGAAGAGCGTCGCGTTGCCACGGCCGGTGACGCTCGCCGCATAACGATCCAGAAACTGCGACAACATCCTCTGAGCGGCAGGCGTCAAGCGCGTCTGCCGCTCTTCGATTTTCTGGACCACCTGCGTCGCCGGCGCGGTGACGGTGATGATCGCGATGTGCGTGATTCCCTCGCCGCGCAGCTTCTCCCGCAGCGCCTCGGGTGTCGGCGTCGCCAGATACGCGGAGATCCGTTCGGAATCGAAGTTGCCGCCCGCGCGCACGCGCCGCGAGAACCAGAAACTCTCGCCGGTGCCGATGACCAGCGTCCGCGATTGCTCCGGCAGCGCGCTGTTGAGCCAGAGGATCGAGGCGTACGACGCGCGTTGTTTGAGCAGGAATGACTCTTCGCTCTGGCCGCCGAGGAGCCCGAACGCGCCGCCGCGATCGGTGAGGTAGACCACCATCAGCGTCTGCACCGCGATGGCAACGCCGACGAACCAGCGCACCCATTTCTTTTCCGCGCTCGAACTGATCGCCGGCACCGCAAAGAACGGGATCAGCAGTCGCGACGACGGCCCGAGGAAGAAGAACGCGATGCCCGCCGCGAGCAGCGCGAACGGGATCACGCCGGCGGCGAGCGGCGCGAGCGTCAGCATCGCCGCGCCGAGCGATTCGTCGATGAATTGCGGATCGAAGACGTAGTCCGAAAGGTAGGAGCGGTACTGCGTGACGTGCGGCGCCGTCGCCGAAAGAAACGGCGCGACCGGATTGCCGGCGATGATCAGGTTGCGGATGAAGAAGATCGATCCGATGAGCAGTCCCGGAATGGCCGGACGCCATCTCCTGCCAACAGCCAACGCCACGACGGCAAACGGAATGAACGTGTATTTCGTCAGCAGTCCCGCGCCGATCGCGGCCGCCGCGGTCGCGTCATCGTCGTTCTCCAGCGCGATCCAGAGCGCGACGCAGATGCCGAGGAGCGGGAAGTCGACCATCGACCATCCGGCGGTGATCGCCAGCGCCGGCGTGGTGATGATCGCGGCGGTGATCAGCAGGTTCTTCGCGCGCCGCTGGATCAGCACGGTCGTCGCGATCGCCGCGAAGAGATGGATGAAGTGCGAGGCGATCCCGCCGTCGTCGCCGAGCAACGTGAGCAGCGGAAGACCGGCCGATTCGACACCGAGGGGAAAGTACGAATGGGAAAGAAGCGGCAATGCGATGGCGCGTCCTTCGAGCAGCCACGTCTTCGGAATGGCGAGGTGATACGCGAGCTCGTCGAGGCTCGCCGGCGGCGCCTGCGCCGCGACGAGCGCGCAGAAAAAGACGATGGCGATGGGGATCGATATTGGCGGCCATGTGAACGCGCCATTGACTTCACGAAAGCGCGCGATCGCATACGACCCGAACACCATCGCGATCATCAGCAGCGGCAGCATCGTCCACTTCGCCACGCTGATCGTCCCGGCGAGAAAGCAGAGCGTGCCGAAGATCGGCAATCCGAGCACGAAGTCGAGCGGCACATCGAGAGCGCCGCTCTCGTCGTGCACGCGCCACACGCGGCCGCGCAACCCGCGCACGGCGAACCCTGCCCCGATGATCGCGATCGCCTCCGCCAGCGCCACCACGAGCGGCAGCGCGGTGCGGATGACGAGCACCTCGACCACCTTGAAGCGATCGAGCAGCGTGAGCAGAAGAAAGGTTGCGATCGCGACGGCGACGATCGTGCGGAAGCGCGACATCGGTCGAAGCGTAACAGCAAGAGGGGAGCGGACGTCTCGTCCGCTCATCGTCCGCCCTGCGGACGAGACGTCCGCACCCCACTTCGTCAGATCGGCGGCAGCGCCGCGCGGATGGCCAGCACGTCCGAGATGATCGCCCGCGCCGCCTCGGGCCTGATCTGCGTCGTCTTGTCGCTCAGCGCCTCGGGCGGGTTGTCGTGCACTTCCATGAAGAAGCCGTCCGCCCCCGCCGCCGCCGCCGCGCGCGCGAGCGGCCGCGCGAACTGCGGCGTGCCGCCGGTCTGCTTCCCTTCGCCGCCCGGCCGCTGCATGGAGTGCGTGATGTCGTACACCACCGGCGCGCCGAGGCCGCGGACGATCGGGAACGAGCGCATGTCGACGACGAGGTTCTGATAGCCGAACGATGTACCGCGCTCGGTGATGAAGACGCGGTCGTTCCCCACCTCGTGTCCCTTGTCGATGATGTTCTTCGTCTCCTCGGGCGAGAGGAACTGCCCCTTCTTCACGCCGACCGGTTTGCCCGTCCGCGCCGCCGCGGCGATCAGGTCGGTCTGCCGGCAGAGGAACGCCGGGATCTGGAGGATGTCGAGCACTTCCGCCGCGCGCTCCGCCTGCTGCCATTCGTGGATGTCGCTCAGCAGCGCCAGGCCGGTCTCTTCCTTCACCACGCGCAGCAGCTCCAGACCTTTCTCCAGTCCCGGTCCGCGGAACGATTCGATCGACGAGCGATTGGCCTTGTCGAACGACGACTTGAAGACGAGGTTGATCTTCATCTCGTCGCGCAGCGCGCGGAGCGTGCGCGCCATCTTGAGAAGATGCTCCTGCGACTCGATCACGCAGGGGCCGCAGATGAAGAGCGGCGGGTTGTCGCCGCCGAAGGAGATCTCGTCCGTGATGCGAATCGCGCGCGTGGTCATGCGGGCCGCATTGTAACGGCGCGGAGCTACAATCAACGCACCCCTCCATGCCAATCGCCGCCGGGACATTCCTCGGGCCGTATGAAGTCCTCGCCTCGCTCGGAAGCGGCGGAATGGGGGAGGTCTATCGCGCCCGCGACACGCGTCTCTCACGCGAAGTGGCGATCAAAGTTCTCCCGCCTTCGGTGAGCGACGACCCCGAGGCGCTGATGCGCTTCGAGCGCGAGGCGCGCACCGCGTCGGGCCTCAACCATCCCGCCATCGTCACGATCTACGACGTCGGCAGCGCGGACGTCGACGGCAGGGAGGTGCATTACCTGGCCATGGAGCTGATCCGCGGCACCAGTCTGCGCGAGCAGATGAACGACGACGCCTCGACGATCGTCGGATACCTGATCGCCATCGCCGACGGCCTGGCCCGCGCGCACGAGAACGGGATCGTGCATCGCGATCTGAAGCCGGAGAACGTGATGATCTCCGAGGACGGCTACGCCAAGCTCGTCGATTTCGGACTGGCGAAGCCGGTCACGCCGCTCGGCGAAATGCAGGACGCCGTCACCGCACCTCTGACAACGGCGGCCGGGACGATCATCGGAACCGTCGGCTACATCGCGCCGGAACAGCTGACCGGCGCGATCGTCGATCACCGCGCCGACATGTTCTCGTTCGGCTGCATGCTGCACGAGGCGGTGACGAAGGAGGAGCTCTTCCGGGGCGACTCGAAGATCGACACGATGCATCGGATCATCTACAACGATCCGCCGCCGCTTCCCGTGCCGGTGCTCGATCGCGTGGCGCGGCGCTGCCTGGAGAAGAATCCGAGCGCGCGCTATTCGTCGATGCGCGACGTCGCGGCGGAGCTGCGCACGGCGGTGACGAAGCCGATGGAGTATGTGCCGCTGGCGCCGAAACGGCGCAGACCGATCATGATCGCGGCCGTGATCGCGGCGATCGCGGTCGCCGTCGCTCTCATCTACCTGCTGCACCCGCGCACCGCGACCATCGGATCGGTGGCCGTGCTGCCGTTCCGCAATTCGGGAGCGAACGCCGAGGCGGCGTTCCTGAGCGAAGGAATCGCGGAAGAGGTGGTGAACGATCTGAGCCGCATTCCGACGCTGCGCGTGATCGCCAGCTCGTCGGTCGCGCGCTATCGCGATCGCGACATCGACCCGCGAACGGTCGCGCGCGAGCTGAACGTCGACGCGGTGTTGGTCGGAAAGCTGCGGACCGCCGAGGGAGTCGTGTCGCTCGATGCGCAGCTCGTGCGGGCCAGCGATGGGACGGCGTTGTGGGGGAAGCGTTACTCGCGCACGCTGTCGAATCTCGTGACGCTCGAGGCGGAGATCGCGCGCGATCTCTGCGACGAAGTCAGTCTGAAGCTCGTGCCGCAGCGGAACGCGACGAGCAACGCGGCGGCGTACGAGGCGTACCTCCGCGGGCAGCAGGAGTTTCGCAAGCAGACCGCGCCCGGGTTGAAGAGCGCGATTGAGCACTTCAATCACGCGCTGGAGCTCGATCCGCAATTCGCCGGCGCGTGGGCGGCGCTGGCGCAGGCGCACGGACGGCAGGGAATCCTCGGCATCGTCCCGACGCGCGACGGCCTGGTGCAGGAAGAGGCGGAGGCGCGCAAGGCGCTGGCCATCGACGACTCGCTGCCCCAGGCGCACTGGACGCTCGCGCTGGCGGCGGGAACGCGCGGCGATCGCGCGGAGCACGAACGGCGGCGGGCGCGCGTGCTGGAGCTCGACCCGAACTTCGCGCCGGCGTACTTCGATCGCGCGAACAACCTGTTGATGCAGGGAAAGACCGCCGAGGCGTTCACGACGTACGAGCAGGCGCGCAAGCTCGATCCGCTGTCGCCCAGTCCCGCCGCGTCGTTCGGCATTCATCTCTATCTCGTCCGCCACTACGACGAGGCGGTGAAGACGCTGACGATGATCACGGAACAATTCCCCGATTACGCGAACGCGCACGCCTATCTCGCCGAGGTCTATTCGGCGATGGGACGCCACGCCGAGGCGCTGGCGGCGATCGATCAGGAGAAGCAGGAAGACAATCCGAACTTCCGCACGTGGAAAGGGATCGTCCTGGCGCGCGCGGGCCGCATCGCCGAGGCGCGGGCCATCGCCGACGCCGTCGATTCCGAGGCGAAGACGCGCTTCAACGCGCCGTACCAGCGGGCCGGATTGCGCGCCGTGCTCGGCGACAAGGACCGCGCCATCGCGCTGCTCGAAGAAGCGAAGCGCGACGGCGACTGGCACACGTCGTGGCTGCCGTTCGATCCGTCGCTCGATTCGCTGCGCGGCGACGCGCGCTTCAACGCGCTCAGCGCAGCTCGATGATGTGCCGCGCCAGGTGCTGCCACAGGCCGAGCGTCATCACCAGCACGACCCAGCGGGCGGCGCTGCTGGTCGAGGCGACGATGAGCAGCGCGCTCATGACGAAGAAGTCGCCGAGGATGCGGAGGAAGCCGAAGTCCTCGGTCCAGACGTCGTGCGGGAGCGTGGCGAAGAGGATGAGATAGCCGATCCACGCGAGCCGCCATTCGATCGTCACCTGCGACCGCCGCCAGATCAGCACGACCACGATCACCAGCAGCGCGAGGAGGATGCACTCCGCGAAATGGAGGCGTTGCATGTAGATCCGGCGCGGCGAAGCGGCGGCGAAAAACGCGGCGAATTCGGCGAAGGGAATCGTGAAGTGCGGATTGCGGCCCTTGAGCGGCAGCACTCCCCACTGCAGGAAAAGCGCGAGCTGCCAGAGCGCGCAGACGATGAGGGGGATGGCAGCCATCTTTCTCCATGCTGACTTAAACAGCAGCGCGATCGCCGCGATCACCGCCATCTCGCGCGTGAGGATCGCGAACGTCAGCAGCGCCGCCGCGGCATACGGCCGCTCCTTCAACACCGCGAGCACCGCGGCGAGCAGAAAGGCGCAGACGACGATCTCGCTCAAGTCGCGCGAGATCGTCATCAGGAAGCCGGGATAGCACGCGAAGATCAGGCCCCACATCGCGCTCGCGCCGAAGTGCGTCGCGATCAGCGCGCCGATCCAGGCGATGGCGATCAGGCCGGCGAAGTTGATCAGCAGCAGCGCCCACGGAATGAGTCGCGGACGGCCCGCGGTGGTGATCCACGCGAGCAGCGGATAGCCGACCCGCTGCTGCCGGTACGCCGGACTGTCGAGCGAGATGCCGTGCGCGGTGACCTCGCGCGTGAACGGATTCAACGCCAGGCGGTAGAACATCGTGCCGTCGTAGCCGGCGATGTCGCTGCGCACCGTGAGGCCGGGCGGAGTGGCGTGTGCGTCGACGCCGGGACCGCCGGCGACGACGAAGCGCGAGACGTCGTTGTCCCGCGCGTGGATCAGCGTGATGACGAACCAGGCGTAGAGCAGCGCTGTGACAAGCGCCGCGATTGCCGGACGCACAACCGTGCCGCCCTACACCATCTCCTCGGCCTCACGCGGCTGCGGGAGCTGCACGGTCGTCTTCATCGACGCTTTGTACGCGCGGGCGGCCGCGACGAACGAGCGGAAGAGCGGATGCGGCGCGCTCGGACGCGACTTGTACTCGGGATGGAACTGGCAGCCGACGAACCACGGATGTCCTTCCAGCTCCACCATCTCCACGAACTTGCCGTCGGGTGACGCGCCGGTGACGCGCAGGCCGCGATCCTCGAGCTGCGGCACGTACTCGGGATTGACCTCGTAGCGATGGCGGTGGCGTTCCTCGACGAGCTCCGTCGCGTACGCCTCGCGCGAGAGCGACCCTTCCTTCAGCGCGCACGGATATTTGCCGAGACGCATGGTGCCGCCGAGGGCGTCGACGCCGATCAGGTCGCGCAGCTTGTAGATGACCTTGTACGGCGCTTCGTCGTCGAACTCCGTCGAGTTCGCGCCGACCATGCCGACGACGTTCCGCGCGAACTCGATCGTCGCGCACTGCATGCCGAGGCAGATGCCGAAGTACGGGATGCGTTTCTCGCGCGCGTAGCGGATGGCGCGCAGCTTTCCTTCCACGCCGCGCGAGCCGAAGCCGGGGCCGACGAGGATGCCGTCGACGCTTCCGAGCTCGCCGTGATAGCCCTCTTCCTCCAGCGATTCGGAGTCGATGTAGACGATGCGCACCTTCACGTTGTTGGCGATGCCGCCGTGCACCAGCGCCTCGTTGAGCGACTTGTACGAATCGCCGAACTCGACGTACTTGCCGACGAATCCGATGCGCACCTCGTCCTCGGGATGGCGCATCTTGCGCACGATCTCTTCCCACTTCGTCAGCGCGCCGATCTCCTCGTGCGGCAGGTGCAGCTTGTCGAGGAGGATCTCGTCGAGACCTTCGCGCGCGAACGTCAGCGGCACCTGGTAGATGAACTCGACGTCGTACGCCGGGATGACCGCGTCGTCCTCCACGTTGCAGAAGAGCGCGATCTTCTTCTTCATCTCCTCGGGGATGGTGTGCTCCGAGCGGCAGAGGAGGATGTCGGGCTGGATGCCGATCTCGCGCAGCTCCTTGACCGAGTGCTGCGTCGGTTTCGTCTTCAGCTCTTCGCTCGCCTTGATGTACGGCACGAGCGTGAGGTGGACGTTGATCGCGTTGCCCCGTCCGATCTCCTGGCGGAACTGGCGGATGGCCTCCAGGAAGGGGAGCGACTCGATGTCGCCGACCGTGCCGCCGATCTCGACGATCACCACGTCGACGTTTTCGCTCACGTCCTTGATGCACTTCTTGATCTCGTCGGTGATGTGCGGGATGACCTGCACGGTCTTGCCGAGGTAATCGCCGCGCCGTTCCTTTTCGATGACCTTGAGGTAGATGCGGCCCGTCGTGTAGTTGTTCTTGCGCGACGCGCGCATCGAGGTGAAGCGCTCGTAGTGCCCGAGGTCGAGATCGGTCTCCGCGCCGTCATCGGTGACGAAGACTTCGCCGTGCTGGAACGGCGACATCGTGCCGGGATCGACGTTGATGTAAGGATCGAACTTCTGCAGCGTGACGCGGAAGCCGCGCGCCTCGAGCAGTGCGCCGATGGAGGCCGCCGCGATGCCCTTGCCGAGTCCGGAAACGACGCCGCCGGTGATGAAGATGTACTTGGTGCTCATAGCTGGCCTCCTCGTGAAAAGAATGCAGAATCGAGGCACACGACTGCCTCACTGATGTTTCGGTTGGGGAGAGTTTGCCGCTGAGTACGCCGTGACTTCGAGATCGTGAGCCAACGGCTCACTGTTTCTTCCCCCGAATATCACGCGTCTTTCGCAAGTTCGTTTTCAACCCTTGCTACGTCCTCGGGGCGATCCACTCCGAGGTGCGGCTTTGTTGTTTGTAGCACCGTGATTTTAAATCGCTGCTGAAGGCCCCGCAACTGTTCGAGTGATTCCGCGCGCTCCAGCGTCGACTGCGGAAGCCCCACGAATCGCGTAATTGCTTCACGGCGATAGGCATAGACGCCGATGTGCCGCAGTGCCGCGGAGCGCGATCCGATCGCCGCCCGGGAGAAGTAGAGCGCGTCGCCGAAGTCGTCGACCACCACCTTGACCACGTCGCGGCTCAGGAATTCATCGTCCGTTTCGAGCGGGCAGGCGAGCGTGCCTATGTCGGCGCCGGTCGCATCGAGCCGCTCGATCAGCGCGTCGACGGTGTCGATGTCGATCAACGGCTCGTCGCCCTGCACGTTGACGATCGCGTCGAAGCGCGCGTTCTCCAGCTGCTCGATCAGCGGCAGCGCGGCGGCGATGCGATCGGTGCCGGTTTGAAAATCGCCCTCCGGCCGCACGACCTTGCCGCCGAATCCGCGAACGTGCTCGAAGATGCGATCGTCATCCGTCGCCACGTACACCGCGCCGGCGCGCTGCGAGGCGCGGGCGCGATCGCAGACGCGTTGGATCAGCGTCACGCCGGCGATCGGCACCAGCGGCTTGCCGGGGAAGCGCGTCGAGCCGTAGCGCGCCGGAATTACAATCACCGCCTTCATGCCGGCCGATTCTATCCGCAGCGAGGATCGCGATCTGATGGCGCGGCTGACCATCGTGATCATCGTCGGCTTCCTTTTCGTCGCGGCCTTCACGCATTTGAACCGCCTCTACTCGAAGAAGTTCTTCGACGTCACCGGCAAGGCGGAGTGGATCTGGCCGAGGCATCAGCTGAGCCGGGAAGTGCCGGTCGTGTTTTTCGCCGCACGCGATTTCGAGCTGCCCGCAAACCGCTACTACACGAAGCTCAAGGTGGCGGGCGATCCGGAGTACACGCTCTACCTCAACGGGCAGGAGATCGGCGGCCGCCGCTTCGGCGAGGATCACGACGCGCTCGACGTCTTCGACGTGACGCAGCTGGCGAAGACGGGACGCAATCGCATCGTGATCGCCGTGCGCAGCACGAACGGCGTCGGCGGATTGATTGCCGCGGTCGATCTCTCACCGGAGGTCGAGAACTACGTCGTCACGGACTCGAGCTGGAAGATCTTCCGCAAGTGGAACGCCGCGCTCCCGCAACGCGACGTCGGCGTCGCCGCGCCGCCGATGATCCTCGGCCAGCCGCCGACGGGACGCTGGAACTATCTCGCCACCGCCGCGGCAAAACCGGAGCTGCCGGTGCAGAAAGTCGTCGCGCCGCGCGAGGTCTTCTCGTTCTTCACGCGGATTCCCGAGACGAAGGTGATCGGCGGCGTGGCGGTGGTCGGCTCACGCCGCGTGCGCGCGACGGCGTTCGACTTCGGCGACATCGCCGACGGCCGCGCGCGACTGGCGATCAACTACGACAACGGCCAGGCGCGCGAGATCAAGCTGCGCTTCGCCAACGTCCGTCCGGAGCTGTTCACGGTCGAAGGGGACATCCGCCCGATGGTCTTCGCGGCGGGGGAGCGGACGGTGATCGATCCCGAGGTGCGGCACTTCCGGTACGTGATGGTGTATGGGGGGCAGGCGAGCGCGGAAGCGTTGAGGTAATGGTTACCGGTTACCGGTTACCAGTTTCCCGGCCACCGGTAACCGGCAACCGGCAACCGATTCAATAAATCACCTTCCGCACAAAGTACTCCTGCTGCGACATCGTCTTCGCGTCGAGCGCCTGCGCGTCTTCGCGGGTCATCTGAAAACGTCCGGCGGCGCCGCCGTTCGTCGTCTTCATGAAGAGCTCGACCATGTCGACCTGCGCGCCCGCGACGCCGGCGTTGCGCACCATCAGGAACGAGGTCGCGGAGATGGCGTTGAACACCTTGTCTTCGCTGTCGGCGGTCACTTCGGCGCGGATCGAATGCGCGCCGGACGGCGTCAGCTTGTGCTCGAAGATGCCGACGTTTTCGTAGGCCCGCTCGAACTTCATGATCACTTCGGTGCTGATCGCGCTGTTGCTGACCGGGGCGGGAGCCACGGCCGGCGCGGTCTGCTCGGTCTGGGGGTTGTTCTGGTTGGGCTTGCGGATCCGGATCGTGTCGCCGAGGGTCGGAGCCTGCTGCTTCGGAGCAGCGGTGGGGGCGGCCAGGTCGGGCCTGATGTTCATGATGCGCACGTTTCCGAGGCCGAGCTTCGTCGTCTCTTCCGACTTCGCCTCGTCGATCAACGCCGGATCGATCGTGATCGACTGGCCGTTCTCCAGCTGAATCAGCGCCTTGCCGTTGACGACCGTCCACTTCGCCTTCGCCTTGTACTGTTTACCGCCTTTGAGCACGACGATGTACGAAGCAAACGATTGCGCCGCGATGAGCGACGCGAACGCGAACAGCACGAGCGCTTTTTTCATGAATTGGCTCCGCAATGTGACGATCGGGGTGTCGATTATACTGGCCACGCTTAGAACGCCGTCGCGGAGAACAACGATTCCGCGCGGACTCAGCAGGAGACCCCGCCAATGCTCGTCGTCATGGAGGCCGGCGCCCGGCCCGAAGAAATCGAAGCCGTCGTCCGGCACATCGAACGGCTCGGACTGAAAGCTCATCCGATCCCGGGCGCCCACCGCACCGCCATCGGCATCACCGGACACCAGGGAAACAAGGATCCGTTCGTCATCGAGAACTTCCCCGGCGTCAAGGAAGTCATCCCGGTCACGCATGCGTACAAGCTCGTCAGCCGCGAGGCGAAGCCGGACGACACGGTCGTTTCGATCGGCGGCGTCGACGTCGGCGGCAACGGGATCGTGGTCGTCGGCGGACCGTGCGCCGTGGAGTCGCTCGAGCAGTCGCGGGCCATCGCCGACGGCATCAAGCGCGCGGGCGGCCAGCTGTTGCGCGGCGGGGCGTACAAGCCGCGCACCTCGCCGTATTCGTTCCAGGGACTCGGCGAGCGCGGCCTGGAGATCCTGGCGCGCGTGCGCGAGGAGTTCGACCTGCCGATCGTCACCGAGGCCATCGACGAAGAGTCGTTGAAGCTCGTCGATCAATACGCCGACTGCATCCAGATCGGCGCGCGCAACATGCAGAACTTTTCCCTGCTGCGGAGCGCGGGACGGGCGCGCAAGCCGGTGCTGCTCAAGCGCGGCATGTCGGCGACGCTCGAAGAGCTGCTCCTGTCGGCCGAGTACATCATGTCCGAGGGGAACTACAACGTCGTGCTGTGCGAGCGGGGAGTGCGGACGTTCTCCGACCACACCCGCAACACGCTCGATCTCTCCATCGTGCCGGCGGTCAAGCGGATCAGCCACCTGCCGATCCTCGTCGATCCGAGCCACGGCACCGGCAAGCGGAACAAGGTCGCGCCGATGTCGCGCGCCTCGATCGCGGTCGGCGCCGACGGCGTGCTGATCGAAGTGCACCACAAACCCGAAGAGGCGCTGAGCGACGGACCGCAGGCCATCCTGCCGGAGGCGTTCGCGCAGATCGTGCGCGAGTGCGACGCGATCGCGCGGGTCGTGGGACGGTCGCTGCAGCCGAGCCTGGCGGCGTCGTAGCTCCGAGGGGCGCGGACGTCCTCGTCCGCACGGCCGCGCCACGAGCGCGGCTGACGCCACGCAGAGCGGACGAGACGTCCGCTCCCCTCGGGCACGCGATAGACTCCGAACCTGATGCGCCGCACGAAGATCCTCGCCACCCTCGGGCCGGCCTGCAGCAACGAGGAGACGATCTACCGCCTGCTGACGTCGGGCGTCGACGCCTTCCGCCTCAACTTCTCGCACGGCAGCAACGAGGACAAGCTGCGCATCATCCGCGCCGTGCGCGAGTGCGCTACCTCGATCGGCCGCTACGTCCCGATCGTCGGCGACATCCAGGGCCCGAAGTTGCGCATCGGCGAGGTCGAGGGTGTGATCCAGCTCCAGAACGGCCAGCCGTTCGTCATCACCACCGACAAGATGCTCGGCAACGTGCAGATGGTCTCGACGCCGTTCGAGGCGCTGCCGCGCGAGGTGTCGATCGGCCACCGCATCCTCATTAATGATGGTCTGGTCGAGCTGATCGTGACGGGAGTCGACGCCAAGCACGTCACCACCCGCGTCATCCACGGCGGACCGATCTCGTCGAAGAAGGGGATGAACTTCCCCGATTCCGAGCTGACCATCCCGGCCATCACGGACAAAGACCGCGTCGACGTGAAGTTCGCCTGCGAACAGAAGCTCGACTACATCGCGGCGTCGTTCATCCGCCGCCGCAGCGAGATCGAAGGGCTGCGCCAGCTGATTCACGAGAGCGGCGGCGACGACGTGAACGTCATCGCCAAGCTGGAGAAGCCGCAGGCGATCGACAATCTGGAGGACATCCTCGAGGTCAGCGACGGCGTGATGGTCGCGCGCGGCGACCTCGGCGTCGAATTGCCGCCCGAGGCCGTGCCGGTCATCCAGAAACGGATCCTGCAGAGCGCCAGCCGATGGGGCCGCTTTGCCATCACGGCGACTCAAATGCTCGAATCGATGACCACGAATTCGCGTCCGACCCGGGCGGAAGCGAGCGACGTGGCGAACGCGATCTTCGACGGCTCGGACGCCGTGATGCTGTCGGCGGAGACGGCGTCGGGCCTCTATCCGGTCGAGGCGGTGCAGATGATGGCTCGGATCATCATCGGCGCCGAGAACGCCCGCGAATACGACTCCCGCTCCACGCGGGCGCCGCTGTTCCAGAAATCGAGCGAGTCGGACGAGTTCACCGACGCGCTGGCCGGCGCCGCGAACTACGCTGCCGAGCAGATCGACGCCAAATACATCGTCGTCTTCACCCAGACCGGATTCGCGGCGCGCCTCATGTCGAAGTTCCGCCCCCGCCCGCCGATCATCGCCCTCACCCCGTCGAGCTGGGTCGCGCGGCGGATGAACCTGCTGTGGGGCGTGCAGCCGTACGTGCTGCAGGACACCGGCGACTTTCACGAGCAGATCGTCGACCGCGTCGACGAGTTCCTCCTGCAGAAGGACATCGTCCGCCCCGGCGACCGGCTGGTGATCCTGATGGGATCGCCGATCTACACGAGGGCGAAGACGAATCTGCTACGAGTGCACCGGGTACGGGACTGACTGCTGACCTCGGCCCGGCCTGGCTTGGAACATGCCCGTAACAGCATCGAGTGGTAAACTCGCCGCTGCGACAGGAGGAGCATGCGCCGATATCGCGCGATCGCATTCGTGATCGCCATCATCTCGATGGCTGGCACCGCTCGCCCTGAGGTCCCGCTGCCGGCGGTCCTCGCGGTGCTCGGCAACGTCACCAACTCCGCGCGTCCTGTCGCCAACGCGCTCGTCATCGCCCTGAACGTCGGTGACTTCGAAGCCGTCCAGACCTTCACCGGCATCGACGGCACCTTCACCCTCCCGCGCCTCCGCGCCGGCGTCTACAAGATCATCGCCGTGAAGCAGGGCTTCCTCCCCGCCACCACGATGCTCGTGCCGACCCGTCCGGAGAATCGCGTCACCATCAGGCTGCAGAACGAGAAGAGCGCGCGCGGCGTGCGCGACGTCAACCAGGAGATCTGGGAGATTCGCGGCTCGCTTCCGCCCGACATCCTGCACGAGCTCGATCAGGTGCTCGCGCCGCCGGTGCAGGTCGCGTACGACGTGCCGCGCATCCGCGGCGAGATGGTCTCGATGACCGGCGTCGCCGCGCAGTCGGTTCCGTCGTTCGCCCAGACCACCCTCGGCGTGCAGGGCCGGATCGGCGAGAACTGGCAGGTCGGCATCCGCGGCAACCTGCACCGCATCGACGATCCGACCGACGACCAGCGCTTCGGCACGCCGATCGCGCAGTCGAGCGTCATGTCGATGGAGGTCCGCTCGTCGCCGACCGACGCCTATCGCGTGGCGTCGACCAAGAGCTGGTGGCGCTATCGCGACGACGTCGCGGTCAGCGACCACGAGGCCGATTTCAGCGCCCACAACTTCGAATGGCAGCACGGCGTGAACCGCGTCGCCGTCCGCTACTCCGAGCAGCAGAACCTGTTCGAGTCGAACCCGTACGGTTCCGACCTGATCGAGATCGCCGGCGACACGACGGTGGTGCAGACCCGGCGCAACGAGGTCGGCGTCTCGCTGCGCGTGGCGCAGGAGAGCCTGCACAACACCGCCAACGCCGTTCTCCGCACCGCCGACGTGACGGCGAACGGCAGCGTCGAGCTCGTCCCGGCGTTCATCGTCCACTACGGCATGTCGTCGCGCCTCGCGCTCGAAGGCACGCAGTGGGCGCCGCGTACCGGCGTGGAGTGGAAGGCCGGCCGTACCTCGCTCATCGCCAGCGGCATGTACAAGGTTTGGGACCAGTCGCGCGGACCGATGACGCTGCCGAGCATCGTGGTCTGGACCGACGACTCGCGCCTGATGCCGCGCTACACGTACTCATTCGGCGTCGTCCGCGGCGACGATCAGGGCGACCGCGTTTCGGCCATCGCCACGGTCAGCGCGATCGACACGCCGATGCGGATGGTCTTCAGCGACGGCTTCGAGCCGTTCTGGGACGGGATGTACGTCGACGCCGGCGACGTCCGCCGCGATCTTCGTCTGGCGTATCGCAAGGACATCGGCCACAAGCTGGCGATCGACGTCTCGACCAGCGCCGGCACGGCCACGCCCGAGCGCAGCCAGCTGTTCATCGGCGAGAAGGTCTACGTCACCGGCGACCTGCAATCGACCTGGATGCCGACCGGCACGAGCCTCCTGGTGTCGTATCGCGAGCTGCAGCAACCGCAGCAGAGCGGCATGAACTATCGCAGCGAGCGGGTGAACGTGCGGATGTCGCAGTCGCTCCGCCTGCCGATCGATCTGAAGCTGCTTTTCGGACTGGAGCTCGCCCACGCCCAGAATTCACCGTTCCTGCTCGACGTAACCGAGCGCGATGGCGCCACAAAGAAGTACATGGGCGGCCTCGCGGTGAACTTCTAGGTCGCGCGGTTGCGCGGTTTCGAGGCACGAAATCGACGCCCGATCGCATTCATTCGACAGACCATCGCATTCATATGTCCATGGCTCACATGAATTCGATCGGGGATCGAATGAATCTCGCCTGGAGGACAATTAATTCGATCAGGGATGGGATGAATCTCGTCTGGAGGACAATCAATTCGATCGGGGATCGAATTCATGTGATCCGCGGTCAATTTCGCGCTACGACCCGCCGCCCAATCCCGGCCTGATCTCCTCCACCAGCTTCGCGAAGCGGAACGAGATTCCCTTCGTCACCACGATCTGCTTGAGGTAGTTCAGCGACGTGATGGCGGCGGGGAGGCCGCTGATGGCGGTGGGGATCGACGCCAGGCGCGCGGCGAGCTGGATGGTCTTGTCCATCGCCGAGTACTCCGTCGACCGGAAGTCGTTCACGGTCTCGCCGTGGTAGGCGAGCATCAGCAGGTAGATGTCGGCCACCAGATCGCGGAAACGCATCTCGCTGCCCCAGGCGAAGCAGTCGCCGGCGCGCACGTTCTCGATGAACTCCGCCGGCGTGTCGCCCTTCGACACCGTGTGCACCTTGGCCACATGTTTCAGCGTGTGGGCGTCGGAGCCGCCGACCATCGACATCCGCCGGCCGTCGGCCTGCAGCGTGACCACGAGTTGCTGCACCATCTTGTTGTGGAACGACGCCATCGCCCCGTTCATCACCTCGAAGACGTCGAACATCCCGATCAACTCGCCGATGTAGCGCGCCGCGACGTTCTTCATCCGGTAGTTCTGGAACAGGTGATTGATGCCGAACACCAGCTGCTGCTGCTTCAGGTACGGCACGAGCTCGCGGATATTGCGGCGCAGGCGCTGGATCTCGCGATGCTGCGCCTCGTCCAGGCCCCACACGCCGACGTGGATGCGCTGCCCGGTCTCCGGAAAGTAGGTCTCCACCTCTTCGCCGATGAAGAAGTCGGTCATGTCGGGATATTTGTTCAGGAGGTAGAGCGCGCCGTCGATGGAGTCGTGATCGGTGAGCGTGACGAACGACATTCCGCGCTCTTTCGCGATACGGTAGACGTCTTCGGGCGCGTTGTAGCAGTCGCGAGTGTTCGCCCGGCGGAAATACTTGAAGACCGAAAACCGGCTGTGGCAGTGCAGATCCGCCCGTTTAAAGGACGGATTGGACAGCACCTCCGACAGAACCGGCTCGTTCATTGAATTGAATGTACCTCGGAGCGATTGTTCAACCTCGCCGCATTTTCTACAATTCGCGTGCCCGCGTAAACGACGCCACGCGAGGTGAACCACCGCACGGGACTCTCGATGGCACAACCTATTCGCGGAAAAACGAACAATCCGAACAGCGTTTCCGACTGGCTGGAAGTCGATGTCCCCAGCCGGCTGCCGATCATTCCACTCGTTTCGTCGGTCCTTTTTCCCGGCGGCGTCCTCTCCCTGCAGGTGGGGATCGATCGAAACGTCCGGCTGCTGAAAGGCCTGCCCGACGATCAGAACCTCATCGCCGCCTTCTGCCAGAAGTCGGGCGATAAAGAAAATCCGCGCCCGGAAGATCTTTCGAACATCGGCGTGCTCGCGGCGATCGTGCAGAGACTTCCGCTGTCGTCGGACCGGTATCAGCTCTTCCTGCAGGGACGGCAGCGCGTCGAGCTCGTGCAGATGGTGCAGAACGAGCCTTACTTCGAAGCGATCCTCCGCGAGATCGCGCCGCGTCCCATCCCGAAGGGCGTGAAGACCGAGCAGCTGATGAACCGCGCGCTCTCGCTGTTCGAGAAGCTGGTGGAGAGCGACAACAAATATTCGAACGAGCTGCTGAACATCCTGAAGATGAACATCAGCGAAGGTCCCGACACCTTCGCCGATCTCCTCTCGTCGTTCGTCAACTTCCCGCTGGAGGAGAAGCAGCTGCTGCTGGAGACGGTGAATCCGATCGAGCGCATCGAGCTGCTGGTCGACTGGATCCAGCGCGACCTCGGGAAGGCCACGGTCGACCGCGAGTTGCAGCGCTCCATCCAGTCGTCGATCGATCGCCGCGATCGCGAGAATTATCTTCGCGAACAACTGCGCGTGATCCAGGACGAGCTGGGCGAAGCGAACCAGGCCGACCGCGAGGCCGACACCTATCGCGATCGCATCGAGACCCTGCCGCTGGCCGAGGAGCACAAACTGCAGCTCCGCCGCGAGGTCAATCGCCTCGGGCAACTCTCCCCGTCGTCATCCGACTACGCCGTCATCAAGGGACATCTCGACACCGTCTTCCAGGTGCCGTGGACCGAGAAGACCGAGGATCGCCTCGACCTGAAGCGCGCCGAGGAGGCGCTCGAAGAACGTCATCACGGACTGGAGAAGGTGAAGGAGCGCGTCCTCGAGTTCCTCGCCGTCCTGAAACTGAAAGGCGATCTGAAGGGACCGATCCTCTGCTTCGCCGGACCTCCCGGCGTCGGCAAGACCTCCCTCGGCGCGGCGATCGCCGACGCGCTCGGACGCAAGTTCGTGCGCATGGCCGTCGGCGGCGTCACCGACGAGTCGGAGATCCGCGGACATCGCAAGACCTACATCGGCGCGATGCCGGGAAAACTGATCCAGAGCTACATCCAGGTCGGCGTGAACAACCCGCTGATCATGATCGACGAGATCGACAAGATCGGTAAGGATTACCGTGGCGATCCCGCCTCGGCGCTCCTCGAGGTGCTCGATCCGAAGCAGAACCACGCCTTCGTCGACCGCTATCTCGAGATCCCGTACGACCTCTCCCACACCCTCTTCATCGCCACGGCGAACGTGCTCGACAACATCCCGAGCCCGCTGCGCGACCGGATGGAAGTCATCCGCCTCGCCGGCTACACCGAGAACGAGAAGCTGCAGATCGCGAAGAAGCATCTGATCCCGGAGCTGCTGGAGAATCACGGCCTCGACGCCGAGCATGTGACGATCGACGACGACGTGATCCTCGGCGTCATCCGCGACTACACGGCCGAAGCGGGCGTGCGCAACCTGGAGCGGAAGCTGGCGACGATCATGCGCAAGATCGCGCGCAAGGTCGCCAGCGTGGACGGTGTAGGACAGGCGCCCTCGCCTGTCCCGCCCTCGCCTGTCGGCGCGGGGACAGGCGAGGCGCCTGTCCCACACTTCCACGTCGAGCTGAAGGACATCGAGCCGTACCTCGGTCTCGCGGCGTTCGAGCACGAATTCGCCGAGCGCCATCCGGAGATCGGCGTCACCACCGGTCTCGCCTGGACCAGCTTCGGCGGCGAGATCATGTTCATCGAGGCGACGCGCATGCCGGGCAGCGGACGGACCACCGTCACCGGCCAGCTGGGCGACGTCATGCGCGAGTCGGTCTCCGCGGCCTACTCGTACGTCCGCTCCAAGGCCAAAGAGCTGCAGATCGAAGACCGCTTCTTCAACGAGTTCGACATCCACATCCACTTTCCCGCGGGCGCGATCCCGAAGGACGGCCCCTCCGCCGGCGTGGCCATCGCCACCTGCATCGCCTCGGTGATGGGGGAGCGGCCCGTGCGTCACGACGTGGCGATGACGGGGGAGATCACTCTGCGCGGTAAAGTGCTTTCCGTCGGCGGGGTCAAGGAGAAGGTGATGGCCGCGCAGCGCGCGAACATCAAGACCGTCCTGCTGCCGGAAGGAAATCGCAAGGACCTCACCGAAGTGCCCGACGAGGTGAAGGCCGGGCTGACGTTCATCTTCGCCGAGCGCGTCGAGGACGTCTGGAAGGAAGCGCTGATTCCGATCTACGTCTCGAAGGGCGATCGCAAATACGACGAGGCGGAGTACCGGTCGGAGCATCCGGCCACGCCGAAGCGGCCGGCGCAGCAGCATGATTCGGAGAGGCCCGAACAGAGACGATGAAATCAGGTTGTCTCTCGAATCTCCTGTTCGGCTTTCTGCTGTTCGTCGCCTTCGGCTTCAGCACCTATTTCTGGTTCAACTTCTTCGTGCGCGGCCGCTCGCTGCCGACGCCGAATCTCATCGGCAAGTCGGTGAACGAGGCGCGGGCGATCTGCTCCGACGCAGGCCTGACCTTCGACGTCGGCGATCACGTGCGCAACTCCGACAAGGTCCCGGCGGGCTACGTCGCCTGGCAGAACCGCACGCCCGGAGCGACGAGCTTCATCAAGCGCGGCGCGAGGATGAAGGTCGAGCTGTCGGCCGGACCGCTGGTCATCCACGTACCCGACCTCGGCGCGCAGACGCCCCGCACCGCGCTCCTGCGCCTCGGCCAGCAGAACCTCAAGCTCGGAAATCTGACCTATGTCGAGGACGCGTCGCCGAAGGACGGCATCGTCGCCAGCGAGCCGCCGACCGGCACCGTCGTCCCGGCGCAGACGGCGGTCGCCCTGCTGGTCAACGTCCCGGTCACGTCGCGCACGTACGTCATGCCCGACCTCATCGACCATGCGCTCGACGCCGTCCGGCCGGGACTGGAGGCCAACGGCCTGCACGTGGCGACGGTGAAGTTCGAGGCCTATCCCGGAATCGCCAATGGCATAATCATTCGTCAGTTTCCGCTGCGCGGCGCGCCAGTGAGCGGGCGGGACGCCATCTCCCTCGTCGTCAGCAAGGCGGAAGAGACGAACATCATCGAGCAGAGCGCGCAGCCGGCGCCTGTTCAATGACTTGCCGGGCAACTGGAAACCGGCAACCGGCAACTTCATGATCAAACTCGCCCCATCGCTTCTTTCCGCCGACTTTTCGAAGCTCGCGGACGAGATCGCCAGCGTCGAGCAGGGCGCCGACGTCCTGCACCTCGACGTCATGGACGGCCACTTCGTGCCGAACCTCACCATCGGACCGGGCATCGTGAGGGCCTGCCGGGCGGTGTCGAAGCTGAAGTTCGACTGTCATCTGATGATTTCGCAGCCCCAGCTCTACATCAACCGCTTCCTCGAGGCGGGGGCCGACATGATCTCCATCCACTGCGAGGCGGACGCCCATCTGCAGCGCGGCTTGCAGCTCATTCGCGAGGGGGGAGCGCTGGCCGGCATCGCCATCAACCCCGCCACGCCGGCCGAGGCGCTGAGCACGGCGATCGAATTCTGCGACTTCGTCCTGGTCATGACCGTCAATCCCGGATTCGGCGGTCAAAAATTCATCGAACCTGTTGTGCCCAAGATCCGTCATATCTCGCAGATGGTCCGGGAGAGGGGCCTTCCGGTGGAGATCGAGGTCGACGGCGGGATCGATGAGAAGACCGCGCCGCTCGTGGTCGCCGCCGGGGCCCGGATTCTCGTGGCCGGATCGGCGATTTTCGGCAAACCGGACCGGAACGCTGCAATGGAGAGGATCCGGAACGCTGTTTCATCCCTCGTCGCTTAACACAGGAGGCTTTTTGAATTTCCGTCGAACCTTAGCTTTAGCGGCGATCGTGGTCATCACGATCACCGGCTGCCGTCACAGCGGCGCCCCGCGGCGCGTCGTCCGCGCCGCCGTCGATCCGGAGTTCGTCAAACTGACGAAAGAGCAGCTCTACGAGAAAGGGGAAGCCCTCTTCACCAGGCACCGCTGGCAGAAGGCGCGCAGCTACTTCTCCTACGTCTACGAGAACTACCCCAACGATCCGCTCGGGCGCCGCGCGCTTCTGCGCGTGGCCGACACCTACTACTCGCAGGCCGATCCGGTGAACCTGGTCGAGGCGCAGTACAAATACCGCGACTTCATCAACCGCTATCCGACGAGCGACAAGGGCGACTACGCGATGCTGCAGATCGCCATGGTCTCGTACAAGCAGATGGAGAAGCCGGACCGCGATCAACAGAAGACGCGCGAGGCGCTGGAGAAGTTCAACGACGTGATCCGCGCCTATCCGCGCAGCCCGCTGCGTCCGGAGGCCGAAGCGAAGCTGCACGAGGTGCAGGACCGTCTGGCCAGGCACGAGCACCTGATCGCGAAGTACTACATCAAGCGCCACAGCTACTTCGCCGCGCTGCAGCGCCTGAACGGCCTGGTCGATCAGTATCCGAACTACAGCCAGCGTGACGCGGTCTTCTACGACCTCGGCACGTCGCTCAGCGGACTCGGTCGCACGAACGAGGCGAAGCTCTACTACGAGCGCGTCATCAGCGAGTTCCCCAAGAGCGATTACGCCGGGAAGGCCCGCCGCCGCCTCGGTGATTCGAAAGCATGAAGAAGCTGGCGGCGGCGTTCGTCATCCTCCTCGCGACCGCCTGCGCATCGACGCAGGCGGCGCGCGAAGCGGCGGATGACGTCCCGACGCCGCCCCCGCCCGGCCCCACGGTCGATCAGCGCTTGACCGAGATGCAGACCGCGATGACCGAGATGCTCGAGCGTCTCGATGTGCTGAGCGACCGGATCTCGCGCATGGAAGTGGAGAGTGGGGGACAGGCGCCCCCGCCTGTCCAACCCCCACCCGGACAGGCGAGGGCGCCTGTCCCCACACAGGAGCCGCCCGCCGCGCCTCCGCCCGCCGAGCCCAAAGTCTCGCGCGCCATCGTCGGCGCGCAGATCGCGGACAACTACCGCGCCGCGCTGATGCTCTACGGCCGCGGCAAGCTCGCCGACTCGCGCAAGGCGTTCCAGCAGGTCTTCGACGCCGACCCGGGCGGCGAGCTCGCCGACAACGCGCTCTACTGGATCGGCGAGACCTGGTTCGCCACCGGCGATTATCAGAACGCCATCAGGTTCTTCCGCCGCGTCACCACCGACTACGGCGATCAGAACAAGGCGCCCGACGCCGCGTACAAGACCGGCGTCGCCCTGGCGAAGAGCGGCGACCTGCAGCTCGCCAAGCAGGCCTTCGACGAGTGCATCAAGCGCTATCCGTACTCGACGTCAGCGGCGTCCGCGAAGCAGGAGTTGGAGCGGATCAAGTTTTAGCTCCGATACAATGTCGGCCACATGGCCGACGAGACCGAAAGCGGCGCGACACTCCTCGCTAAAAAAGAATATGCACGCGCCGTCCCGCTGCTGAAGCGGGAGCACGAGAAGTACCCCTCCAACCCGCGCATCCGGCTGCAGTACGCCGACGCGCTCGCGGGGGCGGGACAGCTCGACGACGCCGCCACGCAGTACGAACTGACGGCCAAGTATTACGACGACAACGGTCTCACCGTGCAGGCCATCGCCGTCCGCAAGAAGGCGGAGAAGGTGCAGGAGCAGCTGGCGGCGAAGAAGCCCGCGGCCGCGGCGAACCTGGCCGGCAAGAGCGAGCCGCTGTTCGATCGCTCCGTTCCGAAGAGTCCCTTGTTCGAGGAACTGACCACCGACGAACGGGAAGCGGTGGTCCGGGAGATGGAGCTCGAGCAATTCGACGAAGGGGCCGTCATCATCAGCGAAGGGGAGACCGGAACGGCGATGTACGTCATCGTCAGCGGCGAGGTGAAGGTCTACACGCGCGGCACCGGAAACAGCGGCAGCCTCTATCTGGCCAAGCTCGGCGAAGGGGATTTTTTCGGAGAAGTGAGCGTGTTGACCGGAAAGCCCCGCACGGCAACGATCACCGCGTCACAACCGACGGAGCTCCTGCGTCTCGACAAGACGAAACTCGACGGCACGCTGAGCAGGCATCCCGGGATTCGCAGAGTGCTCGATGACTTCTACAAGAAGCGCGCGAAGCACACGGTCGAGGCGATGATCGACAACCTGAAGAAGAGAGGCACGTAACAACCGTGGCAGTGCTCCCGATTCGAAAGTATGGCGACGACGTCCTCCGCCGCCCGGCCGAGCCGGTGACGGAGATCGACGCGTCGCTGCAGAAGCTCATCGACGACATGGTCGACACGATGTACGCGGCGCCCGGCGTCGGCCTCGCGGCCAACCAGGTCGGCGTCTCGCTGCGCCTGATGCTCATCGACCTCTCCGTCGGCAAGCGTCCCGAGGAGCTGCACGTCTTCATCAATCCGGAGATGATCGAGGCGGAAGGGGAGATCACCGAGGAAGAGGGATGCCTCTCCATCCCCGACTTCGTCGAAGTGGTCACCCGGCCGGAGCGCGTCAAGCTGCGCTTTCTCGACCGCAACGGCGTGGAACGCGAGATGTGGGGCGACGGCCTGATGGCCCGCGCCATGTGCCACGAGATCGATCATCTGAACGGCACGCTCTTCGTCGACCACCTCCGCGGTTTCAAGAAGGACCGCATCCTCAGGAAGATCTCCAAGCTCTCCCGATCAGGCATGTGGGGCTGACATCGTGAACGCGCGCGGAGCCATCGTCACGGAGATCGAGGAGCTCGCGCCGAAGGTGCTGCAGCTGACCATCTCCTTCAATGACGACTCCTTCACGTTCAAGCCGGGACAGTGGGTGAACTTCCGTTTCCCCGAGGGCGTTTCGCGCGCCTACACCATCGCCTCGGCACCGGAGCGTCCGCAGGCCGTGCAGCTCTGCGTGCGCGTCGGACACGGCAAAGGGGGCGAAGCGGTCGCGCGCCTGAAGGCCGGTTCGGAGATCTCGGTCGACGGGCCGTACGGCAGTTTCCTGTTGCCCGATGATGATGCGCGCGACGTCGTCTTCATCGCCGGCGACACCGGCATCGCGCCGATCCGCAGCATCGTGCTGCACATGCTGGCGAAGAAGGACCCGCGCCGGATCTTCGTCCTCTACGAGCCCGACCGCCGGCACATCCTCTACGCCGGCGACTTCGATCCGCTCGCCCGCAGCGGCGCGATCGTGCACGAGAGCGGACGCATCGAGACGCTCATCGAGCGCAACCGCCGCCTCATCACTCCCGCGACGATCATGGTCTGCGGATTCGATCCGTTCCTGCAACGCGTCAACGCCGCGTTGAGCGATCTCGACATCGATCCCGAACAGGTGATCAGCGAGACGTTCGGACCGCAGCCGGGATAGTTACCGGTTGCCGGTTACCGGTTACCGGTTGCCAGGTGCGCGGCAACAGGTAACCGGCAACCGGCAACTTCACCGCAGCCAGCCCGGCAGGATCCCCTGCTTCCGGGCGTCCTCGTGGAACTCCTCGAGCGCACGCTCCGCGCGGGTGACTTCGAGCTCCGCGTACGGGATCGCCTCGCGCGTGTTCTCCAGTTGCGAGGTCTGCAGCGAGAATTGATGCGGCTTGTATCCGAGGCTGAGGAAGCCGCGGATCTCGCTCTGCAGCCGCTCCACGCGATCGGTGAGCAGCGTCAGATTCTCTTTCGCCCGGCGAACCGCTTCCTCGTGGGCGCGCGCCTCGCGGCGCCAGCGCCATTCGTCCTCGGTCTGATCCTTCACCGGCGGAAGCGCGGGCGGTTGCAGCTGTTGCGGCGTCGCGGGAGCTCCGCTGTGATCGCCTTCCAGGTCGCGCAGCAGCCGTTCGCGCTCGTCCGATGACACCTTCAGCTTCTTCTTCCCGTCATCGCGGGTGGGAGGCGGTGCGGCTGCCGCCGCGCGCGTCGCCTCGGTGTCGACCTCGCTCGCCGGCAGCGAGTAGAGCGTTCCGCCGGCGGCGCGGAAGACGACGCGTCCGGCGCTCTCGGTGATCGCTCCTTCGACGCTGATTCGCTCACCGCCGCGGAGGATGAGAGTCGTGAGCAGAAGCAGGGAAATCATGGTGATACCGTAAACCCATTATGCCGAACTGGCTATACATCGTGACACATACGTTTTACCTCCTCGGGCTCGCCGTCTGGATCGGCGGCGGTGTGGTCCTCGGCGCGCTCGTCGCTCCGGCGCTCTTCCGTTCGCTGCCGCGGCACCAGGCGGGCTCGATCTTCGGTCCGATCCTGGGCCGCTTCGCGCGCCTGCGACTCGCGGCCGTCGTGGTCATGATCGTCACGGCGGCGATCAAGCACTTCGTCTGGGAGACGCATGCCATTTCGCCCTGGATCGCCATCCGCTGGGTCGCCCTCGCGATGATGGCGGCCATCGTTCTGTACGAGCTGTTCGGACTCGAACCGGCCATGGCGGCGGCAGAGGCCCCACGGTTCGCGCAGCTCCATCGCCGCGCGGAAACGCTCATGAAGGCCGGGCTCGCTTCCGCGGTGGTGGCGATGTTATTGAGCTAGAATCCGCCGCACATTGACATGGGAAGTAGTGGCTCCGACACGATCTGGATAGTTCTCGCCGTCTTCAGCGGACTTCTCTACCTCACCTTCGACGCCCTCCGGTCGTTCGCTCTGCAGGTCAGCCCCGTCGCGTTACGACGCCTCTCCGGTGAAGCGGAGGAGCGCGGCGGCTGGCAGATCTACGACGCCCGCAATTTTCAGCTCGTCACCGGCGCGTTGCTGCAGATCGCTCTGGTGGTCGCGTTCGGCGCGACGGTGCTGGCGTTTGAGGTCGATCGTTCCGTCATCGACGCGTTCCTGGTCGCCGCGCTGATCTGGATCGCCGTCATCATGATCTGGAAGTTCGTCCTCGCCTTCATCCCCGAGTACATGAGCGAGATGCTGCTGCGGCGGATGATCCCGCTCACGCACTTCTTCTACTACGTCTTCTGGCCGATGCTCTTCCCGCTGCGGCAGCTCTTCGAGCGACTGGAGCGCCAGCGTGAAGTGGCGGACGAAGAGGAAGGCGAGGAAGTCACGGACGAAGAGGTGCAGGCCTACATCGACGTCGGCGAGGAAGAGGGAATCCTCGAGGCCTCCGAGGGGAAGCTGCTGCAATCGATCGTCGACTTCAGCGATCGGATGGCGAAAGAACTGATGACGCCGCGCATCGACGTGCAGGCCTTCGACGCGAAGCAGCCGCTGGAGGATCTGGCGCGAATGTTCAGCGAGTCGAAGTACTCGCGCATCCCGATCTACACCGAATCGATCGACCAGATCAGCGGCATCGTGCACATCAAGGAGCTCTTCGACGCGGTCCTCAAAGGCGATCATCCTTCCGTCGCCGACCTGGCCCGCCCGCCGTACTTCGTCTCCGAGACGAAGATGGTCAGCGAGCTGCTGCGCGAATTTCAGAGCGAGCACCTGCAGGTGGCGGTGGTGGTCGACGAATACGGCGGCACCGCCGGCATCATCACCATCGAGGACGTCGTCGAGGAGATCGTCGGCGAGATCTCCGACGAGCATGAGGACGAAGAGGCGACGATCGTCGACCTCGGCGACGGCCGCTATCTGGTCAGCGGACTGCTGCGCGTCGAGGCGCTCGAGGAGATGCTCGACGCGAAGTTCGCCGGTGAGGACTACGAGACCGTGGCCGGCATGATCTTCACCACGCTCGGGCGCATCCCGAAGGCGGGCGCGGTCGTGGCGAAGAACGGCTGGTTGTTCGAGGTCGATCGCGCCGACAAGCGGCGCATCTACCGCGTGCGCGTGGTGAAGGACCCGAACTGGAAAGAGGAAGAGGAGGATTCCGAGTGAAACCTCGCTTCGGTGTCGTCGCTTTCGTCGGCCGTCCCAACGCCGGCAAGTCCACCCTTCTCAACAAGGTCCTCGGGCAGAAGGTCTCCATCGTCTCGGCCAAGCCGCAGACGACGCGCAACCGCATCGTCGGCATCCTCAACGAACCGCGCGGTCAGATCGCGTTTCTCGACACGCCGGGCATTCATCGTCCGTTGCACAAGCTCAACGTCCGGATGATGGATCACGTCCGCTCGAGCCTCAGCGAAGCCGACGTCGTGGCGCTGATGGTCGACGCCTCCGAGGAGTTCGGCAAGGGAGATCAATACGTCATCGACATGCTGCGCGAGACGAAGACGAAGCGCTTCGCCGTACTGAACAAAGTCGACGTCGTGAACAAGAAGCACGCCCTGCTGCCGGTGATGGAGCGCTACTCCGGCTTCGGCCTCTTCGACGAGATCGTCCCCATCTCCGCCGCGACCGGCGAAGGAGTGTCCGATCTCCTGACGCTCTTCTTCGCCAGCATGGAAGAAGGGGAGCCGCGCTACTCGGGCGAAGACTTCACCACGCAGCCCGAGCGCTTCTTCGCCGCGGAGATCATCCGCGAGAAAGTGCTGCATCACACCTCCGACGAGCTGCCGTACAGCACCGCCGTCGCCGTCGAGAAATTCGAGGAAGAGGAGCCCGATCCCTCCAACCCGAAGAGTACGGGGATGATCCGGATGTGGGCCACGATCCACGTCGAGCGGGACTCGCAGAAGCCGATCGTCATCGGCAGGCGGGGCGAGATGATCAAGCGGATCGGCACCGAGGCGCGGCTGGAACTGGAATCGATCCTCGGCACGAAGGTCTTCCTCGACCTCCACGTCGCGGTCCACGCCAGCTGGCGCGACGACCAGCGTTTTCTCGGCGAGCTCGAGTGGCCGATACGGGAGACGTAACGTCGGCGTTACAATCACCTTTTCGTTCCAGCGCTTTCCAAAATCGAGGGGAGGTTCGATGGCATCCAAACATGGGGTTCGGATTCTTTTTTTGTGTTTGATCTTCATTGCAATCCCGGTTTTCGCGCAGCAGACAGGCGCCCTCCACGGCCGGGTCACGGCCACTGACGGTTCGGCGCTTCCCGGCGTCACCGTCGAGGCGCGCTCCAACGTGCTGCCTCAGCCACGCGTGACGACCACCGATTCGAGCGGTGACTATCGTCTCCCGGCGCTCATTCCCGGAACGTACGACCTGACGTTCAGTCTCGCCGGCATGCAGTCGTCGACCCGCAAGACGGGGGTCAACCTGCAGCAGGACAACGAGGTCAACGTCGCGCTGGGAGTGGCCGGTGTTTCGGAGAACATCACCGTCACCGCGCAATCGACGCTGGTGAACAAGGAGTCGACCGCGCTGCAGAGCGGCCTGACGACGGAGCAGATCCGCGAGCTGCCGATCACGCAGAACTACAGTGATCTGCAGAAGTTCATCCCCGGCGTCATGTACCAGCCGGACACGTTCCGCGGCCCGAGCGCCGGCGCGAGCGGTCAGGACAACGTCTACCTGTTCGACGGCGTCAACATCACGATGCCGCTGTTCGGCATCCTGAACTCCAACTCCGCCGATCCGAACAATCACGACATCGCGCAGGTGTCGGTGATCCGCGGCGGCGCCAAGGCGGTCGACTTCGATCGCGCCGGCGGCTTCCAGATCGACACCGTCACCAAGTCGGGTACGAACAAGTACACCGGCGAGGCGAGCTACGAAGTGCTGAACCCGAACATGGTCGCCGAGCAGACCGGCGCGCAGCTGCTGCAGTACGACACCAAGCGTTCGTGGGCCAGCGCGAACATCGGCGGACCGATCCTCAACGATCGTCTCTATTTCTATGGTTCGTACTATCGTCCGGACTTCTCGCGCGACAGCCAGACGAACGTCTATGGCGATCTGCCGCCGTACAAGCTCTCGCGTCGCGACTGGTTCGGCAAGCTGACCTACACGCCGATCTCGTCGGTGCTGATCAACGGCAGCTATCGCGATTCGAAGACCGATGAACTGCCGGCCGATTTCAGCGCCTCGCAGGCCGGCACGACCGGCACGCTGAACAAGGTCACGCTGAAGATTTCCCAGCTCGAGACCTCGTGGGTCATCAACTCGGCGAGCTTCGCCACCTTCAAGCTCTACGACTTCCGCAACCCCGGCATCGGCGTCGCGGCGCACACGGCCGACGTCGTTCCCAGTTTCGCGGCCGGTACGCATCTCGACATCACGCGTCTGGGCGAGCTCGGACGTCTCGTAGTGCCGACGTCGAGCCCCTCGAACGCCGCGTTTGTGCAGCCGTACATCAACCAGTACGGGTTCGTTTGTCCGCCGAATGCGGCGCAGTTCAACATCAACTGCACCGCCGGCAACCTCACCGGCGGCGGCACGGTCGGCTTCGGCCAGTTCTCGCGCGATGACGACAGCTTCTTCCGCAAGGCGGGACAGGTCGCCTACAACTACACGCTCGGCACCAGGGTCTCGCACGACCTTCACGTCGGATTCCAGCAGTTGAAGGACTCCGAGGATCGGTTCCAGACCTCGAACGGATGGGGCCTGCTCACCGTCCCGGGAGGGAGCGGCGCGTCCGGCACGGTCTGCCCGGCGAGCGTCTGCGGCACGGCGACCAACGCGTTCTTCATCGCCCAGGTCTCGCAGCAGGGCGCGACCGGCGTTCCGACCATTCACGCCGAAGTGAAGTCGACGAACATCGAGCTCAACGACACGATCCACATGAACAACTGGACGTTCAACGTCGGCGTGATGGACAGCCAGGACACGCTGTACGGACAGGGTCTGGCGAAAGCGGACAACTACGCCGGCTTCGTCTCGTCGCCCGGCACGAAGTATCTGATGCACCGCTTCTCGTTCAAGGACATGATCCAGCCGCGCCTCGGCGTCACCTGGGCGTACAACGGACGGGACACGCTCTGGGCCAGCACGGCGCGCTACATGCCGCCGGCGAACTCCGACGCGCGCGCCGCGTCGTGGGATCGCAATCTCGTCGCGCAGCTCAACGTCTACTTCGACAAGAACGGCAATCTCCTCGGCGTCTCGCCGAATGCGTCGTCGTCAGGCAAGTGGTGGGCGGATGACATCAAACATCCCGACGTGATCGAGTACATGATCGGCACCAGCCGCCAGCTCGGCTCGAACTGGTCGTCCCGCGTGTACGGCCGCTATCGCAAGGGCGCGCATTACCTCGAGGACACGAACAACACCGCGCGCGCCGATTTCAACGCGCCGGCCGGCATCTCGCACGATCCGTACGTCAAAGACCTCTGCAACACCGGCATAGCGACGTGCGGACCGAACACCATCCGCGGCGCGATCGGCAGCGGCTCCACCTACGTCATCGCCAACCTCGACGGCGCCTTCACCAAGTACTACGAAGCGACCGCCGAGTCGGAGTACCGTGCCAACAAGCTGAGCGTCGGCGGCTCGTACACGTGGAGCCACTACTACGGCAACTTCGACCAGGACAACACCTCGTTCAGCACCGCGAATGACGCGGCGCTCTTCATCGGCTCGTCGAACATCGGCGACGCCGCGGGCCGCCAGCTGTGGGACAACAAGTACGGCAACCTGCGCGGCGACCGCCGCCACAACCTGAAGCTCAACGCGACGTACCAGCTGCCGTGGAACGCCACGAGCGGCGCGTTCTTCGTCTATCAGTCGGGCCAGCCGTACCAGCTGGAGTCGGTGCTGGCGTTTCGCCAGTTTACGACGTCGGCGAGCGACACGAACCGCTATGCGGAACCGGCGGGAAGGCGCACGTCACCGTCGCATCATCAGGCCGACTGGAACTACACGCAGAATTTCGGCCTGCCACGCGGCATGAACTTCCAGCTGTCGGCGGACGTGTTCAACGTCTTCAATCGCCAGACCCCCTACAACTTCGAGACTCGCATCGGTACCAGTAAGACGGGCTCGCTCAATTCGCTCGGATTCATAAACATCAAGAGCGATACGACCACGCCGACCGTCCCAATCCCCATCACCATCAGCGACTCGGCAGTCAAAGCGGTGGTAGACCCGAACAATGCGGCGTTCAACCGCGCCGACTGGGCGGTCCGCGCGCCGTTCGCGAGATCGTTCTACGCCCCGCGCCGTTTCCAGATCACCGCGCGCGTGCAGTTCTAGTTCGAAAACCGTTACCGGTGGCCGGTTGCCAGTTTTCAGGGCAACCGGCCAGCCGGCAACCTCACCGAAACAACGTTTCCCTTTCGATCAACGGACGCGTCACGCCATTCGCGTGCGTCCGCGCCGCGGCGATCCGTGCCGGCGCGTCCTCCTCGCGCAACAACACGCTCACCTGCGCGCGCTTGAAGAGCGCCATCGCATACCCGGGATCCGATGGCGGCACGCGATCGAGCGCGTCCCGCGCCTCCGTCAGCCGATTCGAAGCGAGGTACAACACCCCGAGCTCGAGGTCATGACCGGAGTGCGCTTTCTCGAACGCCTCGATCGCCACCGGCGTGTTCCCCAACCTCATCGCCAGATCGCCGAGGTGCGCCAGTTCCGCGGCTGACGGCGTCCGCAACGCGTACAGCCGCTGCAGTAACGCGAGCGCTTCGTCGAAGCGGCCCTGCCGTTCGCGAAGCAGCGCGAGCGCTTCGAGCGCCGGCACCTTGTCCGGAGAGGCGGTAAGGATCTGCTCCAGCATCGGCACCGCCTCCTGCCACCGCGATCCGCGCGCGAGATGCAGCGCGAGGTAGGTGCGGACGTCGGGCGAATTGGGAGCGATGGCCCGCGCCCGCTCGAACGCGGCGAGTGCCTGCGCTTCGTGGCCGAGCGTCGAATGCGACGTCGCCAGCCGCAGCGCGGCGTCGAGATTGTGCGGATCTTTCTGCAGGATCTGTTCGAGCAGCGGAATCGCTTTCGCGTATTGCTCGCGCACGAACAGGCCGGCCGCTTCGTCGAGGATCGGAAAGAGCGGCGCCATGTCGGCGGGACGCGGCGCGTCGGCGCGTACCACCGGCTTCACGCCCGACGCGACGTATCCAAGGGCCGCGAGCTGGCGGCGTTCCTCCGGGGAAAGATTCGCGCCCGACGTCGCCGCCTCCTGCAGCGACGGCACCGGATACTCGTGCAGCGTCGCGCGCACCTCGCGTGAGAGGCTCGCCTGCGGCGCGAGGTTGTGCGACTCCGACGGGTCGGCGATCACGTCGTACACCTCGGTCGTCCCCGCCAGGATCGTCTTCTGCCGTCCTTCGATCGCCATCACCTGCGGCTGCCAGCCGTAATCGAGGAACGGCTTCATGGCCTCGCCGGCGATGACTCTCTCCGCCGGCGAGGCGGCGCCGGTGATCATGTCGAACACCCGCCGCGTGGAGATCGGCGCGTCGGACACTCCCGCCCTGCCGCCGATCACCAGCAGCGGCACGTGCGTCGTCGATTGATAGAGCAGGTTGCCGTGCTGCGCCTCGCCGTGATCGCCCAGTCCTTCGCCGTGATCGCCGGCGATGATGATCGTGACCGGACCCTTGACGGCGCTGACCAGCCGTCCCAGTTGCGCGTCCATGAACGCCACTTCGCCGTAGTACGGCTGCTTCGCGAATCGCGCGCGATACGGCTCCGGCGGCGTGTACGAATAGTGCGGGTCGTAGTAGTGGACCCAGAGGAAAAACGGCCCGCTCTTCTGCTGGGCGAGCCAGGCCAGCGCGCGATCGGTCGTCTCGTTCGCCGGACGCTCCGCGCGGCCGCCGAAGTCGTCGTCGTACACCTCGAAGCCGCGCGCCGTTCCGAATCGGCGTGCCAGCGCGAACGCGGAGACGAACGCCGCCGTGTGATATCCGGCGGCGCGCAACTTCTCCGCGGCCACCGGATGATCGACGCTCAGCGGCCGCGCGTTTTCATGGACGCCGTGCGCCGCGGGGTAGATCCCGGTCAGCATGGTGACGTGCGCCGGCAGCGTCTGCGGCACCGCCGTGTAGGCCTGCCGAAAGTACATCCCGCGCTTCATCAACGACGCGAAGGCGGGCGTGATCTCCGGCGTGATCGCGTCCGCGCGCGTGGTGTCGAGCGTGACGAAGAGGACCGAGGTGCGGGGCGGGGGAGGGGGCGGTTCTTTCGCACACGCAGCGAGGAGAAGAAGCGCAAAAATTCGACGCACGCCCGAAGAATAGCGTCTCAAAGAGGGGAGCGGACGTCTCGTCCGCTCATGTCCGCGTTCGCGAAAAGGCCGGCGCCTCGCGCCGGCCGTGCGGACGAGACGTCCGCACCCCTCCTCTGTGCGTGACACCCATCACCTCCTCGCGTGTCATCCCTCGCGTCGTCGCGTGTGCCTTTCTCCCACAATTCGTTGCATGTTCAAAATCCGTTCGGCCCGCTTCCTCGGTCCCAACGTCAGGCAATTCGAGATCGAAGCGCCGCGCATCGCCCGTGCACAGAAACCTGGGCAGTTCATCATCCTCCGCCTCGACGAGACCGGCGAGCGGATCCCTCTGACGATCAAGGGCTCCGATGTCGCGCGCGGCACGATCACCATCGTGGTGCAGGGGATCGGCAAGACGACGATCCAGCTCAACGCGCTGGAGGAAGGGGACGGCATCCTCGACGTCGTCGGCCCCCTCGGCAAGCCGTCGGAGATCGAGCGCTTCGGCACCGTCTGCGTGATCGGCGGCGGCGTCGGCACGGCCATCGCCCTCCCCACCGCCCGCGCCCTGCGCGACGCCGGCAATCACGTCATCTCCATCCTCGGCGCCCGCACCCGCGACCTCCTGATCCTGGAGGACGAAGTGCGCGCCGCCAGCGACGAAGTGCTGATCATGACCGACGACGGCAGCTACGGCGAGAAGGGGCTTGTCACCGACAAGCTCCTTCAGCTGTTGCCGAACGGCATCGACTACGTCCTCGCCATCGGCCCCATCCCGATGATGCGCGCGGTCGCCAACGTCACGCGCGACCGGAACATCCGCACCGTCGTGAGCCTCAACTCCATCATGGTCGACGGCACCGGCATGTGCGGCGGCTGCCGGGTCCTGATCGGCGGCAAGAGCCAGTTCGCCTGCGTCGACGGTCCGGAGTTCGACGCCCACGACGTCGATTTCAACGTGCTGATGCAGCGCAACGGGATGTACCGCGAGGAGGAAAAATCGGCGCTAGCACGCTACGAGAACCGAGTGCTCAGTGCTCAGTGCTCAGTGCTCAACGATCACCCACTCAGCACTCAGCACTCAGCACCTAGCACTCCTCAGCACTCATGTAGCACTGAGGACTCAGCACGATGAACACCATCCCGAACAAAGAGCGGATGAAGATGCCGCGGCAGCACATGCCGGAGCGCGACGCGCTGGTCCGCGCCCGCAACTTCGAAGAGGTCAACCTCGGCTTCCAGCCCGAGCTCGCGAATCAGGAAGCGCTGCGCTGTCTCGCCTGCGCCAAGCCGACCTGCACGCGCGGCTGTCCCGTCGCCGTGAAAGTCAAAGACTTCGTGCAGCTGATCATCGACGGCGACTACCTCGGCGCCGCGGCGAAGATTCGCGAAGACAACGCACTCCCCGCGATCACCGGCCGCGTCTGTCCGCAGGAGGATCAGTGCGAAGGCGATTGCCTGATGACCAAGCGCACCGACTCACTGGCCATCGGCCACCTGGAGCGCTTCGTCGCCGACTACGAACGGGAGACCGGCCAGATCGGGATTCCGGTGAACGCGCCCGCGACGGGCAAGTCGGTGGCCATCGTCGGCAGCGGTCCGGCCGGACTCTCCGCGGCGGGCGACCTGATTCAGAAGGGCCACCGCGTCCGCGTCTTCGAAGCGCTGCACGAGCTGGGTGGCGTGCTGGTCTACGGCATCCCCGAGTTCCGCCTGCCGAAGGCGATCGTGAAGCAGGAGGTCGACGTCCTCCGCCGGCGCGGCGTGGAGTTCGAGACGAACGTCGTCATCGGCAAGACCGTCACCATCGATGAGCTGATGAACGACGAAGGCTACGACGCGGTCTTCGTCGCCACCGGCGCCGGCCTGCCGCAATTTCTCGGCATCCCCGGCGAGCACCTCAACGGCGTCTACTCCGCGAACGAGTTCCTCACGCGCGTGAACCTGATGCGCGCCTATCGCTTCCCCGAATACGACGAACCGGTCTACGACTGTCGCGACAAAGACGTGGTGGTGGTCGGCGGCGGCAACACGGCGATGGACGGCGTCCGCACCGCGCTCCGCCTCGGCGCGCGCAGCGCCACGCTCTGCTATCGCCGCAGCGAAGCCGAGATGCCGGCGCGCAAGGAAGAGGTGAAGCACGCGAAGGAGGAAGGGATCGACCTCCGCGCGCTGACCAATCCGATCGAGCTGATCGGCGACGAGCGCGGCTGGCTGACCGGCGTGCGATGCCAGGAGATGGAGCTCGGCGAGCCCGACGAATCGGGCCGCCGCCGTCCGATTCCGATCGAAGGCTCCGAGACGATCATCCCCGCGCAGGTGGCCATCATCGCCATCGGCACGAGCGCCAATCCGCTGATCCAATCAACCACGCCCGACCTGAAGACGAACAAGCGCAACTACATCGAGGCCGATCCCGAAACGCTCCGCACATCGAAGCGCGGAGTCTTCGCCGGCGGCGACATCGTCACCGGCGCCGCCACCGTGATTCTGGCGATGGGGGCGGGGAGGAAGGCGGCGAAAGGAATCGACAACTACTTGACGACCGGCGAATGGTGAGCGGTTCAGCTGCTGAGCGATTGAGCTGTTAAGCTAAAGAGCTGAAAGGCTTAACAGCTCAACAGCTATGCTCAATTACATCTGGTTCGCTCTCATGGCGATCGCGCTGGTCGTCGCGATGTTCAACGGCACCGCGGCGGAGGTCACCAGCGGCGCGGTCAACTCCGCGAAGACCGCCGTGGAGATCGCCCTCGGGCTGGTCGGCATCATGACCCTCTGGCTCGGGATCATGCGCGTGGCGGAACAGGCGGGCCTGATCGCGCTTCTCTCGCGTGCGCTGCGGCCGGTGTCGCGGCTCCTTTTTCCTGAGATCCCGCCGGAGCATCCGGCCATCGGCGCGATGATCATGAACGTCGCGGCGAACATGCTCGGCCTCTCCAACGCCGCCACGCCGCTCGGCATCAAGGCGATGGAAGAGCTGCAGACGCTGAACGAGGGCGACAAGGAGACGGCGTCGAACTCGATGGTGACGTTCATGACGCTGAACACCGCCGGCATTCAGTTCATCCCGGCCACGATCATCGGCGTGCTCGCCGCGGCCGGGTCGAAAGAGCCGACGGCGATCATCCCGACCACCATCATCGCCACGCTCTGCGGCGCCGTGGCGGCGGTGACGAGCGCGAAGATTCTGCAGCGATTCTTTCCGAAGCGCGAGGTGCCGGAATGATCCGCGAGATCCTCCAGCAGATCTCGCTCTGGGCCATCCCCGTACTGCTCGTCGGCATTCCGCTCGTCGGCATGGCGCGCGGCATCAAGGTCTACGACGTCTTCATCGAAGGGGCGAAGGACGGCTTCAACGTCGCCGTGCGGATCATCCCGTTCCTCGTCGGCATCCTCGTGGCCATCGGCATGTTCCGCGGCTCCGGCGCGATGGACATGCTGACCAACGCGCTCCGTCCGGCGATGGACGCGATCGGTTTTCCCCCCGAGGTCTTTCCGCTCGCGGTACTGAGGCCGTTGTCGGGAAGCGGATCGCTCGCCCTGACCACCGACATCGTCAAGCGCTACGGCGCCGACTCGATGTTCGCGCGCATCGCCGCGACGATGTACGGCTCGAGCGAAACGCTGTTCTACGTCCTCGCCGTCTACTTCGGCGCGATCGGCGTGAAACGGACGCGCCACGCCATTCCGTCAGCGATCATCGGCGACGTGGTCGCGGCAATCGCCGCCGTCGCGGTCTGCACCTGGATGTTCTGACGCGTGAAGGTGTCATCCTGAGCCGCGGAGACGGCGAAGGACCCGTGGCCTGAAACCGCCGCGCCTGAAGCTACGGGTCCTTCGCCGTCTCCGCGGCTCAGGATGACACGGTGGACGATGGGCGACGTGACACCAGGTACACCAACCCTCCCGCCAGCAACGCCACCCCGCCCGCGATCAGCTTGTCGCGCGTGAGCGAGACGCAGATCAGGAGCGACGCGAGCACGCCGAGGGCGGGGACGAGGATGCCGCCCGGGATGCGGAATCCTTCGCTCAGCTTGCGCAGGCGCGGGACCGCGGCGCAGGTGAAGAGATACGTCGTCAGTCGCGCGACCGCCGAGAGCAGTGCGAGCTTCGCGAACGAGCCGCCGACGGCGAGCGCCGCGGCGAGGCCGACGTGAATGACGATGGCGACCGACGGCGTGCGGAACTTCGGATGGACGTAGCTGATCGGTCCCATGCGCCGGTCGAGCGACAGCGCGTACAGCATGCGCGAGCCTTCGAGCACCGTGCCGGAGTTCGTTCCGGCCATCGATAGCAACGCGCCGAGCGTCACGATCAGCGCGCCGATCGGGCCGACGAGCGCCGCCGCCGCGTCCGCGATCGGCGTCGCGCTCTTCGACAGATCGGGGATGGTCGCCATCGCGCCGAGCTGCGCCAGGACGTAGATCGCGGCGATGGCCAGCGTCCCGGCGAGCAACGCGCGTGGGAGATCGCGCCGCGGATTGCGGTACTCGCCCGCCGGCACGCCCATGTTCTCGAAGCCGGCGTAGGCGAAGAGCATGAAGAGCGCGGCGTCGCTCCAGTTCGTGCCGCTCGGCGGCAGCGTGAACGAGGCCGGGATCGGATTGCTCTTGAACGCGAACAGCGCCACGACGATGAAGCCGATCAGCGGCACGAGCTTGCCGAAGGTGAAGACGTAGATCGACGCCGCGCCGTAGCGCACGCCGACGAAGTGAATGGTGCCGAGGATCAGCAGCGTGCCGAGGATGATCGCGATCCGCGGCGTGCCCTTGCCGAGCTCCGGCCAGAGAAACGCGAGCGAGAGGACGAAGCCGTTCGACAGCGACGCGAGCGAGGTGAGTCGCGCGATCCAGTTCATCCAGCCGGTCTCGAATCCGACGAAGTCGCCGAACGCGGTGCGCGCATACAGATACGCGCCGCCCGGCTCGCTGAAGTGGCTCGCAGCCTCGGCGAAGCAGAGCACGAGGATGAAGACGGGAATTGCGAAGAGCAGCGGTGCCCAGAGCGAGAACGGCCCGAGGAGCTTGTACGACTCGCTGGGGAGGAGGAAGACGCCCGAGCCGACGACGGAGTTGATGCACATCGCCACGAGGCCGCCGAAGCCGACCGCTCTCACGAGTTTCACGGAGTCGTTATCGCTGCTCATATCCACGTCCTCGGATCGGCCGTCCCGGCAGCGCATTCGTCATCACGCCGTCGCGCAGCACGATCTCCCCATTCACCACCACGGAGCTGATGCCTTCCGAAAACTGGTTCGGCTGTTCGTATGTGGCGAGATCGCGAACGGCGTTCTCGTCGAATACGATGATGTCCGCCTTCATCCCCGGACGCAGAATGCCGCGGTCGGCGACGCGGATGCGATCGGCCGCCTGTGACGTCATCTTCCGCACCGCTTCTTCGAGCGTGAAGAGCTTCTCGTCGCGGACGTAGTGGCCGGCGACGCGCGGCGACGTGCCGTACGCGCGGGGATGAACGGCCACGTTCTTCGCGCGCTGTTCGGGCGACGGCGCGCCGGAGTCGGAGCCGACGGAGACGAACGGCTGGCGCAGCGCGAACTTCACGTCGTCCTCGTTCATGGAGAAGAAGATGACCGACGGCGTGAAGGGCGTCTCGGCAAAGAGCTTCATCAGCGCTTCCTCGACCGGCTGGTTCATGTCGGCCGCGATCTGTTCGATGAACTTCTTTTCGAAAGGAGCAAGGGCAGGATTCTCGATGCGCGTGACGTAGATCCCTCGCTCGCCCCGCTTCTCGGACTGATTACGCAACGCCTCGGCGATGCGCGCGCGCTGCGGCGGATCGGCGAGCCGCTTCTGCATTTCGGTGTAGCCGCCTTCGAGCGCCCAGTCGGGAATGAGCGTCGACAGTCCCGTGGCCGAGGCCGCGTATGGGTAGACGTTGGCGGCGACGTCGAGCCCCTCGGCGCGCGCGGCGTTGATCCGCTCGATCACGTGCGGCATCCGTCCCCAGTTCGTGCGGCCGCCGACCTTCAGGTGCCAGAGGTTGACCGGGATGTTCGCCTCGCGTCCGATGCGGAACGCCTCGTCCAGTCCCATGTCGATCTTGTCGCCTTCGTCGCGCATGTGCGTGAAGTAGACGCCGCCGTACTTCGCCGCGACGCGCGCGAGGTTGATGATCTCCTCGGTCGTCGAGTACATCGCCGGCAGGTAGATGAGCGACGTCGAGATGCCGACCGCGCCGTTGCGCATCTCCTGGTCGACGATCTTCTCCATCTCCGCCATCTCCTGCGCGGTCGGCTGGCGATTCACGTTGCCGATCACCATCTCGCGCGGATTCGACGCGCCGACGAGCATGGCGAAGTTGACGGCGCTGCCGCTCTTGCGCAGGTGATCGAAGAAGTCGCGCAGTGACGGCCGCGGCGAACTCCCTTCGCCGGAGAGCTCGGTCGTGACGCCCTGGCGGATCTTCGCCTCGAGGTGCGGATCGCGGAAGACGGCGTTCTCGTCCTGCCCGAGGAGGTCGATGAAGCCGGGCGAGACGATGCGCCCCTGCGCGTCGATCGTGTTTTTCGCAGGCTCGGTCGCGAGATCGCCTATGGCGACGATCGTGTCGCCGCGCACGCCGACGTCGGCGCGGAACCACGGCGCGCCAGTGCCGTCGAGGATTCTGCCGTTCGTGATTTTGAGGTCGAGCATTTGAGGTTTGGTGGTGGCGCAGCCGCTGGATAGCAGATAGCAGATAGCAGATAGCGCCACAGCCCACCGCCGTTTGCTATCTGCTATCTGCTTTCTGCTATCTGACGCGATCACTCCATCCCTCGCACGAGATCGTCGAGCGTCTGCCGCTCGCGGATCACGCTCACCTGATCGCCGTCCACCAGCACCTCCACCGGCAGCAGGCGCGCGTTGTAGAGCGAGGCCATCGAGAAGCCGTACGCGCCGGCGTCGTGGAAGGCGAGGAGGTCGCCGACCTTCGTCCGCTCGATGCGCCGCGTGACGACGTTTCCGTTGCTGTCGCGGGTGAAGACGTCGCCCGACTCGCAGAGGTTGCCGGCGACGATCACGTTCTCGAACGAGTCGCCCTGCGGATCGCAGTTCGTGATGTGGTGGTACGCACCGTACTTCGACGGGCGGACGAGATGATTGAAGCCGGTGTCGACGCCGAGCCAGGTCATGCCGGAGCTGACGCGCATCGCCGTGACGCGCGCGAGCAGCGCGCCCGACTGCGCGACGACGTAGCGTCCCGGCTCGACGATCGCCTGCAGGCCGCGCGCGCGGAGCAGGTGGCCGGCCACGCGCGTGAGCTCCGCGCCGTAGTCGTCGATCGGAAACGGCGGCTCGTCGGGGTGGTAGGGGATGGAGATCCCGCCGCCGAAATTGATCCAGCGGAGGTGATCGAACTCGGCCGACGCTTCGAGCAGGCGCCGCGCCGATTCGAGCAGCGGCTCGATGTGATCGATCCCCGAGCCGATGTGGGCGTGCAGTCCGACGACCTTCCGTCCGCTGTCTTCGAGCACCATCCGCGCCGACGGCAGCTCCGCCAGGTCGATGCCGAACTTCACGCCGCCGCCGGCGGTGACGACGTCGGCGTGATGTCCCGCGCCGACGTCGGGATTGACGCGCAGCGCGATCCGATTCGGCAGGTCGAGCGCGATCACGCGATCGATCTCCGACATCGAGTTGACGTTGATGACGATTTCCGCGTCGTGGATCGAGCGCAGGTCGTCGTCGGAGACGTTCGAGCAGGTGAACCAGATGTCCTTCGAGGCAAAGCCGGCGCGTTTGGCGAGGAAAATCTCCCCCGGCGAAACGGCGTCGCAGCCGAAACCCTCTTCGCGCACCAGCCGCAGGATCGCCAGGTTGGCGTTGGCCTTCATGGCGTAGAACGGTCGGAGCGGTAACCCGGAAAACGCGCGCTTCACGTTCGCGATCTGCCGCCGGATCACGGCGGCGTCGTAGACGTAAAGCGGTGTGCCGAACTGCGAGGCGAGGTCGATGGTGGGAACGTTGCCGATGCGGAGCATGCGGCGAAGGAGTGTACCTCACCGTAAAATGCCGGGATGCAGGCGTACCTCGACCTCGTCCGCCACATCCTCGACCACGGCACGAAGAAGTCGGACCGCACCGGCACCGGCACGTTGAGCGTCTTCGGCTACCAGATGCGCTTCGACCTCGGCGCCGGATTTCCGCTGCTGACCACGAAGAAGCTGCACCTCCGGTCGATCATCTACGAGCTGCTCTGGTTCCTGCGCGGCGATACGAACGTCAACTGGCTGCACGAGAACAAGGTCACGATCTGGGACGAATGGGCCGACGCGAACGGCGATCTCGGTCCGATCTACGGCTACCAGTGGCGCTCCTGGCCCGCGCCGAACGGTCAACACATTGACCAGATCAGCGGCGTCATCGAGCAGATCAAACGGAACCCCGACTCACGGCGGCTGGTGGTCAGCGCGTGGAACGTCTCGGACCTCGACCGGATGGCGCTGTCGCCGTGCCACGCGCTGTTCCAGTTCTATGTGGCCGAGGGGCGGCTGTCGTGTCAGCTGTACCAGCGGAGCGCGGATGTGTTTCTAGGCGTGCCGTTCAACATCGCGTCGTACGCGCTGCTGACGATGATGGTGGCGCAGGTCTGCGACCTCGCCCCGGGCGACTTCGTCCACACCTTCGGCGACGCGCACCTCTACATCAATCACCTGGAGCAGGCGCGCCTGCAGCTGGAACGCGACCCGCGGCCGTTGCCGTCGATGACGCTCAATCCCGAGGTGAGATCGATCTTCGACTTCAAGTTCAGCGATTTCTCGCTGGAGAATTACGATCCGCATCCATCGATCAAGGCGCCGATCGCCGTATGAAAGTCTCCATCATCGTCGCCGTCGCCGACAACGGTGTCATCGGTCGCAACGGCGACCTGCCGTGGCACATCTCCGCCGATCTGAAGCGCTTCAAGGCGATGACGATGGGGCACCACATGATCATGGGGCGCAAGACGTTCGACACGCTCGGCAAGCCGCTGCCGGGGCGGACGATCATCGTCGTCACGCGCAACCGCGATTTCGCGGTCCCCGACATCCTCACCACCGGCTCGGTGGAGAGCGCGCTGATGCTGGCGCAGGGCGATGACGAGGTCTTCATCGCCGGCGGCGCGGAGATCTACGCGCTGTCGCTGCATCGCGCCGACGTGATGTACCTGACGCGCGTTCACGCCGAGCCGCAAGGGGACACCTGGTTCCCCGAATTCGATGACGTGAACGAATGGCGCCTCGTCGACTCGGAACACTTCGAGGCCGACGAGAAGAACGACCATCCGTACTCGTTCCTCACGTACCAGCGGATCGGCTCGGACGTGCACGCGGTGGCGGAGTCGGGTTGAGTGTGTATCGCGTTACACTTGGTGTGTGCGGACCAACATCGAGCTTGATGACGAGCTCCTGGAAGAGGCGATGCGGTACTCGTCGGCGCGCACGAAGCGTGGCCTTGTCGCAGAGGCGCTCAGGACGTTCGTCGAGGTGAGAGCGGCCGAACGTCACCGCCCCAGCTACAAAGAGCGGGTGGCTTCGATTCGTAGTCGAACGAACGGGCTCCGGCGGGGAAAGAGCGTTACGTCGATTCTTCGCGAGGATCGCCGGCGGTAATGAGCCGCTACGTTCTTGATACCAGTGTCGCCGTCGCCTGGTACCTGCCCGAGGCGTTCTCGGAGCCGGCGCGGACATGGCAGAGCAGGATGATCGAGGAACGGGTTCATCTCGTGGTTCCAACTCTGCACTATTGGGAATTCGCCAATGTTCTGCGGACGCATGTTCGCGGGAGAACGCTCGACGCCCAGCTCGCTCAGGACATTTGGGCCCTGCATCTGGATGCGCCGCTTGAATTGGTCGAGCCGCCCGCTGAGGCGGTTTTGAGAGTTGCGCTCGACGCCGGAACCACCGCATACGATGCGGTTTATATCGCGCTGGCAACAGAGCTCGATGTCCCACTCCTGACCGCGGAACGACCATCGACGCCGTGGCTCAAACACTTGGGGAAGCGCGTTCAGTCGATTCTCCGGTGAGTCCGCATGTACTGGCGCCTGCTGCGCGATAACCGCGACTTCCGCCTCCTGTACACCGGCACGCTCGTGTCGCTCGGCGGCGACTGGTTCCTGACCGTCGCGCTGCTCGATCTCGTGTTGCAGCTCACCGGCTCGGCCACGCTGGCCTCGCTGATGCTCCTCTGCCAGACGCTCCCGATCTTTTTCTTCGCGCCGATGGCGGGACATCTCGTCGACAAGGTCGACCGGCGCAAGCTGATGATCGTCGTCGACGTCATCCGCGTCGGCGCGTGCCTCCTGCCGCTGCTGGCGCGGACGCCGGCGCTGCTGCCGTTCGCTTACGTCGGCGTGATCGTGATCTCCATCGGATCGGCCTACTTCGAGCCGGCGGCGCAGGCAGCGCTGCCGAACATCGTCGCGCCGGAGGAGCTGGGACCGGCGAACGTGCTGATGGGATCGACGTGGGGAACGATGCTGGCGGTCGGCGCGGCGATCGGCGGCGTGGTGACGATGCGTTTCGGCCGCGACATCTCCTTCATCGTCGACGCCGCGAGCTTCCTCGCTTCGGCCGGTGTGCTCTGGATGATGCGCGCGCGATTCTCCGAGGAGCGATCGCATGAGGTCGAACACCCGCCGCTGCTCGAGTCGATGCGCGAGACCGTCCGCTATGCGAGGAAGAGTCCGCGCGTGCTGGCGCTGCTGTCGGTCAAAGGCGGCTACGGCACGGGGGCGGGGACGATCGCCATGCTCAGCGTCTACGGCAAGGAAGTGTTCAACGCCGGCGCGATGGGAATCGGATTGCTCTTCACCGCGCGCGGCATCGGCGCGCTGCTCGGACCGTTCGTGATCCGCTGGCTGATCAAGCGCGACGATGCGCAGTATCGCGCCATCACGCTCTGCGTTCTGGCCTTCGGCGGCGGTTACGTCGTGCTCGGATTTTCGAAGTCGCTGACGATCGGGTTGATCGGCATTTTCATCGCCCACCTCGGCGGCGGCGCGGCGTGGCAGACCTCGACGTACGGCCTGCAGCGCGAGGCGCCCGACTGGATCCGCGGCCGCATCTTCTCCGCCGACTACGGATTCCTCACCCTGACCATGAGCCTCTCGTCACTCGCCGCCGGCATGATCTCCGATCACAGCGGACCGGTCGTCGCGACGGTCGGCATTTCCACGCTGACCATCGCCTGGGCCCTCTTCTGGTGCGTCTGGACGTGGAAATTGTGGACGCGAAAGTGATGTAGCACGTTGCTCCGCCGCGCGGCGGCGACGTCCCATGTACCGCGGGATGAGCCATTTCGGGATGCCGATGAACGTGTAGATGAAGCCGGCGAGCATGGCCAGCCGCGGCGGCAGCACGTTGGCCATGATCGTCGAGAGCACGCCGAACGCCGCCATCACGGCGTTGTCCCAGATCGACGACCGCGTGTCGATCCGCTCCACCTCGTTGAGCTCCAGTTCGTCGCGCTTTTTCCACGCGTGGCGGTACATCAACGCAAGGATCGTGAAGACCGCCGTCACCCCGGCCCCATAGATCGTGAACAGCGCCGGGAGATCGTCGATCTGTAATCCCACGTGCCTGCCGCGGAACGATTCGGTGAAGCTGACGAAGACGTACTTCAGCGGATAGACGTAGAAGAGCACGACGAACAGCAGGAGGGTGTTCAGCGCGGTGATGATCCCGTCGTGCAGCGCGTAGCGGCGGAAGAAGTCGTGATGCTCGAACCAGATGTCGATGAAGATGAAGAAGCAGATGCCGAAGGGAACGATGCCGCGCATCATCTCGGTCAGTTCGTGGAACGATTTCGGCGCCTCGAGCGAGACGACGAGGAGAGAGATGGCGAAGCCGAAGATGACGTCGCTGAAGGCCTCCAGGCGGGACACCTCGTGTGCGCGATTCCGGAACTCGATCACTTTCGGCATGAGGCGATTGTAGCGAGGCTGCGGGCGGCTCGAACCTGACGTTTGTCATGACTGCAACGTGCTAAAGTCGCGCGCCATGATCGTCCTCCCATTCGACGGCAAAAAGCCCCGCCTCGGGCAGGGCGTATTCGTCGCCGGGAACGTCACCCTGATCGGCGACGTGGAGATCGGAAACGACTGCTCGATCTGGTTCGGGACGGTCCTGCGCGGCGACGTGAATCACATCCGCATCGGCTCGCGGACGAACATCCAGGACAACTGCGTGCTGCACGTCACGCACAACAACTGGCCGACGGTGGTGGCCGAGGAAGTGACGGTCGGACACGGCGCCATCGTGCACGGCTGCACCGTCAAACGCGGCGCGCTGATCGGCATGGGAGCGCGCGTACTGGACGGGGCGATCGTGGGGGAGTGCGCGCTCGTGGCCGCCGGCGCGGTGGTCAGCGAAGGGATGCGCGTCCCGCCGCGCACGCTCGTCGCCGGCGTGCCGGCAAAAGTGAAGCGGACGCTCACCGACGCGGAGCTCGAGCGGCTCGAACAGTCGTGGCGTCACTACGTTACCTACAAGGACAAGTACCTCGCCCTATGAGCCGTCTCTACGCAGGAACACTCAGACTCGAACACGTCGGTCAGCAGATCACCCTCAACGGCTGGGTCCAGAAGCAGCGCGACTTCGGCGACCTGATCTTCATCGATCTCCGCGACCGCAGCGGCGTCTGCCAGGTGGTCGTCGACCGCGGGCGCGGCGCCGATGACGCCACCGTCAACACGGCGAAGGAATCGCGCGGCGAATTCGTGGTGCGCATCGACGGAACGGTCGCCGCGCGCGCGGACAACGTGCGCAACGCGAAGCTGCCGACGGGCGACGTCGAAGTCGTCGCCAGCGCGATCACGATCCTCAATCGCGCCGACACGCCGCCGTTCGCCATCGAAGATGATTCCGACGCCGCCGAGGAGCTGCGGCTGCAGTACCGCTATCTCGACCTGCGCCGTCCGCACCTGACGCGCAACCTGATGCTGCGGCACAAGGTCACGTTCGCCGTGCGCGACTACATGAACCGCAACGAGTTCCTGGAGATCGAGACGCCGATCCTGACCAAGTCGACGCCCGAGGGGGCGCGCGACTACCTCGTGCCGAGCCGCGTGCACAAGGGGAACTTCTACGCGTTGCCGCAGTCGCCGCAAATCTTCAAGCAGCTCTGCATGGTGGCGGGACTGGAGCGTTACTTCCAGATCGCGCGCTGCTTCCGCGACGAAGACCTGCGCCGCGACCGCCAGCCGGAGTTCACGCAGATCGACGTCGAGGCGTCGTTCATCGACGAGGAGTTCGTTTACTCGCTGATCGAAGGACTCTTCACCGAGGTCTTCCCGCTGGCCGGCATCGAAGTGAAGACGCCGTTCCCGCGCATGGCGTGGCAGGAGGCGATGGACCGCTATGGCATCGATCGTCCCGACACCCGCTTCGGCATGGAGCTGGTCGACCTCACGAACTGGGCGCGCGACATCAATTTCGCGCCAATGAAGGAAGCGATCGACGCCGGCGGCTCGGTGCGCGCCATCGTCATTCCGCGCGCGTCGTCGTATTCGCGCCGGCGCATCGACGAGCTGACGGAGTTCGCGAAGAAGCTCGGCGCTGGCGGTTTGATGTGGGCGAAGTTCGAAGGGAGCGAGCCGAACGCCTCGTTCAAGAAATTCGTCAAGGCCGACGACCTCGATCTGCTGCGCGAGATCGCCCGCGGCGAGCCGAGCAGCCTCGCGCTCATCGTCGCCGGAAAGAACACGGTCGTCTGGGACGTGCTGGGCAATCTGCGCCTGAAGGTCGCGCGGGAAGAGGGGATGATCCCCGACGACCGCTGGAACTTCCTCTGGGTGACGAATTTCCCGCTGTTCGAATGGGACGAGGAATCGCAGCGCTACTTCGCCCGCCATCATCCGTTCACCTCGCCGGCCTCGCCGGAAGACCTCGACGATCCGGCGAAGGCGATGGCGCGCGCGTACGACGTGGTGCTGAACGGCATCGAGCTGGGCGGCGGATCGATCCGCATCAATCAGCCCGAGGTGCAGTCGAAGATGTTCTCGGCCCTCGGCATCAGCGAGGAGGATGCGAAGAACCGCTTCGGCTTCCTGCTCGAGGCCTTCCGCTACGGCGCACCGCCGCACGGCGGCATCGCCCTCGGCGTCGACCGCATCGTCATGATGATGGCCCGCGCCGACTCGCTGCGCGACGTGATCGCCTTCCCGAAGACGGCGCGGGCGCAGGACTTGATGAGCGATGCGCCGTCGACGGTGGATGAGAAGCAGCTCGACGATTTAGGCATTGCGGTAAAAACGATGAACGCGGAACGATGAACGATGAACAGCCTCGCTGACATCCGCTCATCGTTCATCGTTCATCGTTCATCGTTCCGATGATCATCTCCACTCGCAAGTACCCGATCCACATCAGCCGCGGCTCGATCGACCGCGTCGGAAAACTCGTGTCATCGCGCGGGCGGGTCTTCGTGGTCACGGCACCGGGACTGCGCGAGCTCGGCGAGCGGGTGGCGCGGACGTTCGAGCCTCCGGCCACCATCCTGATGATGGACGACGGCGAGGCGAACAAGACGCTGGCGACCGCCGAACGGCTCGTCACCGAGCTCCTCGATCACAACGCCAGGCGCGACTCGATGGTCGTGGCGGTGGGCGGGGGCGTGGTCGGCGACACGGCCGGATTCGCGGCGTCGATCTTCCTGCGCGGCATCGATCTCGTGCAGGTGCCGACCACGCTGCTGGCGCAGGTCGACAGCGCGTACGGCGGCAAGGTCGGCGTCAATCATCCGAAGGGAAAGAACCTGATCGGCGCGTTTCATCCGCCGCGCGCGGTGGTCGTCGATCCCGCCGTCCTCGCCACGCTCCCCGATCGCGAGATCCGCAGCGGCATGTTCGAAGCGCTCAAAGGCGGCGTCCTCGGCGACTCCGCGTTGTTCGATCTCTTCGAACAGCAGCGCGACGATCTCGATCAGATCATCGAGCGCGCGGTGCGGGTGAAGACCGCGATCGTCGACTCCGACGAGCGCGAGAAGGACCTGCGGCGCCTGCTCAATTACGGCCACACCATCGCCCACGGCATCGAGGCGGCGATGAAGTACGAAGGGATCACGCACGGCGAGGCGGTGGGGTGGGGGATGATCGGCGCGAACGAGATCGCCGTGCGGCGCGGCGTGTTGAGCGACGCGTTGCGGCAGCGCATCGACAAGACGATCCACGCCTATGAGCCGGCGGCGCTGCCGGCGGACATCGATCGCGCCGCCATCCTCGCGGCGACGGAGCACGACAAGAAAAACACCGGCTCGACGCGGGTGATGGTCCTCCCGACCGGCATTGGCACATGCGAGGTGATCGAAGGGATCACCGAGGATGAGGTCGGCATTGGGATCGACGCGGCCATCGGCCGTTGAGTGATCCTTCTCACTGATTTTTCCATGACGCGCCGCACACTGTGGTCATGCGACGCTATGTTTTTCTCGCTCTCCTGATTCTCGCCGCCGCCGCGCCGGCCTTTGCGCTCAGGACCAACGGTTCCACCGTCGTCCTCCCGGTCATCGGCCGTTTCCCCGGCGGTTTCGGATCGCAATGGCGGACCGACGTCTTCATCCACAACCCGTACGAGCCGGCACAACAGGTGACGCTCAACTTCTACGTCACGGGCGGTTCGCTCCTCACGCGCACGGCGACGGTCGGGAAGTACTCCACGCTGGCGTATCGCGACATCGTCCTGAATCTGTTCGGACTGTCGAATGCGGCGGGAATGCTCGAGGTCGTGACTCTGCCCCCCGAAGGCAGCGGCGTGGACGTGCGCGCACGGATCTTCAACGCCGGAAACACGGTGGGGGAGTTCGGGCAATCGGTGCCCGGCATCGCCAGGGAGTGGTTGCGCTCGCAGGCGCAGATCAGCGGGCTGTCAGGCCTCAACAACAACCGGCTGAACGTCGGAGTGGCGAACCCGAACGACGTCGCGGTCACCGTCACGATGTTCGTCGCTGACAAAGACAACCTGGGGCTCGGCTCGCGATCGATTCCCGTCGGGCCGCATCAGTACGTGCCGGTGAACGACGTCTTCACGTCCCTCGGCATCCCGCCCCGCGAGGACGTGACCATCGAGTTCACCTCGGGCAACCCCGAAACGCCGATCTACGGCTACGCCTCAGAGGTGCGGAACGACAGCGGGGACGCGATTTTCATTTTCGGCACGGCGCCGAACACGTAGGACGACGTTCATGCGGTTGCCGCCGCTCGTGTCGACCTCGAGGACCGTTCGCGGTTCCGCCGGGACCACTTCGTGATGCTCGTCGTCGTTCCTGAGTGCCGGCCCGGCGACCAGCGTGCAGCGGGCCGGCGGTACGCGAAACACGAACGAGCCTTCGCGCTGCGACAACGTCGCCTCGGACGCGAAGTCGCCGCAGATCACCTGCACGCCGGCGCCGGGCAGAGGCGCGCCGCGGTCGTCCTGCACGATGCCCGCGATCTCCACGGCGTCGCGCAGCGTGACGTCGAGGCGCTTGTCGTCCTTGCGCACGATGACGCGGGTGGGGAGGTGGCGGTCATCGCTGATGTCGAGCTGCTCCCAGTCGGCGGGCGGCCCGTCGATCTCGAAGTCGCCGCGTGCGTCGCTCGTCGCGTCGCCGACGCGCGCGTTGGCGATCGGACGGCCGTGCTCGTCCGCGACATGTCCCGCGATGCGTCCGGCATGCGTCAGCTCGATCAGCACTTCGGTCGACGCGTCGATCGGCGCCGGTGTGGTCGCCGACTTGTATCCGCGCGCGCTGACGCCGACGAACACCGGCTCCGGCGGCGCCTTCAGAACGAACGAGCCGTCCTTCGACTCGATCACAGTCTCACTGACCATCGGCCCGGGCGGGATCGGATAACCGGGCGGCAGGCCGTAATTGAACGGACGATTGGCGAACACGTAGACGATGAATTCACGAATCGGCTGCTTCGTCTTCGCGTCGACGACATGTCCGCACAGGCCGTCGCAGCGTTTCGGCAGGAGCTGCGGCTGCGGCCGTTGCTCGCGCGAGCAGGCGAGGGCGAGGAGAGCGAGGGCCAGCAGTTCTTTCACGCCGCGCGTTTGACCGGCAGCTTCAACACCATGCTCGTGCCGACACCCTCGATCGACGCGACGCTGACCTCGCCGCCGTGGGCCTCGACGATCTGCTTGACGATGTAGAGTCCCAGGCCGGTGCCGCCGCCGCCGCGGAGCGACTTGTTGCCGCTCTGCTTGTACTTCTCCCACACCTGCAGCAGCTCCTGCGCCTTGATCCCCATGCCGGTGTCGGTCACGGTGATGACGATCGACTCCGGCAGCTCGCCGTTGCGCACGATCTGCGCGCCGACGCTGATCAGGCCGCGCTTCGGCGTGAACTTCAGCGAGTTCGAGATGAGGTTGATGATCGCCTGGGTCAGCTTCTCCACGCTGCCGATAATCTGCGGCACGTCGCGTCCGTGCGCGTTGAGCAGGAAGATCTCGTCGCGCGCGGCGACCGACTGCAGCGAGCGGACCGCGCGCTTCAGCACGCCGGCCACCCGCACCGGCTCTCCCTCCACCGTGAAGTTGCCCGACTGGATCTTGGAGAAGTCGAGCAGCTCGTTGATGAGGTTCATCATCCGCTCCGACTCGCGCTGCGCTTCCTGCAGCAGGTCGGTGTACATCGGATCGAGTCGCGTCCCTTCCTGGGAGAGGACGAACTCCAGCGTTCCCTGGATGCCGGAGAGCGGACCGCGCAGGTCGTGCACGATCATCGAAGTGAAGTCCGACTTCGCCTGCTCCATCTCGCGCTGCCGCGTCACGTCCTCGAACGACAGCCCGACGGCCCCCTCTTCGAAGTCGGAGGGATTGCCGATGCGGTCGATGCGATAGGTGCGTCCTTCGATCTCGACGTCGGTGGAGCGATGCTCGTCGGCGTCGAGGAAAAAGCCGTGCAGCCAGCCGCGCTCGCCGGCCACGGCGCGGGCCGATTCCTTCAGCCAGTGCTTCGCGTCGTCGCCGAATGTCTCCTCGAAGGCGGAGTTGTTCCAGCGCACTTCGCCCGTCTCGCCGACGATGGCGATCGGGATGTTCAGCCTTTCGGCGATGACGTAGCGCTTGTTCATGTCGTTCATTGAGGCACCGTGATGGCGCGCTCGTACGCCAGTTTCGCCAGGATGAAGAGCGTCGTGAATTGGTCGAAGGGACTGAGGAGAACGAGCTTCTGCAGGTCGAGGCGGCCGTCGATCAGCGACACCAGGTAGCCTTCCTGCGCGTTGAGATTGAAGCGATCGAAATTCGTCAGGAACTCCGGGCTCAGCTTGAGCACGGCCTGCATCCCCTTCGGATGCTGCAGGAGGTCGCGGACGATCGCGCTGCGCACGATCTCGCTGTACCCGCGCAGGGCGAGATCGTCCGGATATGCGGTGCGCGCCTCGACGAGCTTGTACCAGGTGTGCCAGACACCGTTCTGTTTGAGCGAGTCGGATACGAGGCGGCTCCAGTCGGGCTTCGGCTGAGCCAGGGGGGCCTGAGACATTGGGGGAATTGTAGCCGTTCAGCGGTTGAGCTGTTGAGCAGTTCAGCGGTTGAGCTCAACGCCTCAACAGCTAAACCGCTGAACAGCTAAACTATCGTCGTGACCGAACACCAGCTCACCCCCGCCACACCGGTCAGCCGCCGCAAGTCGCGCCTCCTGATCATCTTCGTGGCCATCGTCCTCGGCATCCCGGCGGGCTTCCTCTTCGCCCGCGCCATCCGCGTGCCGATGGTCAAGCGGCTGGAGGATTATCAGCCGGCGATCATCACCCGCATTTACGACCACAACGGCGTGCCGTTCGCCGAGTACTCGATTCAGCGGCGGATCGTCGTCTCGCTCAAGGACATCTCGCCGGCGCTGGTGCAGGCCATCGTCGCCACCGAGGACGCCGATTTCTACAAACACGGCGGGATCAATCCAAAGGCCATCCTGCGCGCCGGACTGAAGGACCTCATCGCGGGAGAGAAAATCGAAGGGGCGTCGACTCTTACGCAGCAACTGGCCAAGCAGGTGTTTCTGACGCCGGAGAAAAGCTTCCGCCGGAAGGTGAACGAGGCGTTTCTGGCGGTCGACATCGAGAAGAGCTTCACCAAAGACCAGATCTTCGAGCTCTACGCGAACCAGGTCTACCTCGGGCATGGCGCGTACGGCGTGGAGGCCGCGGCGCGGCTCTATTTCGGCAAGCACGCCAAAGACCTGAGCGTCCCCGAGGCGGCCATGATCGCCGGACTGGCGCGCACGCCGATGCGCGACACGCCCATTACGCATCCCGACCGCGCGCTCGCGCGCCGCAATCACGTACTGAAGCGGATGTTCGACGAGCACTACATCAAGAAGCGCGAGCAGCTGGTGCAGTACGCCAGCTCGCCGATCGTCCTCGGCACGTACAAGGAAGAGGCGCCGCGCGTCGGCGCGTATTTTTCCGAAGAAATCCGCCAATACATCGAGCACGCGCCGCAATACGGAGTGGAAAACCTCTATCAACGCGGATTGAAGGTCTATTCGACGCTCGACTTCCGCATGCAGCAGGCGGCGGAGACCTCATTACAGCGTGGATTGCGGACCTTCGATCACCGCCGCGGATTCCGCAAGCCGGCGCGCAATCTCATCAGCGAAGGGCTCGATCCGCTGACGTACCGCGATCCGGGCTGGAGCAACGAAGGGTATGTCGTCGACAAGCTCTATCCGGCGATCGTCCTCGGTGTCGACACGGAGAAAGTCACGCTCCGCCTCAACAAGGACGAGGTGACGCTCGCGGCGCCGTCGTTCAAATGGACCGGCAAGAAGACGATGGTCGGCTCGCTGCGGCGCGGCGACGTCGTCTATGTGCGCGTCGATGAAGACGCCAGGACGAAGAAGCACACCTGGATGCTCGACCAGCTGCCGCAGGTGCAGGGGGCGGTGGTCATCCTCGACGTGAAGACAGGGGAGATCCGCGCGCTCGTCGGCGGCTACGACTTCCAGGTCTCGAAATTCAATCGCGCCACGCAATCGCGCCGGCAGACCGGCTCGTCGTTCAAGCCGTTCGTCTATGGCGCGGCGTTCGAAAAAGGTCTCACTCCGGCCGATACGCTGTTCGACGCGCCGATCGCCATTCCGGTGGGCAATCAGATTTACGCGCCGAAGAACTATTACGGCAAGTATTCCGGGATCGTGACCATCCAGCGCGCGCTGGAGCTGTCGATCAACGTGCCGGCGGTGAAGACATACATGATGATCGGCGGCGACAAGGTCGTCGACTTCACGCGCCGCCTCGGCATCACCGCGCAGATGGAGCGCTATCCGTCGCTGGCCCTCGGCGCGGCCGGCATCTCGCCGATCGAGATGACCGCGGCGTACAACGTCTTCGTCAATCAGGGCGTCTACGTAAAGCCGCATTACATCCGCAAGATCACCGATCAGACCGAGCGCGTGCTCGAGGAGCAGGTGCCGGAGCTGTCGGAGGCGACGAGCGCGCAGGTGGCGTTCGAGCTGACGCACGTCATGCGCGGCACGATCGACCGCGGCACGGCGTACGAGGCGCACACCCTGGCCTCGCCGATCGCCGGCAAGACCGGCACGACCAACGCGTACACCGACGCCTGGTTCATCGGCTTCAGTCCCGAGTACACCGTCGGCGTCTGGGTCGGCTACGACGATCCGAGCCGCACGCTCGGCGGCGGCGCGACCGGCGCGGCGGTGGCGCTGCCGATCTGGATCGACATCTTCAAGCAGATCGACACGATGAAACTGCGCACGCCGAAGCCCGAATTCGACATCCCGCCGGGCATCGTCATCGTGCCGATGGACCTGCAGAGCGGGCGGCGCGGCGTCGGTCCGTGCGAGCGCGTGGTGATGGAAGCGTTCATCGCCGGACAGGAGCCCGACAAGGACTGCAGCGGCGCGACGGTGGCGGTGAGCAAACTGCCGTATTACCTGCAGCGGCCGTTCTATCAGCCGAAGGAATCGGAGCCGGTGACCTCGGCCAACGACGCCTCGGCGCAGTCGGGCGAGGGAGCGGAATCACCCGCGCCGAATGTGGAAGGGGAGCCGGCGCAGAAGGTGCCGGTGCCGAATCCGCCGCCGGCGGTGACTCCGCCGGCCACAAATACGGCCGGCTAAACCGCCGGCACGTACTTCGTGATCATGTCCAGCATCTTGTCGCGGGTCAGCGGCTTGCGCATCCACGCGTTCGCGCCGGAGCTGGGGAACATCTCCTCGAGCGATTTCTCCGGAAGGTCGGAGATCAGCACGATCGGGATGTCTTTCTTATTCGACTGAGACTTCAGCACCTCGGACAGACGATTGCCCTTGATGCTGGGCAGGTTGACGTCCAGGAAAATGATGTCCGGCGTATTGCCGGCCAGCACATGATTGAACTCGATCCAGCTCGACGCCGTGAGAACCGTGCAACCCTCCCGCTCGAGCAACGCTCGTCCGAGCTTCAGCACCAGGGGGTTGTCGTCGAGGATAAGGACCGTCACTTTGGACAGCGGCGGCATTGGACGATGAATTCCTTCCTTCGCGCTCCGCATCAGGGCGGCAGCGCAGGCCATGATACATTCTTCGCGCTCGCCGCGAGGAGACTTTGTCCGAGATAACGCCTGAGAAACCCGCCACGCGACTGCCGGCCGATTACTACTCCGCGCCGGTCTCTGAAAAAGATCGGATGCTCCCCCGCTGGGTGACCATCGGATGCGGCACGGCGGCCCTCCTGATCCTCATTCTGTTGTTCGGCGCGGGCGCATTCGTGAACAGCGGCGGCGGCACGAGCGCCATCGGCTGGTTCTTCGGCCGCATGCAGTCCGAGATCCTGGCGATGTGCGACCGCGACGTGAAGCCGCAGCAGAAGACCGACTTCGCGGCCGAGATGTCGGCATTGCAGGTGCGCGTCGCAAAGGGGAAGGTGAAGTCCGACGACCTGCTGGAGGTCTTCCGGATCATCCGCGACGACGCCGGTGATGAAGACGTCACTTCCGCCGAGCTGGAAGAGCTGACGAACAAGCTTCGCGCGATCAATACACAGCGATGATCCGCAGGGCCACTCTCGACGACGCCGCGCGTCTGGCGGAGCTTGCGGCGCGCACGTTCCACGACACGTTCGCGCCTCACAATCGCCCCGAAGACATGGACGCGTACATGCCGACGGCCTATGGCGAGGCGAAACAGCGGGAGGAGATCGCGGATCGCGATCGGATCACGCTGGTGGTCGAAGAAGGGGACGCGCTGATCGCTTATGCGCAGCTGCGAATCGACATCCCGCAAATCGAGATCGGCCGCTTCTATGTCGACAGGCCCTGGCACGGGCGCGGCGTGGCGCAGACTCTGATGAGTGCCGTTCTCGATCTGGCCCGGGAGCTCGGAGCGACGCGACTATGGCTCGGCGTCTGGGAGCGGAACGCCAGGGCGATCGCGTTCTACGAGAAATTCGGATTTCGGGATTGCGGCTCACAGCCGTTTCTGCTGGGGAGTGATCTGCAGACGGATCGGGTGATGGAGCGGCGGGTCTAACGCGCTCGACAGGACTGTTCGAAACCCGCGAGCAGACTCTGGGAGCACTTTTCCGCGAGTGCGGTGTAAAACGCGGTGTCTTCGGGAGTGAACTGCATCTCTGCGCACTTCAGCGCGAAACGGCGATTACTCTCCGCGAGCTTCGCCCGGAGCTCTTCGACGCGGGCCTGGATATCCTGCTCTCTCTTCTTCGAAAGACGCTTTCGTGTCTGCTCGGCGGCCATACGCCGAGTCTACCTCGGCGGCCGCTTCATGAACTTGCGTTCGAGGCGCACTTCCGCGGCGGCGATTTTGTGGTCGATCATCAGTTCGACCTTTCGTTCGACGGCCATGGCGACCTGGTCGACGAGGTTTTCCGTCATGACGGTTAGATCGTGACGCATCTCGGTTCTCGAAGCTTCGATGCGACGCTCCAACACCGCAAATCCCGAGCGCATCTCCCGGCGCATGTCGGTGAAGTCGTCTTCCACCTTCGCGAAGCCTTCACGCATCTCCTTGCGAACATCGGCGAACTCCTCGCGCACGCTCGCGAATTGCTCGCTCACCTTCGCGAACTCCTCCCGCATCTCAACCGCATTCGCGTCGACCACCTGCTTCAGCTCGGCAACCTTCATGCGTGAAAAGTGTACCTCGGTCTCAAATCACTCTACCTGATGTAGCTATTGCTATCATCCTCGGACCCATGGACTTCCGCCTCCTTTCCCCATTCCAACCGCAGGGCGATCAGCCGGAGGCGATCCGTCAGTTGACCGAGGGAGTCGTGTCGGGAGAGAAGCATCAGGTGCTCCTCGGCGTCACCGGCTCGGGCAAGACGTTCACCGTGGCGAAGCTGATCGAGGTGGTGAATCGCCCCACGCTGGTCCTCAGCCACAACAAAACGCTCGCCGCGCAGCTCTACCAGGAGTTCAGAAACTTCTTCCCCGAGAACGCGGTCGAGTACTTCGTTTCGTACTACGACTACTACCAGCCCGAGGCCTACATCCCGCAGAACGATCTCTACATCGAAAAGGAGATGACGAAGAACGACGAGATCGACAAGCTGCGCCTCGCCGCGACCAAGTCGCTCTTCGAGCGCCGCGACGTCATCATCGTCGCCTCCGTCTCCTGCATCTACGGCATCGGCGATCCCGACCTCTACTTCGGCATGCTCCTCTTCTTCGAGCGGGGAGTGGAGAAGCCGATGATGCAGTACCTTCGCAAACTGACGGAGATGCAGTACGAACGGACGCCGTACGACCTCGGGCGCGGCACGTTCCGCGTCCGCGGCGACATCCTCGAGCTCTGGCCGGCGTACGAGGACGACGCCGTGCGCATCGAGTTCTTCGGCGACGAGATCGACAAGATCACGCGCATCGATCCGATCACCGGCCGCGCCGGCAAAACCTACGACCGGCTGGCGATCTATCCCCGCACGCATTACGTCACGCCGCGCGAGCGCCTGATGCAGGCGATGGAGAACATTCGCGTGGAGCTCGACGAACGAGTCGCCGAGCTGCGCGCCAACGATCGCCTACTCGAAGCGCAACGGCTCTCGCAGCGGACGCTCTTCGATCTCGAGATGATCGCGGAGCTCGGCTACTGCAACGGCATCGAGAACTACTCCCGTCATCTCTCCGGCCGCAAGAAGGGCGAGCCGCCGCCGACGCTGATCGACTACTTTCCGAAAGACTTCCTCCTCGTCATCGACGAGTCGCACCAGACCGTGCCGCAGGTGCGCGCGATGTGGGGCGGCGACCGCGCGCGCAAGGAGACGCTGGTCGAATACGGCTTCCGTTTGCCGAGTGCGATCGACAACCGGCCGCTGTCGTTCGACGAGTTCCAGGGGAAGCTCGATCAGATTGTCTACGTCTCCGCCACGCCCGGCCCCTACGAGCTGGAGAAGACCGGCGGCGTCTACGTCGAGCAGGTCATCCGCCCGACCGGTCTGCTCGATCCTCCCGTGGTGCTCCGGCCGATCAAAGGTCAGGTCGACGATCTGATCGGCGTAATCAAGGAGCGGGTGACGAAGAACGAGCGGGTGATGGTCACGACCCTGACGAAGCGGATGGCCGAGGACCTGACGCGCTACCTGATGGAGCTCGGCATCAAGGTGCAATACCTCCACTCCGACGTCGAAACGCTGGAGCGCATCGCCATCCTGCGCGACTTCCGCCTCGGGACCTTCGACGTGTTGATCGGCATCAACCTGTTGCGCGAGGGACTCGACGTGCCCGAGGTCACGTGCGTCGCGATTCTCGACGCCGACAAGGAGGGCTTCCTCCGCTCATCGACGTCGTTGATTCAGACCATCGGCCGCGCCGCGCGCAACCTCAATGGCATCGCCATCCTGTATGCCGACAAGATCACCGACTCGATGCGCTTCGCGATCGACGAGACCAATCGCCGCCGCGCGATCCAGCAGAAGTACAACGAGGACCACGGCATCGAGCCGGCGACGATCATCAAGGCCGTCGACAGCGACCTGGTGAAGATGTCCAACCTCGACTACCACGACTTCGGCGCCGCCCGCGGCAAGACGAAGCTGGAGCTGGTCGCCGACGAGGATCTCGACAAGACCATCAGCCGCCTGACGAAGGAGATGAAGGACGCGGCGAAGAACCTCGACTTCGAGCGGGCGGCGGAGATTCGCGATCGGCTGCGGGAGTTGAAGGAGATGCGGATTTTTGTGTGACCTGCCCTACATTTTGAATCGGTAGCTCTTGTTCGCCGCCAGTCCCTTGTGCGTCTCGCGCTCTCCGTTCGGCCAGAGGATCGTCACGTCGGCCTTCGTGTCCGCGCCGAGGCCGAAGTGCTGTTCCTTCGGATCGGAGGTCAGATAGCCGACGGTGCTGAACACCTCGCGCCAGAGCCCCTTCTGATGCGCGGTATCGACGCGGATCTGCGCGCCGATGGCGTCGCGTGAGACTCCTTTGGCCGGATCGCCGGTGAGGCGGATCTTGATCCAGTGATTCGACGCGGCCGCGTTGTTGCGATAGACGATCGCCGGCATGTTGAAGTTGTTGACCACCATGTCGAGATCGCCGTCGCCGTCGAAATCGAATTGCGCGGAACTGCGCGCGTTGCCCAGCGGAGCGGCGCCGCTGCTCGTCGATTCCTCCAGCAGCCGTCCATTGCGATTGACGAAGAAAACCGGCGATTCCTTTTCCGCCACCGGCAGGAGCGTCGTGTTGGAGTACGGATTGACGCTCGAATAGACGGCGTATTCGTTCATGCCGTTCAGGACGTAAAGATCGTCGTCGCCGTCGTTGTCGAAATCGAAGAAATTCGCGCCCCACGACCAGCCGGTCGACTTGTAGCCGCGGCCCACGGCCTGCGATTGTTCATACGAGCCGTTTGCGGTCGAGGTGAACAGATCGTTCGCTTCGACCACCCGCATGTTGGCCATCTTCGCCGGATTGAATTTCATCCGCGTCTTGGCGTCGGGGAGGACGTATTTCTCGTCCTTGTCCATCGTGACGATGTTCGAGACGTAGACGTCGGGGTGTCCGTCGCGATTGAGATCGGTGATGCCGAGGCCCATCGTGTAGCTCGGCTTGTCGGTGCCGATCTTCGGCGAGACGTCTTCGAACTTGCCGTTGCCGAGGTTGCGATACCAGGCGTTGACGCCGAAGTCGTTGCCGCAGATGAGGTCTTCCCAGCCGTCGCCGTCGAAATCGAGATGCCCGACCGACTGCGCCCACCCGAGGTTCTCCACGCCGCTGCCGGCGCTGACGTCCTCGAAGACGAAGTTGCCCTTGTTGTGGAACAGCTTGTCGGGAAGCGCGTTCGAATTGCGGCGCGACAACGTCGGCACTTCGCCGTGAATGTAGTCGCCGAAGTAGCCGATGTAGAGATCGAGCAGGCCGTCCTTGTCGTAATCGATCGACGTCGCCGGGCCGCCCACCAGCCCGATTCCGCCGAGGGCGCAGCGCGCCGTGACGTCCTCGAAGCGCGCGTTGCCGAGGTTGCGGTAACAGCGGTGCGCGTCGTTGACGTAGGTGATCACGATGTCTTCGAGGCCGTCGTTGTCGAAGTCGGCGATGATCGGCTGGCGCGGCTCGCCGGCCGTGCCGTCCGGGCGCGTCCAGTGCAGTCCGGCGCTCTCGGTGACGTCGGTGAACGAGCCTTTTCCGTCGTTGAGATAGAGCGCGTTGCCGGCGCCGCTCAGGATCAGCACGTCGATGTCGCCGTCGTTGTCGATGTCTTCCGCGGCGAGGCCCGATCCGCCGAATGCCGGCGGCACCGCGAGCCGCGCGGTGTTTCCTTCGGTGACGGTGTAGCTGCGGATCTGGCGCGCCAGCCAGTCCGACATCCGATGGTCGAATTTGATCCCGCTCGACGGCGTGACGTTCGTGAAGTACGTGCCGCTCGCGCTCTTCGTCTTCGCCGTGGGGGCGGAAGCGATCGTCGTCGCCGCGTTTTTTACCGGGGGCAGTGAGGCGTGTTTGTCGAGCAACGTTTGAATGCGCTGCACCGCCTTCGTCAGGTGGGTGTGATCGAGGCGCTCTTTGCCGTCCTGGTCAGCGAAGTTTCCGGCCACGCGCAGAATCAGCGTTCCCATCTGCGCGCCGCCTTCGGTCAGCAGCTCCGCGGCGAACGGATCGGGCTCCAGCGTGCCCTTGTAATCCGGGTCCTTGAGCACTTCGCTGAGGTAAAGCCAGTGCAGGCCGGGATCGCGGAACGCGTCGAGGTCGTACGCCTCGATCGTGATCCGCTCGTCGTGCGGCAGTCGCGGAAAGTAGATGACGTCCTCGTAACGATTCAGCTCGTGCGGCTCGAATCGCTGCACGGCGGCGTCGACGTCTTCGACGCGAATCAGCGAATGCCCGCCCTTCCTGGCGTTCTTCTCCGCCTCCAGCATCACGTCGCCGGTCCAGGCGATCATCGTCTCGGTGAACTGCTTGCGGAACAGTTCACCTTCGGCGGGATCGGTCGGCCACATGTGCCGCGCCATGTAGACCTGAATGTTGCGCAGGAAAACGGGGAAGGTGAGGGAGTTGTACTTTTCGAACGCCGTCAGCTTCTCGGCGACGATCGCCTTGATCGTGGCGAACTTTTCGGTCTGCGTCGCCGCTGCGGTCTTCGCCGCCGAAGCGTGCGTTTCGCCGTGTTTGACGATGTCGCTCCAGGCGGACGACAGGTCGGCGGCGTTCAGGCGCTGACGATTGGCGAAGCGCGCGCGCTGGTCGGCCGTCTGCAGCGCGGCCAGGCTGACCAGGTCGATCGATTCCTTGAACAGCTCGACCGCCGCGTCATCGAGCGGCAGGAGCGATGTGCCGTCGAGCAGCGAATCCTGCTGCACGGCGAGGATCGCGCGCAACGCGTAGGCGACACTACCGTACTGGCGCTTGTCGCGGGCGGTGATCACGAGCTCTCGGACGCTCCAGTCGCCGTCGGATTTCTGCGAGTACGGGACGATCGCCTGGAGGATGGGACGCAGCGTGTCGGCGTCGATCGTTTCTTTTCCCGATTTGGTCGCCGCCGCGGTCGCTTTGATCCACGCCTCGCGGATCAGCTGCTTCTGCAGGGCGATCTTCTTGAAGCGCGCTTCCGACTCGAGCGGCGTGCCGTAGATGAAGTCCTCGAGGCGGCTGGCGGTGGCGTAGCACTTCGGATCGCGAACGCCTTCCAGGTCGCCGATTTCTTTGACGATGACCGGGACCTGGGCGTAGAGCGAGAGAGAGATTGCGAGGCTGAGGGCCACTTTCCACATTGCGGGAACTCCTTCTGGACGAAGGAATCGATTTTACGCCCGTGTCAGCGCTTCCGCGTGTAAACAGCCTTGCCCAGTCCGCATGGATCCGCGCTCGTCTTGCTGTTCATGAACTCGCGCAGGTGATCGGTCACGTCGTTGTCGTCGAGGAGCTTCACGTGGTCCTTCGACACCTTCAGCACGCGGCCGGCCACCAGGCACTGCAGGAACTTCTGCGCGGCGTCGCCGCTGGCGTTCGCCTTCAGATCGACGACGCGGTCGGTGCCGTCGATCTTCACCACGATGTGGTTCGCATCCTTCGCGCCGACGCCGAGGCCGAGGAGAACTGCCAGCAGAAGTGTGTGCATCAAGCGATTTTACGCGTGTCGCGCGATCGCCTCACGCACGCGGGGGAGCGCCGTGCGGATGTCGTCGGGCGAGACCGCGCCGACGCTCAACCGGAACCAGCCATCCTCTTTCTTCAGGCCGAACGCCTGGAACGGCACGACGGCGAAGCCCGCTTCCTCCAGCAGGATGTGGCGGATCTGATCGTTCGTGGTGATGCCGTCGCGTCCGATCAGGTTGAATTGCGCGGAGAGGTAGATCGCTCCCTGCGGCGAGAACGCGCGCACCGGCAGGCCGTCCTGGCGCATCGCCTCGATGCCGTCGTGCAGGAGATCGAGGCGGAGCTGCAGCTCGTGTTTCATCGTCTCGTGGTACGACGCGATCTCGTCTTTCTGTCCGAGGAATCGCGCCGTCGCCATCTGCTCGGCGCGCGGAGCCCAGGCGCCGATGTGACCGATGATGTCGCGCATCCGCGACGTGACGTACGGCGGCGCGACGGTCCAGCCGACGCGCAGTCCGGTCGCCGCGAACGCCTTCGAGATGCCGTCGACGAAGATCGTCCACTGCGCGCATTCGGGGACGAGCTGCGGCGGCGCGTAGTGCCGGTTCTCGCCGAACGTCAGCGTCCAGTAGACCTGGTCCCAGAGTAGAAACAGCGCGCGCTCGCCGCTCTTCGCGCGGCGTTCGTTCTCTTCGACCACGAGGCGGGCGATCGCTTCGACCTCATCGCGCGACATCACGGTGCCGGTCGGATTGAGCGGCGTGCAGACGGCGAGCAGGCGCGCGTCGCGCAGGTGCGGGCGAAGCAGCTCCGCGGTCGGCAGGAAGTTCTCCTCCGGGCCGACCACGATCTCGCACGCCTTGCCGCGCATCAGGTAGGTGTAGTGATTGTTGTTCCACGACGGCGTCGGATAGACGACCTTCTCGCCCGGATCGACCACGGCGGCGTAGGCGGCGTAGATGATCGGACGCGAACCGCCGGCGATGAGCGTCGACTCGATCGGATAGGAAAGGCCGAGCTCCTCTTCGTAGAACTTGACCACCGCGCGGCGCAATTCGATGGTGCCGTCCGAGGGCGGATAGTTCGTCTGGCCGTTCGCCAGCATTTGGGTGATCGCATGTTCCAGCGCCCGCGGGATGCGGAACTCGGCAGGGGAGAAGTCGCCGACCGTCAGGTTGCAGATCTCGCGTCCCTCGCGTTTCAGCGCGGTGATCTCGGCCGAGATGCGGAGGATCTCGGATCCGACCAGCCCCTGCGCAAGGGTCGACAGCGGCACTTCGGAGAATGCGAATGGCGTCATGGCGCGCGCATTTTAGTGGAAGTACGCGCGGCGGATCTTCCAGAGATCGCGAAGGGCGCGCAGGAAATCGGTGGAGCGCACTTTCGAGCCCTTCACGTCGTGCCACACCGTCACCGGCAGCTCGTACAACGAATGCGCCACGCGGTCGCGGCCCCACAGCTTCAGGTAGCGGGCGATGATCTCGACGTCGAAGATCCAGCGCGACAGAAACGGTTTGCCGAATACCTGGGGAATCGCGTCGTTCATCCGGAACAGTTTCGCGCCGCACTGCGTGTCGTAGATGGCGAGGCCGAGCGTCTGGGAGATGAGCGTGGCGCCGACGCGGCCGAGGTAATGGCGGTCAGGGCGGCGGCTGATCTCGCGTCCGAGGAGGCGGACGCGCGCGCCGAAGACGATCGAGATGTTCGGACGGGTGAAGACGTCGACGAACGCCGGCAGCTCGGTCAGCGGTGTGGCGAGATCGGCGTCCCAGAAGCCGAGGAAATCGGGCTGACTCTCCGCGGCCTTCAGGATTCCGCGGCGCACCGCCTCCGCTTTTCCCCCGTTGGGATGCAGATCGAGGATGTCGAAGCGCGACGGATTGGAGTCGCGCAACGACTGCAGGACGCGCAGCGTGCCGTCGCTGCTGCCGTCGTTGACGAGGAGAAACTGGAGGTCGAAACCGGGGAGCGCGAAGGTCCGGAAGGTGTCGGTGTCGAGTCGCTGCTCCTCGTTGAAGCAGGGGACGATGAGCGCGATCCGCGGCACGGCCGGAGAGTACCATGCGCGCCATGGACGTTCGTTTGATCGAAGCCCGCACGCATGGACGGGTGGTCGTTCGCGCCGGCGACCCGCGGCGGTTGCTGGTCGGCTTTCACGGTTACGCGCAGAACGCGGAAGAGCATCTGGCGGAGCTGGAGCAGATTCCGGGCACGGAATCGTGGACCATCGCCGCCGTGCAGGGGCTGCATCGCTTCTATCGTTCGCGCAGTGAGGTCGTCGTCGCCAGCTGGATGACGCGCCAGGATCGCGAGGCGTCGATCGGCGACAACATTGATTATGTGAATCGCGTGATGGAGTCGTTCGGCGACTACGACCGGCTCGTCTTTGCCGGTTTCTCGCAGGGAGCGGCGATGGCGTACCGCGCGGCCGCCTCGATCCGCTGCGACGCCGTGATCATCCTCGGCGGCGACCTGCCGCCCGACGTCGACGCGTCGAAGCTGCCGCGCGTGTTGATCGGCCGCGGCTCGCGCGACGAGTGGTACTCGTCCGCAAAGCTCGACGCCGACCGCGCGCGACTGCCGGCCGCGGAGGTCGTCGAGCTCGATGCCGGTCACGAGTGGACAGCGGAGTTTCGGGCGAAGGCGGGGGAGTTTCTGCTCACCGTTTGATCCGTTTCGCCGCCCGCTCCGCCCAACGCGCCCGCGCCACCTGAACCTCGATCTCGTGCTCCACCGCCAGCCCCGCCGCGGTACGATCGATGACCGCCCGCCGCCCGCGCAGCTTCGCCGCCCGCTCCTCGGCCACCCGCGCGCAGCCGTGCAGGAAGTCGGCGATCGCGCCGGCGTCGAGCTCGAGGTCGATGAAGGCGAAGCGCAGCATCTGACGATCGGCTGACTCCCGCTCCGTCGGCGGCGCCTCGAGCGTCGCGCGCAACGCCCTCCGGCCGGCAGTCGTCACCCGGAACACCTCGGTCTTGCGCCCGCCGTCCTCCGCCGTCGCCTCGATCAGTCCGGCAGCGCGGAGGCGGCGGAGGGCGGGGTAGATCGCGCCCGGACTGTCGCTGAAGTGCGGGAAATCGACGATCGCCTTTCGCAGGACGTAGCCGCTCCGAGGCTCCTCACGGATGAGGCCGATCAAGGCGAGCTCGAGGTCGGAGAGGAGCGGGGTGGATTTCATCGTACGAATCGTACCATAGGCATCGTACGATTCGTACGATCGCGGCAGAAAGCAGAGAGAGAATGTGTTCTTCTTCTGCTCGATGGATCGTCTCGAAAAGCTCAAGTTGCGCCTGAAGGAACTGCCGGAACGGCCCGGCGTCTACCTCCACAAGAACGCGGAGGGCGAGGTCATCTACGTCGGCAAGGCGCGCAACCTCCGCAACCGGGTGCAGTCGTATCTCGTCGGCCGCGGCGCGCGCGACGCCCGGATCATGACCCTGATCAACGAGATCGAGTCGATCGACTTCGTCACCACGAACAACGAGCTGGAGGCCATCCTCCTCGAGAACAACCTCATCAAGACGCACCAGCCGCGGTACAACGTCCTGCTCCGCGACGACAAGACCTACCCGTACATCAAGGTCACGATGTCGGAGGACTACCCGCGCGTCGTCTTCACCCGGCGCGTCGACCGCAAGAAGGGCGACCTCTTCTACGGTCCGTTCTTCGCCGGCACGGCGCGGCGAATCCTCAAGCTGATCGCCGACCAGTTCAAGCTGCGCAGCTGCGATCTCGACATCACGGTAGGGAAGAGCGCGCTGACGCGGCCCTGCCTCTACTACGACATGCACCAGTGTCTCGGCCCGTGCGTGGTCGGCCTGACGACCGAGGACGCCTACCGCGAGATGGTCGACGACGTCGTCCTGTTCCTCAGCGGCAAGTCGAAGGAGCTGCAGGAACGGCTGACGCAGCGGATGTACCGGTCGGCCGAGGGGGAGAACTACGAGCTGGCCAGCTACTACCGCGATCTGATCCGCACCGTCGAGCGCATCCAGGCGGAGCAGCAGGTGGCCTCGGCGGAAGAGGAAGATCTCGACGTCTGGGGACTCTACGAAGAGGGGACCGACATCGCCGTCCAGCTCTTCGTCATCCGCGACGGCAACGTCGTCGACCGGCGCGAGCTCTTCTGGGAAAAAGTGCCGGACTACGAACGCGGATACTTTCTCGCGGAAGTCCTGCAGCGCTACTACCAGGACAACCTCTTCATCCCGGGCGAGGTGCTGATCCCGTTCGACGTCGAGGAACCGGAACTGCTGACGCAGTGGCTCTCCTCGCAACGCCAGCGGAAGGTCTCGCTGCGCGTGCCGCAGCGGGGCAGGGGCGTGGACCGCGTCGAGCTGGCGAACCGCAACGCGCGCCTCTCGCACGAGTCGCGTTTCCGCAAATCGACGCAGGACCGGCTGCAGATTGCTGCACAAAGACTTGGGCAGGTCCTCGGCTTCGACCGGGAGATGTCGAAGATCGAATCGTTCGACATCTCGAACATCCAGGGCTCCGACTCCGTGGCCGGGATGGTGGTCCTCGACCGGGGGAAGTTCGACAAGAACCAGTACCGCGTCTTCAACATCAAGACGGTGGTCGGCGCGGACGACTTCCGTTCCATGGCCGAGGCGGTCGATCGCCGCTACCGGAGATTGCTGGAAGAAGAGAAGTCGCTGCCCGACATGATCCTGATCGACGGCGGCCGCGGGCAGCTCAACGCGGCGCTGGCGGCGCTGAACAAACTCGGCATCGAGGAGATCCCGATCGCCGGCCTGGCCAAGCGGGAGGAAGAGATCTACGTGCCCGACCGCGAGGAGCCGATCCGCCTCGAGCGGCGCGATCCGGCGCTGCAGCTCCTGCAGATGGTGCGCGACGAAACCCACCGCTTCGCCGTCTCCTCGCATCGCCGCCGCCGGTCGAAGCGCGTCCTGCACAGCGAGCTCGATGACCTGCCGGGCATCGGCGACAAGCGTCGCAAGCTGCTCATCGAGCGCTTCGGCAGCGTGAGCGGCGTGAAGCAGGCGTCGGCGCAGGATCTGGTGAATGTACTGGGCAGAAAAGTAGGGCAGTCGTTGTATGACGAGCTGCATTCGTAGTTACCCGAATTACAATGCACAAAAGCGTGTGCAGGGGGAAACGGCAGTGATGAAGCTCGAAGGGGAAATCGGCGAGATCAGTCTGGTTGAGAGGCTCGTCGAGCTGGGGCGGGAGCAGTTCACCGGAGCGATCCGCTTCGAGAACGACGGCATCATCAAGATCATCTACTTCAAGACCGGCGACATTCTCTCGGCGAGTACCAACGACCGGGCCGATTCGATCGACGAGATCCTGATGCGCGCGAACAAGGTCTCGCGCGAGCACGTGAAGCAGGCGCTGGCCAAGCGCAAGGAGACCGAGACGCTCGGCGACGCGCTGCTCGGCCTCGGCTTCATCACCAAGAAAGAGCTGACGTGGGCGCGGCGCGTTCAGGTCATCGGCGTCATCCGCTCCATCGCCGCCTGGGCCACCGGCTCGTTCACCGTGGTCGCCGACTACCTCCCGAAGCGCGAGGAGGGGACGCTCTTCCCGCTGCCGCAGATCATCACGGAGCTGATCGTCACCGACAACGACCGCGCGAAATTCGACGCGGCCCTCGACGGCGGCAACACGATCCTCACCAAGACCGCCGACTTCGACGAGTCGTTCCGCCGCCTCGGACTCAACCAGGAAGCGGCGGCCATCGCCGCGAACATCGACGGCGTCAACAGCGCCTCGGAAGTGGCGATGCTCTCCGGCACCGACACGTTCAACGTCTACAAACTGCTGCACGCGCTGCACGTTCTCGGGGTACTGACGACCGCGCCAAAACCTCAAGTAGAAGCTCAGGGTTGGTCGATGCCGGCCAGCAGCGACGATTTCAACTTCAACACCGAAGCGGTTGCCGACGCCGCCGATATGTTCGACGAGTCCGGACCGACGACGGAGATCCCGGCGCCGACTCCGATGCCGTCGCCCGCCTTTGAGGCGAATTTCGAGGGGAACTTCGACGACGCGCCGTCGCTCGATCTTCCGCCGATCACCGAGCCGAGCTTCGAGGCGGCATTCGACGCCGAGCCGGAGACCCCGATGCCGGATTGGGAGAAAGTGCCGGCGCCGCCTCCGATCACGCCGATGCAGCCGTTCGAGAAGCCGAAGCGGATGCCGGAACCGGCGGCACCTGCGGCCGAGGAGCAGTGGGGATTCGACGAGGCCCAGATCGAGACGGCGCGGCGCGCCGCGGTGCCGGTGCGCGGGAAGGAAGCGCCGCCGATGAAGGCGGTCGTGGCGAAGGCGGCGAAGCGAGGGAAGTGGGTCGACACGCTGATCGTCGCGGTCTCGATCATCATCCTCGGGTTCAGCGGCTACGCCATCTGGATGTGGTGGCAGGAGAAGCAGGCGGACAAGGCCGCCGCGGCCGCAGTCGTGGTCAGGCGTCCGGCGAAGCATCCGGTCATCCGCAAGAACCCACCGCCGCCGGTCGTCACTCCGGTCGAGACGACGACCACCATCGCGCAGACGTCCACGACCACGACCATGCCTGCGCCCGTTCCGCCCCCCGTGCCCGCAAAGCCGGCGCCGATGGTCATCACGTCGAGCCCGACGACGACCGCGCACGTCGAGCAGACGAACACCGGCGCGCTGATCACGAACTCGACCAGCGCCAAACCGGCTGCGGCCGTGCCGCCGGCGACCGACGCAGATCGGGAGCGCTACGCGACGATGGCGCGGGAGTTCGCCGCCGACAAGAGCGGCAACTTCACCGTGCAGTTCGAGCTCGTCTGCGAGCCGGCGTCGATCACGCGCGCCCTTCGCGAAGGCGGAACGAACGTCTGGTTCACCGCGATCAGCTACCGCAATCGCTCCTGCTACCGCGTCTTCTGGGGCCGATACCCGACGCAGGAGGCGGCGCAGGCGGCGATCGCGTCGATCCCGAAGTCGCTGCGCGAGGCGACGCCGGTGGTCGTGCACATACCGAGGTAGTTGGCAGTGGGCAGTTGACCGTTGGCAGGAGAACGACGGCCAACTGCCAACTGCGTACTGCCAACTGGCCCCACATGCCTTACATCATCGACGGCAGCAACGTCATCGGACGAAGCGGCGCCGACCTCCGTGGTGACGATCCGAAACGGCAGCTCGTGCGGTTGCTGGCGTCGTTCGCGCGGCAAAAGCGGACACGGGTGGTCTGCTTCTTCGACGGGCCGGAGCCTCCTTCATTCGCCAAATCGTTGGGCAGCGTGAGCGTCGTTTTCAGCGGCGCGATGGCGGCGGACGACCTCATCGTGAAGCGCGTTTCGAGCGGTCGTGGCTGGTCGGTGGTGACCTCCGATCGCGGCTGTGCGGCGCGGGTGGCGGGGCGGCACGTGGCGGTCATTTCGGCCGAGCAGTTCGTGCGCGAGCTCGAGATGCTGCAGCGCGATGAGCCGGCCGATCCGGAGGACTGGCAGGCGTGGTTTTCCGATCCGAAAAATCGCGATCGATTTTGATGTCGGCGTGCCGACATTAATCGTAAGGCATTTAGCTGTAGCTATTTACCAGCGCAATTTTCGGATGATGAATCTGTTATCCTCGACGCGTGGAGCGGACCGGAGGATCGCGGTCAGCAATGGCCGAGGAAAGTCCGAACTCCGACGGGCAGCAGGCTGGCTAACGGCCAGGCGTGGTGATGCGACGGACAGTGCAACAGAAAACAAACCGCCGACCCGGACGCGCAAGCGGCCGGAGGTAAGGGTGAAACGGTGCGGTAAGAGCGCACCGCGTCCCGCGCGAGCGGCGACGGCATGGCAAACCCCCTGCGGAGCAAGACCAAATAGGGAAGCGAGGGACCGCCCGTTCCCGCTCGAGCTTCCGGGTAGGTTGCTCGACCACCGCGGTAACGCGAGTGGCAGATGAATGATCCTCGCCGCGTGAGGCGTTCGCGCCGTGTGCGGAGACAGAATTCGGCTTACAGGTCCGCTCCACGCTTTAAATCGGAAGGCTGAAAGCAGAAACCAGAAATGAGCTCGTTACTTCGGCCACGGTCTCTCACACGGAGCTCCCACATTGCCGTCCTCGCCGCCTCCTCTCCCTCCGAGCTTCCCCGCATCGAGCACGCCGCCGACAACCTTCGCTCGCGCGGGATGCGCGTCACGCTGGCGCCGAACATCGCGCATCGCGATCGCTATCTCGCGGGCGGTGACGACGAGCGGGTCGGCGTTCTGAATGACTTCCTCCGCTCGCCGGAGTTCGACGGCTTCTTTTTCGCGCGCGGCGGATATGGACTGCATCGCATCCTCGATCGAATCGACTACGACGCGGTCGCTGCGAATCCGCGGCCGATCATCGGCTTCAGCGATCTCACGGCGCTGCACCAGGCGATGGCTGTGCGTGCCGGCGTCGCGAGCTTTCATGGGCCGATGCTCAACACCGACTGGCACGACGGCCTCTCGCCCGATCGCGAGGCGTGGTTCTGGTCGATGCTCGCCGGCGAAGCGCCGCTGACGTGGTTGTTCGGGCCGGATCAGGTGCTCGAGCAGGGTGAGGCGGAGGGTGTGTTGTTCGGCGGATGCCTGTCGTTGACGAACGATCTCGCCGGCACGCCGTACGACTTCTGGATCGACGACGGAATCTGGTTCTGGGAAGACGTCGACGAACCGGTTTATCGCGTCGACCGAATGTTGACGCACTTAAGGCTGACCGGTAGACTGAAAAAAATCCGAGGGGTCATCATAGGGAGTCTGAGAGGGTGTGGGAACGATGCGGAAATCACCGTATTTCTCCATGAATTTTTCGGGTCGATGCGCATCCCCGTCGTCCATCATTTTCCGTTCGGCCATGATGGCGACAACCTCCTGATGCCCATCGGCGTTCGCGCCCGTCTCAGCACAAAAGACAACGTGCTCGCCATCACGGAGCCCGCCGTCGCCCTCGGTTAAGATGAATTCATGAAGGCAGTCTTCAAGACGTCGAGCGGCGCCGGCGCCGGAAAGGATCCCGTGAAGGATTCGAGTCAGATATTCGCCGCCGGCGACACGATCTTCACCCAGGGCGATCTCGGCACCGAGATGTTCATCATCCAGGAAGGCGAGGTGAACATCGTCAAGCACATCGCCGGCGAGTCGCACGTCCTCTCCAAGCTGGAGAAGGGCGATTTCTTCGGCGAGATGGCCGTACTGGAGAGCGTGCCGCGCACCGCCGACGCCGTCGCCGTCAGCGACGTCCGTGTCGTCGTCATCAACGGCGCCCGCTTCGACGAGATGCTCCGGAAGAACCCGGAGGTCGCCGTCCGCATCATCCGCAAGTATTCGAAGCGGCTGCGCGAAGCCAACGCCCTCCTCGAGCGGCTCGTGGGGAAGGAAGTCGACGTCGATCATTCGGCGCTCGACTCCACGCAGATGGCGCAGCCCGAGAAGACCACGCGCCATCGCCTCGTCGACGTCTCGACCGGCACGGCGTTTTTCTTCTCGTCCGGCGATGAGACGACCATCGGCCGCGCCGATCCGGTCACCGGAATCCTGCCCGACGTCGATCTAACCTCTGTAGATGTGAACCGTTCCGTCTCCCGGCGCCACGCCAAGATCATCCGCTCCGGCAGCGAGTACATGGTCCTCGAAGAGGTCGGGACGGTGAACGGGACCTACGTCAACGATCAGCGCATCCCGACCGGCGTGCCGGTGACGATGCACAACGGCGATCTGGTGAAGATCGGGCTGATCTCGATGAAGGCGGTGTTCGATTAAGGGCTACCCAGCGTAGACGCCTCCCGTTCATGCACAATCACCATCCGTGACTCCCGACACCCAGGTCCAGTTTCTCAAGGGCGTCGGCAAGGGACGTGCGGAAGCGCTCGCGGCAGCCGGGATCACCACCGTCCGCGACCTGCTCTGGTTCTTCCCCTACCGCTACGAGGATCGCCGCCACCCGACCCGCGTCGCCGACCTCGGAAGGCACGTCGACGCGCCGGTCCTGATCCGCGGCAAGGTCATCTCCGCCCGGGCCCACATCTCGCCGCGCAAGCGGATGAGGATCTTCGAGGCCGTGCTGGAGGACGGCACCGGAGCGGTGAAGCTGGTCTGGTTCAATCAGGCTTTTCTCGCCGACCAGATCGGACGCGGCGACCGGCTCGCCGTCTACGGCATCCCGCGCTACAGCTCGTACAGCCTGCAGATCGACAGCCCCGACTGGGAAAAGTTCGAAGGTGAAGAAGAGGATGAGGGATCGATCGTCCCGATCTATTCGAAGATCACCAACATCGCGCCTAAGTCATTGAGGCAATTGATCGCGCGGGCCCTCGACGACTCGCTCGCCGAGCTCGACGATCCGATGCCGCCGGAGATCCGCCAGCGCCTCGGCGTCATCGGACTGCAGGAAGCGATCGCCGCCGTCCACCGCCCCGCCGCGCTCGACGAGCAGTTCCTCCGCCAGCGCTCGCCGGCGCACCTGCGGCTCATCCTGCAGGAATTCTTCAGCTTCATGCTCGCTCTGCGCGTGCGCCGGGCGAGCGAGGAGGTGCAGAAGAAGGAGCGGAAGATCGAGACGAGCGACGAACTGCGCGCCGAGGTCCGGCGCATCCTGCCGTTCCGCCTGACCGGCGCGCAGAAGCGGGTGGTGAAGGAGATCGTCGACGACATCACCGCCGCGGCGCCGATGTACCGCCTGCTGCAGGGCGACGTCGGCAGCGGCAAGACCATCGTCGCGCTGATCGCCGCCATCCTGGTCATCCGCAACGGGCACCAGGTGGCGCTCCTCGCGCCGACCGAGATCCTGGCCGAGCAGCACTACCAGCGCATTCGTCAACTAGTTGACCATGTGGGGGGACAGGCGCCCTCGCCTGTGGTCATCGCGAAAGCCACCGGCTCGATGAGCGCCGGCGAGCGCCGCACGCTGATTTCGGGATTGCGCGAGGGCTACATCCAGCTGGTGGTCGGCACGCACGCGCTGCTCGAGGAGAAGATCCGCTTCAAGTCCCTCGGGCTGGCCATCGTCGACGAGCAGCACCGCTTCGGCGTCGAGCAGCGCCAGGCGCTGTTCGAAAAAGGGCAGACGCCCGACATCCTGGTCATGACCGCCACGCCGATCCCGCGCTCGCTGGCGCTGGCGATGTACGGCGATCTCGAGCTCTCGGTCATCGACGAGCTGCCGCCGGGACGGCAGCAGGTGAAGACCGTGCTCCGCAATTCGTCGCAGCTCGACCGGGTGTGGCGTTTCATCGACGAGGAGGTCGAGGCCGGCGCGCAGACCTACGTCGTCTTTCCGATCATCGAGGAATCGGAGAAGTCGAACCTCAAGCCGCTGACCGCCGGATTCGACGCGATGAAAAAGCGCTTTCCGGCGCGGCGCGTGGAGATGCTGCACGGGCGCATGCCGTCGGCGGAAAAGGAAGCGACGATGCAGCGTTTCAAACGCGGCGAGATCGACATCCTGGTCTCGACGACCGTGATCGAGGTCGGCATCGACGTCCCGAACGCCTCGATGATGGTCATCCTCGACGCCGACCGTTTCGGCCTCTCGCAGCTGCACCAGCTCCGCGGCCGCGTCGGACGCGGCGAGCGGAAGTCGTACTGCGTCGTCGTCTGCGAGGAGAAGGCAAACCCGGAGGCGGTCAATCGGCTGAAGATGTTCGAGCAGACGCGCGACGGCTTCGACGTCGCCGAGCGCGATCTCGAGATCCGCGGCCCGGGCGAGTTCCTCGGGACGCGCCAGAGCGGCGTGGCGCGCTTCCGGTTCGGCAACATCCTGCGCGATCACGCCCTGCTGGAGAAGGCGCAGCAGGCGGCCATCGAGTTGATCGACAACGAAGGGCTGGAGAAGGCGAAGGATCTGCTCGGGCAACTGCTCGGCGTGACCATCGCCACCGGCGCCCGCGATTAACGCTGAGACATCTTCCGCACCGCGCGCACGACCTCGCCCGGATCGATCGGTTTCGCCAGGTGCATGCCGAAGCCGCTGGCGATGATCCGCTCCTGGTCTTCGGCGCGCGCGTAGGCGGTGAGGGCGATCGCCGGGACGTCGCGGCACGATTCGACCGTGCCGCCGCGCACCTTCGTCATCAATGAACAGCCGTCCTCGCCCGGCATGCCGATGTCGCTGATCACCACCGTCGGAGGCGTGAGGCGCAACGCGTCGAGTGCGGCGGCGGCGGAAGCGACCGCGGTCACGCGCGCGCCCGAACGCCTCAACGCAGTGGTCAGCATCGTCCGCGTGTCTTCTTCGTCTTCGACCAGCAGCACAAACACGCCGGCGAGGTCCTGCGCCGGGGTGGAGCGCGTGTCGTGCTGGGCGATCGCGAACAGCGCGGGAGCGACCGGCAGCGTGATGGTGAACGTCGCGCCGAGCCCTTCCCCTTCGCTGAACGCTTCGACCGTTCCGCCGTGCAGTTCGACGATGCTGCGCACGATCGAGAGGCCGATCCCGAGGCCGCCGTGCGTTCGGGTCGTGCTGCTGTCGCCCTGACGGAAACGCTCGAAGACATATGGAAGGAGCTTGCGCGCGATGCCGGCGCCGCTGTCCGTCACCGCGATGCGGATCGTCTCCGGCGCCGGATGGTCCATGGTGATGGCGATCGATCCGCCGGAGGGCGTGAACTTCACGGAGTTCGACAGCAGGTTCCAGATCACCTGCTGCAGACGCGCGGCGTCGCCGATGACGATGCCTTCGATCGACGCGACGTCGACGGTGAGCTCGAGCCCCTTCGCCATCAGGCTCGGGCGGATCGTCTCCGCCGCCGCTTCGATGACCGTCGCCAGCAGCACCGGCGCGCTGGAGAGCTGCAGCTTGCCGCTCACGATGCGCGAAACGTCGAGGATCTCGTCGATCAGTTTCGTCTGCGTCTTGATGCTCCGCTCGATCGTCTCGACCGCGAGGCGGAAATTCTCGGGCGAGAGCTCGCCGATCCGGAGCATCGTCGCCCAGCCGAGCGTCGCCGTCAGCGGCGTGCGCAGCTCGTGCGACAGCGTGGCGAGGAATTCGTCCTTCGCCCGGTTCGCCTCCTGCGCCTCGCGGTAGAGCTGCGCGTGCGAGACCGCGTAGCAGATGCGCCGCCCGAGCTCCGCCGCGAGCTCGCCGTCCGATGACGCGAGCGACAACATGCCGAGCGTCCGGCCGGCGGAGGTGAGGGGGATGGTGACGCAGGCGTCAGGCGTTCCGCTCGCGGCGATGCGATGCATCTCGCCGCCCTCTTCCCGCACATCGATGGCGCACCAGTCGGCGATCTCCGGCACGACCATGGCCACGACCTTCGGCAGCGTCGTCTCGTAATCGAATGTCGACGTCAGGAGCGCGGAGGCCTCGGAAAGAAGGTGCTCGCGCCGCTCGGCCTCGCGCTGCGCGGTGATGTCCATCGTCACGCCGCGAATCACCCGCGTCCCGTTGACCTCGCGGTACGAGGCGCGGACCTCGGTCCAGATCAGGCGGCCGTCGCGCGTCCGCATCCGGTAGCGTTGAATCGACCGCCCCTCTTTCCGGATCTCCGCGACCGTCTCGGCGTCGGGAGTGACGACCACTTCGCGCCAGAAGTTCGGATTGCGATACCAGACGTCGACGGGGTATCCGAGGAGAGACTCGATCTGCGGACTGATGTAGGTGATGCGCCGATCGCCGTTCTCTTCGATCACCTCCCACACCACGCCCGGCACGTTGACGATGATGGCGCTGAGGCGCTCGCGCTCGCGTGCCAGCTCCTGCTCCACGCGCACGCGCGTGACGCCGAACGCGATCTGCGCGGCGATCGTCTGCGCCAGATCGATCTCGTCGGCGGTCAATTCGCGATCGAACGTGAACCTTCCGATGACGCGATCGCGGTAAACGAGAGGAAGCCGGCCGGCCGCCGCATGCCACGCGGCGATGTCCGCAAAGTCCTTTTCATCCAAAAGCAGAATCGTCGCTCGCGATCCGAATGCCGATTCGAGCGCTTCGAGAGCGGCGTCGCGGACCGCCTGGAGCGTCGTCGCGCGCGACAGCGAATCGGTCAGGCGACTGAGATTCGCAAGTTGTTGCGCGCTCATGCGGACTTCGATTCCAGGGCGCTTCTGCTACACTGCCGCGTCCAAAACGACCCCGTGAGAAATACTTGAATCAGCCTCGTCAATTTGTCCTCAGTGGCCTCCGTCCGACCGGCCGCGTCCACCTCGGCAACTACTTCGGTGCGGTGCGTAACTGGGTGCGTCTGCAGGACTCCTACCACTGCTATTACTTCGTCGCCGACTGGCACGCGCTGACGTCCGACTACGCCGATCCCGGCCGGGTCCGCCAGGCGACGTACGACGCCGTCGCCGACTGGATCGCCGCCGGCCTCGATCCGGAGAAATCGACCATCTTCGTGCAGTCCGAGATCAAGGAGCACGCGGAGCTCCACCTGCTGCTCTCGATGGTCACCCCGCTGCCATGGCTCGAGCGCGTGCCGACCTTCAAGGACCAGCAGGACCAGCTGACCGACAAGGACCTCAACACCTACGGCTTCCTCGGCTACCCGCTGCTGCAGACCGCCGACATCATCGTCTACCGCGCGAACTTCGTTCCGGTAGGCGAGGACCAGGCGTCGCACCTCGAGCTGTCGCGCGAGATCGTCCGCCGCTTCAACAATTTCTACGGCGACGTTTTCCCCGAGCCGCAGCCGCTCTTCACCGCGACGCCGAAGGTGCCGGGACTCGACGCGCGCAAGATGTCGAAGTCATACAACAACACCATCGGACTGACGGCGAGCGCCGACGACATCCGCGCGCTGGTCATGACGATGTTCACCGATCCCAATCGACTGCGGCGGAAAGATCCGGGCAATCCCGACATCTGCAACCTCTTCCAGTTCCACAAGCTCTTCTCCGACGACGCCACGATCGCCCGCGTCGATCATGAATGCCGCACGGCGCAGATCGGCTGCGTCGACGACAAGAAGCTGCTCGCGGAGATCATGATCGAGCAGCTTCGGCCGATCCGCGAGAAGCGCGAGCGGATCGACGCCGATCCGTCGTACGTCTGGGACGTGCTGCGCGAGGGCAACCGCAAGGCGCGCGAGCGCGCCGCGGAAACGCTGGAGAAAGTCCGCGCGGCGATGAAGATCGATTACCCCGAGTTCCGATGAGCGACGAGACCACCACACCGGCTCCGGAAGCGGCGCTTCCCGAGGAAGAGTCAACCGCTTACAAAGTCACGCTGCCGACCTTTCACGGTCCGCTCGATCTGCTGCTGCACGTCATCAAGCAGCACAAGGTCGACATCTTCGACATCCCCATCATGCTCATCACCGAGCAGTACAACGCGTACCTCGACGCGATGGAGGAGCTCGATCTCGAAGTGGCGGCCGACTACGTCTACATGGCCGCGCTGCTGATCAACATCAAGTCGAAGATGCTGTTGCCGCGCGACGAGAGCGCGGACGAGCAGTCGGAAGACCCGCGCAAGGAGCTGGTCGACCGGCTCCTGGAGTACCAGCGTTTCAAGGCCGTGGCCGAGACGTTCGCCGAGCTCGACGTCGTGCGCATGGGCATGTGGTCGCGGCCGCAGCAGGCGCCGCCCGGCACCGACGCGTCGGAGATCGACATGAGCGAGGTCTCGCTCTTCGATCTCATCGACGCTTTCCGCTCGGCCCTCAATCGCTACAAGCAGAACCATCCGCAGGCGCTGCAGCTGCAGCACACGCGGCACAAGATCTCGGAGAAGATGGCCGAGCTCTACGCGAAGCTGAAGGAGAAGTCGCCCATTCGCCTTCAATGGTTTCTGGAAGGACGCGACCGCCACGAGCTGATCGCCATCTTCCTCGGAACCCTCGAGCTGGTGCGCCTCGGCGGCGTCAGTCTCCAGCAGAGCGAAACGTTCGGCGACATTCTGCTGGCGAAGTCGGACGCCGAGATCGATGAACAACAGTTCCACCTTTACGACTGATGACGATGGAATCAACCGAACTACGTGCCGCACTGGAAGCAATCCTCTTCGTGAGCAACGAGCCCGTGAACCTCGACGATCTCGTCGACGCGTTCTCCGACGAAGGTCGCGAAGCGATCGTCGCCCAGCTCGATGAGATCAAGCGCAACCTCGACGCGAACGTCGGCGGCTTCATGCTCGAGCAGACCGCCGGCGGCTGGCGCCTGGCCACGCGCGCGGAGCACGATCCCGTCCTGAAAAAGTACTTCGCGAAAAAAGGGGAGTCGCGACTTTCGCTCGCGGCGCTGGAGACGCTGGCCATCATCGCGTACCGCCAGCCGGTCACCGCGCCGGAAGTGTCGGACATCCGCGGCGTGAATTCGAACGCCGTCATCCGCACGCTGCTCGAGCGCCGCATGATCCGCGTGGCCGGACGGAAGAACGTCGTCGGCAGTCCGTTCCTCTATCGCACCACGCGCGACTTCCTCGTGCACTTCGGACTGAACGACATCCGCGATCTTCCGGCCCTCGAAGAATTCGGCGATCTGATCGGCGACAACATCGGCGACGACATCGTCGCGGCCATCGCCGCGTCGGAGCAGGCGTCGCCGGCGGCGGAAGCGGCGGCGCTCGAAGTTCCCGTCGTCGATGAAGCGGCAGCGACCGCGGAAGCAGAAGCGGAGCTCGCCGCAAACGTTGATGCAGTAGAATCAACGAGCGGCGAACAGCGAGAGTGATGGAACTGGAGCGACTGCAGAAAATCATCGCCCACGCCGGATTCGCGTCACGACGCGAGGCGGAGACGATGATTCGGGAGGGACGGGTCACGGTGAACGGACGTGTCGTCACCGAGCTCGGCTCCCGCGCCGACGCCAGCCGCGATCACATCAAAGTCGACGGCAAGCTGATCACGCACGCCGAGCCGCATCGCTACATCCTCCTGTACAAACCGAAGGAAGTGATGACCACGGTCGAGGACCCGCAGGGCCGCCGCACTGTGATCGATCTCGTGCGCGGCATCCGCGAGCGGATCTATCCCGTCGGCCGCCTCGACTTCCATTCCGAAGGTCTCGTGCTGCTGACCAACGACGGCGAGCTGGCGTTCAAGGTCTCGCATCCGACGCACGGCTCGGTGAAGACCTATCACGTCAAGGTGCGCGGCGTGCCGGAGCAGCGCCTCATCGACAAGCTGCAGCGCGGCATCACCATCGACGGCAAGCGCACGCTCCCGTGCGAGATCGCCCGCGTGAAGACCACCGGCCGCACCGACGATGAAGGGAACAGCTGGTTCGCGGTGAAGCTGCGCGAAGGGCGGACGCAGCAGATCCGCAAGATGTTCAAGGCCATCGGCCATCCGGTGTCGAAGCTCAAGCGCGTCGCCATCGGTCCGATCTCCGATCCGAAGCTGACCGCCGGCGTCTGGCGCGAGCTGTCGAAGCAGGAAGTGAAGATGCTCGCCACGATGCAGGAGGCGAAGCCGCCGAAGCAGCGCCGTACCACGCGCGCCGCGGCCCCCCGCGCGAAGGCGGCGGCGACGCGCAAGAAGCCGGCCGCGAAATCGAAGGCCGCCTCGTCGAAGAAGAAGCCCGCCCCCCGCCACAAGAGCGCCGCGCGGAGAGGCTGATGCAGCCGCTGATCGTGGCCATCGACGGCCCTGCAGGGGTGGGGAAGTCGACGGTCAGCCGCCTCGTGGCGCAGGAGCTCGGCATCCCCCAGATCGACACCGGCGCGATGTACCGCGCCATCGGGCTCGCCGCCATCCGTGCCGGCATCGACGTCAGGGACGAAGAGCGCCTGGCCGACCTCGCCGCGAGATCGGACATCGAGTTCATCCCCGGCGAGAAGCCGCGCACGATGCTCAACGGCGAGGACGTCACCGACTTCATCCGCACGCCCGAGATCAGCATGGCCGCCAGTCACGTTTCGGCCGTTCCCGCCGTCCGCCGCGTCCTGGTCAAGCTGCAGCAGGCGATGGGGCAGCGCAACGGCGGCGTGCTCGAAGGACGCGACATCGGGACGAAAGTCTTTCCCGATACGCCACATAAGTTCTTCCTGACCGCGCGCCCCGAGGTGCGGGCGGAGCGGCGGTATCGGGAGCTGACGGCGAAGGGGCAGGCGGTCGATTTCGACACCGTCCTGGCCGAGACCGTTCAGCGCGACCGGCAGGATTCGACCCGGGCCGATTCCCCCCTCATGTACGACGCGACGTACACGGTCGTCGACACCTCCGACCGGACCATTCCGGAGGTCGTTTCGCGGATTGTCGAGGCGGTCCGATCCGCCTTTTCTTGACTCACTTCCGGCCCGACCGCTAGAATCCCGATTTCGGCGTGTATCAACAACTTAGCGTTGATTTTAACGTCGCGGACAGCGGCCGCGGGGCGTAGCAGTTTTTCATCGTCACCAGTGCCACTCATCGAGGGAGGTTCCCCAGTTCATGGCATCTAACCAGGACCCGAAAAAACAGCAGCAACCGCCCCGCACGGAGAACGGAGGCGAGCTGGAATCCCTCGGCATGGAGGCCTTGCTCGACATCTACGACAAGAAGATGTCGAGCTTCACCGAAGGGGAGATCGTCAAAGGACGCGTCCTCAAGATCACGGCCAACGAGGTCGTGGTCGATATCGGCTATAAATCTGAAGGACTTCTGAACAAATCAGAGGTCACCGATTACAAGGGCCAGGTCAACGTCAAGCCGGGCGACGAGATCGATGTCTACGTCGATCGCCTGGAGGACTCCTCCGGTTACGTCACCGTCTCCCGCGAAAAGGCCGAGCGGATGCTGGTCTGGGACCGCATCGAAGCCGCCTTCAAGGCCGACGAGGCGATCACCGGCCGGGTCATCGACCGGGTCAAGGGCGGACTCTCCGTCGACGTCGGCGGGGTGAAGGCCTTCCTCCCCGGATCGCTCATCGACACGAAGCCGGTCAAGAACCTCGACTCGCTCCGCGGGCACGAGTACAAGTTCAAGATCGTTTCGTTCGACAAGAAACGGAACAACATCGTCCTTTCCCGCCGCGCCATCGTCGAGGTCGAACAGGTCGCGCAGAAGCAGGCCACCCTCGGCAAGCTCGAGGAAGGGAAACTGACGCACGGCGTGGTCAAGAACATCACCGACTACGGCGTCTTCGTCGACCTCGGCGGCATCGACGGCCTGCTGCACATCACCGACATCTCCTGGGGCCGGGTCAATCATCCGACCGAGTACTTCAACCTCGGCGACGAGATCGAAGTGATCGTCCTCAAATTCGATCCCGCCAACGAGCGCGTCTCGCTCGGCTACAAGCAGAAATCGCAGGATCCCTGGACCGACGTCGTGGAGCGCTACCCGCTCGGCACCAAGGTCCACGGCCGCGTCGTCTCGCTCGCCGACTACGGCGCGTTCGTCGAGCTGGAGGAAGGGGTCGAGGGGCTGATCCACGTCAGCGAGATGTCGTGGACGAAGAAGGTCCGCAACCCGTCGAAGCTGCTGTCGATCGGCGCCGACGTCGAGGCCGTGGTGGCCGACGTCAACGTCCAGAATCGCCGCATCTCGTTGTCGCTCAAGGCGCTCGAGCAGAATCCGTGGGACACGATCGCCGAGCGTTATCCGGTCGGCGCGGTGATCACCGGCAAAGTCCGCAACCTCACCGACTTCGGCGCGTTCGTCGAAGTGGAGGAGGGCATCGACGGACTGATCCACATCTCCGACATGTCGTGGAACCGCCGCATCAAGCACCCCAACGAAGTGCTGAAGAAGGGCGACACGGTGCAGGCGCGCGTGATCAACGTCGACGGCGAGAACCAGCGGCTGTCGCTCTCGATCCGCGAGTTCCTGCCGAACGAGTGGGACAACTTCGCCCGCGGGCACAACATGGGCGACGAGGTGGTCGGCACGGTCTCCAAGATCACCGACTTCGGCCTCTTCATCCGCCTCGCCGACGGCGTCGAGGGACTGGCGCACATCAGCGAGATCCAGCGCGACGGCCGGGTGAAGCTCGACAAGCTGTTCCAGCCGGGCGAGGCGGTGCGCGCGCGCATCATCAAGATCGATCCGGGCGAACGGAAGATCGGATTGACGACGCGCGACGTGGAGCCGCTGACGGACGAGGAGAAAGCCTCGATGAGCAGCGCGCACGAGCCGCATGAGCCGCACGAAGCGCACGAAGAAGAGCATCCCGCGCCGGAAGGCGGCGACGACAGCGACACGCACGAAGATCCGCAGAGCTGATTCATGTCCGAGAGCAAATCAGGTCGCGGTCGCTTCTTCCTCTTCGGCGCCTTCTCCGGCTGCCTGGTGGTGCTGATGTTCGTCCTCGGCCTGGCGGTCGTGATCGCCCTGGCCGACGACGACAACCACCGCTTCGCCACGGAGAAAGTGGCGATCGTGTCGATCGAGGGAGAGATCGTCGACGCCCGCGACGCGGTCGAGGCGCTGCACAGGTACGCCGACAACGCCAGCGTCAAGGCGATCGTCATGCGCATCAACAGTCCGGGCGGCGCGATCGCGCCGTCGCAGGAGATCTACGAGGCGATCCGCACCACGCGCGCGAAGACGGGCAAGCCGGTCATCGCCTCGCTCGACAGCGTCGCGGCCTCGGGCGGCTTCTACATCGCCGCGGCCTGCGACGAGATCGTGGCCAATCCCGGATCGATCACCGGATCGATCGGCGTGATCATGCAGTGGATGGATCTGAAAGACCTGCTGACGTGGGCGAAGGTGAAACCGGAGACCATCACCAGCGGGACGATGAAGGCGGCGGGCTCGCCGTATCGCGAACTGAGCGAGACCGAGCGGACGTATCTGCAGCACGTCAGCGATCAGTTGCACGGGCAGTTCATCCGCGCCGTCGCCGCGGGCCGCAAGGGGAAGATCAGCGAGTCGGAAGTCGGGAAGATCGCCGACGGCCGCATCTTCACCGGCGAGGAAGCGCTCGGCCTGAAGCTCGTCGACAAGCTCGGCAACCTCGATGACGCCGTGCTGCTCGCGGCGAAGCTGGGGAAGGTCTCGGGCGAGCCGGGACTGATCTATCCGCGCCGGCATGACGGCGGTCTGCTCGGCATGCTGAGCGGCTCCGGCGACGCGCAATCGGCGGTGCAGCGCGTGCTCGGCGGACGAAGCCTGCGGTTTCTCTACAAGTGGAATTAGGGGAGAGGAGGCGAACTGTGGTGGATGAACTCGATCTCGAAGACGACAACGAGCAGAAGGCGGGAGTGATGACGAAGGCGGAGCTCGTCGACGAGGTGGCGCGCGTCGTTCAGCTCACCAAGAAACAGGCGGAGACGATCGTGAACATCGTCTTCGATTCGATCGTCGACTCCCTCCGCGCCGGACAGAAGATCGAGCTCCGCGGCTTCGGCAGCTTCCGTCTCCGCAGCCGCAAGTCGCGCACGGGCCGCAACCCCAAGACCGGTGAAAAGGTCGAAGTGCCGTCGAAGAAAATCCCGTACTTCAAGCCCGGCAAGGAGCTGAAGGAACTGATCAACAAGACGCTGGGCGAGGGCGAAGTGGTCGGCGGGACGGTGGAGGAAGCGGCGGCTGAGTAACCGTCGATGGACGTCCTCTTCACTCCCTGGAGGTTCCCCTACTTGACCTCTCCGAAAAGCGGGCAACCGGCCGGCTGCATCTTCTGCGTCGCTGCCGCTTCAGACGATCCGCGTGAGACGCTCACGGTTTACCGCGGCGCGCGCGCCCTGGTGATGCTCAACAAATATCCATACACGAACGGCCACATCATGGTCGCGCCGATCGCGCACGAGGCGCTGCTGATGCAGTCGACCGACGCGTCGCTGCGCGCTCTCATCCGCCTCACCGCCGAGTCCCAGCGCATCCTCTCCGACGTCTATCATCCCGACGGCTTCAACATCGGCATGAATTTCGGACAGGTCGCCGGCGCCGGCGTGGCCGACCACTACCACATGCACATCGTTCCGCGCTGGGCAGGCGACTCGAATTTCATGACCGTCACCGCCCGCACGCGCCTGGTCCCCGAGGAGCTGGGAGTGACATTCGATAAACTCCAGCCGCATTTCAGCGCGCTGCCTCGGGACTTCAACACCGAATGAACAGTCGATCCATCATCGCCATGCTGCTCGCCTTCGTCGTTCCCGGCGGCGGCCACTTCTACCTCGGCCGCCGCGCCCGCGCGCTGGCCTTCTTCGCCATCATCCTGTTTCTCTTCGTCATCGGGCTGCTGATCGACGGCCGCCTCTACACGATCGAGAAGGGGAACATCCTCAGCATCCTGGCCACCCTCGGCTCGATGGGCTCCGGCACGCTCTACTTCATCGGACGGGCCATCGGCGGGCGGGGCGACATCACGTCGATCACGTTCGAGTACGGCACGGCCTTCACGCTCACTGCGGGACTGATGAATCTTCTCCTCGTCCTCGACGCGTACGACATCGCGGAGGGGCGGAAGGAATGACGCTCCTGCGAAGCCACGTCGTCCTGATGTTCCTCTACGCGCTCGCCACATCGCTCTTCTTCGCGCTGCTGTGGAAGAGCACGAAGAGCGAGCGCATCCGCTTCTTCATCTGGGTCTTCGTCGCCCTCTTCTTCGGCGGCATCGCCCTGGCGTGGGCGATGTTCCCGTTCCCGAGATGAAGTGTCTGAGTTCATCCCGAGCGCAGCGAGGGATCAACGGCGGCACCGCGCTGAACGCGGCGTTCGTCGCGACCGCTCCGCTGATGCCTCGCGTTGCTCGGCATGAACTGCGGGGCACCGAATGAAGCTCGCGGTCGTGGCCGGCGAAGCCTCCGGCGATCTGCACGCGGCGCATGTGGTGCGCGAGCTGAGGAAACTCGACCCGGATCTCGAGACCTTCGGCATCGGCGGCGACCTGCTCGGACGCCAGAAGATGGAGCTGATCCATCACGCCAGCGAGCTGGGGATGGTCGGACTCTTCAACGTCCTCCGCCACCTGCCGATGTTCATGCGCATCATGCGCGACCTCATGGAACGCATCGAGCGCGAGCGTCCCGACGCCGTGCTCCTCGTCGACTATCCCGGCTTCAACATGCGCGTGGCGAAGCGCTGCAAGGCACTCGGACTGCGCGTCGTCTACTTCATCTCGCCGCAGATCTGGGCCTGGCGCCGCGGCCGCGTGCGCCACATCGCCGAGACGGTCGACCACATGATCGTGCTCTTCCCGTTCGAGGAGGAGTTCTACCGCGAGCACGGCGTGCCGGTGAGCTACGTCGGACATCCGATCATCGAGCAGCTCGCCGGCGTCCGCCGCGCGCCGCGCAAGGACGCGCTGCGCGTCGCGCTCCTGCCGGGCTCGCGCAAGATGGAAGTCGAGACGCTGCTTCCCGCGATGCTCGACGCCGTCGCCGCCTTGAAGAGGGGAGCGGACGTCTCGTCCGCTCAGCCAATCAACGTCAACGCCTTCATCGTCCAGGCTCCCACGATCGAGCACGAGCGCCTCGAACAGATCGTGCGAAAGAAAAACGCCGACGTCCCGATCCTGCCGCACGATCGCGGCGAAGCGATCGCCGCCGCCGACGTCGCGCTCACCTCGTCCGGAACCGCCACGCTCGAATGCGCGGTGCTCGGCACGCCGACGATCGTCATGTACCGCCTGAGCCGCCTGACCTATCTCGCCGCGCTCAAGCTGGTGAAAGTCCCGTTCTTCAGCCTGGTGAACATCGTGGCGGAGAAAGAGGTCGTGCCGGAGCTGATCCAGCGCGACGTCAACGGCGAGCGCATCGCCGCGGAAGTGCGCCGGATGATCGAGCCGGCGAACTACGAGCGGATCACGCGCGAGCTCGCGGAAGTACGCGCCCGCCTCGGCGAAGAAGGGGCGAGCCGCCGCGCGGCCGAGGCGATAATGAGCGTGGTTCGGAAATGAAGATTCTCCGCCGCCTTTATCGATACCTGCGCAGCTACAAGACCTGGGCGATCGTCGCCTTCGGCTCGATGATCGTCTTCGCCGCCACGCAGACGATGCTCATGGGCCTCATCCGCCCGCTGTTCGACGAAGTGCTCTCGCCGCGGAGTGCACAAAAGAGTGTGCAGCGCGTCGAGCCGTCGAAGCAGCGGATGATCGACGCCGTGCTCAATCGCGACCAGCCGGAAGGGCAGCGCGGCTGGCTGATCAACGGCGTCGACGACTTGACGAAGCGCGTCGACCACTGGTGGAACGCCAAGCCGCAGAACAAGTGGCGCAAGGTCCTCGCCGCGCTGATGATCGTCTTCCTGATCCGGGCCTTCACCTCGTTCTTCTCCGAGTACGCGTTCCAGAAAGTCGGCCTCTCGACGGTGCGCGACCTGCGCAACGAGCTCTACGAACGGATCATCAATCAGAGCCATCGCTTCTTCGCCGATCGATCGACGGGCGAGATGGTCAGCCGCGTCGTCTCCGACGCCGACGCCATCCAGGCCGCGGTGTCGACGCGCATGGGCGATCTCTTCCAGGAATCGATCACCCTCATCGGACTGATCATCTTCGTCTTCATCACCAACACCGAGCTGGCGCTCATCAGCATGATCGGCGCGCCGCTGCTGGTCGTCCCGGTCGTGCAGTTCGGCAAGCGCCTGCGCGGCACGACGCACCGGTCGCAGGAGCGGATGGCCGACATCGCCACATTGCTGGAGGAGACGATCCGCGGCGTGCGCATCGTGAAGGCCTTCACGATGGAGCCGTTCGAGATCGACCGCTTCCGCGCGGCGACGAAGCGCCATCTGTCGTGGAACCTGAAAGCCCAGCGCGTTCAGGCCCTGACCTCGCCGGTGATGGAGCTCCTCGCCGGTCTCGGCATGATCGCGCTCTTCCTCTACGCCCATCGCCGCATCGCCGCCGGCACGCTGACGCTCGGCCAGTTCCTCAGCTTCCTCGCGGCGATGGCCGCGATGTACGCGCCGATCAAGAAACTGAACAAGGTCAATCTCTCGCTGAACACCGCGCTCTCCGCGGCGGAGCGCGTCTTCCGCATGCTCGACATCCCGAACGACGTGGAGGAGAAGAAGGACGCGAAGACGCTGACGCGCGTCGGCGGCGGGATCCGCTACGAGGGCGTGACCTTCGCGTACGGTGCACGACAGGCGCCCTCGCCTGTCGATGCCCCGGCGGAGGGACAGCCGGGGGCGCCTGTCCTGCGCGACATCGATCTCTTTGTGCACCCCGGCGAGATCGTGGCGCTCGTCGGCGGCAGCGGCGCCGGCAAATCGACGTTCGTGAACCTGCTGCCGCGCTTCTACGACGTGAGCGAGGGACGGATCACCATCGACGGCATCGACGTTCGCGACGTGACGCTCAAGTCGCTCCGCACGCTGATGGGATTCGTGACGCAGGAAGTCGTGCTCTTCAACGACAACGTGCGCAACAACATCGCGTACGGCCGGACGAACGTCGACGAGCAGCTGGTGATCGAGGCGGCGCGGGCGGCGAACGCGCACGAGTTCATCACCGCGCTCCCGCACGGCTACGACACGATGATCGGCGAGGGGGGCGTGCTCCTCTCCGGCGGCCAGCGACAGCGGCTGGCCATCGCCCGCGCCTTGTTCAAGGATCCGCCGATTCTCGTGCTCGATGAGGCGACGTCGGCGCTCGACACCGAGTCCGAACGCCTCGTGCAGCAGGCCCTCAACAACCTGATGCAGGGCCGCACCACGCTGGTCATCGCGCATCGGCTCTCCACGATCCGCAGCGCCGACAAGATCGTCGTCCTCGACAAAGGCGCGATCGTCGAGACCGGTACGCACGAAGAGCTGCTTGCACATCGCGGCGTCTATCGCAAGCTGTACGACCTGCAGTTCGCGGAAGAAGATCGCGTGACGGAGGCGCTGGCGTGAAGGCGCTCTCCTTCATCGCCTCGCTCTTCATCCGCGCGCTCTACGCGACGCTCCGCGTGCGGCACGTGAACGTGGAGAACATCGAGAAGACGCCGCAGTACATCCTCGCGTTCTGGCATTCGCATCTGCTGCTGATGCTGCACTCGCGATACAAGCGTCCGATCTCGGTGATGATCTCGCGCTCGAAGGACGGTGAGTACATCGCGCGCGTCTTCGACTGGTACGGCGTCGAGTCGGCGCGCGGTTCGTCGCATCGCGGCGGCAGCGCGGCGTTGCGCGAGCTGATCCGCGAGGCGCGCGCCGGAAAGAACATCGTCTTCACGCCCGACGGCCCGAAAGGCCCGGCCCGCGTGCTGAAGGACGGCGTCGTCTACGCGGCGCAGGCGACGGCGCTGCCGGTCGTCCCCATCGCTTTCGCCGCCAAAAAAAAAAATTACTGCGCTCGTGGGACCGCATGGTCGTCCCGTACCCGTTCTCCCGCGCGCTCTTTCTCTACGGCGAACCGATCGTCGTGCCGCGTGACGGCGACGTCGAGCAGTGGCGGAAACGGATCGAGCAGGGCATGAACACGCTCGCGGATCGGGCGGAATCTCAATTCGAAGAACTCTGGAGGAGCAACGATGAACGATGAACGATGAACGATGAACGGCCTTCGCCGTCGTCGTGCTCATCGTTCATCGTTCATCGTTCATCGTTGAATGATTACATCCATGACCGGTTTCGGCCGCAGCGCCGGCGCGCTCTCCGCGCGCTGGTTCGTGGCGGTGACGACGAAGAGCGTCAACCATCGCTACCTCGAGGTCTCGGTGCGGATGCCCGAGTTCTTCTGGGAGCTCGAGCCGCTCGTGCGCGCCATCGCCTCGGAGACGTTCTCCCGCGGCAAGCTCGACATCTCCGTCCGCGTGCAACGGACGCAGCAGCCGGAGTACAGCGTCCGCATCAACGTCCAGATCGCGAACAACGTCATCCCGCAGCTCCGCTCCATCGCCGACGAGCTGGGGATCGGCGGCACGTTCAGCGGCTCGGACCTCATGCGCGTCCCCGACCTGCTGCAGGTCGAGCCGATCGAGACTGAGATCACCGACGAAGAGCGCGAGGAGTTGTCGGCGCTGGTGCGCGACGCGTTCGCGCAGCTCATGTCGATGCGCACGCGGGAAGGGGAGTCGCTGCAGAACGACATCACCGCGCGGCTGCTGACGATCCGCGAATTGCAGGCCACTCTGGCCACGCGCCGCGACTCCGTGCGCGATGAGCTGCTCGCTTCGTATCGCCAGCGCGTCGCCGACATCGCCTCCGCCGCGGGCGACGTGCAGATCCGCGAGGACCGGCTGGCGCAGGAAGTGGTGATGATGGTGGAGAAAGGCGACATCGCCGAGGAGTTGACGCGGCTGACGCATCACATCGAGCAGATGGAGAAGGCGATCAACGGCAAGGAGCCGTCGGGAAAGAAGCTCGATTTCATGACCCAGGAGATGCTGCGCGAGATCAACACCATGGGCTCGAAGTCGCGTACCGCGGACATCCGAACCGTTGTTGTAGACTTGAAAACCGAGGTCGAGCGCATCCGCGAGCAGGTCCAGAATGTCGAGTAATTTCCATCCGGACGGGACGTTGTTCATCATCTCCGGTCCGTCCGGGGCGGGGAAAACGACGCTGATCACCGAGGTCACCAAGCAGGTCGGGCCGATCGGAATCACGCTCTACTTTTCGGTTTCCCACACCACGCGGCAGCCGCGCGTCGGCGAGATCGATCACATCAGCTATCACTTCTGCACACCCGAGCGCTTCGAGCAAATGGCTCAGCGCGGGGAATTTATCGAGCACGCGTGGGTTCATGAGCAGCGGTACGGGACATCGAAGGCGGAGGTCCTGCAGCGCCTCGAGCGCGGCGAAGACGTCATCCTCGATATCGACTACCAGGGGGCCCGGCAGATCGCCGACGATCCCGACCTGTCGCATCGCTCGTTGAATGTCTTCATCTTTCCGCCCTCGTTCGAGCACCTCGAGCAGCGGCTTCGGGATCGCGGACTGAACACCGAGTCGGAGATCCAGACGCGGCTGCAGAAGGCGATCGACGAGATCGAAGCAGGGAAAGAGTTCTATCACTACGTCATCATCAACGATGATCTGAAGGTGGCGACGGAGTGCCTCAAGGCCGCGATCATCGCCAAGAAACTGCAAACCAGAACAGCACTCGAAGCCATCGGCAAGATGGCCGAGCGACTGAAGGAGGAACGAGATGGAAGGTCTGCCCGAAGGCGTGGATAGCAAGTTCCGTTACGTGCTCCTCGTCTCCAAGCGCGCCGAGCAGCTCATCCAGGGCTCGATGCCGAAGCTGAAGACGAAGCACGCCAAACCGACCCGCGTGGCCATGGAAGAGATCGATCGCAATCAGATCAAGTGGCAGCTGTCGGAGCCGGTCGCGGAAGCGGATACGTCCGCACTCACCGAGTAGAAGCAGTGCTGAGTGCTGCGTGCTGGGTGCTCGGTCGTCTGGCACTCAGCACCAAGCACTAAGCACCCAGCACCATGAATATCGTCCTCGGCGTCTCCGGCGGCATCGCGGCGTACAAGGCTCCCGAGCTGGTACGCCGCCTTCGTGATGCGGGGGGCGATGTTCGCGTCATCCTCACACCCAACGCCGCCCGGTTCGTGTCGCCGCTTGCGCTGGCGACGGTTTCGGAGCACGGCGTCATCGTCGAGCAGTGGGGCGATCCCGAGCACGGCGGCGTCGATCACATCGAGCTGGCGCGCTGGGCCGATCTGCTTCTGATCGCGCCGGCTACGGCCAACGTCCTGGCCAAGCTCGCCGTCGGTATCGCCGATGACGCGCTGACGACCTACGCGGTCGCGCATCGCGGCGCCGTGATGGTCGCGCCGGCGATGAACACGTTCATGCTCGCGCATCCGACCGTGCAGGCGAACGTCGAGACCCTGCGCGCGCGCGGCGTCGGGATCATCGAGCCCGACAGCGGGCTGCTCGCCTGCGGCGAAGAAGGGGCGGGACGGCTGCCCGATGTTCCGGTGATCGTAGAGCGTGTTCGCGCGCATTTCGCCACGCGCGACCTGGAAGGGAAGTCGGTGCTCGTCACCGCCGGCCCCACGCGAGAGCCGATCGATCCGGTCCGCTACGTCTCCAATCGCTCGTCGGGGAAGATGGGTTATGCCATCGCCGAGGCGGCGAGACGGCGCGGCGCGAACGTGACGCTCGTCTCCGGACCGACGGCGCTGGCCGAACCGGCGGTGAACGTCGTCCATGTGACGACGGCCTCCGAGATGCGCGACGCGGTGCTCGCCGTGCCGCACGACATCGTGATCAAGGCCGCCGCCGTAGCCGACTTCGCGCCGGTCGACGTCGCCGCGCAGAAGATCAAGAAGCAGCCGAACGTCAACGAGTTGACCATTTTCCTGCGCAAGACCCCCGACATCCTCGGCGAGCTCGGCGCGCTTTCCCCGCGCCCGTTCATCGTCGCCTTCGCCGCGGAGACGAATGCCGTGGAGGAGAACGCGCGGGAGAAGCTGGCCCGCAAGGGGGCCGACCTCATCGTGGCCAACGACGTCGCCGACCCGTCGATCGGCTTCGACTCGGATGAGAACGAGGTGCTGGTGATCGCGAAGGACGGCACCACGACGCGCATCGCCCGCGCCGCGAAGAGCGTGATCGCGAATCGGATTCTCGACCTGGTCGTTGTCGCGTTCGCGCGACGATGAGGGGAGCGGACGTCTCGTCCGCTCATTCCCGTGCGGACGAGACGTCCGCACTCCTCTCATACGCGATCGACGCCACCGCCACATCCTGCAGCGCCGTTCCGGTCGAATCGAAGACGAACACCTCGTCGTCACTCGTCCGTCCGCGGCCGCGGATCACATCCGCGAGCTCGCCGAAGACGTCCTTCCGCGTCATCACGCCGGCGTCGAGCGCGTGATGCAGATCGCCCATCGTCGCCGCCTGCTCCAGCACGTCGGCCACGACCTTGGCGTTCGCCATCAGCTCCGGCTTTAGCTCCGACTTGCGGGGATTGTCGGCGCCGACCGCGGCGATGAAGAGTCCCGGATGCAGATGCTCGCGGCCGAGGAACGGCGTCGTCGATGTCGTGCAGGTGATGACGATGTCGCTCTCGCGCACGGCCTCATCGAGCGAGCGTACTTCGCCCAGCGCCTCCGCTTTGGCCCGATCGATGTCGACCGCGAAGACGCGCTCGATCGGCCGCACACGCCGCATCGCCTCCAGCTGCGCGGCTGCCTGCGTGCCGCAGCCGATGATTGTGATCGTCCGCGCGTTCGGCAGCGCCAGGTACTTTGCCGCCACCGCGCTCGCCGCGGCGGTGCGCAACGCCGTGATCGATATCGAGTCGAGCACCGCCAGCGGGGTGCCGTGCTCGGCGTCGGCGAGGATGATCAGTCCCTGGATCGTCGGCAGGCCGTAGCGCTCCGGATTGCCGGGAAAGTTGCCGTTGACCTTCACCGCGAAGCGATTGCCGACGATCGCCGCCTTCACGTGGAAGTGCCCAAGGCCGATCGACGTCGCCTCGCCGCCGTCACGGAAGACACGTTCCACGGCGTCGATACAGTCGTCGATGGTCAACAGCTTGACGATCTCGTCGCGGCTGAGAAAGAGGGTCATTGCAGTCTCCGCAGTTCTTCGAACAGGTACGCGCCCGCATGCGTCGCCTTGTCCCAGTCGCCGAGGTGCAGGCTCTCGTTTTCCGAGTGCGCGTTGCACGGCGGATCCTGCACGCCGGTGAGGAGGAGCGGCGTGGCGCCGAGGAGCCGGGCGAAGGGCGGGACGAACCCGATCGAGCCGCCGGAGCCGGTCATCACCGCCGGCTTGCCGAAGCCGCGCTCCAGCGCCCGGCGCGCGGCTTCGAACAGCGGATGCGTCCGATCGGCTTTCCACGGATCGGCGCTGCTGATGACGCGCGCCGTGACGAACGGCTGTTCGAGCTGGCGCATCAGCAGGTCGCACTCGTCTCCACGCACGGTCCGCAGCGACAGCCGCGCGCGTGCCGAAGCGTTAATCTGATTTCCCGCCTGCGCCACGGGCATCGCCTCGATGCCGGTGATCGTGATCGACGGCGTTGCCCACATCCGTTCGTACGGACGGGAGGGGAGCGGCAGGTCCGGCAGCACGCCGACGTCGCGTCGGAATGCCACCTCGTCGAACGGCAGCTCGATCGTCTCGTCGGCATCCGCCGGTAACTCGATGCGCGTGATCAGCTCGCACAATCGCCGCACGGCGTCAGGCGCGACCCCGCCGAATTTGCCGCTGTGCGCCGGCCGCTCCAGGCAAAGCACCTCGACGTCGATGACCACGTTGCCGCGCAGCCGGTAGGTGATCGACGGCGTCCCGGTGGCGAAGTTCGGCGTGTCGCACAGCACGGCGTAGTCGCAGCGAAGCAGCGCGCGATGTTCATCGAGCAGCCCGCCGAGCGTCGGCGAGCCGATTTCTTCTTCGCCTTCGATCAGGAACTTCACGTTGCAGTCGCGGCTGATGCGCGTGGCGGCGAGGTAGGCGAGCACGCCGCCTTTGTCGTCCGACGTGCCGCGTCCGTACATCCGGCCGCCGCGGATCTCCGGCTCGAACGGCGGCGAGATCCAGGCGTCGAGGCGGCCGACCGGCTGGACGTCGTGATGGCCATACACCAGCACCGTCGGCAGCGCGTGATCGACATGGCGATAACCGTAGACGGCACTGCCGAGGATCTGCACGTCGTCGCACTCGTTCGCACGCAGCACGTCCGCGAACGCTTCGGCCGAGCGCTGCACATCTTCATGTGCACTCGAAATGCTCGGGATCCGCACCAGATCCTGGAGCAGGGAAATCCATTCCTCGGTCATCGCAGCAGCACTCCCACGATCGCGCTCGCGGCGATCAGCCAGAGGTCGGAGATCTTGGTTCGCAGCAGGATGACGAACGTGGTGAGAGCGATGAGGATCGTCGGGACGTCGATGATCGCGCGCCGCCCGAGGACGATCGCGGCGCCGGTCATCGCCCCGATCGCCGCGGCGGTCACACCGCCGACGAAGGCGCGGACGCCGTCCCTGCGTGCGATGGCGCGGAAGCGATGGGCGGTGGAGATAACGACGAGATACGCCGGCACGAAGACGCCGATCGCGGCCGCGGTCATCCCCGGCTCGCGCGCCACGAGGTAGCCGATGAACGCGACGCTGATGACCACCGGCCCCGGCGTGATCATCGCCACGGCCACGGCGTCGAGGAACTGGCGGTCGGTGAGCCAGTGCCGCCCCTGCACCACTTCGCCGTAAAGAAACGGGACGATGGCCAGGCCGCTGCCGAAGACGAACGCGCCGGCCTTGGTGAAGAACCAGAGGATCTCGAACAAGGGCACAGACAGGAGTGTCTGTGCTACATGCCTTCGCGCGAGCGGCAACAGGCCGGCGGCGAAGAAAACCCAGACGATCTCGCGGCCGGTGATCACGGTGACCACGGCCATCGCACCCGCGATCGACCAGAGGAGGAGATCGGTCGACAGCGTGATCTTCGCCAGCTTCCATGCGCTGCGGACGATGATCGCGATCACCGCCGCGCCGACGCCATAAAACGCCGCGCCGATCCAGGGCAGGCCGCCGACGCGCACGTACGCGAACGCCGCCGCCCAGACCATCAGCAGCGAGGGGAGGATGAACGCCGCGCCGATCACCGTCGCGCCGAACACGCCGCGGTTGATCGCCCCGAGATACATCGCCAGCTGCGCCGCGAGCGGTCCCGGAGAGAGCTGCGCCAGGGCGAGACCGTCGAGAAAGTCCTGCCGCGAAAACCATTCGCGCTCATCGACGAGCGTCTTCTGCATCCGCGCCGCAAGCGCGATGGGGCCGCCGAAGCCGGTGGCGCCGAGATTCAGGAAGTACAGCGCGAGGCGGGGTAACGATGGTGGTTGCGCGGTTACGCGGTTACGCGGTGCTTCGCCTTCGATCTCCTGCCGCGCAACCTCGGAACCGCGCAACTCCGTAACCTCGTTCATCGCCTTTTCGACATCGCCTCATGCAAGTCATCCAGCATCGCGAACCCATGCTCCAGCCGCTCCTCATCGCTGGCGTATCGGGCCACGAGTCCTTCGATCATGCGCGCGATGCCGGCGGCCTCGGGGCGGCCGAACTTGCCGTCCTTGAGGTCGAGGTCGTGGACGATCTCGGCGATCGCCTTCACGCCGCGGTCGGGCAGGCCGACGGCGCGGATCACGGTCTCCAGCGTGCAGCGGTCGCCGTCGTGCGTGAAGTCGCCGCCCACCATGTCGAAGCGGAGCTCAGCGTTCGATGAGCGCCCTTCGGGCCGCGCCGCGCGCGCCTCGGGTGAGGCGAAGCGGAACTTCGCCTTCGGATCGATGAAGCGGCGGACGAACCAGGCCGTAGCGATGCGGTCGACCTTCACGCCGGGACGCGTGACCCAGGTCCGGCCGGTGAGGTCGGGACGTTCCTTCAGCATGCGTGGCTTCTCCTTTCCGGTGGCTCGTGCTGTACGTTCATGTAACGCGGCGATCGCTTCCTCCGCCGCCGCGCGTTTCGGCGCGTCGAAGAAATCGATGCGCCGGATCTCGTCGAGACGCTTCGTCAGTCGCGCCACCACGTTCCCCGCGTCCGCCGCCCGCCCCCGCTTCCGCGCTTCGCGTGCCTCGGCCACGAGCGCCTCGTAGTCTCCGTCGCGCTCCGTGCGGAACGTGGTGATGATCTCGTCCGCGGGAGGGGAGACGAAGCTCGCTTCGACGATGTGCGCGCTGCCGCCGCCGCTCACGACCTCCTGGGCGATCCACTGGAAGTCCTCCAGCGCGTCGTCGTTCTTCGGCAGGACATAAACGGAGTTCTTCAGCGCCACCGCCCCCACCTGCGCCAGGCGTTGGCGGACTTTGGCGCGCAGGTAGAGGGGGCGGGGTGGAACGTTGTGGGTGAGGAGGTACCATTGCGTCACGATGAATGTGAGTATAGCAACTGCTAGATGTCACTAGCAACTGCGTGTTGCACAGCTACGCGGTGTGTCGCAGTCGTGTATAAACTTTGATCATGGACCTTCACGCGGAGCTGGCGTTGTTGCGCGACCTCGGATACACGCATCTGGACCTTGGTTCGGCGCGGCAGCAAGCTGCCGCAATCCAGGGCGGCAGCGAGCTGCCGCATTCCGAGGAGACGATCGATGAGCTGGGCCGGATCGCGATGGCGTGTACGAAGTGCAGGCTTGCCGGGACGCGCACGCAGGTGGTCTACGGCGTCGGCAATCCGAACGCAGACCTGATGTTCGTCGGCGAAGCGCCGGGACGGGACGAAGACCTGCAGGGCGAACCGTTCGTCGGCCGCGCCGGCCAGCTCCTCACCGACATCATCAAGGCGATGAAGCTGACGCGCGACGACGTCTACATCGCGAACGTGATCAAGTGCCGCCCGCCGGAAAATCGCAATCCCGAGCCCGACGAACTGGAGGCCTGCCGCCCGTTCATCCGCCGCCAGATCGCGCTGATCAAACCGCGCGTGATCGTCACCCTCGGCAAGTTCGCGCTGCAAAGTCTGCTCGAGAAGAGCTACTCCATCACCGCCGCGCGCGGCAACTGGCTCGAGTACGACGGCATCAAAGTCATGCCGACGTTCCACCCCGCGTACCTCCTTCGCACGCCCGCGGCGAAGAAAGAGGTGTGGCAGGACATGAAGAAGGTGATGGCGGAGCTGGGGATTCAGTTCTAGGCGCGTGCCGGCTCGAGCACGACCTCGTCGTCCTCATCCTCGACGACCGCCGGCCGCAGCAAGGCAAAGGCGATCAGCAGAATGGTGAACGTCGCCAGCGTGATCGCCCGTCCGAGAACGAACGCGTGCGGCCAGTAGGCGAAGACCATGGCGTGCTCGCCCGCGTCGAGATGCACGGCCAGAAACGAGTCATTGCCGATGCGCACCGGAACGACGTTGCCGCGATCGAGGGCGCGCCAGCCGCGCCAGCCGTTCTCGGACACGATGATCCACGCCGCCGACGTCATCGATGCGTTGACGCGGAGTTGTGAGCCGTTGCGCTCGACGTCGACGCGTCCCCTTCCGTTGACGATGGTCCGCTCCTCACCATCGCTCTCGATCCACCCCTCGGCGCCGAAGTCACGGCACGCGCTCATGGCGGCGAGTACCCGCGCATGCGGCGCGAAGTGAATGACGCGCGGCACGAAGGCCCGCGGCAACACGCGCTCGTTCTCCAGCAGCTCGAAGCCGCGGCCGCTCGCGCGGTGAAGCCAGCCCGCCGGAGTCGCGCTGTGCGCCGGCGCGAGCGCGTAGCGGACGTTCAGCATCGACAGCATCGGCGCACCGAGATCGTCGACGCGATTCGACCAGACCGGCTGCGACGCGGACCACAACGGCACGGTCTCGCCCACCCGCTCGTGCGTCATCGCCTCGTAGCCGCGGACATCTTCCAGTCCGTAATGCGCGGCGATGTTCGGCGGCAGCATGGCGCCGGTGGCGACGACGCGGAAGACGTCGTCTCCCCGCGCGATCGAGTCGAGCTCCGCGATCGGCGGATACCACGCGCTGCGCGGCAACGTCGGCTGCAACCTCGACGTTTCGCCGGAGCGCTGGATCAGCAGCAGTCCGAGGAGCGCGATCGCGGCGTGACGGCGCGAACGGACGCCGAGGGCAATCGCGGCGCCGAAGAAGAGCGGGACGAACATCCTCATCGCATGCAGGCGGATGAAACTGCGCGACAGTCCCGCGTCGTGAATGGCCGGCTGCGCGGCCACGAACGCGATCGCCAGCATCACCGCCGTGCCGGCGAAGAGCATCGCCAGCGTCCTTCGCCGTTCCTTAATGAACTCGTCGACACCGATCGCCGCGAGAGCGGCGATGGCGAACGCGGCGAACGAGAGCATCCGTTCGTTGAGCGCGATGGAGAACCCGGGCAGCCGTTCGAGCAGATCGGCGAGGCCCGGCATCTTCACGCCGGCGGCGAGTGCGAAGAGCAGCAGCGCGCCGAAGAACCAGCGGCGGCGGTCGCGCACGAACAGCAGCGCGTAGAGCGCGGGAGCGAAGAGAAGGGAGCCCGAATACGCGGTGGAGAACCAGCCGTGCGTGTACGCGTGCGTGGCCGGCTCGCCGTGCTGGCCCTCGAGGAAGGGGAGGATGTTCACGCGGAGGCGGTGCGCGAGCTCCGTCGAACCTGAACCCGAATTCAGGTTTGTATTTCTCTCCCTGACCTCGCGCGTCTGCCCGAGCGTGTCGATGATCGGCAGCAGATAGATCGCCGCGACGCAGAGCGTGATGACGCCGGCGCCGAGTCCGACGGCGATCGCATTGCGCCGCGGACGGGGGATCCATTCGAAGAAAAAGAACACCACGCCGAGCGCGACGACGTGCAGCGTCGTCTCGGGATGGCCGCTGAGCACGAGCAGCAGCAGGGCGATGGTCAGGATGATGAGCGACCGGACGTTGGCTCTCCGCGCGGCGCGGCGTGCGCCGAGGAGGACGAACGGAAGGATGGAGAGCGAGAGGCCGTGCGACGTGCCGGCGAAGGAGACGAGATAGGTCGACAGCATCCACGCCGCGGCGCCGAATGACGCCGCGAGCTCGCCGAGGGTGAGCTCGCGAAGGAACATGAACATCGAAAGCGCGGCGAGGAGGAAGAGCATCGAGGCCGCGAACGTCGGCTCATCGGGCGGCGGCAGGAGCAGCCCCAGGAGCGTGACGGGATGCAGCGGCGCCACCTGCGCCGCGCCGAGAAGCGGATGGCCGACGGCATCGAAGCGGTTCCAGAGCGGCCACTGTCCATGCCGGACCGAGTCGCGCATCGCGGCGTGCCATGGAAGAAACTGGGCGAAAACATCGGACGCCGCCGGATTGAGCACGCGCGTGACACCCGACTCCTCGGCCAGCGACGCCAGCGGCTCATTCGTGTACGCGATGTCGATCGGCGCGTAGATCCGGCCGGTCAGGAGTGCGCGTCCGGTGAGGCAGAGCGGCAGCAGCGCCAGCACGATCATCGCGCGCCGCGACAACGGCGTCACGAAGCGCATGCAGACGATCGTCGCGCACGCGATGACAGCGTAGAGAAGCGCACTCATGGATCAGGGGGACCGCTCGGTATTGTACGCTTCGAGTCGTGACGGACCGCGGACAACGGACAGCGGACAGCAGACTTCTTCGCGGCGCCCTCCTGCTGTCCGCCGTCTGCTGCCTGCTGTCCGCGCCGGTGCGAGCGGCCTACTCGTCGAAAGACCTCTTCATCCCCATCTTCGGACGCGGTGTCGGCGGCGATGGACGGCGCTACGAGACGGCGTTCACGCTGACGAACGGGTCATCGAAAGCGATCGACGCGAAACTTTCGTTCATGCTCGAGGGCCGGCCGAATCCGACGCCGTTCACGACGTCGATCCATCTCGACGCGAGGGAGACGAAGCGGTTCGATCCGGTCGGCGCCGACCTCCTCGGCGCGCCCGCCGCCTTCGGCGCGCTGCGCATCGAAGCGAAGACTCCGCTGCTCGCCCACGCGCGGCTCTTCAGCACGTTGCCCGGCGAGCCGCCCGCGCGCAGCGTCGCCTCGTCGTTCAACGCCATTCCCGAACAGTTCTCCGCCGGCACCGGCGACAGCGCGATCCTGCAGGGGCTCGGCGAGGGGGCCGACTTTCGCTACAAGATCTACGTCGTCGAGACGACCGGGCAGCCGTTGACGTTCGGGCTCTCGCTGCTCGACGCGCGCGGCCGCGTGATCCGCACGACGCACGAATACGTTTCAGGCCACGAGCAGCGCAGCTGGAACATCGATACGCCCGGCGCGGCGGTTCTGCGCGTCAACGGCATGAACGGCAACGGCCGCGTCATCGTCGCCGGCGCGCAGATCGCGACCGGAAGCCAGGACGGCACCGCGTACGAGATGAGCTTCGCCACCGCCCCGCGCTGGCGCCTGCCGGTGGGCGAGGTCGCCGCGTACGTGGCGGCGGGCGCGGCGCTCATCATCGCCATCATCTTCGGGCGGCGGAGCAGTTGATGGCCTACGGCATCTCCGCGTTCGCGGAAGTCGCGGTCCCGGTAGCGATCCACGGCAGCTTCACCTATGCGATCCCCGAGGAACTCCGCGACGGCGTCCGGCTCGGGTCGCGCGTCGAGGTGCCACTCGGGACAAAGCGGACGACCGGCTTCGTCGTCGCCCTCATCGATCACGTCGATGATCCTTCGAAGCTGAAACCGATCCGCGCCGTGCTCGATGACGACGAGCCGGCGCTGACGCCGGAGATCATCGAGCTTTGCCGCTGGGCCGCCGAGTACTACATCGCGCCGCTCGGCGAGATGCTGCGGACCGCGCTGCCGGCGAACATGTCGGCGCGCGGCCGGCGCGAAGTGGTGCTGGCCACCGAAGATCCGTCGCGCACGCTCGACTCCGATCTTCCGCTCATCAACGAGCTCCGCAAGCGTCCACTGCCGCTGGCGACGATCTTCCAGGAGATGCGCGTCCCGCGCTCGGCGATCGACCGGCTGCGCGACGCCGGCATCATCGCCGTGCGCGATCGCCTCCAGGATGCGAAAGGGGTCCGCTACGACCGCTTCGTCGTTTTCGAAACAGCTCCCGATCTGCTGAAGGGAAAGCAGCTCGAAGCCGTCGAGCTTCTGCAATCGCGCGGCGGCGAAATGTCCGTGCGTGCGCTGGAGAACGCCGGCATCGGCGCCTCGACGTTGAGCACGCTTGCGCGCAAGGAGATCGTGCGCATCGAGCGGCGGCCGCGGCGTCACACCCTCGACGCCTTTCTCGCCGGACTCGATCCCGCGTCGATCAGCGAGTTCCGCTACTCCGCCGAGCAGCGCGCGGCGATCGATGCCGTCATGACCTCGCTCGGCACGTTCGCGCCGTTCCTCATCGAAGGCGTGACCGGCAGCGGCAAAACCGAGGTTTACATCGAGCTGATGAGGGAAGTCGTGAAGCGGGGAGAGCAGGCATTGCTGCTCGTGCCGGAGATCTCGCTTACCCCGGTCTTCGCCGCGCGACTGAAGGAGCGGTTCGGCGATCGCATCGCCATCCTCCACAGCAGCCTCTCGCCGAGCGAGCGGTACGACCAGTGGTGGCGCGCACGGCGCGGCGAAGTCGATGTGGCCATTGGTCCGCGCTCCGCGCTCTTCACGCCGTTCCCGCGCCTCGGACTGATCGTCGTCGACGAGGAAGGCGACGGCGCGTACAAGCAGGAAGAGACGCCGCGCTACAACGCCCGCGACCTCGCCGTGGTTCGCGCGCAATCGCGGAAGATCCCGATCGTCCTCGGCTCGGCCACACCGTCGCTCGAGTCGCGCGAGAACGCGGCGAAGGGGAAGTACACGCTCATCAAAATGTTGAGCCGCGTCGAAGCGCGTCCGCTACCCGACGTAGAAGTCCTTGACCTCCGCAAAGAGAAGGGGGAGAAGGAAGACCGCGGCTTCGTCATTTTCAGCTCCACGCTGCGCGAGGCCTTGCGTCAGACCTTCGCCCTCGGCGAGCAGGCCATCATCCTCATCAACCGCCGCGGCTACGCGCCGTTTCTGCTCTGCCGCGAATGCGGACACGAGTTCCGCTGCCACGACTGCAGCGTCACCCTCACCGTCCATCGCCGCGAAGGAATCCTCCTCTGCCACTACTGCGGATTCCGCACGCGCATCCCAGCGAAATGTCCGCTCTGCAGCGGCGAAGTGCTGCAGCCGGTCGGCTTCGGTACGGAAAAGGTCGAGGAGCGATTCCGCCGCGATTTTCCCGAGGTCCCGGTGGAGGTGCTCGACCGCGACTCGACCCGGAAGAAGGGAGAGCTGGTGCGGATCCTCGACCGCTTCCGCACGCAACAGACGCAGGCGCTGATCGGCACGCAGATGCTGAGCAAGGGCCATCACTTCCCGAACGTGACGCTCACCGGGGTCCTCAACGCCGACTCCATCCTCGGCTATCCCGACTTCCGTTCCGCGGAGAAGACGTTCTACCTCCTGACCCAGGTCGCGGGCCGCGCGGGCCGCGGCGAGCTGCGCGGAAAGGTCATGATCCAGACCGCCTTTCCGATGCATTACGCCATCCAGCACGCGCTGCGGCACGACTACGAAGCGTTCTACGAATCGGAGATTCAGTTCCGCCGCACGTTTCACTATCCGCCCGTCACGTCGATGATCGCGCTCGTCTTCCGGGGCAAAAAATTGCCCGACGTGGAGAAAGCCGCGATCGAAAGCGGGCGGCGGATCGAGGAGGCGGTCGCGCCGCTCGCCGGCACGCGGATGCAGGGTCCCGCACCCGCGCCCCTCGCGCGGATCAAAGGCGTCTGGCGGTACCACATCCTGATCCGTTCGCCGCATCGCGTGTCACTGCGCAGGGCGATCGAAACGGCGATGCTGGGGAAGAAGTGGAAAGGGGTCGACGTGGCCATCGACGTCGATCCGCTGAACATGCTCTGAGCCAACCGCCGCGCGTTCGCGGCGTCGAATGCACATGTACGCCGTCCTCCTCGCCGTCGTCCTTTCGACCACCTCCGTTCATTTCGTCGCGGATGAAGCGCGCGCCGTGCTGGCCATCCTCGACCTGCGCGCCGCGAAGCAGCCGGTTCCGGATGCCGCGTGGGAGACGTTGTTCACGTCCGAGGGCTACGTCCGGTTGAAGAAACGCGAGCTGGCGATGCATCGGCCGTTCGACGAGGAGACGTTCCGCAAATTCGTCATGTCCGATGAGCTGCTCGCGCGGCGCGAGCTGCTGGCGCGGACGCTCGACAACTGGCTGAAAGCCGATCTCACTCACGCCGCGGCACTGGCGCACGCATACCTGCCGTCGAACGCCTCGATTCAGGCCAACGTCTATCCGGTGATCAAGCCGGCGAAGAACAGCTTCGTGTTCGAGCAGTCGGCGATCTTCATGTACGTCGACGACATTCCGCGCGAGGAATTCGAGGCCACCATCGCGCACGAGATGCATCACATCGGCTACGCGAGCGCGTGCAGGGAATCGGGGCCGCCGCTGCCGGAGAACCTGCAGAAACTCGCGATGTGGATCAGCGCGTTCGGCGAGGGGTTCGCCACGCTCGCCGCCGCCGGAGGACCGGATGGCGTCGCGCAGCGCAAGGCCGACGTGCGCGCCGAGTGGGAGAAACAACTGCCGCGCTTCGACGCCAACTTCGCGGAGCTGGCGGCGTTCTTCGAAGCGGTGCTCGACGGCAGGCTTTCCGGCGACGCCGCCGACAAGCGCGGGTTCGAATTCTTCGGCCTGGTCGGTCCCTGGTACACCGTCGGCTGGAAGATGGCCGTGGTGATCGAAAAGACGCTCGGCCGCGAGGCGCTCATCGCCGCGATGTGCGATCACCGGCACTTCTTCGCCACGTACAACCGCGCGGCGGCGAAGAGTGGGGAGAAACTGCCGCTGTGGCCGGAGACGCTGGTGAAGGCGTTCGAGTGATCAGGCCATCGGCGCGCGGAACCGGTCATCGACCGGCGGGTCGAGCTTGACCAGTCCCGCGAAGAGATGCTCGTCGACGTTCGGATCGATCTCGCGCACGAGCGGCGTGATGCGATCGAGGTCCTGCAGCACGACGAGCAACGCGGCGTAGAGCGGCTCGGCCTTCGAGCGTTCGTGGGTCTGAACCGGGAAACGATGGCCGAACGTGTGGCTGTCGACCGTGCGCAGGCAGCTCGCGGCGTGATTCAGCGCCCACGGGATGTGCAGCGCGAGCTCGTGCGGCGCGTGCGAGTTGCGGATGTGCTTCGCCACGTCGGCCAGGTGATCGAGCGCGCGGCAGAGCGAACGGAACGCCCGCTCGATCGCCGGATAGCGCGGATCGGCCTGCGGCAGCGTGGAAATGGGAGCCCACAGGATGTCGATCCGGTGGCGGATATCGCTGTCCAGCTTGTGGCTGATCCAGTCGATCGGAGGAACGTGGCGCATCACCTCGTTCTCCGCCCACGTCTCCATGAGCGACGGTTTCTCAGCCGGTTTTTCTGTCGTTGCTTCGGTCGCAGTCATCTGTTACGGTCACGCTCCATGAACGGCGATCCGATGCAGTTCGAAGAGCCGATCGTCCGGTTGCGGCGGCAAATTGAAGAGCTTTCAGCGATGGAGGCAGAGCCCGCAAGGCAAGCCGAGATCACCGAGCTCCAACAGAAGCTTACCAAAGTATCCGCCGAAATTTATTCGAACCTCACCCCGTGGCAGAAGACGCTCGTCGCCCGCCACGCCCAGCGCCCCTACACACTCGACTTCATCTCCTTCCTCTTCGAAGAGTGGACCGAGATCCACGGCGACCGGAAGTACGGCGACGACGCCGCGGTCGTGACCGGTTTCGCCCGTTTCCGCGGCCAGCCGTGCTGCGTGGTCGGCCATCAGAAGGGGCGGAACACGAAGGAGAAGATCGTTCGCAACTTCGGTCAGCCGCGTCCCGAGGGTTTCCGCAAGGTGTTGCGGGCCATGAAGATGGCGGAGAAGTTCTCGCTGCCGATCTTCAGCTTCGTCGACACGCAGGGGGCCTATCCCGGCGTCGGCGCCGAGGAGCGGGGCCAGGCGGAAGCGATCGCGGTGAATTTGCGCGAGATGGCGGCGCTCAAGACACCGCTGATCGTGACGGTGATCGGCGAGGGCGGGAGCGGCGGCGCGCTGGCCCTCGGCGTCGGCGACCGTGTGCTGATGCTCGAACATTCGGTCTACTCCGTCATCTCGCCCGAGGGCTGCGCGGCGATCCTGTGGAAGAGCCCGAGCGCCGCCTCCGACGCGGCCGCGGCGATGAAGATCACGGCGCTCGATCTGAAGAGACTCGGCGTCATCGACGACATCGTCCCCGAGCCCTCCGGCGGCGCGCACGCCGACCCAGCCAAAGCGGCCGAGATCCTCGCGCCGTACCTCGAGAAGGCGCTCAAAGAGCTGCAGAAGATCAAGGCACCTCTACTCCCTGAAGAGCGATACAAGAAGTTTCGGAAAATGGGGTACTTTGAGAAGTAGCGATTGAGCTGTTCAGCGGTTGAGCTCTTAAGCCGCTCAACAGCTCAATCGCTCAAAAGCTCAATCGCTTGATATACGACCACTGGACCCTGGCCGAAGTCCCCCGCGATCTCCCCATCCCGATTGCGAACAGTGCGTTGCGCCACATCGCCATCCGGCGCGGCGTGATCGATGGCGACACGTTCCGGCGCTTCGTCGCGCCGACCATCGCCGATCTGCACGATCCATCGACGATCCACGGCATCGGCGAGGCGTGCGAGCGGATCGAGCGCGCGGTGCGGGACGGCGAGACAATCCTCATCTACGGCGATTACGACGTCGACGGCGTCACCTCCATCGTCCTGCTGCAGACGGTATTGCGATCGATCGGCGCGGAGGTCGACTTCGTGGTGCCGCACCGGCTGGTCGACGGCTACGGCCTGAAGATCGAAGTGCTGGAGCGCGTGCTGGCCGACCGCAACGTCAGGCTCGTCATCACCGTCGATTGCGGCATCACCTCCGTCGAGCCGGTGCGGCTGGCGATCGATCGCGGCATCGACGTGATCATTACCGACCACCACCTCCCGCCCGGCACGCTCCCCGCCGCCGCGGCGGTACTCAATCCGCGGCAGCCCGGTTGCGCCTATCCGTTCAAGGACCTCGCCGGCGTCGGCGTGGCGTTCAAGCTCTGCTGCGAGCTGATCCGGCGCAATCAGAAGAAGATCTCCATCGACTCGCTGCTGAAGATCGCGGCCATCGGCACGATCGCCGATGTCGCGCCGCTCATCGGCGAGAATCGCACCATCGCCCGCCTCGGATTGACCGGCCTCGCCGACCCGCGCAATCCCGGTCTCCGCGCCCTGATCCGCCGCATCGGGCTGCTCGGCAAGCCTCTACGATCGGTAGATATCGGATTCAAGATCGGCCCCCGCATCAACGCCGCCGGCCGCCTCGCCTCGGCCAACACCGCCATCGAGCTCTTTCACACGAAGGACGAAGACGCCGCCTGGATCGTCTGCGCCGAGCTCGATCGGATGAATGCGGAGAGGCAGGAAATCGAAGCCGGGGTGAGGGGGGAGGCGGAAAAAGCGGTTGCTGAGTTGCTGAGTTGCTTGGTTGCTGAAGGTGGGGGACCAAGCAACCAAGCAACCAAGCAACCAAGCAACCGGGTGCTGGTGCTGGCGGGCCACGGATGGCACAAAGGCGTCCTCGGCCTCACCGCCGGCCGCATCGCCCAGAAGTACCACCGGCCGACGCTGGTGATGGCGATCGAAGGGGATCGATGCGTCGGGTCGGCGCGGTCGATTCCGACCATCAACCTGCACGCGCAGCTCGAAGCGGTGGCCGATCTCTTCACGCACTTCGGAGGGCACGAGTACGCCTGCGGCTTCTCGCTCGAGACGCGTAATCTGCCCGCCTTGCGCGAGCGGCTCGGCGCCAACTTCGCGTTGCTCGACGAATCGCTTTTCATCAAGGAAGCGACGGTCGACGCCGTCCTCACCCTCGGCGAGATCGATCGCGCGTTCATCGAGGCGCACGAGATGCTCCAGCCGTTCGGCGCGGGCAATCCGCAACCGCTTTTCATGGCCCGCGGCGTCGAGGTCGTCGGGACGCGGATGTTCGCCGAGGACTGCTGCGAGCTGATGCTCGACGACGGGAGCGGGAGGGTGGCGGCGGTGGTGTGGCCGTCGGTCAAGCAGCTCGCGGCCGAGATCGTGCAAAGAGTCCGGGCGGACGTGCTGTTTCAGGCCGAGCCGGACACGTATTCGCCGGCCGGCGTGCGTCTGACCATCGCCGACGTCCGCGCCGCGGAATGACGGCACGCCTGAAGGAGTTGCGGAACGCGTGCAACGCACCATTCGAATTCTGAAGATCGCCCTTCCGGTCGCGTTCTTCGGATTCCTCCTCCTCCTCGTGCTGAGCTTCAACCGGAGCAAGGTGCGCGACAAGGGCGCCGGCGAGCCGGTCCGGACCTCGCGTCCCGGCGAAAAGGTGCGCGTCGAGTCGAAGATCTTCGACGACACGCAGACCATCGCCGGCCGGGTGGCGATGCACATTCACGCCAAGCGCGTCGTGGCGTACGAGTCGGGCTGGAACACGCTGGAGGAAGTGCAGCTCACGGTCTATCGCCCGACCGGGCTGCAGTACAACATCATCTGTCCGAACGCGCAGTTCAACTCGCAGACGAAAGCGGCGGAGCTCAAGGGCGGCGTGAAGGTGACGTCGAGCGACGGCGTCGAAGTGACGACCGCCGAGATGCACTACGACGGCGACCGCCTCACCAACCGCATCCCGGTGCAGTTCAAGATCGATCGCTGGGCCGGCAACGCCGGTGGTCTCGACATGGACGTCCCGGGCGAGACGCTGCGCCTCTTCGCGAAGCTGAACGCCACGATGACTCCGGAGACGCCGGCCGAGGCGCCGACCACGATCGCGGCGGAAGAGGGAACGTTCCGGCGGAAGGAGAACGACGTCACGTTCCAGCAGCACGTCGTCGTCACGCGCGCCGCCGACCGCCTCTCCTGCGACCACAGCGTCGGCCGCTTCACCATCGATCGCAAGCGGTTGATGTCGCTCGAAGGAAACGGCCACGTCTTCATCGTCATGGCGGCCGTCGCCAACCCCGGCGAGAACCTCGGCGGACAGAAAGAGATCACCTGCGAGCGCTTCAACAGCGAGATCGGCCCCGACGGCCAGATCAGCGCCATCAACGCGTTCGGTGATGCCGGCCTCGCGCATGCCGTCATCGCCGGACCGCCGAAGCGCGACCTCGTGGCCAACCGCTTCCGGGTCAGTCTCGTCAATCGTGCCGTCAACGACATGCGCGCCGACGACGGCGTCGTGATGCGCGAGTTCGCGCCGGCGCCGCGGCAGGTCAACGGCGATCACCTGACGGTGCTCTTCGACCTCGCCACGCACAAGGCGACGTCGTCGCTGATCGAAGGCAATTTCAAGTACCACGACGCCACGCACGACGCGACGGCGATGCGGGCGAACTACGACATCGGCAACGATCGCGTCATTCTGACCGCCGATCAGGGATTCGATCCGACCGTGATCTCCGAGGGCGACACGTTGAAGGCGAAGCAGATCGAGTTCTCGCCCAAAGGGGGAACGGCGAAGGCCACCGGCGACGTCATCGCCCAGCTGGCGTCGAAGCCGTCGAAGATCGGCGCGTCTGCCGACGCCACGACGCTCTTCCCGGCGGCGAAGCCGGTGTTCGTCAACTCCGACTCGCTGCTGATGCGGCAGGTGAACAAGGTCGCCGTCTTCACCGGCAACGTCCGCGCCTGGCAGGACACGAACACCGTCATGTCGCAGGAAATGCAGGTGCAGGGAGCGGGCGACACGATCACCGCGCGCGGCAACGTGCGCATGACGCTCTACCAGGAAAGCGACACGGCGAAGAAGTCGCCGATCCTCGCCAACAGCGATCAGCTCAACGCGCGCAAGGCGGACCGCCGCGTCGATCTCCTCGGCAACGTGAAGATCAACGACGAGCAGCACAAGATGACCAGCGAGAAGGCCGCCTTCTTCTTCGACACGAACAAGAAGCTCGATCACGTCGAATCCGACGGCAGGATCGTGCTGGTGGAGAAGCAGACCAACCGCAAGGGGACCGGCGACAAGGCGATCTACCAGGTCCCGCGGAAGATGGTTTACATCACCGGCAACCCCGCCACCGCCACCGATCCGACCGGCACGCTCACCGGCCAGCAGATCAAGTTCGACCTCGCGCGCAACAAGGTCGAGGTGGTGTCGCCGACCACGCAGACGCAGGGGACGTACAAGCCGGGGCAATAGTTGGCAGTTGTTCGTTGGCAGTTAGCAGTTGACCGTTGGCCGGAGCCGGCGTTCTGCTGACAACGGCCAACTGTCAACTGCCAACGAACGACGCAAACTGTCAACTGCCAACTGCCAACTTCGTTCTGCTATCGTTCCCCGGCGATGACCCTGACCGACCCGATCGTCTCTTTCAGCCCGCTGCGGTTATCGGCGAGTCATCTGGTGAAGGTCTACAAGGGGCGGCGGGTGGTGCGCGACGTGTCGGTGGAGATCCAGCAGGGTGAGATCGTCGGGCTGCTGGGACCGAACGGCGCGGGGAAGACGACGACGTTCTACATGATCGTCGGCCTGGTGCGTCCCGATGACGGCCACGTCTACCTCGGCGACGACGACATCACCGAGCAGCCGATGTACCTGCGCGCGCAGCGCGGCATCAGCTACCTGCCGCAGGAGGCGTCGGTCTTCCGCAAGCTGACGGTGGAGGAGAATCTCCTCTCCGTGTTCGAGACCATGAATCTGCCGCTGGCGGAGCGCGAGGCGCGGACCAAGCAGCTGCTCGAGGAGTTCGGCATCACGCACATCGCGCGCAACCGGGCCTTCTCGTTGTCGGGGGGAGAGCGGCGGCGGGTGGAGATCGCAAGGAGCCTGGCGATCAACCCGGCATTCATCTTGCTAGATGAACCCTTTGCAGGAATCGATCCAATCGCTGTATTCGAGATTCAGCGAATCGTTTCCCAACTTCGCTCCAGAGGAATCGGAATCCTCATCACAGATCACAACGTGCGGGAAACATTGAAGATCACGGATCGCGCCTATATCATCAAAGAAGGTGAAATTTTCCGGCAGGGAGTGCCAGAAAGTCTCTCGGCAGATGCGGAGGTCCGGCGAATTTACCTCGGCGAATCTTTCAACCTGAGCTGACCGAGAACGCAGTCTCCCTGTCGAAATCCGGACCATGGCCTTAGAACAGAAACTCCACCTAAAACTCTCGCAGAAGCTGATCATGACGCCTTCGCTGCAGCAGGCGATCAAGCTGCTGCAGCTGTCGAAACTCGAGCTCCAGGAAGTGCTCAACCAGGAGCTGCTCGAGAACCCGCTCCTCGACGAATCGGCCGAAGAAACGAAGCAGGAAGAGGCCGAGAGCGAGGCGCAGGAGACCAAGACCCAGACCGAGGAAGAGGCCAAAGCTGCCGAGCCGCCGAAGGAAAAAGAGAAGGACTCCTTCGAAGAGATCGATTACGACGCCTACTTCCAGGACTACATCGAATACGGCTACAACCCTCGCGGGATGGGGGAGGAGCACGAAGAGTTCCCCATCGAGAACACGCTCACCCGCCCGCCCAACCTCACCGATCACCTCACCTGGCAGCTCAACATGAGCGACGCCTCGCCTCGGATCAAGGAAGTCGGCCAGTTCATCATCGGCAACATCGACGAAGACGGCTACCTCCGTGCCTCGACCGAGGAGATCATGTCCGCCGGCCCCTACGAGCAGCGCGAAGTCGACGAGGCCATCGGTGTGATCCAGTCGCTCGATCCGATCGGCGTCGGCGCGCGCGACCTGCGCGAGTGCCTGCTGCTCCAGTTGCAGTTCCTGGAAGTCGACAACCCGCTGGTCGAGGAGATCGTCCGCGACCACTGGGAAGAGTTCATGCAGAGACGCTTCGTGCAGCTCTCGAAGACGCTCTCCATCGACATGAAGTCGCTGGAGAGCATCGTCGAAGTGATCAAGCATCTCGATCCCAAACCAGGGAGGAAATACTCCAATGAGCGAGCGATCTACGTCGAACCGGACGTCTACGTGCAGAAGGTGGGGGACGAATACATCATCGTGCTGAATGAAGACGGCATGCCGAAGCTGCGCATCAACGCCAGCTATCGCTCCATGCTCAACTCCATGGACTCGAAGTCCGACGGCGAGACGGTCAACTACATCAAGGACAAGATCCGTTCGGCGGTCTGGCTGATCAAGTCACTCGATCAGCGGCAGCGGACGATCTACAAAGTGGCCGAGTCGATCGTCAAGCATCAGCGCGAGTTCCTGGAGAAAGGGATCGACTACCTCCGCCCGCTCGTCCTGCGCGACGTGGCGGACGACATCCAGATGCACGAGTCCACCGTCTCCCGCGTGGTCTCCAACAAGTACATGCACACGCCGCGTGGATTGTTCCTCATGAAGTATTTCTTCCACAGCGGCATCGACTCCGATACGGGCGAGGACATCTCGTCTCTCACGGTCAAGAAGAAGATCCAGAGCTATATCGACGCCGAGGATCCGCGCAAGCCCCTGTCCGATTCCAAGATCATGAAGATATTGAATGACGAGGGGATTAACATTGCCCGCAGGACCGTGGCGAAGTACCGAGACGAGCTGAACATTCCTTCGTCGACGGACCGGAAGCAGATCTTCTGAAGAAGAGAGGTTCTTTGTCATGGCAACCGGCATCATCGGCCGTAATTTCGAGGTCACTCCCGACATCCGCGATCTGATCAACAAGAAGCTGTCGAAGGTGAGTGAACGCCTCTTCGACGACGTCATCGACGAGCGCGTCGTTCTTCAGGTCGAGAAGTACCGCAACATCTGCGAGATCATCGTCACCGGCAAGGACCACGACGTGAAAACGGTGCAGGAATCCGACACGTCGATGCAGGACGCCATCAACGCCGCCGTCGATCACCTCAAGCGCCAGGCCCAGAAGAACCGGAAGAAAATCCGCGATCACCACCGCAAGGACGGCAACGGCCGCACCTCGGAAGTGAACGAATGGTCCGTGCAGGTGCTCGAGCCGGGCCGCCTGCGCGAAGGGGGCGAGGGCAACCGCCCGCGCATCATCAAGACCAACAACCTCCCGATCCGCCCCATGTCCATCGAGGAAGCGGCCCTGCGCCTGCAGGACGCCAAGAACGAGTTCATCGTCTTCCGCGACCTCGATACCGACCGCATCTCCGTGATCTACAAGAGGCGGGACAACAACATCGGGCTCATCGCGCCGGAGATCTGAAGAACGGTTGCTGGTTGCTAGTTGCTTGTTGCTCGGGCAGTATCGTTCCCAGGAACTAGCAACGAGCAACCAGCAACCTCATGCCATTCCAGGAAGACTACGTCCGCACCACCGTCCGCTCGCTGCTGACCAGCGAGCTGGATGATCTCGCCCTCAAGCTGATCACCGGGGACGACGGGCTCGATCGGATCATCGACCGTCCGCGCGTGCAGAAGCCCGGCCTGGCCTTCGCCGGCTACTACGAATACATCAAGCAGTGGCGGGTGCAGATCATCGGCGAGTCGGAGATCAAGTACCTGCAGTCGCTGCCCCCCCGCCTGCGCGAGAAGCGCGTGCGCGACGTGGCGGCGCTCGACGTCTCCTGCTTCATCGTCACCAAGGGCATCGCGCCGCTGGAGGAGTTCCGCCACGAGTGCGAGAAGCGCTCCGTGCCGCTCTTCTCCACCGTCGGCATGTCGTCGACCACCATCACCCGCGTCTCGTACGTCCTCGAGGAGACGATGGCGCCGCGCATCACCATGCACTCCGGCCTCCTCGACGTCTACGGCATCGGCGTCCTCCTCCTCGGCGACAGCGGCATCGGCAAGAGCGAGTGCGCGCTCGACCTCGTCTATCGCGGACATCGCCTCATCGCCGACGACATGGTGGTGGTCAAGCGCCATCCGAACGACGTCCTCCTCGGATATTCGAACGATCTGCTGCGCCATCACATGGAGCTGCGCGGCATCGGCATCATCGACATCAAGGACCTCTTCGGCGTGGCCTCCACGCGCGACGTGAAGCCGATCGACCTGGTGGTGAAGCTGGAGAAGTGGGTGGAGGGAACCGAATACGACCGCCTCGGCATCGCCGGCGAGACCTACGAGATGCTCGGCGTGCACAAGCCGTACGTCCGCCTCCCGGTCGCCTCCGGACGCAACCTGCGCTCCTGGTCGA
>Ga0207703_10000047_pt1 | contig 151177 bp, 155 predicted proteins | sample KBSSwiS12_FD_184304 | JGI IMG/M metagenome (GOLD analysis project Ga0207703, IMG submission 184304) | Switchgrass rhizosphere microbial communities from Kellogg Biological Station, Michigan, USA - KBS Switchgrass S1-2 (SPAdes) (version 2) | ecosystem: Host-associated > Plants > Roots >...
GGGCGGCTGGAAACGGAGCAGAGCCAGGGACGGCCGGGATGAGAAACGTGTGGGAAACTGCGCGGACAAAGGTACCGGACCATGCGCCTAAAGCGAGATGCCACCGCGCCAGTCGCCTACCCTACGCCTGATGGTCGGGTCGGCCCGTCGAACGATCCCCGCCGGGTTCACCCACGGCCCCGGGTCCGCCTCCGCGAAGGCGGACCGGGGCGGCGCCACCCACCCGACCAGCACCAACACCGCCGCCGCCACCACCACCGCCCGCCAAACGGCGGCTACCCCGACCGCCGAAGATCCACCCGAGGCCGACCGGCGATTCGAGAAACACCCTGACTACCCTGGTCCGATGCTTGATCTGAGCAACCTCGACCTGGAAGAGATCGCTACCGCTCTTGCCGACCAGCCGGACTATGAGCATCGCTGGCTGATCGATCCGCGGACCGGCGAGGTTGCGTTCTGGACGTCCGACCTCGGAATCGACGGCCAGAACCCCGTTGACCTCGACGACCTGGACCTGATCTGCATCGACCCGCTCCCGTCCTACGTCTGGTACCAGGACATGGCCGACTTCGCCGAGCGGATCAGCGATCACCGGGCCGGGCAGAGGCTGGCCAGAGCGATCGAGGGCAGGGGCGCCTTTCGTCCTTTCGAAGACGAGCTACACCAGGGACCTGCTGGCGGCGTGGTACGCCTTCCGCGACGCCCGCGCCCAACGCCGTGCCGTCGACTGGCTCGTCGATAACTCGCTGATCGACGACGACACCAGTACAAGGCCGACCGGGCACGGCGCACGCTGCGCGGGGAGGGCGGCGAACATGACGGTCAGGTGCGCCGCGCGAGGGTACGGACCTCACCCGCGGCCTGGCGGACGGCGCACGGCCGGCTGGGCAGGGTGACGAGGTGATCGTCTACCGGCCGGTCCAAGTGGGAGGCGCGTGTGACCCGGAGTGACCAGGGCGACCACGGAGCGCCTAGCGCGGGGCACCGCCCGTCGACGCGTGCAGCCGGGCGAGCTGGGTGAGGCGCTTGTGTCACGGTGACGGCGAGACGGAATCCGGGTCGTCCGGCTGGTCTCGCGGTCGGAGCAGGTCCGCGAGGACCGCCAGCGTGTCCTCGACGCGACTGATGTCGGCGGGGTCGTCAGTGCCGATCGCCTGTGCGATGGCCTCGTCGATCCTCGCGGGCGGCCGGTCGTGGGCTCGGCGTCTCGCCGCGGCGGTGGGCCGGACAAGGGTTCTGCGGCGGTCCTCCGGATCGGTGCTCGTCTCGAGGACGCCGGCTTGGCGTAGCCGGGCCACGCACGCGGAGACCTGGCTCTGAGGGAAGCGGACGCGAGCGGTGATGTCCAAGATGGAACTGTCGGGGTTCTCGAAGACGTCGAACACGACCGCCCGGGTCGGGCCGGACAGGCGGAGGACTCCGACGTCGGGGATCGCCTGCTCGCCGAGCTTCATCAGCTTGCGGCCCAGTTGGAAGAGCTCGAATCCGTCCATGGCATCCTTACAGCAAGAGCAATGCATCTAGCTTGATGCAAACTGTGGTGCTGGGCCAGTCTGCCAGGCGCGCGGTCGAGGTCCTGCCGCCGGCCGGGCCGACGGGATGGGATGGCGTGTTGATCCATTTGCTGTGGCCGCACGCGCGTACCGAGGTCCTCGTCTGGCGGGCGGCCACCGCGCTGCGTGAAGGACGCGCCGCGGCTTGGGTGACCTCCGCTGGTCCGCGTCGGCTCGAATCTGTCCACCAGGTCGTTACAGCAAAAATGATACATCTAGCTTGATGTAATGATGGTGTTGGGCTAGTGTCGCTGCTACTGGCGGCGTCCCGCCGCCGGTAGCAGCCGACGTGGATGAGACTCGCGCCGGTCTGTCCGCCCCGGCCACCTGTGTCGCAGCAATGCAACCGTCACGACGTCCGCCGGCCATCGGTGCGCGGGTGTGCCGCCCGCCGCGCCCTGCGCGTTGGCCAGGCCATCGAGTTGGGAGCGCGGTCCCGTTTCGGGTTAGGGCGGTCCCGTTCCGGGTTCGGTCCGTACTCGTGTGTCGATCTTGTAGGTCTGGTGTCGGGCGTACTGGGCCAGAGCACCGTCGAGCGGAGTTCGATCTCCGTCGGAGAGGAGTGGGTGTGTACGTTTCTCTGGATCGCCGTACCCGTCGGGATGCCGATCTTCGGCATGTCCGGATGGAAGATTTCTTGGCGACCGACTTCCCGGACCTCGCCGCGCGCAACGGCCACCTCGTCGCCCAGGGCGTCGACTTCCTGGGCGCCCCGCCGCTCGCGATCGAGCTCGCGGTCTCGGCGTGGACCTTCTCCGCCGACGGAACAGAACTTCGCTGCTCGCAGGGCATCGCCGACGGCGCGCTCGTCGTCAGCTTCACCGACGACGCCTTCTCCGACTGGGTACAGAACCAGCGGTCGTTCGGCGCGATGCTGACCGCGCGCGAGCTGCGCTACCGGGGCGGCGACGGGCGGGACGTCTCGGTCTGGGACTCGCTGTGGCTGTGCCTGCTCGAAGGCTGGCCGGTCACGGGCGACGTCGACTTCCGCGACCGCCACGGCGGGCCCCTGGACCTCAGCCGTGTCCTCGGCCCCGGCGACGACCCCGCCGACATCGCGCACTTCCTGCGCGAGGCCGGCTTCCTGCACCTGCGCGGCTGGATCGACCCCGCCGACATGGCCACCGTCTCGGCCGACATCGACCGGGCGCTGCCCGACTACCGGGAGGGGGACGGCCGCTCGTGGTGGGCGACCGTCGCGGACGGGACCCGTCGCTGCGTCCGCCTCCAGGAGTTCATCGAGCGATCGCCCGCGACCGCCGCGATCCTGCGCGGCGAACGCTGGGACCAGCTGCGCCAGGCCCTCGCCGGCGACGAGACCCTGATCGCCCGCCCGGCAGCGGGGCGGGGCCTGGAAGCGCTCATCAAACCCCTCCGCGTCACGGCCGGCCCCTCCGATTTCGCGTTTCACCGCGACTGCCACTTCGGCCGGCACGCCTACAAGTGCTCCTCCGCCGTCGTGGGGATCGCCGTCACCGCCAGTGGCGAGGACAACGGCCAGCTGCGGGTCATCGCCGGCTCCCACCGCGTGCTCATGCCTGTCGAGATCGCCAAAACGCGTCCCTACCTGCCCGTCGTCCCCGTCCCCACCGAGGCCGGCGACGTCACCGTGCACCTCAGCTGCACTCTGCACGCGTCGACCCCGCCGCTGGCCGCCGAGCGCCGCGTCATGTACACCGGCTTCGACCTGCCCCCACGCGAGCCGGCCACCGACGCCGGCCAGGCCATCGCGGACCTCCGGGAGCGGGTCTACAAGATCCTCGAACCGGCCGCCACCCCCGACCGGTGAGACCGCGTCGACCACGGCGCGCGGAAGCGGAGCAGCCCGCGCGTCCGTTGCGGGTGCTGTTCGCGCACGCGGGGGACGGCGGCTGGATGCTCGTCGCCGGCTACGCCCTGATCCTCGTCGACGCCGTCGCGCAGAGCCTGACGCCCGCTGTGTTCCGCGTCGTGCTCAACCGGATCCAGGACGACTCGCGGGCGTTCCTGCACGGCGGCTGGACGGGTCCGGTGCTGGCCGCGGCCGTCATCTCCGTGACCTTCCTGGCCTCGGCCTACCTGGCCCACACCTGGACCCGCCGCGGCGCGGCCCGCTGGGCGAACAACCTGCGCCGCGACCTGTACGAGCACGTGCAGCGCCAGTCGGTCGACTTCTTCCACCGCTCCCGCGTCGGCGACGTCGCCGCCCGGATCAACCAGGACATCGAGCGCCTGGAGGTGACGGTCTGGCAGGGCCTGTCGGTGTGGTGGGCGGTGGCCATGCTGTTCATCTCGGTCGGCCTCATCGGCTGGGTCGACGGCCAGATGATGCTCATCGCGCTCGGCCTGCTCGCCGTCGCGGTCGTCTGGACGCTGCTCGTCCTCCCGCGGCTGCGCCGCCGCGGCCGCGACATCCGCGACGAGCTCGGCCGGACGTCCGGCACCCTCACCGAGATGCTTGGCGTGAACATCCTCCTGAAGGCGTTCAACGCCGAGTCGCACGCGCTTGACGAGGTACGCGGCGGTACCGACCGGCTGCGCGACAGCTCCGAGTCCCTCGCCCGGCTCCAGCACCGCTACGCCGACCCCCTGGGCCTGCACCTCGCCTTCCTCGCCCCGTTCCTCCTGCTGTTCGTCGGCGCCTGGCGATCCGCGTCCGGCACTCTGGCCATCGGCGACGTCGTGGCTGTCTGGGGCTTCTGGCTGCGCGGCTCCAACGCCCTGACCGTCGTCATGACCAACCTTCCCGAGGTGATCGCCGGGCTCACCGCCAGCGAACGGGCCGCCGAACTGTTCGCCGAGCGACCCGCCGTCCACGACCGCCCGCACGCCCCCGCGCTGGCCGTCACCGGCGGCGCCGTCACCTTCGAACAGGTCGGCTTCGCCTACCCCGCGCGGCCGTCGCGCCGCGTCCTCGACGGCTTCGACCTCACGATCGCGCCCGGCCAGAGCCTGGCCCTGGTCGGCCCGTCCGGCTCCGGGAAGTCCACCGTCGCCCAGCTGCTGCTCCGGTTCTTCGACCCCACCGACGGCCGCGTCACCATCGACGGCCAGGACCTGCGCACCGTCAGTCAGAACTCCGTCCGCGCCGCCGTCGGCGTCGTCTTCCAGGACTCCGTCCTGCTAAGCGGCTCCCTGGCCCGCAACCTGCGCCTCGCCCGGCCAGATGCCACCGACGCCGACATCATCGGCGCTCTCGACGCCGCCAACGCCTGGAGCTTCGTCCGCGACTGGGATCACGGCATCCACACCCCCGTCGGCGAACACGGCGTCCTGCTCTCCGGCGGACAGCGGCAACGCATCGCCATCGCCCGGATGATGCTCAAGGACCCCGCCATCGTCGTCCTCGACGAGGCCACCAGCGCCCTCGACGCCGCCAGCGAACGAACCGTCCTCGACGCCCTCGACCGGCTCATGGCCGGCCGGACCTCCCTCGTCATCGCCCACCGCCTCGCCACCGTCCGCGGCCTCGACCAGATCGCCGTCGTCGAACACGGCCAGGTCACCGCCGTCGGCACCCACAGCTCGCTGCTGACCTCGTCGGCTACCTACCGCTCCTACTGCCAGGAACAGTCCGTCGCCTGAGCTGTTCTGGTCGTCGAGCGTCATGGGGCCTGTCTGGATGCTCTGGGGGGATGTTGGGGACGGGCAAGTTTGGATGCCAGATCCGGACGAAGTTCGGCACGGAATCCAGGGATCAGGGGACGCGCTCGTAGCGCCAGCCGGTGTCCAGCATCCACAGGCGGTGGCGGCCGCTCTCCCCGGCGGCCGACTCCGTGGCGTCAGCGCCGGGGCGGTCCGCCCCGTCGTAGTCCGCGTCCCCGTAGTCCGCGTCCCCGTGCCAGATCGCGACCCCTCCGCCAGGCACCTTGGTAAACCTGGTTACGAAGAGCTCGGGCGGCGCGGCCGCCACGGCGGCCAGCGCGTCCGCGACGCTGGGATGGCCGTTCAGCGTCCACAGCGTCACCCAGGTCGGCGGCAAAAGGTCGAGGTCGCCCTCGTCACGCGCGATCAGGGCGTCCGCTGGGCGCATCCAGCGGTAGTCGGTGATCTCACCGCCATCGACGACGACATCCTGTTCGGGCGCCCGGCCGAGCAGCATCCAGGTCAGGAAGCGGCGGGGCGCCCTCGAAGGCGGGCACCAGCGCGCCAGCGGCGTCAGCTCGGCGCCGTCGATCACCAGGCCGGCCTCCTCCGCCGTCTCCCGCACGGCGGCCCGGCGGGCGGCCGCCAGCTCGGCGGACCCGTCGCCACCGGAGTCGCTGTCCACGCCGCCCATGTCGCCGAGATCGACCCGCCCGCCCGGGAACACCCATGCACCCGGCGCGAAAGATGCCGCGCTGGTGCGCCGGAGCAATAACACCTCCGGGCCGGACGGTCGGTCACGCAGCAACGCGGCGCTGGCGGCGGGTATGGCGGTCGGTAGTGACGTCACAGGGCCGATCGTAGGATGCACCTGGACCACAGGGGGAGGGTAAACACCCCTGCCGCCCTGTGCCGAGCGGTTGGCGCGGGAATGGCGGTGGTGGAGAGAGGCTCTGATCTGATCCCGAACATAGGATCGGTGTCCTCCATGGTCCCACCGGTGACCGCGGCCGACCAGGGCAACCGTCGCCGATCGGGGAGACCGCGTGGACCGCGATCGACCGCGATAGACGGCGGTCTTCAGCGACCCAGCGGCCCCAGCGGGGTTCGACGGTACGCGAATGATGACAAATGGTTACGTAAAGTGAACCGTTTTACGGGGTCTGCCCACGCGACGCGCACAGTCAAATACTTTAAGCGGACGGTAAGTTGGCGCAGAGTCGGTCTATGTACCGCGCCAAGAAGATCATATCCACCGTCGGTGTGCTCACCGCGCTCGCGCTGCCGCTTCTCGCCGCCTGCGGCTCCTCAGGCGACACTACGGGCGCTGCCGCGGCGCAGGCCGAGGCCTCGCCGCCGACGTCCTCGCCAGGCATGACGTCCTCGCCTGGCATGACCTCTGTCCCAGGAATGACCTCCGCGCCGGACATGACCTCCGGCCCGGCTACGTCGCCGTCCACTCCCGGCGCGACGACGATCGCGATCGCCCAGTTCGCCGGGTTCACCCCCGGCGCTCAAGCCATCACCTACGACCCGTCCCGGGTGCCGGTCGGCGCGGACGTCGCCGTGGTGTCGCTGCCAGTAGACGGCCAGACCCGGACTGTGCTCGCGGTGCGCGGCCTGCCGCCGAACCAGCAGTTCGGCGCCCACGTGCACATCAATGCGTGCGGCGCGGACCCGGAAGCCGCCGGGCCGCACTTCCAGAATCAGGCCGATCCCCAGCAACCGTCGGTGAACCCGGCCTTCGCCAACCCCCGCAATGAGATCTGGCTGGACTTCACCACCGACTCAAGCGGCACCGGCCGTGCGCAGTCGACCGTCGACTGGACATTCGGTAACCGGCGACCCGGGTCGGTGGTGATCCACGCGACTCACACCGCCACCGAGGCCGGCAGCGCGGGCAAGGCCGGCGCCCGGCTCGCCTGCATCGACCTGTGACCTCGGGCGGACAGCGCATCGACGGTCGGTCCTGGTGACGGCGGTCGGCGGTGTCGTGAACCCGTTCGGCCGCCTGATATTCGGCCATCCGGCGCATTGATGCCCGGAAATCCGGGTCCTGAGTCAGCTCCGCGAGTTCCACCCAGGCGTCGACGTGGTCCGGTTCCGGATCGTCCGGCAACTCAGGCATCGCGGAACGCATCATCGCGACGAGCGTCGGGTCGGCGTCCAGGCCACCGAACATGGCGTCGATGAAGTCGTTGACAAGCCGTCGGCGCTCGTCCTCCGACAGCCTCGCGAGTTTGTGCATGAGGTTCCATCTCCTCGGGGGTTGAGCCGCGCTTGGCCGCCGCCCGCAGCACCGCGTGGGTTCGGTCGGCGTCGGCCATGTCGGCGCGGATCTGGGCGACCTCGTCGGCGATGTCGGGTCGCTGGGCGAGCTGGTGGATGCGGTCGTTGCCGCGGATGAACCTGACGTCGTCGCGCCTTGCCCTCGCTGTCGCGCTCCTGCAAGACGATTCGGCTGGCGCTATCAGCACTGGTCTCGAAACATCTCAATTAGCTACACTTGGTAGTCAAGCAACTACCATGCGTGCCCACAACGGGAATCGCCGGGCCTGCCGGGCCTGGCCTCCAGCGGAACTTTGCTGATCTTGTATGCGAGTGCCCCCGTGATGTCCGTCGTCGGTGTAGTCCGCCTAGCCAGCACTGTGGTTGATACGCCTGACAGCGTGTGGTGCCGGTGCGGGCGCTTCGCAAGCGTCAGCCGAGCCGAGTACGACCAGTACTTCGAGGGCGCGCGACTAGCGACTGCTGTGCTCCTCGATAACCCACGGCCACTGGAGGCTGGCTACTCGCTGGCAGAGCTCCGCGAGGCTCAGGTCAAGTTTCGACCCCCGCAGAGCTTCCGCTACCTGGCCGAGCATGACCCACCGGTGCTACAGCACCTGGGCGAGGGTTTGCTGTGTGGGGCATGAGGCCGTGACGACGCGTTGTGTTCCTTACAACATCGACGCCCGCGGGCAGTACTCGATACGATCCTACGCTGAGGGCCACGGCAGTCTATCTGCCAATGCCATTTAGCTTAGCGCGACAAACAGGCCACCGCAGCCCTACAGAATTCTCATCCGATCAGGTGGCGGCCACGCCGCCAGGAATGCTCAGACAAGGGATTGACCGTCCGCGTCCACCACCGCGATGACTCCTAAGGGGCATGCGTCGGCCGCGTCCAGGGCCTCGTTTATGTCATCGCCGGGATCGTCGACCAGCAGGGTCACCCACCCGTGGTCATCGGCACCGAAGATGGTAGGGGCGATAGAGCGGCACATCCCGCTCCCGGCGCAGCGGTCGGGTTCGACGGTGATGCGTACGCCGGCCGTCACAGGATCACCGGACGTGAGATCCATCCCTTCGCCACCGAGTTCGATGCGCGTCTCTCGGCCGGCTCTTTTCCGGGCCGGATGTCCGGGAAGCGGTTCAGGATGTGGGAGAAGACGACCTGGGTCTCCATCCTCGCCAGTGGCGCTCCGACGCAGAAGTGAATGCCGTGGAAGAACGCCAGGTGCTTGTTGTCCTTGCGCCCGAGTCGGAACTTCTCGGGATCGTCGAATCGGCGCGGATCGCGATTGGCGGCAGGTGGGCAGGGGAACAGCATCGTTCCTGCCGGAATGTGATGGTCCCCCACGATGGTGTCCCTGGTCACCTTGCGCTGCACGAAGTGCAGCGGCGGGTCGAAGCGCAGCATCTCCTCGACCGCGTCCGGAATGAGCGACGGATCCAGGCGCAGGGCGTCGAGCGCTTCGGGGTTCTCGAAGAGCAACGTAAGCCCTGTCCCGATCGTGGTCGTGGTCGTCTCGTTCCCCGCCACCAGGAGCAGGGCCAGCTGCGCCACTGTCTCTCCGTCCACGAGATGGTCGCCGGCGACCGTCTCGGTCTCGATCACGGTCGTGATCAGGTCGTCCCGCGGCACCGCTCGCCGCCGCGTGACCAGGCCGTCCAAGTAGTCGAAAAGTTCCAGCGAATCGACGATGGCCTGGTCGCGCGGCGGGCCTTGGATGACGGGATCGAAGGTGGACGCGTAGGCGTAGGACCATCGGCGGAACTCGCCCCGCATCTCTGCCGGGACGCCGAGGAGGTCTGCAATCACGGCGACCGGGACGTCGGCTGCGAATCCCGGCATGATGTTGAACTCGACGCCCTGTTCGTAGCGCCCGATGAGCTCGTCGGTGATGCGCTCCACCCGAGGCCGCCACGACTCGATCGCCTGTGGGGTGAAGGCGTGTCGGAACGTCGAGCGAATGCGGGTGTGCGTCGGCGGGTCGGAGAACATGAACAACCGGGACGCCGCATCGATGAACCGGACGTGCTCCGGGTTGTCGCCGTCGTGCCAGCTCGCGGCCGACCCGAAGAAGGTGTCACTGGAGAACGTGGTGGGGTCGGTGCCGATCTGCCGGACGTCGGCATAGCGGCAGACGACGTACCCCTGCAACTGCTCGGCCCAGTGCACGCCGTCGCCCATCTCGCGTAGCTCCGTGTAGGCCGGATACGGATCGTGCAGCCTCCCGCCCCACACCTCGTTGAGCAGCTCCGTCGCACGTGGCGAGGTCTCGTGCTGTGTGACGTTCGAGGGTGTTGTCATTGTCGCCTCCTGGGCGTCGAGTGGGTCATCAGTGATCTCCTCGTCGTGCTTCTCAGACGAGCGAGGTGCCGCCTTCGAGGAGGACGACCGAAGTCACCGCTTCCTCCCGCGGTGAAATCCGCCGCCGTTCTCGGCAAGCGCGATCCGGGCGCCCTCGACCTGTCTTCGCCGCGACGGCAGCGATCTGCTCAGCGGTGGTGCCGAACTGGCGCATGTGGCTCCGCGCCATCGCGGCGTAGATGTCCATGAAGATGGACCAACGGCCGAGCTCGGGTTCGTCGACCACGCCGCCGAGTTCTTCGAGGGTCCGGTCGAGTGCTGCGCGGTCGCTGACGTCGTAGGCGGTGTCGAAGAGCGACATCGTGCGCGTCGCGTCGCCGATGTGCATCTTGTCGGCACCGACAGCGAGTGCGGTGTCCGCCTCACCCGCGCGGACCTGAGTCACGGCGAGGGCGAACGTTGACGCGCCCGACGCGCATGCGTTCTCCACGTTGTACACGGGGATTCCCTGGATGCCCATCCCCCGCAGGGCGATCTCGCCTGAGATCATGGCTTGGCCCTGCAGGTAACCGTGGGTGGCCGAGGCGAAGAAGGCGACGTCCAACCCGCGGTGACCGCTCACCGATCCGAGTTGGTCGGAGTTGTCAACGCCGGCGTCGTGAAGGGCCTCGCGAACGGCCTGCCTGGCGAGCACATGGTTCGCGGAGTCCCTGTGGATGCCGAACGGAGTCATGCCGACGCCGGCGATCTAGACTGTGGAGGTCACCCTGTGGCCCCGCGGACCAGACGCCAGGTCGCCATGCGCTCGAACAGCTCTTTCGTTGTTGCTTCAAGCGTCTCAGGCACCTGCTCGAGGTAGTACTGGTAGACGGTCACGACAACGCGCTCCGCCTCCGGCAGCGCGGCGAAACGGCCGAGGTCGATGCGGTCCGCTGCCTCACACCATGTCTGACCGGCTGCGATCGCGGCGTCGGTCTGCTCGCGCACGTGAACGAGGTAATCGCGCATCTCGGCGATACCGGCGGCGTCGGTGACTGGGCCGTGCCCGGGCACGACGACCTTCGGCTCCCAGGCAATCAACCGGTTGCAGGCTGCCACCCAGTTGTCGATCGCGCCGACCCAGGTCAGCGGCGTGCCGTTGACGAAGAGCAGGTCGCCGGCGAACACGACGCCACTGTCCGGCAGGTACGCGACCGAGTCGCCGGCGGTATGCGCCGGCCCCAGCGGGACAAGATGGACCGCGCGCCCCCCGAGATCGACAATGGTCGCCTCCTCGAACTCCACGTCTGGGGCGCGAACGGTGATGCCCGAGAAGTCGAAGGGGCCGAAGCAGTGATGCAAGAACTCGGACAGTGGGGGATCGAAGTCGGCGGCGAGCATGCCGGCTATCAGTTCCGGTGGCACGTCGTGGATCTCGTGACCGGTCTCTCGCGTTGCGTAGATCGTGACGTCCGGACCCAGCAGTTCGTTGCCGTAGCAGTGGTCCCCGTTGGCGTGGGTATTGAGAGCGCCCGTCAGTGGGCTCCGCTCTAAAACGGGCGACATCCGGTCGAGCATCTCGTGCGTGAGCCGAAGATCGAACAGGGTGTCGATCAGGAAGCTCTCCCCCTGTCCCTCGACAAGGCCGGCGTTGCTCCAGCCCCAACCGCCGTCCGGGGCCAGCCATGCCCAGACGCGGTCCGCGACTGCGTGCAGACCCTTGGTGTACTCGACCATCGCGAAGGTCCTCTCGGAGTTAGTGGCCAGTGCGCAGGGGAATCACGTCCGCGCCCCTGGTGATGAGTTGTTCGGTGCGTCCCAAGACGTCGCTGTGCAGCGACACGACGTCGCCAGGCTTGAGCCAGCGCTCGAATGCAGCGGGGTCCGTGTCCAGGTGCTCGAGCAGGCAGCCGCCGGGGTGGGTGCCAGACCCGATCACGTCGCCTGGAACCACGTCGGTTCCCCGAGAGGCGTACGCGATGACCTCTCCGAAGGTCCAGTCCATGGCAACGGTGGACCCGCGGGTGAGCTCGGTACCGTTCACACTCGCGGCGATGTCAAGGTCGATGCGGTCACCGACGATGTGGTCGGCCAGTTCGTCGATCGTGACGATCCACGGGCCGAGCGTGATCCCGGCGTCCTTGCCCTTCGCCTGCCCGATCCCGAGTGCGAGGTCCTTCACCTGCAGATCCCGCGCACTCCAGTCGCAGAGGAACGTGTAGCCGACGATGTGCTCACCAGCAGTCTTCGGATCCAGATCACGCCCCGGCTTACCGACGATCGCGCCAACCTCGAGCTCGAGGTCGAACCAGGACGAGCCCGGTGCGATGGCGACGTCGTCAAACGGGCCCACCACACAAGACGGGTTGCAGAAGTAGAACGCCGGGATGTTGTGCCACATCTCTGCCAGCTCCGGATCCCGCCCCAGCACCCGCAGGCACTGGCGCATGTGATCGAGGAAGCACAGCGCGTCGCGGATCGCCGGTGGCTTGGGGATGGGAGCATGCAGCTTCGTCCCGGCCAGCTCGAGAACCGAGCCCGGAGCGCGGCGGATATCGTCGGCGAGCTCAGACATCCCCTCCATACCGCCCGCAATCACGTCGACCATCGGCCGGTCGTCGGGCGCCCCGAGGACGCGGTCGTCGACGACCAACCCGACCCGAGGACCGTCCTTGTCCGCGTACGTCACCCAACGCATGGGTTGCTCCTAAGTGAGAGGACTCGGCGGCGGGCGACGACGGTCGGTACCTGCGGCTGCAGCTGCTGCGTCGAGTGGCGCGCGTCACCGGTGGTTGGAGTCTGGGCAGTCCGTCGAGAAAAGTCAACACTCTGTCGGGCATTGGGTTCGTCGTGCGACAGCCCGACAAGTGACGTGGCCGGGCGATGCCTATGCTGGCGTGATGGCTCCGCGGACAGACTCTGCTGCACAGCGTGACGGTGCGGCGCGCGGCCGCCGAGACGGCATAAGTCGTCGCGGCGCTCTTCCGTCCCGACGCGAGATGTTGCGTTGTCACATTTCGTCGCCGCGAGCCGAAGACACTTCCTCGTTGAGTTCCTACCTTCGGCTTGTGACTACCCCTCGGGCCGATGGCCTCGTCGCCATCGTCGGGTCGGCCGGCCAGAACGGCCTCGCGTCGATTCGAGCGTTGACGAGTGCGGGCGCGCGGACGCGTGCACTCGTCCACCGCCAGGAGCAAGGCGCGACGGTTCGTGCGGCCGGAGCGACCGAAGTCGTCGCGATTGATCTCGATGAACCTTCGACTTTGCGTGCTGGGTATGCCGGTGCGTCGGCGGTGTTGCACATTCCGCCCGTCTTCGCCGAGTGCGAGCAGCGACGGTCGCAGCATTCGATGCCGGCCGCTGCATCGTTCGGGGTGGAGGGATTCGTCCTGCACTCTGTCCTGCATGCGTTCACTCCGGCGCGCGCACCACGACATCATGGGCTTGTCGGGAACGGCAACGTGCTGACGTGGCTACTCAGGCGCCAATCCATCGACTTCGCGGCGGCCGTGTCGGGCTGACCAGCGGGTTTGTCCGGCCGAGACAAAGGCCGAGACCATCCATAGTCTCGACGGACGGGGACTGGAGACACCGGCCCTGATAGTTTCCGCTCCACGAGAGGGGGCGGTCACCGTGACGCAGCGAAACCTCGACGGTGCGCTCCGACTGGCTGCGCTCGCCTTGCGCGGTCCGTGCGAGGTCGGCTGGCTGGACCCGGCAGGCGAGCCCACCTCGGTGTGCGTGGGTGAGATCTGCCCCGCATCGTGGGCTTGGTTGGCGCACGGCGACGCCGTGCCGCCGGATGGTGTCGCACCGCTGTACGACTCGGACGGTCGGCTCCTCGGTGGTGTCCGGAGCGGCCCCGGTCCGGTGTCGGAGGAGCTCTCCGCGCTCGCCCCAGACCTGGCCGCGGTGCTGGCAGCGACCCTCCGCGACCGTGACCGCTTGGCGGCGCACAGCGCTCTGCTGGAGGTCTCGTCGCAGCTGCACGCCGAGGAGCTGACCACCGACAAGATCCTTCGGCTCATCGTGGAGTCCGCGCAACGCCTGATCAGCGTCGACGTGACATGGATCGGCCTGATCGACAACCAAAACCGGGTGGCCGTGCGAGCAGCGTTCGGCGCGAACTCACCAGCCTTCGTCGACATGTGGATCGACGTGGGTCGCGGCGTCGGTGGCCTGGCCGTCAAGGAGCGACGGACTGTCGTGGTCGCGGACCACCGCCAGTTCGAGCATGCATCGTCCGACCTGGTCATCAAGACGATCGGAGAGGAAGGCATCGTCTCGGTGCTGTGCGCGCCGCTCATCCATGACGGCCGTCCTATCGGGGCCTTGTACGGCGGAAGCCGGCGGCCCTCCGCGTTCAGCGACACCACGACGGCGGTGTTCACGGCACTGGCAGCGCAAGCTGCCACCTCGATCGTCAACTCGCGATTATACGGTTCCTTAGCGGAGAAGAACGACCTTCTCGAACGAACGCTGTCCTCGCACCGTCGCCTCGACGCCGCCGCCCTTGCCGGAGCCGACATCCATGCCATCGCAGGGGAGGTCGCGCGTCTCATCGGACGACCGATCGTCATGGTGAACGAGAGCGGTCGTCATGTCGCATGGCGCTATGACAGCCAGGCCGGAACCGACGCCGTGCCGGAACCGATCGATCCGGCGGCCATCAAAGCCTGCTGCGGTGAGGCAGTGGTGCGCGCGAGAGAGGAACGGCTTGGAGTTGTCGGGGTCATGGGTGACGCTGAGCTGTCGGCCTTCGATCGCAACGCGTTGGAACAGGGCGCGACGATCATGGCGCTTCAGCTCGTCAAGGAACGTGCTGAGTGGGAAGTCGAATGGCGTCTGCGCGGGGAGCTCCTCGACGAGCTGCTCCAGCAGCAGGGCGAGGCGGGGGACGGCCTGCTGGCGCGGGCCGCTCGCTTCGGTATTGATCTCGAGTCGGCGTGGGCGATGGCGGTCCTTGAGCCCGTGCCGGAGGCGACGGCCGACATTGAACCGATTGTCCGCTCGACGCTGCGCACGCTGACCCGAGAGGGCCTGGTCCTTGTCGCACGACGCGGAGGACGAACGCTAGTGGCGCTCAAACCCGGCGCCGGTTCGCCCGAAGAGATCGTCGAGCGCGTCGTGGCCAAGGCTCGAGGATCGCGCGCGTCGGCGTACGCGGGGCTGAGCGCCGCCCATGTCGACATTCGCCTAGCGCTCGCCGAAGCCGAGGCGGTGCTGCGGCTTGCACGCAGCAACCGCCGCACGGGTTTGGCGACCGTCGCAAGTCTGGGACCTCTGCGCCATTTCCTGAATGCGCCCGGAACCGCTGACATGTTGGCGATGGTGCGCGCCGCTCTGGGTCCGGTGGCTCAGTACGACCGGAAGGGGAACGCCGACTTGCTGCACACTCTCGCCGCGTTCGTCCGCAGCGGTGGTCATCACCCCACCGCCGCCGAGGCCTGCCATATTCACTCGAGCACGCTGAAGTACCGGCTGGGCCGGATCACCACGATCCTGGAACGATCTCTCACCGATCCGCAGACGCAGTTCGAGCTCATGTTGGCGTTCGCGACCCTCGACGCATTGCGGTCCCTGGGTGTCGATGAGGACGAGGTCTTCGCTCCGGGCGCATAGTCAGCGCGGGAAACGGCGGGGCCGAGTTAGGCCCGCCGAGACATGTGCCAGCGTTCTGGCCGCTGTCATCATGACCAGATGGACAGCTCCGATGTCTTGAGCATCGTCGGCCGGCGCACCGTGGGCGACATCCTTCGCGCGGCGGCCGAGCGTACACCCGACCGTGAGTTCGTCGTCTTCGACGACCTGGAAGGGAACGTGCAACGGTTCACGTGGCGCACCGTCCTCGACCGGAGTCTGGAATTCGCGGGGGCTCTCACCGCCGCGTCCGTCGGACGTGGCGATTTCGTGCACCTGCACCTGCCGAACTGCCCGGAGTTCCTTTTCGCCTGGTTCGGCTGTGCACTGTCCGGCACCGTCATGGTGCCGACCAACACGGCGAGCTCCGCGGCGGAACTCGAGTACGTCCTCGGGCATGTCGGTGCATCGCTGTCCGTCACCACGGCTGAGTACGCCGAGACTGTGGCTCGCGCCCGGCGGGCGGCAGGGGTCGTGGACGTCGTGTGGACAAACGACCTACTCGGGAGCCTGCCGCGGACGCCGATCGTCAATCCCGAGGTCCGTCCGACTGACGACCTCGCCATCATGTACACGTCGGGAACAACCTCTCGCCCCAAAGGTGTCCGGGTCACCCAGGCCAATTACGTGTTCGCTGGGGAGGCGATGGCCGCGGGTCTCGCGCTCACACCCGAAGACCGGCTTCTGGCAGTCCTGCCGTTGTTCCACGCCAACGCCCAGTACTACTCCGTCATGGGCGCGGCGGTGTCCGGCGGAACGGTAATCATCAGCTCTCGCTTCAGCGCAAGCTCTTGGGCGGACACCGCAATTCGCCATGGGGTGACGATCGGAAGCCTGTTCGCCGCACCCATCCGCATGATTCTTGCCAAGCAACATCGGCCACCTCGCGAACCTCACCGGCTGCGTGTCGTGCTCTTCGCGCAGAACATCACCGCGGTCGAGCAAGAGCAGTGGGAGCGGATCATCGGAGCGCCGTTGCTGCAACTCTACGGGATGACGGAAACGATCGGTCCGCCGTTGATGAACCCCCTCTGGGGCGAGCGGCGCCACGACAGCCTCGGGCGAGCGACGCTCGGTTACCAGTGTCGTATCACCGATGACGACGGACGGGCCGTTGCACAGGGCGCCGTAGGCGAATTGCAGGTGTTTGGAGTGCCCGGCGTTTCGCTGATGGCGGGCTACTTGAACGATCCTGACGCGACAGCCACCACGATGAGCGGCGGATGGATACGGACCGGCGACCTCGTCCGCGAAGATTTTGACGGTTCGATCAGCTTCGTCACCAGGGCGAAGGACATGATCAAGCGATCCGGGGAGAACATCGCGGCCGGCGAGATCGAGGACGTCCTCCTCGCGCATCCCGATGTCCTCGACGTTGCCGTCGTGGGCGTGCCCGACCCCATGCACGACGAGCAGATCATCGCCTTCGTCGTCACCGCCGACGGCACGCTGGATCCGGGCACGTTACGGGAGTGGTGCACAGCCCGTCTGGCGCGCTTTCGCGTGCCAGAGGAATTCGCGATTCGCAGCGCACTGCCGCGCACCTCGGTGGGCAAGATCCAGAAACAGGTACTGCGCGCGCAGTGGCTCAGCGGCATCGCCGGATCTTGACCTGGCGGGACGACGACAGAGCCCTGAATTCGTCTCCTCCGGACATGCCTTGTGTCTCCCGTCACGCGAATACTAGCGTCCTACCGCGCCGCACCCTCACCGCCGCTGACGAGTCGTAACTCGCCCGATGAGGGTGAAACATTCATCAACTTACCTGTCGAAACCCCGCGTCTCGTTCGAGGCAGGCCGCACGACGCAACCGACGAGGAGAAGCCCTCATGACGAACATCGAAGCCGCCGGCCGACGCCGCCATGCAATGGCAGCGGCATTGGTCCTGACCTTCGCGGCCGCGACCGCGTGCAGCAGCAGTTCCTTATCGACGTCGGCACCGCAAAGCGCCGGCTCAGACGGGACGGTGGCAGCCGAGAAGGCACTCCAGGTGCTCTACAAGGGCACGGACGGTCCCCTGCCCGCCAGTGGACCGGCCGCCCAGAAGGGCAAGAACGTCTGGGTGATCTCATGCTACCAGGCTGCACCTGGATGCGCGACGCCGGCAGCGGGAGTGGCGTCGGCGGCGACCTCACTCGGCTGGCGGATCACGATAGCGGACGCCAAGTTGGACCCGAAGGCCGCCAGCGACCAGATTCGTTCGGCGGTGGCCGCGAAGGCCGACGCCGTCATCGTGGACGGCTTTCCCTGTGCATGGGCCCCGGGCGCACTTGCGCAGGCCAAGTCGGCCGGAGTCAAGATCTACGGTCTGAACTCGGACGACTGCAACTCTTCGGGCGGATCGAAGCTGTTCGATGCAGAGACGCTGTACGGCAAGGGGTCCTACCGAGCCTTCTTGCGCGATCAGGTCGGCGGCGGCATCGCCCAGTACGTCATCGCCAAGACCAACGGCAAGGGCAAGATCCTTGCTCTCGACTACAACGACGGTGGAGCCGTCGAGACAATCCACCAGGGTTTCGCCGCCACGATCAAGTCGGATTGCCCCGACTGCACGCTGAACAGCTTCGCCGTCACCGGCCAGGCCATTGCCCAGAACCAGGTGCAATCGTTGACGGCATCGGCCCTGACGCACTACCCGAACACCGACGTCGTCATGTCACCGGTCGACAGCCTGATCCTGCTCGGCATGGGCTCGGCTGTCACCCAGGCCGAGGCCACGGGCAAGAAGATTCTGCTCACCGGCGTCGAGGGGTTCGCCCCGAACCTCAACCTCATTGCCACCGGCAAGGCGCAGAGCTTCGCAATCGGCTCGCCCGCGCGTTGGTCTGGTTGGGCGGCGGCCGACGGCCTCAATCGAGTCTTTGCGGGCGCGCCGCAGGTCGATCCCGGCATCGGGTTGCAGGCAATCGACAAGGACCACCCGTCGCCGAGCGGGCTGGAGAACTACAACGGCAACGCACGCTCCCAGGGCTACGAGTCCAACTACAAGCGCATCTGGGCCGGCTAACGTGAGCGTCGCGCCGACGCCGACACGGCTGCATGTGGCCGACATCTCGAAGACCTTTCCTGGCACGAAGGCGCTCTCGGGTGCGTCGCTGAGCGTCTCCGCCGGCGAGGTCCATGCGCTCGTCGGCGGCAACGGCTCCGGCAAGTCCACGCTGATCAAGATCCTGGCGGGGGTCTACGCAGCCGACCCCGGGGGAACGATCAGCGTTGGTGAACGCAGCGTCGCGGCACACGAGGTGACCCCGCAGTGGAGCGCGGACGCCCACCTGGCCTTCGTCCATCAAGACCTTGGCCTCTTCGACCAGCTCAGCGTCGCTGAGAATCTCTTCGTCGGACTGCCGTATCCCCGCCGGCTCGGTGTCATCAACTGGAGGCGTCTCAACGCGGAGGCAACCGGCATCCTTGAGAGGCTCGGTGTCGCAGTCTCTCCCGATGCGCCAGTCGGTGGCCTGCGGGCGGCCGATCGGACACTCGTCGCGATCGGTCGCGCGCTGAGGGACCGAGAAGACGTCCACGACGGCGTGCTCGTGCTGGACGAACCGACGGCGCGCCTGCCGGCGAAAGAGGTCGATCGGCTGCTCGAGACTCTGACAAGGCTCGCCGCCGAGGGACAGTCGATCGTGTACGTCTCGCACCGCCTCGACGAAATCCTGACGGTGTCGCAACACACCACGGTACTGCGCGACGGCAACGTCGTCGCCCGCCGTGCGACCGATGAACTCGACATCGGTGAACTGAGCCAGTTGATCGCGGGTGACACAGTCCAATCGGCCGCGGCCCCCACCGACACCCTTTTCGGTCCACCCACACTCGAAGCGCGAGACGTCTGGGCTGGCCCGCTTCGCGGAGTCGATGTCACCGTTGCCGCGGGCGAGGTTCTCGGCGTCGCCGGACTCGTCGGGGCCGGCGCCTCGAGTTTGCTCCGCGCTATCTACGGCGCGCAGCCACGCCGTGGGACCGTGCGATTGCGTGGACAGGAGTTGAGGGCCGGAAACGTCGCCGCCGCCGTCCGGGCAGGCGCGGCTCTCGTACCGGACGACCGACTGCGTCACGGCGCGTTTGCCACCTTAAGTGTTCGGGAAAATGTGTCAGCCAGCTATCTGGCACGGTTCCGGACCCGCTGGGCCATGGTCGACCGCCGCGCCGAACAGGCGGCCAGCGCCCGAGCCGTCGACACCTTCGGCGTCCGCTGCCCATCGCCGCGGGTTCCACTTGCGTCGCTATCCGGTGGGAATCAACAGAAGGTGGTCATGGCGCGATGGCTCACCGGAGAGCCCCAGCTCCTCCTGCTGGACGAGCCAACCCAAGGGGTCGATGTCGGCGCCCGCGCCGAGATCCATCGCCAGATCCGGGCCGCGGCTCGTCGCGGATGCGCTGTCCTCGTCGCAAGCTCCGACGCCGACGAACTGCTCGATCTGTCCGACCGGATGATCGTCCTGCGCGGCGGCCGGGTCGCGACCAGCGCACACCGCCACGAGGTCGATCGGCACTGGATTGCCCAGCAGGTGTTCGGCCACGACTACCTCGAGGAACCCCCGACATGAGTGTTGACGAGACCACGGCCCGGGCCGCGGACAAGACCCATCCAACCTCTGCTCTGCCGTCGCGTGTCCGGCCGTCGGCGTCCCAGGTCATGCAACGGTACGGGCTGGTGGTGTTTCTCTTCGCGCTGAGCGCCTTCTTCTCAGTCTGGCCCGAGACGTCCGGCACATTCCTGACATCTGCCAATGTGCGCACGATGCTCGCTAATCAAACGGTGGTCACCATCGCGGCGATGGGTGCGGTCATCCCGTTCGTCGCCGGCCAGTTCGACCTCACCATCGGAGCGGTCGGCGTGTTGGCGACTTTCGTCGTCGGCGCGCTGACCACCAAGGCCGAGCTGGCCGCGGGCCCCGCCTGCCTTGTGGCGGTTCTGGCCGGTGCGTTGATCGGTGCCGGCGGCGGCGCGGTCGTCGCTTACCTCCGGGCCAGTTCCATCGTCATCACGTTGGGCGCCGCTACGCTGATCGGCGGACTGATCCTTCTGTACAGTAAGAGTTCGAGCATCGTCGGGCTCCCGCCGAGCATCATCGACTTCGGCAGCTCTAACTGGCTGGGCATACCGCGTCCGCTCTGGCTCGGGGCGGTTGTGGTGGCCATCGTCGGCTTCTTTCTGCGTGCGACCGTCACCGGGCGCAGGCTGCTCATGATCGGCGAGAACCCGGACGCAGCGGCGCTGGTCGGTATCCGGACCCAACGGCTTGTCCTCGTCGCGTTCATCGTCGCCGGAGCGCTTTACGCCGTTGCTGGGTGCGTCTCGATCTCGCTGACCGGCTCGGCGTCGCCGTCCGACGGCTTCGGCACGACATTTCAGGTCTTGACCGCCGTCTTCCTCGGCGCAACCACGATCAACCCGGGCCGTTTCAACGTGCTCGGCACGGTCGTCGGCGTGCTCTTCGTCGCCGTCAGCGTGAACGGTTTGTCCTTGGCAGGGGCGAGCGACTGGGTGCAGCCGGTGTTCACCGGCGCCGCGGTCATCCTCGCGGTCTCTGTTTCGACGGCGCTGGCGCGGAAGCGTGCTTCGTGAAACGTGCCCTCGGCGCCGCCGGCGGTCGCGAGCGGGTCAGGGTCGTCGAGCGCGAGCGCACGCTCGCGATCAGCCGAAGCTCCCACGCCGGCGCGGCGGTCGGCTGACCACCCGATTGGCACCTCAACCGCACATCGACACGAAGGATGGCCGTGCCCATGCAGTACAACCTGGCCGCTCTGCTGGAAGACACTGCGGGAAAGTTCCCCGATCGCGAGGCGATCGTCCTCGACAAGATGCACCTGACCTACGCGCAAGTCGATGGCGCGGCGAACCAGGTCGCCAACCTGTTGGCCTCGCGCGGCATCGGCAAGGGCGACAAGGTCGCGCTCAGCTGTCCCAACCTGCCCTACTTCTCGATCGTGTACTTCGGGATCCTGAAGGCCGGCGGGACCGTGGTTCCGTTGAACGTGTTGCTGAAGTCACGCGAAGTCGCCTACCACCTCGGCGACTCCGAGGCGAAGGCTTACTTCTGCTTCGAGGGCACCCCGCAGCTGCCGATCGGTCAGGAAGGCCACGCCGGATTCGAACGGGCCGAGAGGTGCGAGCACTTCTGGATGATCACCGCCGACCCGGCCGCGGCGTCACCCATCGACGGCACCGAGACGCTGGGCGAGGCCATGGCGCCGGAGCCGTCGACCTTCGAGACCGCGGTGACCGACGAGGAGGACACAGCCGTCATCCTCTACACCTCCGGTACAACGGGTCAGCCCAAGGGCGCCGAGCTTCGGCATCGCAACATGCGTGACAACGCACTGAGCAGTGGTCCGCTCTTCGCAGCCGCCGTCGAGGTACCCGACACCTATCTCTGCGTGCTGCCGCTCTTCCACGCCCTCGGACAGACGGTCATCCAGAACGGCGCCTTCGCGTACGGCGGCACCGTGGTTTTGCTGCCCCGCTTCGAACCAGCGGATGCGCTGCGGACGATGGTCGACCAGCGGGTCACCTTCTTCGCCGGAGTGCCGACGATGTACTGGGCACTGCTCGGCGCGCTCGAGGGCCGCGGCGTGGACGTCAACGCACTCGCGGCCAACCTGCGGATCGCCGTCTCAGGCGGCGCGGCCCTGCCGACCGAGGTGCACAACGAGTTCAAGCGCCGCTTCGGCGTGACGATCCTCGAGGGCTACGGACTCTCCGAGGCCTCGTGCAGTGTCAGCTTCTCGAAGTACGGCGTACCCGTACGCGTCGGCTCCATCGGCGTCCCGATCCCCGGCGTCGAGATGAAGCTGATCGACGACAACTGGACCGACGTGCCCGACGGGCCCGACGCGGTCGGTGAGATCGCGATCAAGGGCCACAACGTCATGAAGGGCTACTACCAGCGGCCCGAGGCCACCGACGAGGCGATTCGGGACGGCTGGTTCCGCACCGGCGACCTGGCCCGCCGCGACGAGGATGGCTGGTACTACATCGTCGGCCGGTCCAAGGACATGATTATCCGCGGCGGCTACAACGTATACCCGCGCGAGATCGAAGAGGTCCTTATGACCCACCCCGAGGTCTCGTTGGCCGCGGTCATCGGCGTACCGCACGAGAGCCACGGCGAGGAGATCAAGGCAATCGTGATCCGCCGCGAGGGCGGCACGATCACCGAGGAACAGCTGATCGCCTGGGGCAAGGACCAGATGGCGCACTACAAGTACCCGCGCCTGCTCGAGTTCGTCCCCACCCTCCCGATGACCGCAACGGGAAAGATCCTCAAGCGCAAGCTGACCTGACCGCGCGCTGATCCGGTGCCGTGCGCCGTGAGGGAGATCGCGACCACGAGCGGGCACAGGTGCTCCACCCTGACCGACAACGGGATGGTGTTCACCACCCGGCTGTCCGGCGGCAAGGGCGGGCCGCACCTCGACCCCCACGTGGGATCAGGACCGCGAACGGACACCGAGGATGCGACGGTTCGCCGCAACGATCGCTTCGGTGGTCATCTCCTCCTCGGCGGTCGTGTGCTCGCGAGCGAACAGCATGTAGAAGGTTCGCTCCGTCATCCAGCAGATGAGCTCGGCCGCCATCGCGGCACCACCCACTGCGCGGACGTCCACCCTGGCGGGGTCGCCGGCTTCCAGGTCGAGGCGCTCGGTCAGCAGGCTGACGAAGTCGGCCATGATCGCGCGCCACCGGTCGGTCGCCTCGTCAGCGTGCGAGGACCGTTCAACAGCGGCCAGGAAGACAGCGCGGTGAGTCCGCCACGAGCGCAACGCGGCCCGTGTCAGCTCGCGCAGGAAATCGTCGAAGTCCGCTTCCGGGGCGACCGCTTGAGCCTCGGCGAGCAGGTCGGCCGACGCGCGGTCGATGAGGGCGTCGACCACCGCCCACTTGCTGTCGAAGTAGAAGTAAATGCTCGACCGCGGAACCCCTGTGGCAGCGGCGAGTCGCTCGAAGGTGAGTTCGATGACCGGCGAGGTCTCGAGCAATCGCTCGGCCCCGTCGAGGATCTCGTCCCGCCGAAGATCGCCCTTACGAGGCGACGAGTTGTGCTTGCGGCCGCGCGCCGCACCGTCACGCTGCGCAGCAGAGTCTGTCCGCGGAGCCATCACGCCAGCATAGACATCGCCCAATGCCACTTCCACTAGTTCGATCAGCATTTCTGACGCTGCTGAGCACGCCGGTTGAAGATCCGGCCAGTGGGCGGCTGGGGGGCCCCTGTGCGGCGGCGGGGCCCGCGGCGGGCGGCGCCACGCGGGTCAGCGCGCACCCGCCGCCACCCGGCACAAGAGAATGACCAGAGATCGCGTCATAACGCGATTCACCACCGGGCTGGCTCGGCGTCTTCGTGGGTTCGTGATCCGCCGGCCAGTCCGACGGGGCCGGCGTCAGGGCGGGGGTGTCGTCAATAGCTCCGCTCTTCGATAATTCTGTCCAAGAGATAAAGGGGTCGTGCCCAGACCGTTCATCTGCCCGCCTTCCAGCCGCGGAAGGTGTCGAGGAGCTTGTTCCGCATGTCGGGTCGCATATCATCAACGAGGAGGGCGCCGGTCGCCCGGACGGTCGCGCGCATCTGCTCGACGTAGGTGTGGCAGCCGTCGTAGAGTTCGAGATGTTCGGTGAACCGTCGGCGGGTGTCGGGGTCGAGGGCGTTCTCGAGGTAGTCGGTGACGATCTCGACGAGTTCGTCGCAGTCGATCTCCAGGCCTCGGGTCATGCTCGTGCCTCGTCCATGTAGTCCTCCAGCGCCTGGCGGAGTCTTGCCCGGCCCCGGTGCAGGAGTACCCGCTGGTTGCCTGGTTCGATGTCGAGGAGGGCACAGACCTCCTCGGCGTCGAGGCCGTGTACGTCGCGTAGGTGCACGACGGTGCGCTGCCGGTCCGGCAGTGTCTCCAGCGCCCGCGCCAGCTGGAGGCGCACCTCCCGCGACAGCATCGCGGACTCGGGTAGTTCCCAGGGTCGGGGTGGTGCTGCCCAATGGCCTGGCCATTCGTCGCCGGGCGGGCGGAAGCGGCCGGGATCGACCGTCGGCCCACCCCGGTCGGCTGGAAACGCGCTGCTGAAAGGGATACTGCGGCGTTCGCGGGCACCGCGGCGCTTGGCGATGTTGAGCAGGATCGCGAACACCCATCCACGCAGGGACGATCGTCCCTCGAATCGGTCGAGACCGGTGAGTACTCCGAGCCAGGTTTCCTGGACGACGTCCTCGGCTACCTGCTGGCTGGGGACGTGATGGCGGGCGACCGCCAGCATCGCGGGTGTCAGTCGGTCCACCAGATCGGCGAACACCGTTTCATTGCCGGCCCGCAGGGCCTGGACGAGATCGGTGTCGGCCGCGCCAGGCGTCGACGGCGCGGTCGGTCGAATATCCACATCTCGGCAACCTAGCCCAGGCACATCGACTCGTGGGCTCGACGTGCCGATCTCGAGCCCGTCGGTGACCATGCATGCACGGCCCGGTCATGCGCCGAGCGCCTTCCGCCGGCCGGTCCGGAAGAACGCGACGGCGTCCGCGACCGAGCTGACGGAATTCCAGGTCAGATAGGCGCCGAAGGCGGCGTTCCAGAATCCGTCGGCTGACGGCGGGGGAGGAGAGGGGGGCCCGACGTAGAGGTAGGGCGACGTAGAGGTAGGGCATGGTGACGTACTCATCGCCGGGTGACGCGCCGTAGTTGATGTCGGCGGCGCGGAGGGCGACGCCGTCGATGCCCACAGCGCGGCCGCCCGTGCCGGAGAGTGGGGTGCTGAATCCTCCGGGGGTGACCGTCAGTCCAATACGGCCCGCGTCGCGGTAGCGGACGGCGGCGAGCACGTGTTCGGCGACGGCGTGCAGCGCTTCGCGGGTTTGGACCAGGGTGTTGTCGACCGGCGCGGTCGTGGGCTGGGTGGTGGCCGGCGTCGTCATGATGATCTCCCGATCGGGTGGCGGCGGAGAGCTGGCGGCGGAGAGCCGGCGGCGGAGAGCCGGGCGGGCAGCCCGGCCGCGGTTCAGAGCAGCTCGGCGTCGGAACGGATGTGAGCCATCGCCGCGCCGTCCGCCGCGAACAGGGCTCTCATCGCGTCATCCAGTTCGTGGACGTGGTGGACGGTGTTCGCCTGCGCGCCGCAGAGGCGGGCGTAGGCGGCGAAATCCGGGTTGCGCAGGCTGGTCTGCCAGACGGGGTACTGCTCGGCGAGCTGCTCCTTGCCGATCTTCCCGAGGCTTCCGTTGTCAAGCAGGACGTGCTTGATGGGGATGTCGTATTTGACGGCGGTGGTGATCTCGGCCAGGTACTGGCCGAATCCGCCATCGCCGGTGACCGCGATGACCGGCCGGGTAGGTTCGGCCAGCGCCGCGCCGAGTGCCGCGGGGTAGCCGAAGCCGATGGAACCCAGATAGCCGGACATCAGCACCGGCTGGCCGGCGGACTCGAAGTAGCGGCCGAACGAGTAGGCGTGATTACCGACGTCGACGGTGATGACCGCGTCCGCCGGTGCGTGTCGGGACAGCGCGTCGAAGATGGCGGCCGCGTTCACGCCGTGCCCGCGGTCATCGTCCGCGCGGCGGGCCTTCTCCCGCCGCCACAGCCGCCAGCGGGCGGCGACGTCACCGCGCTGGTCCTGCGCGCTGGCGGCCTCCGGCCCGATGGCGGCGGCAAGCGCGTCCAGGGTGAGGGCGGCGTCTCCGAGCAGCCCGACGTCGACCTTCTGGAAACGGCCGATGGCTGTGTGGTCGTCGTCGATCTGGATCACTGGCTTGTACGGGGCGATCCCGGTGTGGTTGGAGAAGGACGCTCCGACGACGAGGAGCAGGTCGCTGGTGTTCATCAGCCAGCTCGCGACGGGGGTGCCGCTGCGGCCCAGCACCCCCGCGCCCAGTGGATGGGTGTCGGGCACGAGACCCTTGGCCCGGAAGGTGGTCAGCACCGGCGCGCCGAGCCGTTCGGCCAGCATCCGTACCTGCGCGCGCGCTCGCCAGGCGCCCTGTCCGACGATGAAGACCGGCCGCCGCGCCCGTCGCAGCACGGCCGCGGCGGTCTCGACGTCGGCGTTCGCCGGAAGGACCTGGCGGTCCGACAGTCGTCCCGTCGGCTCGACGGCGGGGGCCCGGGAGCCGAGCACCTGCACCTCGTCGGGCAGGACGAGATGGGCGACCCCGCGGCCGTCGACGGCGTGCTTCACTGCGAGCGCCGCGAGTTCGCCGTGGTCGGACCCGGCCTGGACTGTCGTCGTGGACACGGCCACGTCACGGAACACCGCCGACAGGTCCAGGTCCTGGAACGCTCCTCGTCCGAGGACCTTCGACGGCACCTGACCGGAGACGGCGATGACGGGGGCCCGGTCGAGTTTGGCGTCGTACAGACCGGTGAGCAGGTTCGTCGAGCCTGGCCCGGCGATCGCGAAACAGACCGCCGGCCGGCCAGTTAGCTTGCCATAGGCGCTGGCGGCGAACGCGGCCGCACCCTCGTGGCGGATGCCGATGTAGGTCAGCTCCCCGCGGCCTTCGGCCCGGCGCATCGCCTCGGCGAAGCCGAGGTTGGAATGGCCGACCATGCCGAACACGTGTCGTACGCCCCAGGCCACCAGCGTCTCGACCAGGACGTCGCTCACCGTGCGCACCTCGGCGCGGGCGGGTGGCAGCCGGATGTAGCTGGCGTCATCGCGTTCGTCGACATCGAAGGGGGTGGCGGCGTCGGTGAAGCCCGTCGGTGGCTTTCCCGTGGCCGGGTCGTAGTCGTAGCCGTGCCAGGGGCAGCGCAGCCAGCCGTTCTCGATCGATCCCTCGCCGAGCGGGCCGCCCTGGTGGGGGCAGCGGTTGTCCAGGGCGCACAGCCGGCCGTTGCGCCGGGCCAGCGCGACGGCGCGTCCGTCGACCACGGCTGTGCGCACCCGGCCCTCCGCCGGGAGATCGGCCGGGTCGAGACGATGCCAGTCCGGCGCGTCCTCGAGGGCAGGCGTGTCGCCGGTGCTGGCCGGGGCCTCGCCGATTGTCATGGTCATGCCGCCTTTCGCGAGTGAAGGGGTGCCAGCAGCGCTCAACCGCTCAGGCGACACCGGCGTAGGCCACACCGACCAGGTCGGCAATGTCCCGTTTGAAGCTGGTCAGATCGTCGGGAGTGAACTCGGACAGGTGCCGGTGCCCGCAGGCCCGGGCGAGCACGGCCATCAGCTCGACCGAGGCGGCCAGGAACCGGGCCAGTTGAGCGGAGGCCCGCTCGATGGGCAGCCGAGCGCGCAGGTGGGGCTTCTGCGTCGCGATGCCCATCGGGCAGTTGTCGGTGTGGCAGGCCCGCATGCCCACACAGCCGATGGCCTGCAGCGCGGAGTTCGACACGGCCACGGCATCGGCGCCCAGCGCGAGCGCCTTGACGAAGTCCGCGGGCCGCCGCAGGCCACCGGTGACGACCAGGGTGACCGCGCTGGCGCCCACCCGGTCGAGATGGCGTCGGGCACGGGCCAGCCCGGCCATCGACGGCACGCTGATGTTGTCCCGGAAGATGGTCGGGGCCGAGCCGGTGCCGCCGCCCCGGCCGTCGAGGATCACGTAGTCGACGCCCAGCGACAGCGCGGCGTCGAGGTCGGACTCCACGTGCTGGGCGGACATCTTCACCCCGACTGGGATGCCTCCGGACACCTCGCGTGCCCGGTCCAGGAGCGCCCGGGCGTCATCCAGCGAGCGCCAGTCGGGGAACCGGGCCGGCGAGATCGCCGACACTCCCGCGGGCAGCCCCCGGACCTCGGCTATCCGTCCGGTGACCTTGTGGCCGGGCAGGTGGCCGCCGGTCCCGGTCTTCGCCCCCTGGCCAAGTTTGAGATGCAGCGCCTGGACGCGGGCGAGGTGAGCCTCGTCCCAGCCGAACTTCGCCGATGCCAGTTCGTACAGGTAGCGGGAGCAGGCGCCCTGCTCCTCGGGCAGCATCCCGCCCTCACCGGAGCAGATCGCGGTACCGGCGGCCTCGGCGCCCGTGGCCAGCGCCAGCTTCGCCTCGGCGGACAGGGCGCCGAAGCTCATGTCCGACACGAACAGCGGGATGGCCAGCCGCAGCGGCCGCCGCGCCCCGGGACCGATCACGATGTCCGTACCGACCGGCTCGTCGTCCAGCAGCGGGAACCGGGCCAGCTGAGCCGTCAGGATCTGCAGGTCCTCCCACTTCGGCAGGTCGGTGCGCGGCACCCCCATCGCCGCCGTCCGGCCGTGATGGCCCACCTTCGCCAGCCCGTCGGCGGCCAGTTCGTGGATCTCCCCGACGTAGGGCTCCTCCGTGCTGTTCTGGTGCGGGTCGGCGAACAGCCGCGCGTACACGTCCGTCTGGGTCGAGACCGGTGTGGTCGCCCGGTAGGCGTCCAGGTCACGGCGGTCGACCACGACGGCCCCGTCCGCGCGGACCCGGCAGGGGAACCTATGCAGGCGCTGCGTTGGGTCGTAGTCGCTGATCCCGGTGTCGAGCCGGAAGTCCCAGCCGTGGACGCCGCAGACGATGCTGTGCCCCTCGACCCGGCCGTCGGCCAGCAGAGCACCCCGGTGCGGGCAGCGTCCCTCGAACACCGCCGCCGTGTCGTCGTCCAGCCGGACGACCACCAGGTCGACGCCGTCCACGACCGCCCGGACGGGCTGACGGGGCGCCAGGCTCGGCCAGTCGGCGACAACCGCCTCCCGTCGGGAATCAGTCTGCTCTGCCGCACCGCTCGCCGTCCCGGCGGGCTCCGTCACCGTCATCAGGGCCTCCGCGTCCCACGCACCGCTTGAACGCCAACACAGTCACCGGACCGGCCGTGGCGTTACACGGCCCATCCGACCGTGACGGCCGGCCCGGAGAGCGGCGCGAGGGAGGTGTAACGCCACGACCCCCGGGCGAGACCCACGCCGCGTCGAGATCCGACGAACCGCCAACCGGAGGTGTGCCATGGCAGCCCCCACTCCCGACACAACCGTCCGCCTGTTCGCCGAGTACCTGAACGCCGGCGACCTCGACGCCGCGCTCACGCTCTACGACGACCAGGCCAGCTTCCTGCCCGAGCCGGGGACCGTCGTGACCGGCACTGCCGCCATCCGCGCGGCCCTCCAGAGCTTCTTCGCCATCCGCCCCGTCCTGACCGGCGACATCCAGCGGGTTGTCGAGGCCGGTGACACCGCCCTCGTCGTCAATGCATGGACCCTGTCGGGCGCGCTCCCCGACGGCACGCCCGTGCGCCAGGAAGGGCGCAGCGCCGACGTCCTGCGCCGCCAGCCCGACGGCCGCTGGCTGCTGCTCATCGACGACCCCTGGGGCTAGACATGCGGGGGCACGCCGAGATCACCCGCCAGCTCTCGTCTGGACGTGACTGGTGGAGCGACGAAGCGCAACGGGTATGACTGCGGGCGCGGGGAGTGTCCTTCGGCGTGATCGCCGGAGAGCCGTGCGTTGTCTTGGCACGGCGTGGACGGCGGAGGGAGACACGGAATGAACGATGATGGGCGGGTCGCGGCGATCAGCCGGCTGCTGCATGAGGCTGCGCAGACGCATCATCAGGTCTACCGGATTGTCGATGGCGTCGACGACGACTGGGCGAGCTGGTATGCGGACTGGCTGACCAGGTTGTCGGAACTGCCGAGCCTCCTGGACGAGCCGCTGGTGCGCGGCCGGCTGACCGCCGCGCTCGTGCGGCTCGACGAGGAGTTCACCGACGCCCAGCCCGGGCAGCGATGGGAGGACTGGTACGCGGTGCGGCTGGCCGCGCGGCTTCGGCGCGGCACCTCCGTTGCGTCGAGCCGTTAGACCCGCCGGTCGGACCGGCGGTCCGCTGGCAGGAGCGGACGTGCGGCGCCCGGCCTCGCCGGATGGCGGGGCGGGCGGATGGCGCTGCTGCCTCCCGCCGCGGTGGGGCGTACAGCTGGTGGCCACCGGGTGCTCTATAGCGCTCTGTAACGTGCTATAGTGGTCGTGTGAACTTGAAGGAGTGGGCCGAGGCGCAGGGCGTGGCGTATGTGACCGCTCGCCGCTGGCATGCGGCTGGCCTGCTCCCGGTTCCTGCCCGGAAGGTCGGCGGGCTGATTCTGGTCGGTGAGCCGGATGGGCCGCCGACGGTTGGGCTGGCCGCCGTGTACGCCCGGGTGTCGTCCGCTGACCAGCGGCCGGACTTGGACCGGCAGGTCGCTCGGATCACCGCGTGGACGGCCGGGCAGGGTATTCCGGTGGGACGGGTTGTGACCGAGGTTGGCTCGGTGTTGAACGGGAAGCGGCGGAAGTTCCTCGCGCTGCTGCGTGATCCGGCGGTGTCGACGATCGTGGTTGAGCATCGGGACCGGTTCGCCCGGTTCGGGGCCGACTATGTGGAGGCCGCGCTGGCCGCGTCGGGCCGGCGGCTTCTGGTCGTGGACCCAGCCGGGGTGGATGATGACCTGGTCGGGGATATGACGGAGATCCTAACGTCGATGTGTGCCCGGCTGTACGGCCGTCGCGCCGCGGCGAATCGGGCGAAGCGGGCTGTCGCCGCCGTCACGGAAGATGCCGAATGAAAACCCTTCAGGCGTTCCGGTTCGCTCTCGATCCGAACGATGCTCAACGTGCCGGCCTGTCGCGTCACGCTGGCGCGGCGCGTTTCGTGTTCAACTGGGGCTTGGCCCGGGTGAAAGCCGGCGTGTCACAGCGCGAGGCCGAGCGTTCCTATGGGGTTCTCGAGGCCGACCTGACGCCGGTTCCGTGGACGCTGGCCGCGCTTCGGCTGGAGTGGAACCGGGCCAAGGGTGAGGTTGCCCCGTGGTGGTCGGAGTGCTCGAAGGAGGCGTATTCGGCGGGACTGGATCAGCTGGCCCGCGGGCTCAAAGCGTTCTCCGACTCCAGGAAAGGGAAGCGCAAGGGCCGGCCGGTCGGCTTCCCCCGTTTCAAGAAGCGGGGGAAGTGTCGGGAGTCGTTCCGTTACACGACCGGTTCCTACGGTCCGGACGGCGACCGGTATGTGAAGCTGCCCCGGGTCGGCCGGGTCAAGGTTCATGAGCCGATGGGCGCGCTTACCGCGAAGCTGGCTGACGGATCGGCCCGGTTGATGGGCGCGACTGTGTCCCGGACGGCGGGCCGCTGGTACGTGGCGTTCACTGTCGACGTCCAACGGGCCCAGCCGTCCCGGACCATAGTCCGCCACCAGAAGGCCGGCGGGACGGTCGGTGTTGACCTTGGTGTGAAGCATCTCGCCGTTTTGTCCACGGGCGAAATGGTCGAGAATCCGAAGCGCCTCGCCGGGTCGCTGCGCCGGCTACGCAAGGCGTCGCGCGCCCACGCCCGCTCCCGGCCGGGGAGTGTCGGTCGGCGGAAACGGGCCGCACACCTTGCACGGATCCACGCCCGGGTCGGAAACCAGCGCCGGGACGGGCTACACAAGACCACCACTCGACTGGCGAAGTCCCACGACGTGGTCGTGGTCGAGGATCTGCACGTCGCCGGGATGGTCCGCAACCGTCGGCTGGCCCGCGCCGTCTCCGATACCGGGATGGCCGAGGTGCGCCGGCAGCTCGCCTACAAAACCCAGTGGTACGGCTCCCGCCTGGTCGTGGCGGACCGCTGGTTCCCGTCGAGCAGAACCTGTTCCGGCTGTGGCTGGCGAAACCCAAGCCTGAAACTGTCGGACCGTACGTTCACCTGCGCGGAATGCGGCCTGGTCCTCAACCGGGACCTGAACGCCGCGGTCAACCTGCGTAATCTCGTCGCCGCCAGTGCGGTGGAGACGGAAAACGCCCGTGGAGCCGACCGTAAGACCCCGTTCGCGGGGCCGGTGGCTGCGAAGCGGGAACCCGGCGCGGCCACGGCCGGCAAGACCGGGAGCGTCACCACACCGATGGTGGCTGCGTGACGATGAACGCTATAGATCATCGAGACGCAACGGGTGCGTAGAGAGCGCTGAGGATTGAGGATCGACTGGTGGGTGATCCAGCCGATGGCGGCGTGGCCGGAGTTGTCCAACACGGCTACGCCCGGCAGATCGCTACGATCATCCCGCCGTCACCTTGGACACCCCCGCCTGCACCCGGAGTGTGTGATGCTGTCACCCGGCGTCGCCGTACCCATAGACCTGACCGCGAGCGAACGCTGACGGCTCATGGCTTGTCAGCCTGCTGTCAGAACCGCTGGTCAGCCGTATGTTGATGTCTGACAGTGATCGCGAGTGCACCCAACGAGACCTATTGTGAACCCAAACGTATGGGTCGCGGGCCCGACGGTGTCTGTCGGGTCGGCTGGATCCGCGGGGAAGCGGCCCCCGGGATGATCGATAGCGCGGGCGGACGGGACCGCTTTTGGCCCGCGGCGGTGGGCTCGGCCCTTCGACTTGTTCCGCTCATATCTCGGCGGCAGCGAGTTTCCGAAAGTGGGGACGACTGGCGGGGCGCGCCGGGGCCATGCATGCTGAGTTGCGAAAGGAGGTGGGCCACCCAAGGATCCTTCCATCACCCGACGTCCTGACTGGGGTTTCTGTCAGGCGAGTTAGGGAGGTCGCTTCCTGATTTCACCACGGATTTCTCACGACGGTCCGGTCAGCACTCTCGGACTTGAAAGGAATTGGTGGCGAATCATGAAGAAATCACGTACGGTCGCGGTCGCGGTGTTCGTTCTCACCCTGGGCCTTACGCTCGTGGCAGTTCCGGCACGGGCCGACGGGCCACCGGCCAGGCCGATCATACCGGTGCTGAAGGGTATCCATACAGCGCACGCGGCCAGCGCGCGCGTGGACCTCGTCCGCTTCCGCTTCCGGCCAGTCGCCCCCGCGGATGTGACGGCACGGTACGTGCCGCGATCCGCGCTGATCCAGGACGGCTCCGGCCTGCCCGTCGCCGTGCGCGGCCAGTCGTTCGTCCAGGTTGTGTTCCGGGGTGCCGCGGCCCACAACGAGCGTGGCAGAACGACGGCACCGCGCGACCTGTTGCCCGTCCCCGCAACCACCAACGTCGTCCAGGTACGCCTCGGCGGTGACTTCGAAGGCGTGGTCACCTACTTCATCGGACTACGCGAACCCGCACCCGCGCCCGCTGTGCACCCGGCCGTCCAGTGCACGGACGCCGACGTGACCGTGGCGATTCCAACACGGTAACTGGCAGCGGCGTATCTCGGCCCGGTCATCGTCCAACCGCGGTCCGAAAAGGTGTTCGGCTCCTTCGCCTCGGCGAAGGACATGGACAATTCCAGGATTGCCCCGAGGGGACCAGAACCGGGCCGAGCCGGGGCTGAAACCATACGCGCCTGCCGGTGCGGTCAGGTGAACCGCCGCCCGAACTCCCCGTACACCGCGTCCATGGACTCCACTCGTCAGCAACGCCTGGTCCGGGCCGCCCCGCGGCTCGAGCGGCGTGCTGTGGCAGCGCGAGGCATATAGGGCGCGAACACAATGCCCCTGACTGTTGATCCTCTGGACGGACCAGCGCGGACCTGCCACCCTCCGTCCTGGCCAGCATCCGGTGGGGTCGGCGACGTTGGCCGCCTCGGAAGAGCGGGACGAACTCGCCCATGGTCGAGGCGCTGGCAAGCGCCGTCACTGTGGCGGCTGGGTGGGGGCCGGCCCCTGGCCGGTGGCGTGTGTGTGTGCTGGGTGCCCGTCGTCGGTGTGCGGGCCTGTGGTGCTCAGTTGGTCGAGTTCGGTGAGGATCGTTTCGGCGGCGGTGGGTCGGTCGACGCGGGTGTGCGCGGCTAGCAGGTCGAGGTGCTGATGTGCCTGTTCGAGGGTGTTGCCTTGGCTGATCAGTACGCCGATGGCCTGGTCGATGGTCGAGCGGGCTTTCAGCTCGCTGGGTGTGGCCGGATCGTGGAGCACCGTGAGGTCTTCGTCGAGTACGAAGGCGGCGGTGTCGAGGCCGCCGAGGCTCCTGGCGAGCCAGCTTAGATCGGTCGCGAGGTCGAGAAACGCTCCGGGTGTCGCGGCGAAGAGGATCAGGGATGCGGTGGCCGTGGGATCTTCGGATCCGGTGACGTGCGGCGGGAGTGATATCCGTAGCGAGGCGCGGATATCGTCGGGCTCGGTGTCCTGCTCAAGCGCGGTGAAATCCAGACGCCGTCCGCCGACAGAGAACATGGCCGACAGCCCCAGGTAGGAGTGGACCGCGATCTTGGTGTCGGCGGCGAGTTGCCGCAGGGTCTGTGAGATATCCGTGCCGGGCTCGTCCAGCGATTCCGTGAGGGCGGCGAGATCCGCGGCCCAAGCGGCGGAAATGTCCACGGCGGGGTTCTCCGAAACGGCGTCCCCGAACGCCCGTTTTCGCCCACAGAGCCGAGTACCGCAGGTCGCGGTGCTGGGTGGGGCACCGGAGACGAGTCAGGGCCCCGCATCCAAGGGTGCCGTCTTTTACGGTACTCGGTTGAGCCGGCCGCCCAACCGCGGCTGGACCGGCAGCCGGGTTACGTCTGGTGGCCGCGGGCGCGGGCGCGACGGACCGCCTCGTCGACCATGCGCTGGGCGACGACGGCGAGTTTGACGTTCTCGTGCTGGCTGATCGCGCGCAGCCGCGCGAACGCCTCCTCCGCGGTCGCGCCGGTACGCCCGCGGAGCAGTCCGACGGCCTGGTCGATGACCGGCCTGCTCGACAGGGCCGTCTGAAGCTGGATCGTGAGGTTCAGCGCCTGGGTCAGCACTTGGGCGTTGTGGACCGCGACCGCGGCTGGGGCCGCGAACAGTTCGCCGAGTTCGGCGGCGTGTTCGTCGAAGACGTCCTTGCCGTGGGCGTAGACGTTGATCGCTCCTACCACCTGGTCCGGTAGCAGCAACGGCAGCGACAGGGCGCTGTGTACGCCGAGGCGGCTGACCCGGGGGCCGAAGCGCGGCCATTGCCGGTCGCCGCCCAGGGATCCCGAGCGGACGGTGCGCCGGTCGAGGGTGGCGGTGATGCAGGGGCCTTCGTTGAGGACGGCGTATTGGATCTCGTCGATGTCCCGGACGAACGGCGCGCTCGCGGCCAGCGCCTCGATCCTGGTGCCGTCCCGGTCGGCGCGTAGCAATGTCACCCCGGCACCGTCGGCGCCGGGGATGGCGCGGGTGGCGAAGCTCGCCACCCGAGTGAGCAGCTCCTGAAGGTCGAGGGAACCGGAGACCAGACCGGCGAGACCGGCCAGGCCCGCCCGCAGGTCGAGGTCATCGGCCCGTGCCTGCTCGAAACTCAGCGCCGGCGCCAGAACGGTGATCTCGTCGTCGAACTCCGTCATGGCCGCGTCACCTGCGTGCCTGCCCTCGGGCCTGTGCCAGCGGCCGGCTCGGGACGGATGGTCGCCGGTTGGGTGCAGGGTGGGTGCGCGATCGTGTCGCTGACGCGGGCGGCGTCGACCTGGAAGCGAAATGTGAACGTTCGGCCCGTCGTCATGACGGTCGCCTAACCCCGGCGATAAGAGCCGCCAGATGGCCACGGCCGGGACACGACACCGACTCGGCGTCGATATTCGTAGAGATCCGATCGATTCCGAGGCTACCACAGCGCCCTTTCGCGAGCGTGATCGCGAACTCCCGTCCGTGGCTGGGCCGAGCGCGGGGATGTTCGGACACGGAGCGCATCGCGGGCGCGCGCGGGCACCGCGATTGGCTTTTTGCACGGCAGTGTGGCCACCTGTTGTCGCCTTGTTGACATTCGGTGCCCTCCGGGCTATGCTCGGCGTGCTAGGACATAGCCGGCTCGGGATCGGGAACGCCGTGTAGCTGCCGCGGGACCGCGAGTGTGACTCACGCTCGAGCGCCGCCAGTGATCGTCCTCAGGACGTCGCCTGTGACATTGTCCAAGTCCTCTGGTCACCTTTACGCCGCTGTTTCCGCCTGCGTTTCCTCGTCACCCCCAACGGATCCTCTGGGCGGGTCGCCGCCGCGCGGCCAGGTACGCCTTGATCATCGGCTGTCGGCTGGGATCGGGCGAACGTAGTGGAATACCGGCGCGATTTTCTCGACGTTCTCCTGGGACCCCTGGACAGCACCGAACGGCCCCGCGTGCTGGCCCAACTCGGAGCCGAGAACACCAGCCAAGGCCGCACGGTCCTGCGTCGGGGTTCCGGTCCGTCCGGAGCCGCGGTGGGGATCATCACCTCGCATCACGACCAGGTCACGACCGTCCATCTCCTCTCCGCGGCCGGTGTGGTCGCCCCGACGTTCCAGGACGCCCTCGACCACGGGATGCACGCCAGGCAACCGCTGCTGGTCGTCGACCTCGGCGAAGTGCCGTCCCTCGGGGCGCCGGCCCTGAAAGTGCTGCTCGCCGCCGCGTCCCGGGCGGCGCGGCGCGGGAGCCGGATCGCTGTCCGTGGCGCCCAGCCGGCGGTCTTCCAGGAGTTCCTCCACGCCGGGGCGGTCGTGACGCTCGACGTCCATCCCGCATACCGCCAAGCCGCCGAAATCACACAGCAGGGAACACCATGAGCATCATCGCCTGGATCGTGCTGGGACTCATCGCCGGCCTGATCGCCGAAAAGCTGACCGGGGAACGTACCGGCTGGCTCTTCGCGGGAATCGCCGGGATCGCCGGCGCCCTGCTCGGCGGCTGGCTTGCCAAGATGATTTTCCACGTCCATTCCATCAACACGTTTTTCAACGTATCGACGTGGATCACCGCGATCGTCGGGGCCGCCATCGTTCTGCTGGCCGTTCGCCTGATCACCGGCACGACCGGACAGGCGCCACGGGGACGTCGACGCACCACGTCGCGCCACTGACCATGACGAAGACTCTCCTCCCGGTCTCCACACCGCGGACACGGCGCTCGCGCGGGTTCGCCTCCCGCTTCCATACCGACATCTACGCCCCGGCCGACCGGACCATCGTGCGTGCGCACGGTGAGATCGACCGGGCCGCCCGGACCGCGTTCCGTGCGGCGCTGACGGCCGGCCTGCAGCGGCCACCCTCGCTGCTGATCGTCGACCTCGCCGGCGTGTCCGCGCTGGGCGTCTCGGGCCTGGCAGTCCTGCTCGGCGTCGCGAACCGCGCGGCCCACGCCGGCATCCCCATCATGATCATCGGGGCCCGTCCCCAGGTCTACCGGCGCTTCGCCCTGACCCGCCTGGTCGACCGGCTCGATGTGCGCCCCGCCCCGACCACCCGGACCCTGCTACCAGCCGTCGACCCTGCCACCAGCCCCCGCATCAGCTCAGCCCGGGGATAGATGCCCACGTCGTCCGTGCAGTGGAACTGGTTGGAACAAACTCCGCACCGCGATCCACCACCGAATAGGACTCCTGTATGACGAGAAGCGAGATGTTCACCGCCGCCCGTCTGGACCTGGAATACCCCATGTCCCTGGGTGTGTACGACCAGTACGCCGACGCCCAGCAGGTGGTGGACTACCTCGCTGACCAGGACTTCCCCGTACAGAACGTGGAAATCGTCGGCACGGAGCTGCGTTCCATCGAACGGGTCACCGGACGCCTGACCCGCGGAAAGATCGCCGCGGCCGGTGCGCTGTCCGGGCTCTGGATCGGGCTGTTCGTCGCGATCGCGTTCAGCCTGTTCGGCGATCGCGACCAACTCGGCTTTTTCTTCACCACGCCGCTGCTCGGGGCCGTGTTCGGGCTGGCCTGGAGCCAGATCGGCTACAGCACGGCGACCCGGCACGGCAGCCGCGACTTCGCCTCGGTCAACCAGATCGTGGCCACCAAGTACGAAGTTCTCGTGGAGCACGCGCACGCCGCTCGCGCGCATGAACTCCTCGCGGCCATGCCGAGTAAGGCGACGGTCTGACATCCCCTTACCGCCACCTCCGCGCCGCGACCGTCGGTTCGTGATCAACCTGTTGAGGGCGGTCATCCTCAGCCCTGCCCGAGCGTCGGGGTCGCCTGTGGCGGCGGGGTGATTCCGCCGCGGTTGGGGAGATGCCGCCATGAGCCTGGTGCAGGCGTTGGGGCATGCCCTCGGGGTGGCCGGCAGCATGGCGTGGCAGGTGACGTGGTCGCTGATCCTGGGATTCACGTTGTCCGCGATCATCGAGTCACTGGTCCGCACGAGCACGGTCGTGCGGCTGCCACCCGACGACCGACCGCGCAGTCTGGCCACCGCCGCCGGGCTGGGCGCCGCGTCGAGTTCCTGCTCGTACGCCGCCGTCGCGCTGGCGCGGTCGTTGTTCCGCAAGGGCGCGGACTTCACGGCGGCGATGGCGTTCGAGATCGCCTCGACGAACCTGGTCATCGAGCTCCGTAAGAAAGACCGCGAGACGCGGACACGCTGAGACGGAGGCCCGTGTCGACGGCGGTGCGGGATCCTCCTAGGGGATCTGCTCGGCTGGGCCAGTGGCGTGTAGGGCGAGGATGGCGATGTCGTCGGTGTGGAATCCGCCGGTGAAGGTGAGCACGTCCTCTTCGACGGCGTCGACGAGGTCCTGCGCGCCGAGCTGTCCGGTCGCACTGAGGAGGGCGCGGAGGCGTTGTTCGCCGTACTGTTCGCGGCCTTGTCGGGCTTCGGTGACGCCGTCGGTGTAAAGCAGCATCGTGTCTCCCGGCCGCAGGGTCACCCGGGTGTTCGTCAGACCGGCATTGGCGAAGAGGCCCAGGGGGAGGCCGTGGTTTCCGATGGGGCGTACCGGGCCGGCGGAGCTGCGCAGCAGCGTGGGCATGTGTCCCGCCGACGCGAGGAGTACGCGGACTGCGCCTGGGTGGGGGACCAGCATGAGGTGGGTGGCGGTGAGGAAGCGCTCGCTGCCAGGGTCCTGGGTCAGCAGCGCGGTGTTGAGCCGGTCGAGTATCTGCGACGGGGTCTTCTCGGCCGTCGCGACGGCGCGGATCGTGTGGCGTGCCAGTGCCGCGACTATCGCGGCCTGCGGGCCGTGGCCGCTGACGTCCCCGATCACGGCATCCCAGCGTTCCTCTGCCCCTGTGGGTGCACACCGCGCCTGGACGAGGTCCGCGTGGGGTCTGGCGTCCGTGTCGGCGGATAACCGCACCGGGAACATGTCGTAGAAGTCGCCGAGCGCCCCCAGGCCGTCGGCCGCCGGGAGGCTGCGCGCGCCGACCTGCACTCCGGGGATCTCGTGGGCGACCTGAAGCAGGGCATCGGACCGGACGGTCGACGCTCCCGCGAGTCCGCGTGTGAGGTTCGGCGACCACGGGCTGGCCGCGTCTGCTGGCGCGACGAACGCCACCGGTGTGGACAGCGCGAATCTCGTCAGCGCGGTGAGCCGGCCCAACGGGAGAGCCCCGTCGGGGGCCACCGTCGGCGGCTCCCAGGGCAGTTGGGTCGGTACGGTCGGCAACGGGTGCGCGAGCTGTTGGTCGGCGTCGTCTTCGGGGTCTACGCGTGGTCGCGCTCGCATGAGCCGCCGTTTCCTGGTGCCGCGCGCGATCCGACCCGGTTGCCAGCCCTGCGTGTCATTGCCGTGTCAGCGCGATCGTGGACATCGGGCGTGGGCAAGTCAGGCCGGTGGCGGCGGCCGCGGCGGCCAGGGTGGGCCAGCCGGAGCCGAGCAGCACCCAGCCGTCGTGGCCCGCGGCCGGGTTGCTGGGATGGTGCGCCTTGACCTGCCAGCTACCTGGGCTGGTCTCCCTGGCGAACGCGGATTTGCCGTCGCAGGTGCCGTATTGGCTGCCAAGCACGGCCGTGGGCGTGGATGGAGCCGAGGCGGAATCGTGATGGGCGGACATGTGGTGCCTCTCGAGGAGAGATCACCGGTGTGCCCGGCGCTGAGCGTGAGGCTCCTGAGACCGCGACGCTGACGCGTGGCAGCCCCTGCCCGGGCTGGCTGTTTCCCAGCGGCGTTATTGTACACCGCCCGGGCCCGACTGTCCGGCGCCGGACGGCGTTTACCCGTCGCTGGAATAGGGCCCAGCGGCGTGCAGTCTTGACCTGACCGAAATGTCAATGGCATATTGCAGTCTTCATGTGCCCTGCGGCGACGGCATCAGACCATGGCCGCCAGGTTCCGGCCGCGCGGCTGTTCACGCCACCGCGTCCGGGGATCGAGTCCGCGTGGTCTTCGATGTGAGGGCTGCGGGCGTGGGTTCTCGGTGGCGAGCAGACCCCACCGCAGGACTGCCGCGACGTCGGTGCCCTCGACGGGCACCGGGCGCATGTAGTCGATGTGCCCGGCGGTGAGAGTGCCGGTCTTGTCGGTGAACAGGACGTCGACGTTGCCCAGGTCCTCGATGCAGATCAGCCGTTTGACCAGCACCTTGCGCCTGCTCATCCGCCGTGAGCCCGCGGCGAGGCCGCTGGACACGACCGCTGGCAGCAGTTGGGGAGTGATGCCCACCGCGATCGCCAACGAGAACAGCAGCGCGTCCATGATCGGCCGGTGCAGCGCCACATTGAGTACGAAGATCGACGTGGTCAACGCCCCTGCGACGTAGACGAGCAGCATCGAGAACTTCCGCGGCCCGACCTGGAACTCGGTGTCCAGCGGGCGGGTGCTCAACCCGGCGGCGATCTTGCCGAGCTCCGTGCGCGCGCCGGTGGCCACCACGACACCGCGGCCGCTTCCCGCGTTGACCACCGTGCCCATCAGCGCGCAGCCGGTCAGCTCGGCCACCGGCGTGCCAGCGGCCACCGGCTCGGCATCTTTGTCCACCGGCAGTGCTTCACCGATCAGCACCGACTCGTCGCATTCGAGCCCGGTTGCTTCGAGCAGGTCGCGGCGTGGCTGCCCAGCGAGGGGACCCTGTCGATGACGTCCATGACCAGGTGGTAGCGGTCGAGCTCGTTGAGCATGACCATGTCGAACGGCGTGGTCGTGGTGCCTTCTTCTTTGTAGCCGCGCACATGCAGGCGGCGGTGGTTGTTGCGACGGTAGGTGAGCTGGTGGATGACCGACGGATAGCCATGGAAGGCGAAGATCGTCGGGGTGTCCGGGGGAAACAGCGCGTCGAAGTCGAGATCGGACAGGCCGTGTGGGTGTTCGGCCTCGGGCACCAGACGCATGAGGTCGACGACGTTGACGACCCGGACGTTCAGCGCCGGCAGGTGGACGCGCAGCAGGTCGGCGGCGGCCAGCGTTTCGAGGGTGGGGACGTCGCCCGCGCAGGCGAGCACGACGTCCGGGTTGTCGTGACCGGTGCTGGCCCACGGCCAGATCCCGAGGCCACGGGTGCAGTGCGCGACCGCCTCATCCATGGTCAGGTAGGTCAGCGCGGGCTGTTTCCCGGCGATGATGAGGTTGATGTAGTCCCGGCTGCGCAGGCAGTGGTCGGCCACCGACAGCAGAGTGTTGGCGTCCGGCGGCAGGTAGACGCGGACAATCTCCGACTTCTTGGTGATGAGATGGTCGATGAATCCGGGGTCCTGGTGCGAGAAACCGTTGTTGTCCTGGCGCCAGACGTGCGAGGACAACAGGTAGTTCAGCGAGGCGACGGGCGCGCGCCAGGGGATTCGGCGGCTGGTCTTGAGCCATTTGGCGTGCTGGTTGACCATCGAGTCGACGATGTGGACGAACGCCTCGTAGCAGTTGAACAGCCCGTGGCGGCCGGTGAGCAGGTAGCCCTCCAGCCAGCCCTGGCACAGGTGCTCCGACAGGATTTCCATGACCCGTCCGTCCGGCGCGAGGTGGTCGTCACCGGGCAGCGTGGCGGCGTCCCAGGCCCGGTCCGTCGTCTCGAAGACGGCGGTGAGCCGGTTGGAGACGGTCTCGTCTGGTCCGACGAGGCGGAACCGGTCCGGGTTGTTCGTGATGACGTCGCGCAGAAAGACGCTGAGCACCCGGGTGGCCTCGCTGGATTCCGTGGCCGGGCGGGTGACCGGGACGGCGTAGTCCCGGAAGTCGGGCAGGGCGAGGTCGCGCAGCAGCCGGCCGCCGTTGGCGTGCGGGTTCGCGCTCATCCGGCGGTCCCCACTCGGGGCGAGCGCCTGGAGCTCGGGGATCAGTGCGCCCGAGGCGTCGAAGAGCTCCTCGGGTCGGTAACCGCGCATCCACTCCTCGAGCTGGCCGCGATGGATGGGGTTGGTGCGGGTCTCGGCCAGCGGTACCTGATGGGCACGCCAGGTGCCCTCGACCGCCACGCCGTCGACGACCTTCGGGCCGGTCCAGCCCTTCGGAGTGCGCAGAACGATCATCGGCCACCGCGACCGGTCCCGGTTCTCGTGCGCGCGGGCGTCCCGCTGGATGGTCGCGATCTCGTCCAACACCCGGTCGAGGGTGGTCGCGAGCTGGGCGTGGACCTCGAACGGGTCGTCGCCGCTGACGAAGTGCGGCTCGTACCCATAGCCGCGCATCAGCTGGGCGAGCTCGGCGGTATCGATGCGAGCCAGTACGGCCGGGTTCGCGATCTTGTAGCCGTTGAGGTGCAGGACCGGCAGGACCGCCCCGTCCGTCACCGGGTTCAGGAACTTGTTCGAGTGCCAGCTGGCCGCGAGCGGACCGGTCTCCGCTTCGCCGTCGCCGACGACACAAAGGGCCACCAGGTCCGGGTTGTCGAAGACAGCGCCATAAGCGTGGACGAGGGCGTAGCCGAGTTCGCCGCCCTCGTGGATCGAGCCCGGGGTCTCCGGCGCGACGTGGCTGGGAATGCCGCCAGGGAAGGAGAACTGGCGGAACAGGGCCCGCAGGCCGTCCTCGTCCCGGCTGACCGTCGGGTACACGTCGCTGTAGGTGCCGTCGAGATAGGCGTTGGCTACCAGCCCCGGGCCGCCGTGGCCGGGACCGGTCACGAACAGCACGTCGAGATCCCGCTCGCTGATCACCCGGTTCAGGTGCGCGTACAGCAGGTTCAGGCCGGGCGTCGTGCCCCAGTGCCCGAGCAGCCGCGGCTTGACGTGCTCGGCGCGCAGCGGTTCCCGCAGCAACGGGTTGTCCATCAGGTAGATCTGGCCGACGGACAGGTAGTTCGCGGCCCGCCAGTAGGCGTCGAGCAGCGCCAGCTCACGCCGACGCGCCGGCGCGAGAGCCGCGTGGTCCGCTGTGTCGGTCGTCGTCGCCTCGGTTATTGCATGGCTCATTGCGTCACCCATGGTGGCTGGTGGCTTGGGACTCGGCCGGTGATCGGGTGATGACCACGGGATCGGGCCACAGCGACGGCGAAGCCCGCACCGCGCACGGGACGGATCCGGGATGCGGAAGCGACAAGGAAAGACGGACCGAGGATTCGCATGGTGATCCCATTCGTGGATCACGATCAGCGGTGGCTGCCCAGTGGCGAGCGAATGCTCACAGGTCCCGAGCGAGGCTGCGGGGGATCTGGCCTGGACTGGCTGCTACCCAACCGAAGCCAGCCTATCGCCGTCCGCGCGCTCGCGGAGCCGAACCGCGTTCGGGACGGCGGCGGACGGGTAGCCGGCGCGTACAATGGGACTACCGAGGGTATTTCGGAGGTCGGCTGCCACGCCGGCCTCGTTCTCGGCGAGCGGCAACCGGCCGTCACCGGCCTGGATCGGCTCTCACCATGACTGCACCGCGAACTGGCATACCGATGGCCGAATCCGTGAACGCCGCCGCCCTGGTGGCGCTGACCGACGCGCAGGCCCGGTCGGTGGTGTCGGCCGCCTCGTCGGCTCCCTCGATCCACAACACCCAGCCATGGCTGTGGGTCACCGCGGCTGGCGGCCTCGACCTCTACGCCGACCCGGCGCGCCACCTGCCGGTGGCCGACCCCACCGGGCAGCAACTGCTCATCAGCTGCGGGGCCGCGTTGCTGCACGCACGCCTGGCTATCCACAGCCTTGGCCTGACCGCCCAGGTGACACTGTGCCCCTCCGGCGACGCGCAGGTCGCCGCCGGCGACCTGCCCGCCGCGACGCTGCGGATCGTCGGCGAACAACCGCTCGCCGGGGACGACCAGCGGCTGGTCGACGCCATCCCCGCGCGGCACACCGACCGGCGACCCTTCAGCTCGCTACGCGTACCCGAAGCCGTCATCGACGCGCTGCGGCTCGACGCGGAACGCGAAGGCGCCTGGCTCGTCGCGCTGGACACCCCCGACCAGCGGATCGACACCGCCGTACTCACCGCCCGCGCGGACTGGCTGGAAACCCGCGACCCGGCCTATCAGGCCGAGCTCCAGCGCTGGACCCGTATCGGCGACGACGACGCTGTCGACGGCATTCCCCGCGACGTCGTCGCCGCGTCCCGCGAAGCCCGCGCCACCGAGGTCGTGATGCGCGACTTCAACGCGACAAACCGAACAAACCCAGCAGACAGTGCCCTCGCCCCTACCGACGTCGAACGCCCGACCGTCCTGCTCATCGGCACTGACAGCGACAACCCGCGCGCCCAACTCATGGCCGGCCAAGCGCTCGAACGGGTCCTGCTGGACGCCACCAGCCGCGGCCTGGCCGCCTCACCCCTCGGACAGGCAATCGACGTGGCCTCGACCCGCACGCTGCTGGCCAACACCGTCGGCGGCTTCGGCCGGGTCCAGATGCTCATCCGCATCGGATACCCCCAGCCCGGCGCCGCCCCGCTGCCCGCAACCCCCCGCCGCGACACCAGCGAGATCCTCACCACCCACCCCAGCCCGTAGGAACCGGGACGGCTTCAGAAAGGCGGTCATAGCGGGGACCTGGTCGGCCGGCAAACCGTGGACGAGATGGCCTCGCCGCGGCGGCCGACGGAGCGAGGCCCAGCCGCGCGAGCCGGGCACCGGGGCGTCCCTTCCGTCACCACGGGCGCCCGGCGTAGTCTCGAGAAGCTGAGGATCAGCCGACCCGGGTCGGGACCGCCGTGCCATTGCCGCGGCCCGCGAGCAGCACCGCTCACGGCCGGGTAGCCCGGTGACCTCCGGTCGGAGTCACCTTTGGCTCGGCCTCTTCGGGGCGACGGCCTATGCCTACGCGTACGTGTTCTTCACCGGCACCGTACTGTATGCGCGCCAGTTGGCGCGCACGACACTGTGGGCGGTAGCCAACTGGGCACTCGACGCGGCTGCCCTGTGGGTCTTCCTGGCCGCCTACGGCCACCCCCCACCGCGCCCTCGAGTTCCGACCGCCTCGCCCCGATCATCCGGTCGGAAAAGCCGGCCATGTGGCTAAAAGTATTCGTGCAACTACTCTCCGGTGCCCCCAACGGGATTCGAACCCGTGCTGCCGCCTTGAAAGGGCGGACTGCTGGGCGTGCGGCTGGTGCCGCTGACCTGGCCTTTCACCGTTCGACAATGCCGTTGTGGCGAGGTTTCGGCGCGTATTCGGCAGACGGCATGATCGTCGGCTGCTTCGCGGGGCGGTGGGTGATGTTTCGGTCGCGCACTTGGGAGTGCGGTGCCCGCGTCGGTGCGCGGATGACTGAGGCAATGATTCCGGCTGCGTGTAGGCGGAGGGATGAGGGATCTTGGCTGCGTTCGTCGATGCAGCCACCCGGAGGACGGAACCAGCCGCATCAGGGGCCAGCGCGCCGGTAGGCGCTCAGTGACAGCGGGAGGCCGGCGGCCCAGCGGACGAGACGGCGTGTGTCGAGAAGCGCGACGCGCCGTTGCCCGGCCTGCGCCCGCGCGTGCGGTGAGGCCGGGATGGTGACGGCGACCAGGACGCCGATCTCCAGCCTGGCCTCGGGAACGGCCGCGACCGCGGCGACGTCGATGCCGTGGGCCGGGTCGCCGGGCTCGCACCGCACGACGATCAACTGGTCGCGGCGCAGCAGGTAGTCGGTGAGCGCGACGAGTTCGGCGACAGTGGCGGCGGTCGCGGCCCGGTGGATCCGCCGCTCGCGGCGCAGTTCGAGCACGCTCGCCAGCCCGAGTAGCACGACGGCCACGGTCAACGCGCCCCACCAGGGGGCGGACAACGCGAGCGCCGCGCCCAGCGCGACCCCGAACCCCGCCAGCCACAGTGCCCGTCGGCGGAGCTGGCGGTCCCGCGCGCTATCGATGTCGACGCCCGCGATCTGGATGCCTGTTCGCGGCCAGCCGTCCCGATCCATACCGTTGATGTTGACTGGCGGTGGTGGCCGATGTCCGCCAAACCCTGAGGGCGTTCAGTCATGCCCAGGCGTTGCCGGGGAGGCGAATCGGCCAACGGCGACCTTGGGCCGGCCTCGCAGGAGCTCGGCTGACCGGGCGGCGGTTTTACAGACCATCCCGGACCGTTCCGGATCATTCCTCTGAGCTGGGTTGACGTCTCGGTCTCGGAACACCAAACGGCCGATGATCGAGTCCACGCATTGTCCACGGACGAGGGGCCGGCGCGAACGCCTCGTCCGCCCGCCGGGTTGGACGGAACCCCTCGGCCGATGCTTGACCGTCCTGAGCGGGCGGCCGGCTCGGCGTATCGGCCCCTGACCGGCGTCAGGCGGCGGACACTATGGCGCGCCCGCGATGGTCGGCGGGATGACCGGGACGGTGACCGACGCGAGGATCCGCCCATGACTGGACGGGTGAGGCTGCTGCTCGCGGGCCGGTAGGGGCGGACGACCCGTGCGCGGGTCGGTCGTGTCGGGTTGGCGATCGTGTGTGCGGGTGCCGTGTTGATCGTGGTGGCGGTTACGCTGTGCGCGGGTTCTGGCACGGTGACGGGGGTCTGGTGGGATGGTCGGTGGCGCGCCGGTGCGGGTGTTCATTTCGTATGCGCATGAGCCGGCGGTGGATCCGCTGGCGCGGGATCTGTGGCTGGGTCTCAGCCGGCTGGGGCTGGATGTCCGGATTGATCTGACGGCGGAGGCGTCGCGGCAGGACTGGACGCTCTACATGCTGGAGCAGCTTCGCGAAGCCGACTACGTGCTGGTGGTGGCGTCGGAGGCGTACCGGCGTCGGGCCGAGGGCGCGGAGGAGCCGGACGTCGGCCGGGGGGTGCAGTTCGAGGCGTCGTTGATCCGGGATGCCTTCTACGGGGATCAGCGGGCTGGGCGGACCCGGTTCCTGCCGGTCGTGCTGCCGGGGCAGGGCGTGGAGGGAATTCCGGTGTTCCTGAGCCCGCACGCTGGGACGCACTACCGGGTCGATTCGTTCGACCTGGCTGGGCTGGAGAAGCTGGTCCGGGTCCTGACCGGCCAGGCGGGTGAGGTCCAGCCGGAGCGGGGCAGCGTTCCGGTGTTGGCGCCGCGCCCGCACCTGCTGTCGTCCGAGCAGAACGAGGAGGTCGTGGCGGAGCGGGCCGGGGCCCGGCCCGGCCGTCACGAGTTGCTGGTGGACGTGACGGTGGACGGCGGCCGGTTGGTGTCCCGGGTGGTGCTGGCGGGGGCGGAGTTGGGCGTTCGGTCCGCGTCGGCGCCGTATGGCTGGGAATCGATCTGGGGGGCGCTGGATCGGCGGCCGGAGGCGGCCGATGGCGAGCTGGCCCGGATGGGTCGGGCGCTGGCGGACGCGCTGCTGGGCGCGGAGACGCTGGGCGCGGTGGCGCGGCTGGTGGACGGGTCGGTGGCGGGGACGGTGCTGGATGTGGTGCTGGTCGCCGAGGGGCCGGGGCTGCGGCTGCCGGTGGAGTTGCTGCGGCTGGCGGACGGCCGGCTGTTGGCGACGGTGCCGGGGGTGCGGATGCGCCGCCGGATGCGGGGGGTGGACCGGCCGTCGGCGGGGCGGCTGGCCGGGCCGGTGAAGGTGCTGGTGGCGGTGGCCGCGCCGGAGGAGACCCGCACTCCGAACCCGCCGCTGGACGGTGAGGCGGAGATGCGGACGGTGATCGACGCCCTCGGTGCCCTGACCGATGATCCGGACCGTCCGGCGGTGCGGATCCTGGAGGTGGCCAGCCCGGCCGCGATCAGCGAGGCGTTACGGGACGATGAGTACCACGTCCTGCACCTGTCCGCGCATGGCTCGGCGGACGCGGTGGAGCTCGAGGACGAGGACGGCAACCCGGTCGAGGTGACTACCGAGGAACTGGTGGAGGTGCTGCGAGCCGGGGAGCATCGGCTGCCGCTGGTCGTCCTCTCCTCCTGTTCGGCCGCCGGGGCGGGCGGGGACGGGCTGGCCGCCGGGCTGATCGCCCACGGCGCGGACCGGGTGCTGGCGATGCAGACCACGGTGACCGACGGCTATGCCACGGCGCTGGCGGGCCGGCTCTACCGGCATCTGACCACCGCGCCGACGATCGGGGTGGCGGATGCGCTGGCCTGGGCCCGCCGCGAGGTCGACCAGACCCGGCTGGCCGCCCTGCGCGCGGGCGACCCCCACCCGCCCCGGCCGGAGTACGGGGTCGCGACCCTGCTCGCCGCCGGCGACGACCCGCCGCTGACCGACCCGTCGCTCCCGCCCGTAGCGCTCTCGCGGGCGACCCGGCCGCCGGCCGGCGGCGGGGTCCACACCCTGGATATGGGTCAGCTGATCGGCCGCCGCCGTGCGCTGCGGGAGACGACCCGGGTCCTGCGCGGCGGGCCGGCGGCAGCCCGGTACGGCGCGGTCGCCGGCGTCGTGCTGACCGGGGTCGGGGGGATCGGGAAGACCGCGGTGGCCGGACGGGTGCTGGCCCGGCTCGCCGACGACGGCTGGTCCACGGCGGTCCACATCGGCCGGTTCGACCCGACCACGCTGACCACCGCCGTCGCCGACGCGGTCCGCGACGACCCCGCCTGCGCGCAGGCACTGGCGGCGTTGGAGGACCTGACCCGGGCCGACACCGGGAAGCTCGCGGTGGTCGGCCAGCTGCTGGCCGGCCGCCGGCTGCTGGTTCTCTTCGACGACTTCGAGGCCAACCTCACCCCCGGCGGCGCCGGGTTCGACGATGCCGCCTTCGCCGCGCTGTTCGACGGCCTGTGCCAGACGGCCCGGACCGGGAAACTGCTGATCACCTGCCGGTATCCGATCCCCGACGCCGGCGTGTTCCTGCACCGGGTCGACCTGGCCCCGCTCAGCCGGGCCGAGCGTGACCGGATGCTGCTGCGCCTGCCGAACCTGACCGGCCTCAGCCCGGCCGACCGGGTCCTGCTCGCGGCCACGATCGGCGGCCACCCACGCCTGTTGGAGTTCGCCGACGCGCTGCTACGCGGCGGCCGGGCCGCGACCCTCACCGAGGTCACCACCCGGCTCCGCGCGCTCGCCCGCGCTGAAAACCTTCCCCTCACCCCGGGCCGCACCATCAGCCAGGCCGTCGCCGACGCCGTCCGGCTCGGTGCCCGCGACATCCTCCTGGCGGGCCTGCTCGACCTGCTCACCCCGAGCGAGACCGCGCTGCTGCTGCAGGCCGCGATCTCCCCCCGCCCCGCCGCCGTCGACGACCTCGCCTACGCCCTGACCGACGGCCACCCCGACCCGGACAGCCTCGCCCGAACCCGGGCGGATGCCGCCCGCCTCGGCGACCTCACCCTCCTCACCGCCACCGCCGAGGGCGGCGACCGGTTCGTCCATCCCTGGATCGCCGACGCCCTCACCTCGCACCAGCGCGAGCAGGCCACCGACCGCCACCGACGGGCCGCCGCCATGCGCCTGCACCGGGTCAACACCGGCCGTGGTGGCTACTCCGACCTCGTGGATGTCGTCACCCACACCACCGCCACCGGCGAGCACACACGAGCCGTCAGCCTCGCCCGTCAGGCCGCCGACCTCCTTGCCGGCGCCGCCGGCGAACTCACCGTCGCTACCTACCTCGCCGAAACCCTCCCCCACATCCCCCCCGACACCAGCGGCTACCTCGACCTGGCCGATCGGGAACGCCAGGCGCTCTGGAACACCGGCAACATCACCGCCGCCCTTGCCCGCACCCGGACCCTCCTCACCCTCGCCCGCGCCCGCGCGGAGGCTGATCCGTCCAACGCCCAGGCCCAGCGCGACCTGTCCGTCTTCTACAACCGGCTGGGGGAGGTGATGGTGGCGGTGGGGAAGCTGGGCGAGGCCGAACGCTTCTACCGCGACGATCTCGCGATCGCGGTGCGGCTGGCGGAGGCCGACCCGTCCAACGCCCAGGCCCAGCGCGACCTGTCCATCTCCTACAACAAGCTGGGGCAGGTGATGGTGGCGGTGGGGAAGCTGGGCGAGGCCGAACGCTTCTACCGCGACAGCCTGGCCATCGCGGTGCGGCTGGCGGAGGCCGACCCGTCCAACGCCCAGGCCCAGCGCGACCTGTCCATCTCCTACGAGCGGCTGGGGCAGGTGATGGTGGCGGTGGGGAACCTGGGCGAGGCCGAACGCTTCTACCGCGACAGCCTGGCCATCGCGGTTCGGCTGGCGGAGGCCGACCCGTCCAACGCCCAGGCCCAGCGCGACCTGTCCATCTCCTACACCCAGCTGGGGCAGGTGATGGTGGCGGTGGGGAAGCTGGGCGAGGCCGAACGCTTCTACCGCGACGGCCTGGCCATCCGGGTGCGGCTGGCGGAGGCCGACCCGTCCAACGCCGAGGCCCAGCGCGACCTGTCCATCTCCTACGAGCGGCTGGGGGAGGTGATGGTGGCGGTGGGGAACCTGGGCGAGGCCGAACGCTTCTACCGCGACGATCTCGCGATCGCGGTGCGGCTGGCGGAGGCCGACCCGTCCAACGCCCAGGCCCAGCGCGACCTGTCCGTCTCCTACAACCGGCTGGGGCAGGTGATGGTGGCGGTGGGGAACCTGGGCGAGGCCGAGCGGTTCTACCGCGACGGCCTGGCCATCCGGGTTCGGCTGGCGGAGGCTGATCCGTCCAACGCCGAGGCCCAGCGTGACCTGTCGATCTCCTACGAGCGGCTGGGGGAGGTGATGGTGGCGGTGGGGAACCTGGGCGAGGCCGAGCGGTTCTACCGCGACGGCCTGGCCATCCGGGTTCGGCTGGCCGAGGCCGATCCGTCCAACGCCGAGGCCCAGCGCGACCTGTCCATCTCCTACAACCGGCTGGGGCAGGTGATGGTGGCGGTGGGGAACCTGGGCGAGGCCGAGCGGTTCTACCGCGACGGCCTGGCCATCCGGGTTCGGCTGGCCGAGGCTGATCCGTCCAACGCCGAGGCCCAGCGCGACCTGTCCATCTCCTACAACCGGCTGGGGCAGGTGATGGTGGCGGTGGGGAACCTGGGCGAGGCCGAGCGGTTCTACCGCGACAGCCTGGCCATCCTCGCCCGGCTGGCCGAGGCCGACCCGCCCAACGTGGCCAATGTCGGGGCCGTCGAGGAGCTTCGCCGCCGCATCGAGGCGCTGCCGCGCGGCTCCGAGAGCGACTAGCGTCGCGCCCGCCTGGCTCGTTGCGCGAAGCGCAACGAGCAATTGTGCTGTAGCGATCATGGTGACCACAGCGGCCAGTCTGTCCTCGGCCCCGATGCCTCGTCTCTGGCCCGATCAGCGCGTGCGCGAATCGGGCGCCTGCAAGCTGAAATCCGAGACCTCGACGGGGCCCCGTCGATGCGTGGGTCCGTCCCACCCGGACCTCGCCGGCGCTGATCGGTAATGATCATGCGCGGCCGGAAATGATCTTTTCGGTTCTGGTCGATCGGGGCCGGGCCCCGCGCGGGTGAACCCGGCCTGTGGGTGGGTCTCGCGCGGGGCACGGATCGGGCGTCCAGGCGCCGGACTCGCTCCGCCCGACCGAGATCGTGGAGGGGCGTCGGCGGGCCGTCGTGGTCACCATGATCGCAGTGGGACAAACGGGGGTCCCGCTGACGCGGGACCCCCGAGGCCGGCGACCAGAGCATGACAGTGGGCCTCCAAGGTGAGGTCCGCGGTCATCGCTCTATCGCTTGTGTCGAGTCTGGCAAGTCGATCCTGGCCGGTGAGGCCACGAAGTGCACGGGACGGACGGCGAAGCTGACCAGACCGTTTTGGCGGGCTGCCGCTTCGGCCGCTGCCGGCGTGCTGAAGAGGATGAGAACTTCCTCGCCGACCTTCGCGCCGGGGCCGAGCTGTACGGCTGCATAGCCGACGTACGGGGAGTCGTCCGGTGGAATCGGCTCGGGCTGCTGATCGGGCAGGACGATGCGGGCGGTCACGCCGATGCCGCCGGGTCTCGGTAGATCAGCACCGCCGTCGTACCGGTCGCGCGGACGCCGACAAGCCGATACTCGAACGGCACCTGGCCGGCGATGTCGGAGGTCATGAGGCCGGACCGAGTGCCGAACGCGACAGTGACCTCGAGTTCGGTTGTGTCCTTCGAAGGGGTCGCTGCGTCGGTCCTGGTCGATCCGGGCGGTACTGGCGCGGCTGGCACGGTCACTCCCCGTTTCTGGTGTCGCGGCTCGCTCTCGCCGGGCGACACGACCACCCGGCGGGTGCATTAGGTGACGACACGGAAGGGTAGCGCGACCTAGTACGTACGTACACAGCGCACGGTGTGGGTGCGCGAGCAAACCTAGCGTCTGCGGCGTGGTCCCCGAGGAGGAGAGGTTCACCCGCGCCGAGCTGGCGTCGTTGGTCGACGTCGATCAGCTCCGCGATCTTCTCGCGCCGATCACGGCCCGAGGAGATCGGGTTTCTCGCAGCTATGCCGCGTACGTCGCCGGCCGACGCGGATTCCCTGAGCCGCTGATCGACCATCCGCGACTGCGGCTGTGGCTACGCCGCGACGTTGACGCCTGGATCGCGCACGAGCGTGAGCGGCGCGACGCACGCTGAGGACGGCCCGGCGTCAGGCTGGCCTGCGGCCCGGGACCTCCTCGAGCGCCGGACCCCAGCCAAGCCGTCGAGCGGCTGGACGCTCGAAGAGCGCCCCCGACAGGACGTCCGGGCCGTAGACCGTCCGCACGTGCCGGAAACCGCGGTCGAGGTAGTACTCGTGCAAGCGGGTGTTGCTGCTCCAAGCGTCAAGTCGCAGATAAGATCGCCCGAGGCGTTGTGCTCGCCGGCTTGTCCAGTCGAGGATCGCTGAGCCCAGGCCGGTGAGACCAGCGTCGCGGTCGACGACGAGTCGATGGACGTACAGGGCCCTGTCCGGGCAATCCGTCGCGTCCCACAGACCGCTGCCATCGGCGTCCTCGATCGTGACGCTGCCCACCAGGCCGTCCCCGTCGATCGCCGATGCCACCCAGACGTCGCCGGCGGCTATCTCGGCCTGGATCCCTTCGACACGGACGGGGTACTGCCACTGATCCGTTCCTATGGAGCCGAGCCACTTCGACGCGCGTGTCCATAGCGCGGCGATGGCATCGACGTCCTCGGGCCCGGCCTGGCGGATCGCGACGGAGGTTGCTCGTTGAGCCGGAACAGCGTCCGGTGACGTCGCAAGAGAGCCGTTGGCATCTGTCATGGCAGGAGCCGGCTCGTGTAGCCGGCCGCGACCAGGAGTTCGAAGGCTGCCCGCACGGCGGCAGGCATCGGCTGCGGGATCGCGAAGCCGCGCTGGGCGTAGACCTCGATGCGCTGGGTGTCGCCGACCAGCATGTTCAGGACACGGCCGGTGTCGTTGATGCTGGCCAGGTAGTCATCCAGGGTGAGCGGCAGCGATGCGCACTGGACGGTCACCTCGGGCCAGAGCTTGGCGCAGGTCGCATAGGCGCGCCGCTGCTGATACGGCCGGGAGATCAAGGTCACGGACCCGACGCCGATGCCGCGCTCCTCGAGGAGCTGCCGAGTGAAGGTAATGTTCTCGCCCGTGTTCCGGGCGCGGGGCTCCACCAGGATTGCCTGGTCCGGCACGCCGAGGGAGAGTGCATGCTCGCGGTAGTGGACCGCCTCACCGCGCGGAAAGATCGCGGCCGTCGTCGGTGCGTTGGCGCCTGTGAAGACGATCAGTGGAACGATCTGCCAATGGTAGAGCTCAGCCGCAGACGTGGCGACGCCGAGATCGTGGCTGCCGAGCCCGATGCCAACGTCGCTCGGAACCAGCTCGTGACCCATGTGGTGGTATGCCCAGAGCGTCGCAGCGGCTGCCCGCAGATGCTCCGGTAGTGAGGGGGAAGTGACCGGCGCCACCATGCCCCCTGCCTCGGTCGAGCCCGACGTGATGAAGAAACCAATAGTGCAGCCACTTGTAGCGGAACGTACTGCGAACCGCCGACACCCCTGTCGGTCGCTGCTGAGATGACGTGGCGGATGATCGTGCGAGTCGCATCGCCGTGGCGCTCGGCAAAAGAGGCACCGGGTGAACCAGGCTGTCTCCAAGGAGGACTTCGTGTTCGGTCTTGCTGTGCGGTTTGACCTTCGGCCCGGCGCCAGCGACGCTTTCGACGCTCTGATCGCGGAGACGATCCCACTCATCGCGCATGAGGAGCCCGGGACGATCATCTACGCGACCCATCCGGTGGACGGCGAGCCCCAGGCGCGTGTCTTCTACGAGCTGTACCGGGATCGGGCGGCCTTCGACGCGCACGAGCTACAGCCCCACGTTCGCCGCTTCCTGGCGGCGCGGGAGGAGTTTCTGGCCGCGCCGCCACGCGTCGAGTTCCTCGGCGACGGGCTCGCCGTATGGCCACGCGACGCAACGTGATCGAGTGACTATGACGCTCGCGGCAGCGGCTGGACGGCGTTGACTATGAACTCGCGGGCCTGGCCCGTAGGCCAGGCGGTCGGCGTCGCGCCCCGCTGAGCTGGCCGATGATCCGCTTGATGACTACCCCGGTGACCGGCTCGCAATCGCAGGGGACCCGCCAGAAGGATTACCGCGCAGCCGCGTCGGCGCCGGGGGTTTCGCTGGTGGGCGCGAGACCCGGATTCACGACAGTAGCGACGAAGCCACCGACCGTGTCAACCACAGTGGGGTCGAGAACGAGGCCGTGCCCGTCACGGGCGGCCGCCACGACCTGGTCGATCAGGTAAGCAACGAGGCGGGGCGCCTCATCGTGGACGCTGTGGCCAGCCTTGTGGGCGATGACGTGCGCCGCCCGCGTCCGGGCCACCCAGTCGCGCTGGAGTCCCTGCCACCGCTCGTCGGCCTCGGCCGGGCTCAGGCCCGCCAGATACTCCGGCTCGGTGACCTCCAGCCATCGGCCCACCGCGCCGGACACGACCACTACCGGTATCGCCGGCGGCGCTGGAAAGCTGGCCCGCTCGGCCCGGGAGGCTGCCATCGAGAACCGGATCCCGCCGGGCTCATGGTCGACGAGGACGTCGTCGGCGCCGCCGAAGTCGGGGTGGGACGGGTCGACGAGGACGAGGCCCGCCGTGTCGGCCGGCCAGCGTGCCGCGTACGCCTCCGCTATCAGCCCGGCGACCGAGTGGCTCGCCAACACGTACGGCCCCGGTACGGCCAGCCGGCGCAGCAGGGTCCGCAGCTGCCCCGCCGCCCAGCCCGCCGCATGCTCCGCCGCGAGACCAGGGGGCAGCGGCTCACTGCCCCCCAGCGCGGGGCGCGCATAGGCGATCTGGGTGACCGGGGCGCTCATCGCGGCCTGGACCCCACCCCACTCACGCTGGTCGCCGGTCACTCCCGACAGGAACACCACCGGCGGCGGCCCGGAGCCGCTGACGGATACCGCGAGCCGGTAGCCGCCGACATCAACCAGCTCACTCATAGCTCACCCCTGTTCTCCGGCGCGCCTGGCCCCAGTCGAGGCGTTGCGGCCGACAACGATCGGTCATTCGACCTTCGCCGCCGTGATGAGGATGAACAGGGGACGGGTGAAGTTCGCATCCCACCACGGGTCATCCGCCCGCTGCCGCGCAGTGGGATGGGGTTCGCGGATACCGGTGATGACCATGCCGGTCGAGACGAACGCGGCGATGAAGTCCTCGAGCGGCCGGGACCAAGCGACGACGGGAGCGGGTGACGTAATGCCCGCGACGTCGAAGTGCTGCTCGATCCGCCGGGCCCGCCAGTACGCGTCGCGGTCCACGGTGATGCCGCGGGAGCCGTAGAAGCAGGGGTGCAGCAACAGCGCGGCGATCCGGCCGTGTGGGCGGAGGGTCCTAGCGAACTCGGCGATGGCGCTTTCGGGGTGCTCCAGGTCGTTCAGGACATGGTTGGCGACGACAAGATCGAGGGTGTTGTCAGCGATAGGGAGCGCGGCGACGTCTCCGACCTCGTAACGAATGTCGAGCCCGTCGGCGGAGGAGCGTTCGCGGGCGGCGGCGATCAGTTCGGGGCAGGTATCGATTCCGGTGATCGGGCCCGCGCCCCGGCCGGCGAGCAAACGGGACAGGTAGCCCTCGCCGCATCCCGCGTCGAGCACGGCCAGGCCCTCGACGTTCCCGGCCGCCGTCAGCATCGCGTCGTTGGTGAGCCCAGTGCGGAACTTGTCGAGACCCTCACGGATGATCTTCGTCCAGTAGTCGGCGTTGAGGCTGTAGCTGGACGCCGGGCTCGTCGTCGTCATGAGGCTCCCATCGACAGTCGGTCGATCACAGTGTGCACGGCGCGGCGGACGGTCCTGTTCTCGACGGTTTCAACGCGGCCGAGCAACGCGATCCGCAGCTCGTCGAGCCGTAGCCCGAAGGTCGGATCTCGGCCGAGCGCGAGCGGTAGGTACGTCGTGACCAGGTAGTACAGGTAGCCCTCGCCGTAGGCGCCGACCTCGTGGAGCACCTCGCCCGCCGTGTTCCGCAGCAGGAGGGAGCCGGGCAGGCTCATATCAGCTGTCGGCCGACAGTCGCGGGTCCAGGACGGGAACGCCCACTCCTCGACCATCCGTACTGCCGGTTCGACCTCGACCAGGCGCCGATACCGTTCCGCCGGTTCGACGTTGGCGGTCCCGGCGAGGGCACCCATGGTGTTACTCCGGATGGCGAACGCCGCCCGTCGATCAACTGAGCCGGCACCCTGGCCGAGATCCGACGGATCACCGGTCGCTTTCGCGAGGTGATGGGCAAGATGCGCCTGCGCGAGCACGGTGTTGAACGAATAGGACCTCCGCACCAGCCGCGGCGTGAGCGCAACGGCGCCGTCCACCAGCGGCGCGACGTCCGCGAGTAGGCCGCCGGACGGCCGGAACAGCGCTTCGAGGGCCCGGTCCGGAGCCCGTCCCCAGAAGCGAGGAAGGCAATCCGTCACCGCTCGCACATCGCGCCGCACGACGTGCAGACACGCGGTCAGCGCGTGTGAGATGTAGGGCCTCGGGATGGCGAACTCGGCAGGAAGGGCCGCGGCACGCTGGACATCGACGCGCACGCCTTCGGCTTCGAGATCGTGGACGAGGCGGGCGAACCACGTGTCCTGCGGCGCCTGGGCGACGAACTCGGCCACCCCGGGAACGGCGGCGATCAACGACTGGAGAGTTCGGCCACGGATACGGTCCAACCAGTCAGGCGCCGACCACAGCCGGCTGACAGTGCTTTCCTCAACGCCCGCGAGCAGGGCAACATCGGCGATCCCGAGCCCGGCCTCGGACGCCAGCCAAGAAAGTCGCGAGGAGTCCTCATCCATCGCGGCGCCAATCTCCCCACTCGGCGGACCTCGGACACGATCACCTCGGATCGTCTGGGGGGCCGCCCGCGTGCGTCAAGGCAACTTGCGTGTGTGCAGGCGCCCCCGTCCATGCGGGCCAACGATGATCCGACGCAGGTATGGGTGACGGTTCAGCTACCGAGGCCCATGATCCCCTCGTGCGCTTGATCCAAGACAACGCCGATTGTCATCGGCGGCCGACCGTTCCCCGTCACGGAAGCTCGGTCCACCGGGACGGTGGTGAAGGCGCGGCAGACCATCGTTCAAGCGCCCTTGAGGTCAGGATGGGGCGCGAGAGGGCGTCCGGGGCGCGCGGCAGGCACGGCTCAGCCTCCCGCCTTCCGGGAGCCAGGTATGTCGAGGTCATACCAGGCCGATCTTTCGAACAGGCTCTCGGTGCCGATCTCGTCGGTGATGTCGCGGACGTGTGTCCAGCCGCGTTCGAGGTAGTAGCGGCACAGGCGCTGGTTGGCGGTGACGCAGTCGAGGCGGACCGCCGGGGCCGGCTTCTCGGGCGCGCCCGGCGGCCCAGCGCAGAAGCGCGTCTCCGATCTCGCGTCCAGCCCAGTGGCGGCGGACCGCGAGACGATGGACGTAGGCCGCTTTTCCGTCCGATCCATCGTCGCCCCACATGTCGGGATCGGCCCAGTCAACGCTGATGGTCGCCACCGGTTCGCCCAACACCTCGGCGACGAACGTTTCCCCTCGGTCTATCCGCTCCGCGATGGTCTGGGTGGGGAAACCGTCGGGCGGCCACTGCTGGATGCCTTCGTGGGCCAGCCACCGTGCCGCTTCCCGAAGGATGTCTACGACCAGATCGACATCGTCCCGGGCCGCCAGGCGGACCCGGAGATCCTCCGTGATCGCGCTCACTGTTCTGCGACTTCGGAGACGAGGACGTGACCGCGGCTGGCCGGGTAGACGGCGATCACCACTTCGACCGGGCGATCCTCGGCGTCAAAAACGATCTGAGTCCTTTCCATGACCCACTCGCCTTCGGCGAGCCTGAGCCGATGGCTCTCTTCCGGGCTGGCCGCGCGGGACAGTACCTCGTGGACGCTGCGGACCGGCCCGTGGCCGAGTTGCTTGAGTACGTGCAGCGTGCCGGGCGAGAAGTCCTCCGGCTGGGCGATGGGTGTGTCGGCGACCATGGCAGCGGGATGGTAGGAGTCCTCGGTCTGGGACGGCTCGCCGTCCACGAAGCGGGTTCGACGGCGCACAAGTACGGCGGCGATCAGCGACTGGAGAGTTGTTTCAGCATGCCCCACGCTGGGCGGTGCCTTCCCTGCTCCGAGCCGGTGCGGCCAGCCACCGGCTCGGAGGATGCCCGCCCAGGCCGATCCCGAGTGTCAACTCGGCCAACGGCAGAGTGCCACAGTGGCATCATCGTGGCGCTTGAACCTCGGCGTTCCAAATCCGGCGGGGTCGCCGCGTTCCGCCTGGCGGACGCGGTCAAGAAGGCCACGCGGCCCGTCGACGGCGAGCTTGTCCAGGAGGTCATCCCAGGACCCGATCCTGAACAGGTCGGTGAACCGGGATGCACCGTCAGAAAGCAGCACGGCCCGTCGAAGAGCCGTTCGCGGAGCCGTCTCAGTCAGGGCGTACCCGGCCGCGTCGGGTTGAGCGCCGGCAATCCAGTAGCCGCCGGGCTGGTTGCGGTACGCCAACTGCGCGGCGACGAGAGCGCGCGTCGCCGCCTGATGCTCGGCGCTTCCCTCCTCTGCCGCCCGTGCCCGATTACCCTCGACGCTCGCGACGTCATCGACGCGCCTGTCCACCAAGGCACGCGCGGGCCGGCCGACCTCGTCGAGCACGACGACGGCGTCGGCCAGGACGAGCACATCGACGGTCTCGGCGCGTTCGCGGACGATCGCGACCGTTGCCGACGGCGTGGCCGGATTGGTCAGGTCGCAGGTGCCGGCATGGAGCCCGGAGACGGCGTCTATCGCGCCGGCCAGCCCCTCCCTCAGTTGCCGCTCCCGCCCGTCGATCTGGGCGAGGATCTGGTGGCCGAGCTGGCGGACGTACCAGGGGGGACCGTGCCGACAGCCGGTGTCGAGACCGTTGGGGACTGTCAGGCCGTCGAGGACGACGGCGAGATGGGGTGTGGCACCCACCCAGTCGATGTTGGGACCCGAGCCGCCAGGCTCCGTCGCAAAGGTGACGTCCACCGTTCAGCCGTCGTGCCGGTAAACGCGGCTGACTCGTTCGCTGGCGGTGACCTGCCGGGTAGCCGGATCGAACTCGCAGGAGATAAGGGTCGAGAACCGGCGATCGCGGACCTCGCGATAGATCTCGGCGACGTGTCCGGAGAGCCAGTGCACGACGCCGCTCGAGCCCATGGCGTGAATCCCAGCAATGTAGAGAAAGGCTCCTCGCCCGTCAGGGCGGGGAAGCCGACCGAGGTAGGCAACATCACCAGCACCGTCGGAGTCCATCGGGGACCTGTGGATGACTCCACCCTTCCCATGGTCAATCAGGTACCAGCCCGTCCGGTCGTTCACGAAGCGGAGGTTGGTGTCGGACTCCAAAATCTGTGCGATGAGCGGCGAGAGGCGGGGGCCGCAGATCACGACCAGGTTCGGGCGGTTGAGCAGGACGTTGCCGGGCGGCGCGATGTGCTCGAACTCCGCGTCGAGCTGCAGGGTCTGGGCAAGCTCCTTGAGGGCGTTCGCCGCGTAGAAGTCCTCTTGCGCGACCACCGGTGTGGGACGCGACTTTCCCGCCTCCTCCTTCAGCGCGACGGCGACCGTGATTGCCTCGATTCCGAAGAAGGCCCGCTCGGGCGGCGGCCCGGAGGACATCAATTGCCCGACCCGGCTACGGGTGAGGTTCAGCAACGTCGCGACCTTGGCCTGCGTCATGCCGCTCGCGAGCATGTCCTCGATCGCTTCCCGACGCAAACGCGACAGCTCCTTGAGAGCGGCTTGGTGACCGGACAGCAGCTCTGTGGCGCGTCGAGCCCTCTCTACCGGGTCCTCGACCGTCCGCAGCCGCTCGACCTCCTCGTCCACCCTGCTCCCTTGCTCGCCTCTGCATCCGATGAGAGGGCAACACACCCCGCGTCGAGGGGGGTTGACACCGATGTCTTGCAACGCCCATCATGGTGTCGACCCCCCTCGACAAGGAGGGGGCAATACCTCTCGTCGCAAATCCTACGTCCGTACCAAGATGCCGGCAGTCATGCCGGACAACACGCTGCCCATCTCGGGTGACTCCACCGCCTGAGATGGGCGGGCCCCGGCCCGGTGACTCCACCACCGGCCGGGGCCCTGAGCCCGACCTATGTAGGAGGTCAGACCTGTGTTTCAGCATGCCCCACGCTGGGCGGAGGGTGACGAGCGGCCGTGGCCGTCGTTGCCGCCGGACCCGGAGCCGGACCCGGATTCCTGGGTTGTGATCGTCGAGCTGGTCGCCCGGCCGGCGGCGGTCGTGGGTGGTGGTGCTCGGTGAGCGCCGCTGTTCTGATCGCTACGCCGGACCCGGAGCCGCGCCGATCCCTGCCGACCGTGCGGGTGAGCCCTGAGGCCTTGGCCGTGCTGGCCCGGTCGTCGGGGCTGGCGCCGCTGCCGGGCCGGCCGGTCGTGTTCGCGCCGACGGTGTGCACCCGCTGCGGGCGGATCGACCACGAGGTCGAGGGCTGCCCGCTGCCGGCGATCCCCGGGCGGGCTCAGAGCGGGTCGGGCGCCGGGCTCGACGGGCTGCCGGCGGGTGAGCGCTGATGGGCCGCGACACGTTGACCGCGGCGCTGCGGGCGTGGGCGGAGGGCTACTACCCGGCCGAGGCGGCGGTGGAGCTGCTGATCGGCCATGAGGCGTGGATCTTCCGTGCCGCCGCCAACCCGGATCAGCTCGCCCTCAACTTCGCCGACGACGAGACGATGGCCGCCGTCGACTGGGCGGCGCTCGGCCGGAAGCTGAAGCGCGGCACCGTCAAGGGGTCGTCGGGTGAGGTCGCGATCCTGGCTGTCGCCTGCTCCATCGGCGGCGGTGTTCCGGTGGACCTGCGGGACGCGCTCGGCTCACTGGGCCGCACGAACGTCGGCCTGGTCGCCCGGGCTGTCGTGCACGCGGCCGGCTACCCCGACCTGCCGGCGGGTGAGACCCCATGATCTCGACCTTCCAGATCGACCCGGCCGCGGAGATCAGAGCCGGGATCCCGGCCGACCCCGTATCCGCGTGGGATACCGCCTGCATCTCCATCTCGTCCGGGGACGGCGCCTGGATGTTTCAGCTCCGGCCGACTCTCGGCTGTGACAACCGGGCCAGCGCGGAGACCCTGCGCCGGATCGCGGCCGCGGCCACAGCGGGCGCGGAGTGGCACGAGGCACGCGCCGAGGCCGCCAGCCGGCCTGAGCCGGAGATGCCCGAGGCCAGCCGGGGAGCGGCGGCGTGAGCGCCCGGGCTGCCCGCAACTGGCGGGTGGTGTCGCGGGACGGGACGCCGCTGTGGGCGGGTGAGGACCCGCGCCGGGCGGCGGCGGTCGCCGCCGGGCATGTCGACGCCCTGATCAGGGTGGAGATGACCGGGGAGGAGGTCATGGCGCGCTGGCGGCCCGGCAGCCACGACCAGCACCCCGACGGCCGGCCCTGGACGTGGGCGGACGAGAGCGCTGACCTGACCGGGCGGGATGCCGTCCGGCTGGCGTGGGTGGCCGCGCACTACCTGGACCGGCCGATCCTGGTCAGCGAGTTCGACGGCCGGGTCTGGGACGGTCATCACCGGGTGGTGGCCGCCGCCCGGACGGGTGCCTGGCTGACGGTGGTGGTGCTGCCCGCGGCCGGGCCCGCGCCGGCCGAGACCCCGCCAGCGGAAGCCCCGTCGTTCATGCGCCCCTGGTGCGACCGGACCACCGCGGCCGCGGTGTGGGCCCGAGCCGCCGCGGGCGGCTCACCTGACCTGCTGGCGAGTGACCTCGGTGGTTGAGCTCCTGGACCCGGCCGATCGGGACGAGTTGGCCGCCCGGGTGGGCGCTGCCGGGCGGTCGTCTGGAGCCGGGTAAGCCCGCCCGGGTGGGCCGCGGCCCGGGAGCTGGCCGACCCCTTGGCCTTTAGGCGCAACGGTTTCCGTATCAACAGAAGGGACAATTATTCATGATCGACAACACCCCGCTTACCCCGGCACTTGAGGAAGCACTGATCCAATGCGCCGAGGCACGGGTCCTGGCCGTCCGAGGTCCGGACGGGCGGGAATGGCGCTACATCCTGAACGTTCACCCCCGGCGGGACATCACCGAAACTGCCAACCAGCTGATTGAAAGAGGACTCGCGGAGATCGTCGCGGGCGTCTACGCGTACGTGCGTGCCACTCCGGCCGGTGAGGCATACCTGCCCGAGCATCTCCGATTTTTCCCCGCGGTGCCTGGGCGGTCTGCCGGATGAGGGCCGTCGAGCTCGCGCGGGTTCCCTCCGGGCTACCGGCGGGGCGGCCGTCGCCGGCGGTAGCCATCGAGGTGGTCCCGGGGGTCCGGGTGCCGAAGGCGGCCGAGCTGGTCGCCGCCGAGTTGCGGGGTCGGATCGTGTCCGGGGAGCTGGCCGATGGGGCGGCGTTGCCGGTCGAGGCCGTGCTGATGGCGACGTTCGGGGCGTCCCGGCCGACGTTGCGGGAGGCGTTCCGGGTCCTGGAGTCGCAGGGTCTGCTCGTGGTCCGCCGGGGCGCGCATGGCGGGGCGACGGTACGCGCGCCGGGCGAGGCCTTTGCCGCGTTGCGGGTCGCGGACGTCCTGGACCACCGGCAGGTGGCCACCGCGGACATCGCGGAGGCCCTGGCGGTGATCGAGGCGGTGAGCGCGGCGCGTCTCGCCCGTACCCGTTGGCCGAGCCGTGAGGCGCTGAGCGACGCGGTCGACCGGGCCGCGCTCGTCGTCGACGACCCGGCGCGGTTCACCGCCGCGGCCGAGGAGGTCCTGGCCGTCCTCGTCGCCAGGGCGGGCAACGCGACGCTGCTGATGCTGTGGCGGCTGCTCCTCCAGATCCACACCGCCCGCGAGGGTGTCGCGCTGCTCGACCAGCCGGCGGCCGAGGAGCGGCTGGACCGCTTCATCGTCCTGCTTGATCAGATCGAGAAGGGCGACGTCGCCGGCGCGGCCCGGTGGGGAGGCATCGGTGTCTGAGCCCCTGCACCCGGTCGAGCGGGCCGAGCTCACCGGTTCGGCCGGCGCGGGCCGGGTCGGGCGTGCTTGCGCGGTAACCGGGCGTCTGTCGCCCGCCCTGTCCTGATCGAGCGGGAACCGGTCCCGCCGTGGATGAAAGGAATCGTTCAGATGCGCTTTCCCGTGGTTCGGCTGTACCTCAATCGGGTCGGGAGCATACCGCGATCAGTCGAAACATACGAGGTTCGGATCGACGGTGACACGTTGGACGCCGAGGCGGTGGCCCGCGCGGCGCTCGACGGCTACGACGGCGACCAGCCTGTGGGGTGGAGCCTGACCGCGAGCGTCTCCGACGAAGACGGCGTCTACCGGGGCCGGGCTACCCGCGCGGGCGCCAGCGGTGTCTGAGCTCCTGCACCCGGTCGAGCGGGCCGAGCTGGCCGCCCGCCTGGGTTCGGCCGCCGCCGGCCGGGCCAGCCGGGTGCTGGCCGTCGCGGACCGGGTGACGGCGGACATGGTGGTGCTGGCGGCCCGGCGGGGCCACCGGTACGTCCTGCTGATCGAGCGGGGCAAAGAGCCGTACGTGGGGTCCTGGGCGTTGCCGGGCGGTCACCTGGAGGCCGGTGAGCCCGCCCGGGCCGCCGCGGTCCGGGAACTGGTCGAGGAGACCGGCGTCCGGGTTGGCAGTCCGCGTCTGGTCGGGGTCTACGGCCGGCCGGGCCGGGACCCGCGCGGCCGCTACGTGTCCGTCGCCTACACGATCACCCTGCCCGCGCTGGCCGCGGTCTGGGCCGGGGACGACGCCAGCGTCGCGCACTGGCTCCCGCTGCGGACCCTGGACCGTGACCGGCTCGCCTTCGACCACGGCCAGATCCTCACCGATGCGCTCTCGCTGCCTCCGGAGCCGCTGCGATGACTCCGACGGTGACCGCCGCGGTGAGCGGCCCGCGGCGCGTCGGGCCGACCCGCCCGCGGCAGACCGGGCCGGTGACCGGCTCAAGGGCCGTGGCGGTGACTGTCCCGGTGACTCGGGCCGGCACCGTCCTGTCCGAGCACCGTCTCGCTGGAGCCGTCGGCCTGGCCGTCTGTCCTCGCGGGGTGCACGCCGCCAGCACTTGCCCCGCCCACAGGTTCGCTCCGGCGCGAGTTCCATTCGCGGGGGCCGCCTACTCCCACCAGCCACGGACGACGGGAGAACGCCGGTGACCACAACCACGACCGCCAGCACCCCGCCGGCGTCAGAACGGACAGTTCGGCGTCGTCGTGGCGGACCGGCTTCACAGGCCGGGGCTACGACCGGCGGCGAAGTCCTGGCCGGGCGCGGCCTACAGCTGCCGCAGCTGCCACAGCGTCTGGGCGTGGCGACGGTGCGGCTGTTCTTGCCGTCGTTCGGCGGCCCGCAGCGGGACGTAGAGCCGCCAGGCGACGTCGCTGACGGACTGGGCCCATCGGCGGCCGGCGGCGCCGGTGAGGCCTGGCCGCGTTCCGACGGTGTCCAGGACGGCCCACAGCTCGGGGCGGTCGCCGTCGAAGAACATCAGGCAGTAGCTCGTGAGCTGCAGGAGCTGGAACACGGTGGCGGTGCCGTTGGTCAGGGCTTCGATATGCGGGGCGAGCTTCCCGACCATGTAGTCGGGCTCGAGGCGGCCGCCGAGGGCGGCGCTCACGTTCTCCCAGAACTCGCCGTGATCGTCTATGTCCGGGTAGGGGATCAGGTCGAGCAGGTCCAGCAGAAGGTCCACGTCGGAGCGGGCGGGCGGGTCAGTAGGCGCGTCCACCGTTCAATCATCCTGTGCCCCAGCGGGTTTCGTGTGCCGTTTGGCGACGGCGCCCGCGACAGTGATCGGAGGCGGCTATGACCGCGACCCCTGTGAACACGTCCGGCCCCGGCCGCGACGACGACTCGACCGTCCTGCCTGGGCTGCTCGGCTATGACCGGAGCAACGGCGCCCCGGTGTGGCTGCCCCGGCGGTCGCTGCTGATCGCTGGGGGCACGCCGACGGGGAAGACCGTGGTTGCGGCGCGGCTGGCTCAGGCCGCGATGGAACGCGGCGAGCGCTGCTGGGCGGCGGGGCTGGTGCCGACCTATGGCGTGGCGCCGGACCGGAACGTCCCCGCGGCGGACGCGCCGGGGATGATCGCTGACGTTCTGGACGGCGTGGCCGGCGGTCGCGTCGAGCCCGGATCGCCGCTGACGTTGATCGTCGATGAGGCTCTCGGGCTGGATGGGGCCACGCTCGACCGGCTGCGCCGGCTGGCCGAACTCGGGCCGGCGGCCGGTGTCACTCTGATCGTGACGACGCGGTGGCCCCAGCGCCTTCCCGCGGAGCTCGTGGCGAGCGTGCCTGACCGGCTCGTGCTCTGGTTCCCCATCGACCCCGAGTCGCGGGTGGCCGCCGGCTGGCTTGAGGGCGCGGCCAGCGCCCGCCAGGTCGAAGGCCTGGCTGGCTTCGACGGCTTCCTTCGCTTGGGCGGCACGGTCGCGCCGATCCACCTTCTCCCGCTGCCCGAGAGCGGGGTCATGAGCGTTGCCCGGGGCACGGACCGCTCGATAGCGCGGGCGCGCTGATGGCCCGCTCGTCCCAGCGTGAGGACGCGGCCACGATCGCGGCGCGGATCGCCGAAGACGTCCGCGCGCTGAACTACGCGACGCTGCCGCATGAGGGCTTCCCCGGCCTGGTCTGGCCGGTCGATGCCCACAACACGATCGGCGCGTTGATGACGGCGGTGGGCCGGCTGCCCCAGGCGCTGGGCCAGATCTCCGCTTTCCTCGCGGCGCAGAAGCGGCGGCCCGGCCTGGCCGACCGCTACTCCGAGTTCGCCGGCCGCCCCTATGCCGCGATCGACGTCGCCCGCGCCGACCTCGACGCGGCCGCGCGTACGGCCGACCGGGTTCACCTCCGGTTGGAAGCCGCGCACAACGCCTCCGCCGGCCTGTCCATCGACGACCCCGACAACCGCCGCTAGGCCACCACCAGACGGCGGCCCCGGGCTCACGCCGCCACGCACTCGCCCGGGGCCGCCACTCCCACCAGCCACGGAAGACGGGAGAACCGCCGATGACACCCACCACGCCCATGGACGCGACCACGATCGCCGGGCGGATCGCGGACGACGTCCGCGCGCTGAACTACACGACCCTGCCGCGGGAGGGCTTCCCCGGCCTGGACTGGCCGGAGGACGCCTCCGACACGATCGCCGCCCTGGCCTGGCCGACCGGCACAGCCGCTACGCGGGCCGGCCCCACGCCGCGGTCGACGCCGCGTGCTCGGCGCTGCGGGGCGCGGCGAACGAGGCGGGCCGGGTACGGGTCCGGCTCGCGAGCGCGCGCAACGCGACCGCCGCTCTGGCCATCGACGATCACGACGCCCGCTGACCTGACCCCGCTGATTGGAAGGAGCGCCGAGATGACCGGGACACCGCGGCCGGTGGCCGCGCCGTCCGCCGCCCGCCGGCTGGCGGTCCAGGCGCGGCTGCTGGCCCGGCTGACCCGGCCGGACGGCCTGCGCGACGCCGGCGTGGCCGACCTCGCCGACATCGTCCGCCAGCTGTCCAGCTCGACCTGCCAGCACGCCGCGGCCGTCGACGGGCTCGCCGCCTGCCTGATCGGGCGGGGCCGCAATGGGCCGCGTTCCGGCCCGGCCGGCGTGCTGCTCGCCGTCGGCGGCGAGCTGGACCGCACGGCCCGCTCGCTGTGGCAGATCGATGACGTCCTCGACCAGGCCGCGCTCGACCTCCGTGGCCTGGCCCCGGCCACCGACCGGACCCGCCGCCCCTCCTAGACCATCCCGCCGGACGGCGGCCCCTGGCTCACGCCGCCAAGCACTCGCCAGGGGCCGCCTACTCCCACCAGCCGGAAGGAGCCCCTCCAGTGTCGAACCGCCGCGTTCGTCGTGTCCCGGCCCGGTCGTGGTCCACCCGTTGCCCCCGACCGTCGCTCCGGCCGGCCGGAACCCGACGGCCGGCGACGGCGCCGGTATGCGCCCTGTGCGTCAACGACCCGACCTTGCGGTCGTCCTGTCCTCGCTGCGCGGGCACGGGCCGCGACCCGAACCCCTGACCAACCCCACGCGCCCGCTTATGGGCGCGGCCCTGGCGCACGCCGCCAAGCACTCGCCAGGGCCGCTTACTCCCACCAGCCAAGGAAGGAGCCTGTCCATTGTCCGCGCCCGCGCCGCCCGTCACCATCCCGGCCCCTCACCGGGTCGGCCGCCGCCGCTCGTCGTCGGCGGTGACCGTTGCCGATCTCCTCACTCTGCCCGCCTGGGACGTTCCGGGTCTGCGGGCGCTCGTTGACGCCGAGCCCCGTCCCTGTCAGATGGTCGATCCGGAGCTGCACCAGCCCGACCCGCCGGCCGAGGTCGGCCCGACCGCGGCCCAGACCCGCCAGGCCCGCGCGGTGTGCGGGGCCTGCCCGGTCCGGGCGGCGTGCGCGGCGCTCGCGATGACCGGTGTGCTGGTCAGCGTCGACGGTAGGCCGGTCGTCGAGCCGTACGCGGCCGGCGGGATCTGGGGTGGCCTGGATCCCGACCAGCGGCGGGAGCTGGCGCGGGAGTGGCGGGCACTGACCGCCCTGGCGGGGAGCCCGCAGCCGGCCCGCTTCACGCGCTGCCACTACTGCGGCCAGGCGTTGGCGTCGGCGACCAGTCCGCGACCGGCCCGGGAGACCTGTTCGCCCGGCTGCCGGCGGGCGCTGGCGGAGAGCCGGGCCCGCCGCGGGCGGGCCGAGTCCGGCCCGTGGTCCGCGCGCCCGGCGCCAACCGCCGGGCCGGCAGCGCTGGCTCGGCCGGCCTGACATCTTCCTTCCCCTCTATCTGATCTTGCCCTCGGTCGGCTGGTCGGCGCGCCGCGCTGGCTCGTCCTGGCCGTGACCTCGAAAGGAGTCCGTGATGAGCCGGACCTCTACCCGCCCGGAGACGTCCCGCCCGCCCCTGCCGGTCGTTGAGGAGGACGACGGGCCGTTCCCGCTCGACATCCGCAACACGTCGGTGCCGATGGTCGTCGAGGAGCCGGCCGAGTACGTGAAGGCCGTGCAGCGGGCGGCGGCGGACAACGCCCAGCCGCCGGCGTTTCTGACCCCGTTCGCGGCGCCGTCGTGGGCGAAGAAGGAGTCGTTCGGCGCGTTCGCGCTGAACGCCGGGCTGTACCTGTCGGGGTCGGTCGCGGCGGTGGCCTACTGGGCCAGCGTGATCGTCGTGTGGGCGGTGGTGCATCTGCTGCTGTGGGTGATCGGGCACCCGTTCCGCGCGCTGCCCGCCGCGGCCGTGCTCGGCGCCGCCTACCTCTACCTGACCCACCGGTGAGCGGGGCCGGGTCATGTGGCTGTTCCTCGCACTCGCCGCCGCGGTCGTCATCCCCGGCGCGCTGATCCCCCTCACGGGACTGGACTGGAAGCTCGCCGTTGTGCTGGCCGTGGTCGCGGCGGTGCTCGCCGGACTGGTCGTGACCGGGCCGTCCGGACTGGCGACCTTCTACCACCAGCAGCTCGCCGGCGACCCGCCGCCGGCCGCGCCGGCGCCGCGCCCGGTCCACTCGGCGACGACTTCGCCGGCACCGATGCGGGGTGGTCGGTGATGGCCCGGACGGTGCTCGCGTTCGTCCTGCCCGCCGGCGTGGAGCTGGTCGCGCTGGTCGTGTTCGGTCGTGGGCTGGCCCGCTCATGGCGGGGTCCGCGTGAGGGCCGGTCGCCGGTGGGGAGGCGGCGGTGAGCACGTGGGCGGAGGATCGCCGGGCCGACCGGGCGTCGGCGCGGGAGCAGGCGCGGCTGGATGCCGCGGCCCGGCACGCCATGCGCCTGGAGGAACTCCAGGTGATGGCCGGACTGGACCAGGCCGACCGGGACAAGCGCGACGCCCGCCGGGAGCAGCGGGTGAAGGCGGCCGGCGGCTGGGCGTCCGGGCATGTGATCGAGCTGCTGATCTACCCGCTGGCCGGGGTGTCGGCGCTGATGGCGGTCCCGGCGATGGCCAGCTACGGGCGTGCCCTGTACGGGGACGTGACCGGCTACGCGCTGCCGTTGATCTCCGAGCTGGGGCAGTGGGTGTTCGCGATGGCGGTGACGCTCTCGCGGGCCCGCCGGCCGGAGCGGCCGGTCGGCATGCTGACCCTCGGGGTCGCCGTGTTCGGGGCGATCGCGTTCGGGTTGAACTTCGCCCACGGCCTGTCTGGCCCGCACGGCGGGCTGGTGCGGGCGCTGGTGATGGCGGTCGTGAGCGTCGCCGGCTTGGTGGCCCACCAGCTGGTGACGGCGGCGCCGCGCCGGGCGCGGGCGGAGCGTTCGGCCCGCCGGTTGGCGCGGGTGCGTGATCGTCGGGTCGAGCGGACCCAGCGGGTCGCGGTGCGCCGGGCGCCGGTGCTGCTGGCCGAGGACGGCTCCGCCGAGCTGATCCATCTGCCCGGCCTGTACGCGCCGGGACGGCGCCGGCTCAAGCCACTGGCCCCGACGGCGCCGGCCACGGCGCGGACACCACGGCGGTGGGGAGCACGCAAGGAGCTCCGGGCGGCCGAGTCGGCGGAGCGGGCCGCGCTCGCCGCGCTGGCCGCCGCGCGTCCGCCGGCCGCGCCGGAGATCGGCCCGGAGATCGGCTCGGACGGGGCTGATTGGCCGATCATGGGAAGCGCTTCCCCGGAAACGCTTCCCATGATCGACCCTCCGGTCGAGCTGGCGGAAGCGGGAAGCGACGAGCGGGAAGCACTTCCCGGACCGGCCGCCGAGCCCGTCCGCCGGGCGTTGCCCGCGCCGGTCGCGCCCGCGTTCCAGGCGCCGCCCGATCCCGTTCCCCAGCCCCGGCGGGCCGACGTGTCGGCGACATCGGAGCAGGTCGCGGCGGCGGAGGCGTTGGAGCGGGCCGCGCTCGCGACCGGTCCCGGGAAGCGGACGACGTACCGGGCAGTCCAGGAAACTCTCGGGGTCCGCTACGCCACCGCGAAGGAGGCGCTCGACCGGGCGCGGGAGCGCATCGCCGCCGAAACGGTGATCAGGACCGGGCCGCCGGGACCGGTGACACCATGACCGGCCTCGCCGTCATCACGCTTCCCAGAGCGGCGGGAAGCAGCCGGCCTGCGCGGTTGCGGCTGTGGGCCGGCCGCGCAGCCGCCCGGTTGATGGCGCTGGCCGCGCTGGCCACGGTGACGCTGGCGGTGGGGTTGGCGGCCGGGGCCCGGCCGGCGGCCGCCGCGTCGGGGGACACCGACCCGCGGCCGGTGCTGGCGTTCATGCGCTCGATCGTCGGCAAGCCGTACGTGTGGGGCGCGACCGGGCCGGGCTCCTATGACTGCTCCGGCGCGGTGCAGGCCGCCTACCGGACGGTCGGCATCAGCCTGCCGCGCACGACCCAGGAGCAGGTCAACGCCGGGACGGCGGTCGGCCTCCATGACTGGCGGCCCGGCGATCTGCTGTTCAGCATCGGCGCGGCCAGCGAGCACGGCACGCCGGCGGCGCCGGGCCATGTCGGCATGTACGTCGGCAACCACCAGGTCATCGAGGCCAAGGGCAGGGCCTACGGCGTCGTCGTCTCCTCCCTCGCGGAGTGGAAGGCGAAGACCGTCGCGGTGCGCCGCCCGGGCCGCTGGACCCCGACCGCCACGCTGATCAGCCAGGCGGCGGCGAAGGAAGGACTACCCCGTCCGCTGCTGGCCGCGCAGATCAACCAGGAGTCCGGCGGCGACCCGACGATCAGCTCGCCCTACGCCGACGGCATCGCCCAGTTCACCCCGGCCTCGTGGGCGTCGTGGGGCCGGGGCGGTGACGTGTGGGATCCCAAGGACGCGCTCCCGGCGATGGCCCGCTTCGACGCGGCCCTGGTGAAGGCGAACGGCGGCAACGTCGATCTGGCGCTGGCCGCCTACAACGCTGGCCAGGGCGCGGTGAACCGCTACCACGGCATGCCGCCGTACCGCGAGACGAAGAACTACGTGGCCTCGATCGAGGCCGCCGCCGGCCTGTCCGGCCACATCACCCTGCACCCGGTCGTGGACCGTTCGCTGCCCGCGCAGATCGGCCACGAGATCGGCCACACGATCAGCCATCCACTGCCGGCGCCGGCGGTGCCGCGTAACCCGACGCAGTTCGTCCACGACGTCGGCACCGGCCTGCTGCTCGTCGTCCTGATCCTCTGGCTGCTGCGCCGCAACGCCCCCGGGCTGCGCCGGCTGGCCGCCAGCCTGTCCACGCCGCCGCGCCGGCCGGCCCGCCGGGCGAGCGCCGGCTATGCGGCGCGGGCGTTCAGCGCGGCGGCGGTGCGGCACGCGGCCCGGCGGACCCCGCCGCGCCGGCCCCGCGCGCGGCTGATTCCTGACCAGCGCGGCAGCCGCGGGACCGCCGGTCGCGGCAGCGGCCGGGCCGGCGCCCCGCACGCGATCCCGCGTCCGTCGGGGCGGGGCGCTGGGTGGCGCTGGGCGCGGGCCGGTTGGGCGTCGGCGCGGGGGCCACGCCCTGGCACGTCGGCGGCCGGCCCGGGGCGGGGGTCGCTGGTGGCGGCGCTGGCCCGGCTGGCCGCGGTTGCCGTGCGCGGCCTGGCCAGCTGGCTTCGAGGCGTGCCCGCCCGGCACACGGTCGCCGGGCCCCGGGCCAGCGCGCAGCCCCGCCGGGGCCCAACCCCGCCCCGTCCGCCGGCCCAGCCGCCGCCGGATGGCGCCGGCGATGGCCCGACGGCGGGCAGGGCCACAGACAGGCCCGAGCTGTCACGCCGTCCGGACCCGGTTGACCCGGCGCTTGTCGTTCCCCATCCCGTTCCGCAAGGAGGCCTTCTGATGGCTCGTACCCGTGCCCCGATCGACATCGACTGGTCGGAGTACCTCACCGATCCCGGCTTCGCGCATCTGCTGCGCGCCCCGGCCGGCTTCGAGGGCCTCGACTACTCCGACGGCCCGACCGTGGTCGCGACCATGGTCTACCTCGACAAGCTCGCCACCCAGCTCTCCCAGGCCGCGGAGACCGCCGCCCTCGAGATCAGCCGGCGGGGGTTCTCCCACGGGGTGGCCGCCGGCCTGCAGGGCGCGGCGGAGGCGATGAGCAACGCCGCGGACTACTACCGGTCCGCCGCGTGGGCGCTGCGGGAGAACCACCCCGACCTGTTCGAGCTGCGGGTCTCCAAGCCGGTCAACCCGATCGGAGCCTGAGTCGATGTCCCGTCCTGGAGACCGGCCGGCGATGAGCGCGTTGCCGCGAGCCGGCGCGGAGATTGTTCCCGCCCGCCGCACACCCCCGCCCGGCCAGCCCGCGGCCCGGCGCCGCCGGCCCCGGCGCGCCGCCGCCCCGACCATCGTCGCCCTGGCCTGCCTGGTCGGCGGGATCGCCGCGCGCGGCCGGGTCCCGCTGATCGCGCTGGTCGCCGGCGGCGTCGTCGCGGTCCTGGTGGTGGACCACACTGCCCGCCGCCGGCACCTCCCGCCGGCCGGGCGCAACCGTGCGCTGGCCGCCGCTCTCGCGGCGGCGGCCACGCTGCTGGTCGCCGCGACCGGCGCCCTGAACCTCGTCACCCTCGGCGCGGTCGTCATGGTGACCGCGATCGCCACGGTCCGGCTGTCCCGGCCGAGCCCCGCCGAGCTGCGCCGGGAACAGCTCGACGCCCGGGCCGCCGGGTGGCAGGCGGTGGCGGTCGCGATCGGCGAGCCGCACGTCCAGCTCAACGGCCCGGTCGTCGACCGGGGGGCGGCCGGCCACACCTACCCGGTGCGGGTCCCGAAGGGCATGACGATCGACCACCTGGCCCGCCGGGTCGACGAGCTGACCTCCGCGCTGGGCCGGCGGCGGGGCGAGGTCACCGTCGAGATCGACGCCGAGTGGCACACCCTGGCCTACATCCACGTCCGCGAAGGTGAGACGCAGGCCGCCGCCGAGGTCCTCGACCCGCCGATCACCTCCTGCTGCGACCCGTTACCGGTCCTGCGGATGGTCGACGGGGCCCTGTGCTACCTGCGGCTGTTCGTTCGCGACATCGGCGCGCGCAACATGCTCGTCGCCGGCACCCAGGGGTCGGGGAAGACGTCACTGGTCATCCGGGCGCTGCGGCTGCTGGTCAAGGCCCCCGACCTGGCGATCTGGATCGCCGACGGGGCGAAAGGCCGCGACTTCGGCGTCTGGAAGGGCTGCTGCGACCAGTACACCGAGGACCCCAAGGCGTTCTACGGCCTGGTCCTGCTGCTGGAGAAGGAGATCGAGCGGCGGCAGCGGGTGATGGCCGAACGGGGCTGGCGGGTGTGGAAGCCCAGCCGGACCGACCCCGCCCTGTGGCTGATCATCGAGGAGTCGAAAACCTTCGCCGACTCCCCGTACGGGGCGGAGATCGCTTTCGTCCTCGGGAAGATCGGCGGGACGACCCGGGCCGTGATGGTTGAGATCACGGTGATCACTCAGTATCCGACCGGCCGGAACGTCCTCGGGATGATCATCCGGAAGGAGTCGGTCAACCGGGTCTGCGCCCACACCGAGGAGCCTGACGCCTTCGTGCTGCAGGGCGGGCAGAACACCGCCGCGATCCCGGCCGACGCGCACGGCACGGTCTATGCCGAGCTCTACGGCGACGACCGCGACCCGCGCCTGCCCCGCCGGGTCATCTGGACCTCGGATGAGGACCGGGCCGCCACGATCAAAGAGTGGGCCGGTATGCAGGCCTTCAAGGTCGGGGCCGAGGTCGCCTATGACATCAACCGGGAGCAGGCCCAGTCCGGCGAGCAGCCACCGGCCGCCCTCGACGCCGACGGTGTGGTGGACGGCGAGGTCCTCACCGTCCGCCCGCTGCGTTTCGAGCCGGTCCGCGAGGCGCCGGCCCCCCGGCCGGAAATGACTTTCCAGACCGCCCGGGTCACGTTCCAGGACATGCTGAAAAACGCCGGAAAAGCGGGAGTGACGGTCAAAGATCTGATCGAGGCGACGGGCCGGCAGCGGACCTGGATCCGGGAGAACCTCATCATCCCCGCCACCGACTCCGGCTGGGTCGCCATCAACAAGGACCGCCGGGAACACGCCTACTACCTCGCCGACGCCGACGCGGCCCGGACCCCCGCACCATGATCGACATCCCCTCTTCTCTCGGCTGCCCGGTCACGCTCCGCGCATCTGCCGTTGATCTTGCCGTTGATCTTGCCGCGACCCTCGCGCGCGCGTACGGGCGGCCCAGCGGCAGCTGCGCGGCAGATCGGCGGCAGACCGGCCAGAAGAGGCAAGAGACCCTCACTCGTCACGCACGGTAGTCGGCGAGAGAGGTGGCACAAGGGCCGAGGTTGCCCCCTTCCCCTGGCGAAAGGCAGCCTGACCCGCTCGGAACAGACGCTTTTCTCAGTATCCACCGCGAATGTCCTCAGAAAAGAGAGAACATGATTTCGTTCTTGCTCCTTATTGCTTTTCTCGCGCTGCCGGTGATGGTCCTGCGGCCGATCGTGATCGAGCGGATGCGGCGCCGGGCGGTCGACCGCGAACTCACCCAGGACGAGAACGACAACGCCGGCCTCCAGCCCGACCAGTGGGACAGGGCCGGCGAATGACCCGGACAATCCGCCGCCCGCGCGGCGGGAGAAGAGAAGAGGCTCGCCCCCGGCCGGCCAGGCCGGCCGGGCCCGGGCTCGCGCTCGCGTGCTGGCGGCTGGCCGTCGCCGGCTTCGGGTCGGCCGCCCGCCGGCCCGGCCGCCCCGCCGGGCCCGGCGACCCGCGCCGTGATCGCGTCGCGCTGCTCGCCGTCGCCGGCGGGATCGTGTCCGCCGCCGTGATCTGGCTGCACCGGGGCGGGCGGCTGACCGCCGGCCTGCTGTGGGCGCCGCGCCAGCTCGTCGGTCTTGGCCTGCTCGCCGTACCGCTGCTCGCGTTCGCCACGGCCGTCTGGCTCACCCGCCGCCCGGCCGGAACCCGGCCCGCCCGGCGCATGCTCACCGCCCTTGGCGCGATCACCCTCGGCCCGCTCGGCCTGACCGAACTCGCCCGCCACCGGTCCGGAGGCCTGGCCGGAGCACTCGCCGCCGGCCCGCTCACCGACGCGACCAGCCCGGCCCTGGCCGCGCTCATCCTGCTCACCCTCAGCCTGCTCGGCGTCGGCCTACTCGCCGGCACCCGTCCGGCCCGGCTGGTCCGCCGGCGCCGGCCCGGACGGAACCAGGACGACACCGCCGCCGCTGACCTGGACGCCGACGGCTACGACCCGAGCCTGGCCGACGTCGACACCGACGAACTCGTCGAGTTCACCCTCATCTCCAGCACCGACCACATCGACCCGGACAGCACACCCCAACCGGACGCCGCGACCAGCGTGGACGGCGACTCGGCCCCGGACACCGACCTCGACGCGCCGGCCGACGACGGACGCGGCCCGCAGACCGCTAGCGAGGGGGACGGCGGCGCCGCGACCGACACCGCCCGCACGATGCGCGCGCTCAACCAGGTTCTGCGTGAGTTCCGCATCGACGCCGCCGTCATCGGCCACTCCCGCGGGCCGACCGTCACCCGCTACAAGGTCGACCTCGGCCCCGGCGTCAAAGTCGAACGGATCATCCAGCTCGCCAAGAACATCGCGCTGGCCACCGCGACCGCCGAGGTCCGGATCCTCAGCCCGATCCCCGGCGAGAGCCTGGTCGGCGTCGAGATCCCCAACACCGACCGCGACCTCGTCCGCCTCATCGACATCCTGGACAGCAGCCCCGCCGCCGACGACCCGCACCCGCTCCTGGTCGGCCTCGGCAAGGACATCGAGGGCCGCCACGTCCTGGCCAACCTGGCCAAGCTGCCCCACCTGTTCATCGCCGGCGCGACCGGCGCTGGCAAGTCAGTCTGCGTCAACACGATCCTCGTGTCCCTCCTGGGCCGCGCCACCCCCGACCAGGTCCGCCTCCTCCTGATCGACCCGAAGAAAGTCGAGCTCGGCGCCTACGCCGACATCCCCCACCTGCTGGCCCCGATCATCACCGACCCCCGCCGCGCCGCGGACGCCCTGCACTGGCTCATCGGCGAGATGGACGAGCGCCTCACCCTGCTCGCCGCCGCCGGGGTCCGCCACATCGACGCCTACAACGCCAAGATCGCCGAGGGTGGGCGTCCCGCCGGCGCGTTCGACGCCCCGGAACAGCTGCCCTACATCGTCACGATCATCGACGAACTCGCCGACCTCATGGCCCTCGCCAGCCGCGACGTCGAAGACGCGATCGTCCGCCTCGCCGCCATGGCCCGCGCCGCCGGCATCCACCTGGTCCTCGCCACCCAACGCCCCTCCGTGGACGTCGTCACCGGCCTGATCAAAGCGAACATCCCCTGCCGGCTCGCGTTCGCGACCGCTTCCCTCGCCGACAGCCGCGTGATCCTCGACCAGGGCGGCGCCGAGAAACTCCTCGGCCACGGCGACGCCCTCTACCTGCCCATGACCGCCAGCAGGCCCGAACGCATCCAGGGCGCGTTCGTCGACGACGACGAACGCGACACCGTCCTCGCCGCCGTCATCGCCGCCGGCCAGAACCCGCCCAGGATGTTCACCATCCCGGCCCACACCGACACCGCGGACCCGACCACCGACGGGCTCGACGCCGAGGACCAGGCCCAGCTCGCCCACGCCGCCGAACTCGTCATCACCAGCCAGCTCGGCTCCACCGCGATGCTGCAGCGCAAGTTACGGATCGGCCACGCCAAAGCCGCCCGCCTCATCGACGCCCTCGAAGCCCGCGGCGTCGTCGGCCCCGCCGAAGGCGCCAAAGCCCGCGCCGTCCTCATCACCCCCGATCAGCTCGACGCCGCCCTCGCCGCCCTCGCCGACCCGTCGGAGGCCTGACATGACCCACCCCCAACCGCCGGCCCGCCTCACCTCCACCGCCGCGCGCGACGAACTCGACCGCGCCCACGCCGCCGTCCGGGAGGAACTGGCCCGCGCGACCGGCACCGCGCTCGCGCTCGCCAGCACCGTGGCCACGCTGATCGCGGTCGGCCTGGCCGCGATCCTCGCCGGCCAGTGGAGCCCCAGCCACCTGCCGGTCGGACTCCGCCTGACCTGGTGGGCCGGGCTCGCCGCGACCGCCGGCGGCCTGGTCCAACTCGGCCGGGTCGCCCTGCCCCGCCTCGCCCCGAACCAGGCGGGGCCGCCGACGAACTGGGGGCGGATCGCCGCGCACACCGACACCGCGACCCTGGCCAGCGCCCTTACCGCTCTCGCCGACGACCCCACCGCCCACGTCGAGCAGCTCCGCGCCCTCGCCTTGATCGCCCGCGCCAAATGGGCCCGGCTGCGCCACGCCCTACTCGCCCTCGCCGCCGGCGCCGCCCTCATCGCCCTCACCGCGCTCGCCAGCGCCTGCCACTGACCTCACCAGACCCGACCTCCGGCCACACCGCCCACCGACAGGAGCCCCCGTTGACCCCCGCCATCGAGCGTCGGCCCGGCCGGCGCCGCCCAGCTGGCATCTTGGCCGCCGCCGCGGTGTCGCTGGCCCTTCTCGCCAGCTGCGCGACTCATCAGGCCGGCAGCGCGAACCTGGCTCCAGGCCAGGCCAGCAGCGCGGACCTGGTCTCGGACCCGGCCACCGTGGCCAGCGTCCTCGACCAGGTCGTCGGCACGCTGCTCGCCGCCCGGCCCGGTTCCCGTGCGGCCGCCCGGGCGCCGCACGGCGGCGCGGTCGCCGCCGGCACCGTGTGGCTCGGCGCGGCCGGCGCCGCCGACGTCGAGATCTACCCGGACCCGGCCGCGCTCGCGCGGGCCGTCGACGCCTGGCGGCCGGCGCGGGGCACGCTCGGCTGCCTGCAGATCGGTCCGACCGCGCTCGGCACCGGCGCGACCTGGTCGGTAGCCACCACGGACACGGCGACTGCAGCGCTCGTCGACGGCGCCCTCATCCCGCTCGGCGACGGCGGCTTCCTCCGCGTCGACGACCGGCCCAGCCCGCTGCTGTCCCTGCCCTCCTGACCGACCCAGCCCGACCTACACCCGATGCCGCCCAGGAGACCCGATGACACTCACTCTCGACCGCCGGCCCCAGGCCGGTGGCCCCGCCGGCGCCGGCCGGCTGACCGTCCCCGCCCATGTGATCGCCTGCCTGCTCGTCGACGCCCACACCGCGCTGGCCGAGCGGGGCCTGTGCCGGGACGACTTCTGCGACGACGACACCGGGACGGTCGACCTGACCGGCGCGCTGCGCTGGCCGCCGACCTGCATCCCCGCGACGAACCGGCCGACCCCTACCTGACCCGGGTCCTGGCCGCCGCCGAGGACACCCTCGCCCTCCACCTCGACGACACCGGCTACGACCCGGCCGTCGACGACCCGGGCGAGGCCCTGACCGGCTGGACCGACCAGCCCGACCGGACCGTCACCGACGTCCTCGCCCTGATCGACCGGGCCATCCGCACCCTCGCCACCACCGCCAGCTGATCAGCCGACTGGTTCCCGGCCGCACGCCGCCAGCACGCACCACCGGGAACCGGCGCCCACCCCCGCCAGCCGCACCGCGAAGGAGAACTGTCATGCCCCCCCACCGCCGCCCCGCCGGGCCCGCACTGACCGACACCGAGCAGCTGCTCGCCGAACGACTCGTGGAGCTGGTCGACCTGACCGGCCGCATCCTGCTCACCGGCCTCCAGCAGGACCAGAACCTGTTCTACATCGGCGACAAAGCCCGCCAGCTCGCGTTCCTCGCCGACCGGCTCGCCGGCGACGCCACCCGCGCCCACCGCAACGCCGAGCTGCCCCCGACCAGCCGCGACGCGATCCCACCGGTGCGGATGCGCCTGCTCGCCGCCCACGTCGCCCGCCTGTCCCGGATCCACCCCGCCGGCCCGCTCCTGTTCCCGAAGGCGGCCGGGCGATGAGCCGATCGATGCCCGTGCACCGGGTCGCCGTCGTTCTCATCGCCGACGTGCCCGGCGTCGACGCGCACGACGCCGCCCACCGGCTGACCCGCGCGATCGGCGACCGCGTCGGCGCGCAGCTGCCCTCCCCGACCCGGGGCGGCGCGCTGCCCCCGATCGATGTCCGCGACGTCATCGAGGTCGGCGCGGCGGTCCGCAACGGTCTCCTGGCCCTCCGTCCAACCGGTCGGGAGACCGGCCGGTGACCGCCCCATCAGACCGGCCCTCCCGTGCTGGCCGCGGCCACGCCGGCGCTGAGGTGGACCAGGTGGAGATCGTCTCCTTCGGTTATGACCACGGCGGCCCGCCGGCGGCGACCGTCGTCCTCGACCTGCGCGGACATACCTTCCCGCCCGGCCTGCCGCGCGACGTCACGGACGTGGGCAGCAGCGCGGCCGAACGGGCCGTCATGAACGGCCCCGGCGGCCTGTGGCAGTTGACCAGGGCCATCGCTGATGTGGTCTGGTCCTATCTGGAACCCCCGCGGGTCGGGCCGGTGCGGATCGCTCTCGGCTGCGGGGACGGACAGCGCCTCGCTCCGATCACCGCGCGCACCCTCGGCCGGCAACTCGACTGGGCGCCGAGCATGACCGTCACCGTGACTCACCGCGACCTCGCTGGCCCAGGTCAGCCGGGGGCCGGGGGCCGACGGTGAGCCGCTACCGCGCCGGCTACCACGACCCGGCCGGCGATCGGCACGGCCTGCCGTCCTATGCGTGGCGGATGGCCCCGGCCGGGCTGGCGACCCGCCGGCAGCTCGCCGCCCAGGGCCTGCGCCCGGGCGGGCAGGAACCGGTGGGGCAGATCCTCTGGCGCGGTGTCGGCCCCGACCAGCCCCGGATCGCCTACCTCTACGACCGGGCCCGGGCCCGGCCCCGCCGGAGGGCGACCCCGGCGATCCTGGCGGCCTGCGCCCGCGCGCTGGCTGCCCGCCGCCGCTGCCCCACCTGCCTCACCGACGCCGGCTACGTCATCCCCCGCCACCTCGGCGAATGCCTGGACTGCGCCGACCGGCGGGCCGGGGGTTCCCGGTGAAGATCCGCCTGCACGGCACCCCCGAGGAATGCGCCGCCGCGGCCCGCGCGCTCGCCGGTGTCCTCCCGGTCGTCGCCGTATCCGCTCCCTACCCCGACCGGGGCGCCTCACTGCTGGTCCGGGTCTACCTCGACGTCCGCCCTCCTACCCCCGGATGGCCCGGCGCTGACACGCCGGGCCCCTGATCCCGCCCCCTGGAAAGGCGAAACCGTGACCATTATCAACACCTTCGACAGCGACCTGACCGTCGACGTCGACAAGCGCCGCGGCACCGGGCCGACCGTCTCATTCAGACTCTGGTCCGACACTGCGCCGAGCCCGTACATCACGGTGACCGACGTCGCCCTCGACGAGTTCGAAAGCTGGCCGACCGGACGGGCCGCGGCCGCCGGTGAGCCGCTGCCCCGGATCGCCGGCCCGGTCCGGGTCACGTTGCCCTCGATGGAGAGGGACCGGGTCGGCGCGACGCTCGTCGTCGCGGACTCGGCGACGGCTCGTGAGCTGGCGTCGATCCTGACGCGGGTCGCGGGCCGGATGGACGAGACCTACCCGGACCCCGCGACCTGCGACCACACGTCGGCTGTGGCCGACGGTCTCCCGGGCGCGGGGCTGTTTTGCCTGACCTGCGGGATGTACGGGACCGCCAACGAGATGGGTGCCACGGCCGCGACGGCGGGTGACGTCCGATGAGCACCGACTACCGGCCCGGCGACGTCGTCCGCGACTGTCACGGCGCGACGTGGATGTACGTCCCGGACCATGACGGCGACCGGTGGGCAACATCCCGGGCTGGAGAGCCCGACGACTACGAGGAATGGTTCACCACCGATGAACTCCGCGGCCACGGCCCGCTGACGCTGCTGGTCCGTGACGGCGAGCTCATCCTGCCCGAGCTGACCAGCCAGGACTTCAGCGACGCGCACGCCGCCTACCTCGACGCGGCAGCGGATCCGAGCGCTCCCGGCGCGCTCCGCGCCGCTCTGGATGCGTACCGGGCCCGGCTCACCGCCGCTGTCCGCCCGGACACCGGGGGCGACCAGTGAACGGCAAGGGCGGCGACCCGGCTACCTGGCCCGCTGATCTCCGTGTCCGCCAGATGCCCATGACCACCGCCGAGCTCGCCGCCCGGCAGAAAGCGGTCATGGTCGACCCGGCGACCGGCCAGACCAGCATCACCGTCAACGGCCAGGCCGTCGTCGCCGAACCCCTCGGTCACGGCGAACCCACCGGCGTCGTGCTCTGGACCCACGCCCTGCACGACACCGACGCCGCTCGCTTCGCCTACGCCTACGCCACCCACCCCGCCGCCGGCTGGCTCCAGCCGATCGACCTGCCCACCACCGACCAGGTCACCCGCGGCTGGGCGGGCTGGCGACCACCCACCGGGCGGGAACGTGAGCTCCTCGACTCCGACGAGCCGGTCTGGGACGTCACCGACCATCCCGAACCCGGCTACCGCCCGGCCGTTCTGGTCGACCTGCCATGACCGCGGCCGAACTCACGCCCGCCGACCGCGGCGTCTACGACCGGGTGCTCGCCGGCGACACGGTGGTGGTCCGCCTGCCGGGCCACTACCGGCCCTACCCGCCGCTGCTGGCCGCGTTCCGCGCGGCCAGCCGGCTCACGATCGTCGACCGGCGTAGCGCCTGGGGGAACCCTTGGCGCGAAGGAGCCCACGGGGGGCGCGACCAGGTCGTGGCCATGCACCGGACCTGGCTGGACAGCCAACCCGGGTGGGACGACGCCTACCAGCTGTGGAACACGGAACGCTGGGCCTCCCGCGCTTGGGTCCTCAGCCACGTCCATGAACTCCGCGGCCAGGCCCTCGCCTGCCACTGCGCTCCGCGCTCCTGCCACGGCGACACCCTCGCCCGCCTGGCGGCCGGCCGATGACCGCCGTCGTGGCCAACCCCGCCGAAACCGCGCCGCGCGACGCCCGGCGGGGAGCGGAGGCCGTATGAGCGTCCGCGCGATGAGCTGGGTGTGGGAGCACTCGCCGACCGGCGGCAACGAGCGCCTGGTCCTCCTCGCGATCGCCGACACCGCCGACGACAACGGCGCCAACGCCTGGCCCTCGATCAACACCCTTGCCCGCAAGACCCGGCTCGCGCCCCGCACCGTCCAACGCGTCATCAGCCGCCTCCGCGACGACGGCCAGCTCTACGTCGAACCTTCCGCCGGCCGCGGCGGATCGAACATCTACACGATCATCACCGACCCTCCGCCGCCCGCGCCGCCGGCGCCCACGCCGGCATCGGGCGGCCCCGACCCCCGGCAATCTGACGGGGGTGACAGAACGCCACCCCCGTCACAGCCGTGTCACCCCACCCCTGACACAGCTCTGTCACCCCACCCCCGTCACAGCTGTGACACCCGAACGTCCTTGAACGTCCTTGAACCCCCACCTCCCGCGCGCGGCGACCAGACCCCGGCCGACAGCCCGCCGACGGCCCCCGCCGGCGGAGGAGGCCACAACGCTGATCACAACGATGATCCGGGCCCGGACGATCGGCCCGGCGACGGTTCGCCCGGCCGGGAACTGCTCGCTGCCCTGACCCCGCCCTGGACCCTGACCCGCCGACAGATCACCAAACTCGCCCCCGCCGCCGGCGCGGCCCTCGCCGCCGGCTGGCCAGCCCCCGCGTTGCGCAGCCATCTCACCGCCAACCCCGACGGCGTCCGCTCGCCCTACGCCGTCATCCGCGCCCGCCTCGCCGACCTCCCCGACCCACCCGCCACCGGCGGCCACCACCCGCGCCCGCCCTGGTGCGGCCACTGCGACCAGACCAGCCGCCTGATCGACCTCGACGACGGCCGCGCCGCCCGCTGCCCCGACTGCCACCCCCAACCGAACGCCACCCCGACCGGAGGTGCCCCATGCCCGACCCCGACCCACCCGACGTCTGCGCCGCCCGCCGCGAACTCCTCGCCCGCGAGCTCGAAGCCGCCACCCCACTCCGCCGCGCTGTCCCACCCCGACCCCGCCGGCCCACACCACCCCGCCGCACCCGGCCCGACCGACCCCCCGTCCCACCACCACCCGACGTCGTCATCCACATCCGCCGCACCCCCACCGGCCTCGCCATCTCCACCCCCGACACCCCACCCATCACCGTCCGCGACCGCAACACCCTCGCCGCCGCCATCCTCCGACTGATCCACTGACCCACCCGCTCCGGCGACACGCCGCCAAGCCACCCCGCCGGCGCGCGGCCCCCCCAGCCACCGGCCACGCAAGGAGCACGCGATGCCCCGCCCCAGGTCTTCAAAGCCCGCCGCCTCCTCGGTACGGCGCGAGCTGCTGCCGCTCGCCCAGGTCCTCGCCGAGCTTGGCGATGAACACGGCCCACTGGCCCGGAGCACCTTCTACGACTGGCGCGCCAAAGGACACGCGCCCCGGTGCATCAAGTTGCCCAACGGTGAGCTCCGGATCCGCCGGGCCGACTTCGACGCCTGGCTGGACGCCCACGTTGACGGAGTCGCCTGAGATGGCCGCGACCACCTACGACGTGCGGATCTGGAAGACCGAGGTCTACCGGGGCAAGAAGGTCACGACCTACAAGGTTCGATGGTCCGTGGCCGGACGGGCGTTCAAGGAGCCCTACCGAAACAGCGCCCAGGCAGAAAGCTTCCGCTCCGAACTTGTCGCCGCCGCCCGCCGCGGCGAGGCCTTCTACCTCGCCACCGGTCTGCCCGTCTCGATGAACCGGGTCGATGGCAGCGTGCCCTGGTACACCTTCGCCCTCGACTACACCGACACGAAGTGGCCGCGTATCGCGGCCACCACCCGTCGCACCCAGGCCGAGGCACTCACCGCCGTCACGATGCTGATGCTCACCAGCCAGCGCGGAAAGCCAGACGACGCCCTGCTGCGGGCCGCGCTGAAGCGGTGGGCGTTCAACACCGCCCGCCGCGACGACCCGGCCCGCCCGGAGAACGTCAGCTCCGCGCTCGAATGGGTTGCCAGCCACAGCAAGCCCGTGGCCGCCCTCACCGACTCCGAGGACCTCCGGCGCGTCCTCGACGGCCTGGCCGTCCGCGTCGACGGCACGGTTCGCGCGCCCAGCGTCGTCTCCCGCTGGCGCAAGATCCTCAACAACGCCGTCGTCCACGCGATCGACCGGAAGATCCTCGCGGTCAACCCGATCCCCGGCCTCAAATGGAGGCCACCCCGCGGGGTCCAGGTCATCGACCGCCGAGTCGTCGCCAACCCTGTCCAGGCCCGCAGCCTGATCCGCGCGGTGGGGGAGGACTCCGAGGCCGGCGCCCGCCTGGTCGCCTACTTCGCGTGCATCTACTTCGCGGCGCTCCGACCGGAAGAGGTCGCGGCGCTGCACCGGCACAACGTGACGCTGCCCAGCGAGGGGTGGGGCGAGTTCCACCTGGAGCGGGCCGCCCCCCACGCGGGCAAGGAGTGGACGAACAACGGCGCCGCCCGGGACGATCGGCAACTCAAGCAGCGGGAGATCGGTGAGGTCCGGCCGGTCCCGTGCCCGCCCGAGCTGACCGCGATCCTGCATCGGCATCTCGCGGCCTACGGCACCAGCCCCAGCGGCCGGATCTTCGTCGGCGTCCGCACGGCCGAACACCTCTCCAACGTCACGGTGTCGCGGGTCTGGCAGCGTGCACGGACCGCTCTGTTCACCCCGGAGGTCGCCGCCTCGCCGCTGGCCGAGGGTCCGTACGACCTTCGCCACGCCGCCGTCTCCACCTGGCTGAACGCCGGCGTGCCCGCGACCAAGGTCGCCGAGTGGGCCGGCCACTCGGTCGAGGTTCTCCTGAAGATCTATGCCAAGTGCATCGACGGCGAGGACGCCCGGCTGCGCGCCCGCGTCCAGGACGCTCTCGGCCACCCGCCAGACAGCGCCGAAAACTTGGGCGCCAGTTAGGCGTGGACAGCCGGCGTTAGCCGGACGGTGCCGGACGAGGCCGGACACACAACAAGGCCCGCCGACCTGGGTTTGCCCAGGTAGGCGGGCCTTTGTGCTGCTCGGAGCGGGGTGCCCCCAACGGGATTCGAACCCGTGCTGCCGCCTTGAAAGGGCGGTGTCCTAGGCCTCTAGACGATGGGGGCCGAGCGCGGACCCCGGGCACGGGCGCGGCCCGACCCGGCGTCAGCCGTCGATCAGCCTCAGCATACGAGACCGGCCACCGGGCGACAAACGTCCGCCGATTACCCCCGCGGGAGGGTAGCTGGGGTCAGGCGCCCCCGGTAGCCTGACAGTGGCCCCACCGGGTCCGCCGAGCAGGGTGACGGCGGTGGGTCAGCGGCGGCGCAGGATGATGCCGCGCACCAGTGCGGCCTGGCCGACGTGCTCGAGGTCGTCGTCGAGGACGCTGATCAGGCGGACGCCCAGGGTGACCGGCGGGTCCCAGCGCGTGTCGACGACGGCGTCCAGGTCCGACTCCGTCAGCGAGCGCAGGTAGGCGAGCGTGCGTTCGTGGACGGCGTCGTAGTAGCCGACGAGCAGGGAGCTCTCCTTGACCCGGACGGCGGCCACGTCGGCGGACGAGTGGCCGTAGCCGGTCGAGGTCGGCGGCAGGGCCAGGCCGAAGCGCGCGTCCCAGCCGGCCTCCAGCCAGACCTGGCGGTGGCCGGCGACGTCGGCGATGTGGTCGTCCTGGACCCGGGTCAGGTGCCAGATCAGCCAGGCGACGGAGTTCGTCTCGCCGTCGACCCGGTAGGCGAGCTCGTCGGCGTCCAGCCCGTCGACGGCGGCGTGGACGGCGTCGTGGACGCGGGCGTACCCGTCGAGAAGCAGGTCGTTGAAACGCATCGTCACATCCTCACTGGCGGCGGAGGAAGGTGCAGTGAAGCGGAATAGGCGGTGGTACCGCGTGGCACAAGGGAATGGGGACGCTCCCCGTCGCCCGCCGCCCGCCGCCCGCCGCGCGGCGGCCGGGTCGGCGTCGCCGGGGCCTGGTCAGGCGAAGCGCAGCGCGCAGCCGACACCCGCGATCAGACAGTAGATCGCGAACGGGGTCAGCGTCCGCGTCTCGAAGTACTTGGTCAGGAAGCGGACGGAGGCGTAGGCCGCGAGTCCGGACAGGATGCTGCCGAACAGGACCTGGCCCCGGATGCCGTCGCCGGCCGAACCGGCGAGCTCCGGCAGCTTGAGCAGGCCCGCGGCCAGGATGACCGGGGTGGCCAGCAGGAACGCGAAGCGGGCCGCGTCCTCGTGGGACAAGCCGCGCAGCATGCCGGTCGAGATCGTCACGCCGGAGCGTGAGATCCCGGCGAACAGGGCGCCGATCTGGGACGCGCCGATGATCAGGGCCTCCTTCATCCCGAGCCTGGCCAGCCGCCGGTCAGACAGGACGTCGGCGTCGGGCTGCTCCAGCGCGGCACCGGGGCCCTCGGCGTAGTAACCGTGCTCGTCGGCGAAGGCGGCGCGCTGCTCAGGGTAGCCGGGGCGGCCGGGGCGGCCAGGCTGAGCCGGACGGCCAGGCTGAGCCTGAGCCGGATGGCTTGGCTGACCTGGCTGGTCCGGCTGACCGCGGTTGGGACGGCCGAACGCGTCCGGTCGCCGGTCGGGGCGGCCGAAGGCGTCGAGCCGGCGCGGCGGCACCTGGGGGCGCCGCAGCTCCATGGTCTCGCCGTTCGCGCCGAGTCCGGCCGGCGCCGGGCCGGCGGCCGGAGCGAGCCCGGTGGTCGAAGCCGCCGCCGACCGGTTGCGCAGCCGGTCCGCGCCCAGCAGGACCAGGCCGTTGATCGCCAGGAAGATCGCGGCCGACTCGGGCTTGCCGAACACGGTCCGCAGCGGGTGCTCGAGCGCCAGGCCGACGATCCCGACCGGGATCGTCCCGACGATCAGCATCCAGGCGATCTTCTCGTCGACCTCCCGGATGCCGCGGTTGCGCACGGAGCTGAGTAGCCCGCGCACCACCCGCACCCAGTCTCGCCAGAAGAAGGCGACCAGCGCGATCGCCGTCGCCACGTGCAGGCCGATCACGAACGTCAGGTACGGCGAGTCCTTGGCCGACACGTTGAGGTCGCGGGCCCACGAGCCGCCGATCAGTGCCGGGAGGAGCACGCTGTGCCCGAGGCTGGAGACGGGAAACAGTTCCGTCACGCCTTGCAGCAGGCCGATCACCCCAGCCTCGGGGTAGGTCAGGGCTGACATGTGCTTCTCCTCCGGCGGGCGCGGCGAGCGGTGGCGGAACCGGCGCCCCACGCCGACGAGCGCCCACTTGCAGTCTCCCCCCGGGCCGAAGCGGCGCGGCCCGAGGGGGTGAGCTTGGGGGTTGTTCACCGTGCGGTCGCGGCTGTCGCCCGTCCAGAACGTCCGGGAAGATGGGGGACGTCCGACCTTCCGGGCGTGCCGGCGGGCCGTCAGCGGCGTCAGCGGCGTCAGCGGGCTACGTGTCCTGGTGCTGGCAACCGCGCGGTCAGCACCGGCGTGAACCTGGACGCCATGTCGTGGCTGCCGTGTCTCACGACATGGGGCTGATCGCCGGGCTGCTCATGCCGCTGACCCGGCCGCCGTTCCCGCCCACGGCGGTCAGGACGGCCGCCAGCGCGGCCGCGCCGGCCAGGACGGTCAGCGTCGCGGCATAGCCGCCGAGGCCGAACGCCAGGCCGGCCAACGCGACGCCGAGGGCGGTCCCCAGCCCTCGGCTCATGTTGAGCAGGCCGCTGGCCATCCCCGATTCCGACGGGGCGACCTGGCGCATCACGGCCGTGTTGTTCAGCGGGGTGAACACCCCGAGGCCGACCCCGGCGGCGGCCAGCGCGAGCGCGGTGAGCACGACCGACGCGGCCCCGTGCCCGCCTGGGCCGATCGCCTGGCCGACGGCGGACAGGCCGAGCCCGGTCGCGGCCAGCGCCGGCCCGCCGACGGCGACCACCCGCTGCCCGAACCGAGCCGCCAGCGACCCGGCCACGGGAGCGGTCAGCCCGATTCCCAGCGGCAGGAGCGTGAGCAGGCCGGTAACGGCGGCGGTGGGCAGGTCGTGCTCGGACGTCCCGGCCTGCGCCGCGCGCAGCGGTACGGCCAGCAGCAGTCCGAACAGCGCGAGCGAGACCAGGGTGCCGCCGCCCAGGCCGGTCGCGACGACCCGCTGCCGCACCAGGGCGAGATCGACCATCGGGTCGCGCGCCCGCCGCTCCCGCCGGACGAACGCGGCCGTCCCAGCCGCGGCGACGAGCACGGCGACGGCGATCGGGACCGGCCGCGGCCCCGAGTCGACCAGCGACAGCGCGACCAGCGCGCCCACCACCGCCGGCAGCATGGTGGCCAGGCCGCCCCAGTCGAACGGTGCCCGAGGCGCCCGCTCGCGGGTCCGCGGGAGCAGGACCAGACCGAGGACGAGCCCGAGGACGCCGGCCGGGACGGTCGCCAGGAAGACCCAGCGCCAGCCGCCGGCGGCCAGCAACACGCCGCCGAGCGCCGGCCCCAGGCACAGGCCGACGGCCTGGGCCGCGCCCTGCAACCCCAGCGCCCGGCTCAGCCGGTCGGCCGGGACGGTGGTGGCGATCAGGGCGACGCTGTTGGCCTGCAGCATCGCCGCGCCGAGCGCCTGGGCGACGCGCATGGCCACCAGGACCGACAGGTTCGGCGCCGTCGCCGCGCCCAGCGAGGCCACGGTGAACAGGGCGAAGCCGTAGGAGTACATGAGCTTGCGGCCGGTCATGTCGGCCAGCCGGCCGAACGCGGTGATCGTTCCGACCAGGGTGACCAGGTAGGCCAGGCTGATCCAGCTCGCCGCGCCCAGGGAGACGCCGAGATCGGTCCGCATCGCCGGCAGGGCGACCGTCACGATGCTGGCGTCGAGCTGGCCGATGAACGCGCCGACGCACACCGTCGCCACCGCCAGCCACACGGCCAGCGGGTGCTCGCGGATCCTCCCGGGCCGGCGCGGCTCCACCAGCAGCCGTCGCCAGCCGGTGGCGCGGCGACCGCCGGCCGGTGCCGGCTCACGGATCGGTGCCGGCTTACGTATCGATGCCGGCTTACGTATCGATGCCAGCTTACGGATCGATGCCAGCTGGCGGGCCGGTGGCGCGGCGGCCGGTCTCGGCGCGGACGTCCCCTGACGCATGGCGCATCCCCTCCCGGTCGAATAGTATCTGTAGCAGAGGTAACTCACCAGGGGCGAAGCGGTCACACCCAGCCGCCAGATCCGGCGGCTCGCCTCCGCGTGGGGCGACGGTCGGTCTGCCGGAAGCGGGGAATGGAACGGTCGACAGGAATCCACTGTTAGAGTCAGGCATGCCCGATGTACATAGCGGTCGGGATCGGGGGATGTACATGGTGCCTGTGTACACGAATGCTGTTTTCGCGCCATTGAACCGCCGCGCCGAGCTTGAGCGGCAACTGGTCGCGACACTTGACGGCGCGCTCTCGCTGGCTATGCCGGTCAGCCGAGCCATGCTCCAGCGTGCCGTCGAACGCACACTTGTGACGTCGTTGCCCCTGTACGACCAGGTTCCCAGCCGCCAGTGGTACCAGAATTTCGTTGACGCCTGTGCCGCGCATCCGGGCGGGATCACGGCTCTGGCCGCGGCGGTCGATCGCCTGGAACCCGGGTCGAGAACGGCGCGGATCGTGGCGGGTCTCGCCGGGGAATGGGCTGGCCAGGCCGGCGGCGCTGCCGCCGGCCCCGGCCCCGGCCCCGGCGGCCCCGGGGCCGGGGCCGTCTCGCCGGCGCCCACCGGCGAGGAACCGCTGAGCAATCGGGAGATCGCCGCGCTCGCGGCCGGGTTCAGCACGGCGGTGGCCCTCCGGCATCTCCTGCTCGACGCCGGACTACCCGCGGCCCGCCATCCGCGTGTTCAGGAACTGACGCCCGAGCAGGCCTGGCGGGAGGTGAACGTGCTCATCGGGAACGGCGCTCTTCGCGATGGCCGACGGCGGGTGCTCGCCTGCGCGGCGGATGTCTACCCGGCCAATCTCGTCTTCGCGACAGCGGGCTCGTGAACAGCCACCGGCGGCCCGAGGGGCACGCCTGACCGTCCGAGCGGGCACGCGTGGCACTTGACGACCGGGACCCCGACGGTGCTGGGTACGCGCTCGGCCGCCAGGAACTGGAGGCGCGTATCGCCAACGTACTGGCCGCCTGCCCCGAGTTGCGCCCGGACAGCACGCGCGCGCGCCTCCTGCGGCTGGCGGAGAAATGGACGGGGGACCGGATCCACCTCCCCGACATCCCGTACGCCTTCCAGTGGTTCGTCGAGTTCGTCGAGACCTGCGCCGAATCCGAGGCAGGCGTCGCGGCGGCGGTGCGGGCGGCCACCGGCATCGGTGTCGAGCGCACCGTCGCCGACACCCTCAAGCGCCTCGGCGACGAGTGGGAGGCGAGCGCCGTGATGGCGGGCCTCCCGGGCGATCTGGGCCGCGGTCTGCACGCCGACCTGGCGGCCGTCGACCGGCGAGCGACGATGAAGGTGTTCCGCGCGGCCGCCGACCATCTCTCCCAGCTGCCGCCCGTGCACTGCCGGACCGGCTGGGACGTGTTCGTGCATCTCGCGGGCCGCAACAGCCGGGGCGGCCTCCCGCCTGACATGGTCTTTCTCGAGTCGGCTCTGGACTGGCTCACACCGCGGGTCCGGGTCGGCGTCGAGCGGTGGAACAACCGGCGGGCCGCCGCTCTGATGGCTACGCAACAACTCAACGAGGCGAGGATGCGCCGGCAGCCCCACGCAGGTCGAACCAACGACGCGATTCACGTGGTAATCCTCATCGAAGGCGACGACAATGTTCCGGGCGTCTGGTACTTGTCGTGGTGGGGCCAGTGGACATCAGATCCCGACGTGCTGGAACCGGGACACTGGCGTATCCCGGTGGAAGGCGACGGCCTGCCGGCGCTGGCGGCAGAGGTTATGGACGAGGTCGAGATGCGACTCGAGGACCGCATGGATGACGTGGTCGTCGAGTTCGTCCTGCCCTACGAGCTCCTCAATCTGCCGGTCGAATGGTGGAGCCGCGGCGAGTGGTCGCACCGGGGGCGCTCCCACAGCCTGGGCACCCACTACCCGATCGTCCTGCGCAGTCTCGAGCGCCTGCGGGAGCCAGCCTGGGGGCGGCAGTGGCGGCAGCGCTGGCATCGCCTCCTGGTCGCGCCCGACCGGGCGAGCGTGATGTGGTGCCACCTCGAGGGCCCTGACCTCGACTCGCACCTGGACAAGCTCGACTCCAGCCTCGGCGGGGACGAGAACCTGGTGGCGACGGTCCTGAGCGCCCCGCCCGACCGGGCCCGGGACCCCGACCGCGAGACCGGGCTGCGTGAACTGGAGATCGCGCTCTCCCGGGGGGTGCCGATCGTCGTGTGGCACCGGGCCGAGCCCCTGGCGGGCCAGGTCGCCGAGGCCATCCGGGAGTTCCTGGGCTCCGACGATCTCCACGACCTGGGACGGCGCGCCCATCGGCTCCGGCTGGACCGGATGCTCCTGAAGCCGGGCGAGGCGCGGGAGGCCCACCTCGGATCCCACCTCGCCGTCCTGGTCGACGACCCCGACCGCCGCCCGGGACGGGGACCGGACGAGAGCAGGGAGCGAGACAGCAGGTGAGCGACGACCTCAGGCCGGCGTCCCCGCCACGCCCGCCGTCCGAACCGTGGTGGCTGTTCCAGGGCACCGGCGAGCCGATCGAGGAGCCGGTCCGGGACCAGCGCTGGCGACCGCCTCCGCCCTGGCGGGCCTTCAACGGCGCCCCCGACCGGCCGGCGCCGCCGGAGGACGCGGACGAGGACCGCCGGCGCCTCGGCGCGGCCGCCGCCCCCTACCTGACCCGGGCGCAGATCTCCGTGGTCAACGCGGCGATCCACTTGCGCCGGCCCCTGCTGGTCAGTGGAGGACCCGGGTCGGGGAAGTCCACCCTCGCGCACATGATCGCTCGTGAGCTGCGGCTGGGGCGGGTGCTGCGGTGGCCGATCACCAGCCGGACCACGCTGGCCTCCGGGCTGTACGGGTACGACGCGGTCGGCCGGGCTCAGGCGACCCTCCAGGTTCGGGAGGCCCTCGGCGGCGGGCGCCGGCACGGGCGGCCTCGGCTCGACGGTCGCCAGGAGCCGGAGCGCCCGGCGGTGACGCCCCCGGCCATCGGCGAGTTCGTTCACCTTCGGGCTCTCGGCACAGCACTGCTCCCGCAACGCCTGCCCCGGGTGCTTCTCGTCGACGAGATGGACAAAAGCGAGTTCGACCTGCCCAACGACCTGCTGAACATCTTCGAGGACGGCGAGTTCGAGATACCGGAGCTCGTACGAATTCGAGAGACCCGCGAGGACGTCGAGGTGATTACGGCTGATCGTGGTCACACCGCGCTGGTGCGGGGCGGCGTCGTCCGGTGCAACGCATTTCCCATCATCGTGATCACGAGTAACGGGGAACGTGATTTCCCGCCCGCGTTCCTGCGGCGCTGCGTACGGCTCGACCTGCCCGATCCGGCGCCCGAACAGCTGGCGGCGATGGTCCGAGCCCACTTCCCTGACGGCGGCGTCGACTACGGCTACCTGGTCGCGGCGTTCGTCCAGCGCCGGGGGCGGGGGGCGACGCTCGCCGCCGACCAGCTCCTCAACGCCGTCCACCTCGCCATCGAGGGAGCCCTGCCCGAGGACGACCCGGCCTGCGCCGACCTGCTTAATATCATCTGGCGTAGCCTCGAGGCGGAGCCGAGTTCGGGATGACGGTCGCGGACGGGGCCCCGCCCGATCCCCGGGAGATCGCCGACCTGCTCTGGTTGGACGGGCTGATCGCGTCGGCCGGCGCGCCGGGCGGCGAGGACCCGGTCCCGGCCGCGCCCGGGTGGCCGGGCGACCTGCCACCCCCGCCGAGCGGCCCGGCCGGTGATCGCGGGTCCGGTGACACCGGGCCCGAGACGGACGACCAGGTGGGATTTCCCAGTCTCAGCGATATCTTTTTCGGTGATCTATCTCAGTCGCCGGAGACGGGTAACAGGCCACCGGTGCCGGGGGCCGATCCGAAGCTGCCCGATACGATTGGCCACTCCGGAAAGGGGTTGCGCCGGGCGCTGGTTCACCTCAGACAGGCCATCCCTTCGACCTGGGACACCGTTCTCGACGAGGAGGCCACCGCTGAGAGACTCGCGGACGGTGCCCTCGTCTTTCCGGCGTACCGCCCGGCCGCCGAGCTCCGGTGGGACATGATGCTCGTCGTCGACACCAGCCCGACCATGGCCGTGTGGGCGGACATCGCGCCGGCGCTCGTCTCGATGTTCGAGAAGCTGGGTGTTTTCCGGGACGTCCGGGTGATGTATCTCGACACGGACGTCCGGTTTCTCTCCGAGCTGCGGCCCCGGGTGACTCGGGCCGGGGGCGCGGGGCGGTCACCGCTGGAGCTCATCCAGCCCAGCGGGCGCCGGATCGTCTGGCTGCTGTCGGACGGCCTGGGTACCGGCTGGCGAACCGGCCTGGTCTCCCGGCTGCTGTGGCTCTGGAGCCGGCGGCAGCCGGTGGCGGTGGTGACGCCGTTGCCGACCCACCTCTGGCACTACACCGGCCTGCGCAACCGCCGGGTGCGGATGTCCTACCGGGCCGGTCCGCGCCACGCCGGTTTCCCGTGGCGCTTCGCCCGTCCCTGGGAACGGGCCTGGGCCTCCGCCGGTCCGGGCCCGCGCGAGAGCGCCTCCCCGGTGCCGGTCCTGGAACTGCGCCGCGAGGCCCTGGAGCCCTGGGCCGAAGGCCTGTCCGGACAGGTCGAGTGGATCGAGACGAGGGCGATCCTGACCCGCCCGACCGACGGGGCCGCCGACCCGGGTGGGACGAGCGTCGAGCCCGGCCCGGTCGGCGAGGGCGCGGCGGGCTCGTCCTCGGCGCGGCTGGCTCCGCGCCAGGTCGCCCTGTTCCGCGCGGCGGCGTCCCCGGCGGCCTTCGACCTGGCCACGCACCTGGCGGCGGCTCCGCTCACCTGGCCGGCTCTGCGGCTGGTGCTGGGCCTGGTGCCCGCCGCCGGCCGCGGCGAGGTCGCCGAGCTGTTCATGCACGGGCTCCTGCGCCCCGCGCCCGCACCGCCGCGCGACGATCGGATGCCGGTCTCGTTCGACTTCGTCCTGGCGCCCGGCCTGCGCGAGGAGCTGCTGGCTCACGGCCGCGGCCGGGAGACCAAGCGGGTCCTGCGGACGGTCGGCGACCGCCTGGGCGACCGGATCCCGGCCGTCCGCCACCTCCGTCAGGCGGTCGACGCGCCTGAACTGGCGCCCATTCCCGATCTGACCGCGGAGAACCGACCGTTTCTGGCCGTGGAGCAGGCCGCCCTGGCCGCGCTGTCCGAGCCGGCCCACCTCGCTCGAGCCCGCGCCCTCGCCGACCGCCTGGCGACCTCGCCGCCGGATCCTTCGCGCGCCCCAGATGAGACACAGAAAGTGCTGGATACGCTACCTGGCGTGACAGCATCTCGGGAACCGACAGTCTCGCCACCATCGATGCGCTCGCCGAACGATCGGCCCGGTGGCGAGGCCGTGAAATTTGATGCCGAAGGAGCAGCCTTGACCTCGACCACCACCGAGACGTCCACGGTGGGAAAGACTCGGACAGGGCGACCGTCGGCGGTCTGGGGGAACGTTCCGCAACGTAACAGATATTTCACTGGACGTGCCGCCCTGCTTCGCGAACTGCACGCCCGGCTGGCCACCGGGCCGACGGTCGTGCTGCCGGAGGTGCGGCAGGAAGCACTGCACGGAATGGCCGGTGTCGGGAAGAGCCAGCTCGCGATCGAGTACGTCTATCGCCACCAGACGGACTATGACGTCATCTGGTGGATCCCGTCCGAGCATTCCGCGCAGATCGGCCAGGCACTGGTCGAACTCGCGCGGCGGCTGGACCTGGAAACGGGGAACGAGGCCAATCTCGCTGTGCCCGCCGTCCGGGAGGCGCTGCGGCGGGGGGAGCCGTATGACAACTGGCTGCTGGTGTTCGACAACGCCGAGGACCCCCGGGCGGTGCGCGAGTACTTCCCGCAGGGCGGCAATGGCAAAATCATCGTCACCTCGCGGAACATCGAGTGGTCCCAGGTGAACAACCCGCTCGAGGTGAACGTCTTCGAGCGGTCCGAGAGCAAGGACCTGCTGCGGCTGCGTGACCCGGGCCTGTCCGACGGCGACGCCGACCGCATCGCGGAGGCCCTCGGCGACCTTCCGCTCGCGATCGAGCAGGCGGCGACCTGGCGCGCGGAGACCGCCATGTCGCCGGACGAGTATCTCCGGCTGTTCGAGGAGGAACGCGAGGAACTCCTCGGCACCGAGCCGCCGCTGGACTACGAGCTACCGGTCCGAGCGGCCTGGAACATGTCCCTCAAGCGGCTGACGGAGGGTAACCTGGCCGCTCTCCGGCTGCTCCAGGTCTGCTCCTTCTTCGCGCCGGAACCCATCTCCCGCCAGATCTTGCGGCGTGGACGGACCGCGAAGATCGTGCCCGAGCTCGACAAGGCGCTGCGTGACTCCTTCCGGCTCAGCGAGCTGATCCGGGACATCAATCGGTACGCTCTGGCCCGGGTCGATCACCGGACGGGCTCGATCCAGATGCATCGCCTGGTCCAGCAGGTCCTGCGGGGCGCCATGACCGACGACGAGCGCGAGACGATGCTGAGCGGCGCCCACGCCCTGCTGGTCGCGAGCGATCCCGACGACCCCAGCAGCCCCGAGTTCTGGCCGCAGTACGCCGAGCTCTTCCCGCACGTCATCGCGACCGGCGCGATCGAGAGCTCCGACGCCTTCGTCCGGGACCTCGTCGTCAACGAGGTGGAGTATCTCTACAAGTGGGGGGACCATCTCGGCAGTCTCGAGGTGTCCCGGCAGGCCCACGAGACCTGGACCCGCCTGCTGGGCGACCGGGACCCGCACACCCTCCGGATCGCCGGCTGGCTGGGCTGGATGAGCTACGTGGTCGGCCGCTACGACGACTCGCGGGCGGTGAACGCGAAACTGCTGGAGCTGTGCGAGGAGGTCCACGGGCCCTCACACACCGAGACGCTGGAGGCCCTCGGGAACGTCGCCGGCGACCACATGGTGGCCGGCAACTTCGCCGACGCGCTTCGCTACAGCGAGGAGCGCTACCAGCGTGCCCTGCGCGTCTACGGCCCCGACGAGCAGGCCACGCTCGACGCCGCGCACAACGTCGGGTTCAGCCTCCGGCTTCTCGGGCGGTTCCGGGAGGCCGCGGCCATCGACGGGGATTCCTGGGAGCGGCGGACCCAGCTCGTCGGCGAGGACGAGATTGACAGCCTGCGCACGCTGGGGGCGATGGTCCTCGACCAGCGCGAGCTCGGGGACTACCTGGGCGCCAGGATGCGCCATGAGGACCAGGTGGCGCGGATGCGGGCCGTGGTGGGGAACATCGACGACCATCCCGAACTGCTGCGCGCGGCGAGCTACCTCGCGGTGTCCCGGCGCAAGGCTGGTGACCACAAGGAGGCGCTGGCGCTGGCCCGCGACGTCCAGCGGCGGTTCACGAACCGGTACGACGAGGACTACCCGCGCACGATCGCGGCGTCCCTGGGGCTCTCGATCGACCTGCGGCACAACGGCGAGCTCGACGAGGCCCGCGAACTGTGTGACGCGGCGCTGCGCCGGTTCCGCCGGGCGTTCGGCTCCGACCATCCGCACACCCACGCGGCGTTGGTCAACCTGGCCGTGATCGCCCGGCTCAGCGGTGACCCTCAGGTCGCGCTCGACCTCGACCAGGTCAGCTGGCGGGGGTTGCGGGAGCGCCTCGGCGCGGATCATCCGTCCGTCCTCATCGCCGCGACCAACCTGGCCAGCGACCACTACGGTCTCGGCCGCTTCCAGGAGGCACACGACCTGGATGTGGCCACGCTGGAGCGTTCGCGCCGGGCCCTGGGCGACGAGCATCCCTCGACGCTGGCCTGCCAGGTGAACCTGGCACTCGACCTGCGCGCGCTCGGCCGGTCCGACGAGGCCGACGAACTGCGCGTCGCGGCGGTGACGACACTTACCCGCGTTCTGGGCAAGGACCATCCGGCGACCCTCGGCGCCGTCGGTTTCGTGCGGGCCGACTGCGACGTCGACCCGATCCCGCTGTAGCCGCCGGGGGTCACCCCAGCTCAGGCAACCTGCCGCCCTCCGCGACCGGGGGCTCCGCCCATTCTCCCGGCCGCTTCGGGCGGGTGGGCAACCTGCCGCCCTCCGCGACCGGGGGCTCCGCCCATTCTCCCGGCCGCTTCGGGCGGGTGGCCAACCTGCCGCCCTCCGCGACCGGGGGCTCCGCCCATTCTCCCGGCCGCTTCGGGCGAGTGGCCAACCCGCTACCGACCCACGCCGCCAGGGCGACCGGCGGGGGCGGCTGGCCTCGGCGCCCGGCGACGGCGTGGGCGACGGCGGACACCAGCTCCGGCCGCGTGAGCAGCGCCCTGGACGCGACCCGCTCGCCGCGGGCGGCCAGCGCGTGCCCGAGGCCGGTCCACGCGCTCGGCGCGGCGAGCGGGCGCCCGAGGACGGCGAGGTATTGGCGCTCGGCCTCCTCCGGACGCCCGGCCACCAGCGACAGGTCGGCCGGGTGCGCGCCGGCCAGCGCGCTGGTGAGATCCTCCAGCCGCCCCAGTTCCTGGAAGGCGGCCCGGTCGCTCAGCCGGTACCGGATCAGCGCAGCCCGGACGTCGAGCTCAGGCGCGGGCACGCGCGGGGAGATCGTGACCTCGCTCGCCGCGGCCAGATCGCCGGGTGGGTCGCTCCCGAGCCAGCGCGCGGCCAGTTGGTCGGCGGCCGCCGAATCCACCCGCAGGTGCGCGGCGCGCCAGGTGGCCCGGTGATCGGCGGCGGCCATCGCCGCGAGCTCGCCGCAGCTGGCGGGAACTGGCTCGGCCAACAGGCCGCTCACGCCGACGGCGACCCCGGCCAGGAACCGGTGGCCGAGATCGGTCAGCGCCGGCGACGAGCCGATGGCCGCCACGGTCCGATCCACCTGCTCCCGCCACAGGGCGAACTCGAAGTGGGCCCGGGCGGCGTGGCCCCCGGCCGCCACCTCGCGCTGTCGCCGCCAGAACCGGGCCACCCCGAAAAAGGCATAAATACCCTGCAGAAGTCCTGGCAGCGGGCGGGGGTCGTCCCGCCAGGGCGCGTAGTAGAGACCGGTGTCGACGCGACTGAGGTCGACCAGATGGAGGATCGCGCCCAGTTTCGCGTGCTGCAACTCGTGCACCAGGGTAAGAGCGAGATCGACCGGGTCATCGGGAAACGAGGCGATCACGGCGCCGAAGGCGTCGCCGGACGACGCGCTTCGGCTCCGGAAACGCTCGGCTGGCGGGAGTGGGACGATCATCGAGACGACGTCGGCCAAACCCGCGGAAATCCGCGGGTGATGCCGTGTCAACAGGGTGAGGGATTCGCTCAGCGCGCGCTCCCACCGGGCCACGGCCTGGTCACCGATCCGTTCTGGCAATGCCAGGACGTCGTAGCGGCGGAACGGATCGGTGTCATCCAGGACCAGCGAGACCTCACGGTCCGCGAATGCCGCCCGCAGACGGGCGGGCGGCCGCCATTCGGCCGGCCTTGGTGGTTGGCCCGCGCGGCTCACGGTCAGGCCGCCGAGGCCTGGCGTTCCGTCCGAGCTGAGGGTCACCGCGTCCCAGATATCCGTGCCGGGGATGCGCATCGACCCCACCGTCGGCACGATGAGCGTGCCCCGGCGGGTCGGGACGGCCAACTCGAACGCCAGCCCGGCCCGGGCGGCGGCGGCCGCCGCCAGCGTGTGCAGGTAGCCCACGTCCGCCCACAGCGGCACGTCGTCGTGGAGTTGTCCCTGCAGGCGCGACAGGAGCCGCGTCGCCCACGTTCCGGCATGGGGATGCCGGATGACGGTTCGGGTGGCCCGCGAGTCGCTCTCGTCCGCGCGCGTCAGCAGCGCCCAGGCCGCCTCGACCGGAGCGAGCGGGCCGCCGCCGAGGTGCCGGGTCCGGTCCAGGACCGCTCGCAGAACGGCCAGGCGGTGGCTGATCTCGCCCGCGGCCAGTGTCGAGATGTCGGCCTGGCTCTCCGTGCCGGCGGCAATCGCGTCAAACGTGGTCCCGGGAAGGGTGTGGAAACCGAGCCGGGCCGCGCGGTCGGTCTGATCGGGAGCCATCAGCCGCGCTGTTTGGTTGTGCCGATGCGTTCATCACGGCGGTCGATTCGCCGGAGAAGGCGCTGGACGCCCGCGCGCAGCACGGGGTCAGCACTGGTGCCCAGTTCCCGAAGGGGCATGTCGGCCAGGTTCGGGAGTTCGGACTGGACCTGTTCCGCGACCATGGGGCAGCGTCCTCTCGCCTGCGGTATCCCGCCAGTCCACCGGGCGCGGCCAGAGAGGCGGCCCGTCGCGCCCGCCGACCGTCCGGGTGTCGCCGGTATCGCGAAGCGCCAATCAGATTATTCCATAGGCCGCGGCGAGATGTCTGTTCTTCGCCGCGCCGCCCGGCCGCCGTGACGGCAATCGAACCGCCAGGCGGCGGTGTGAACTCATTTCGCGCGGGTTGTATTCGTGCTTTACGGGGAGGCCGGCTCGCGCCCGGCCAGGTAGGCCCGCCAGCCGCCGGTGGCGGAGATGTCGTCGGCCGCGCCCGTCGCGTAGCTCTCGCACAGGAACCCCAGGACCGGGCCGCCGGCGAGCTCGACCGTGCCGATCGTCAGCGGCGCCGGAACCTGGGCCAGCAGGTCGCCCAGCCGGGCCGCCGGCACCCGCCAGACCTCGGCGTCGATGGCGACGCCGCCCGCCTCGACCCGGAGCAGGCCGGGCCGGTGCGGGGGGCCGCCGGGCAGCGCGAAGAACCGGTAGCCGGCGATCGTCCGGTCCCGGCGGGCCAGGGTGGCGCCGGCCCGCCGGAGCTGGGCGTTCAGCGGCAGGCCGGACATGTGCGCGCCGACGACCGCCAGATCGACGAACGTCTCGGCCGGCGGCCCCGCTCCGTTCGACGCGACCGGGACGGCCGGCGTCGCATCCGCTGGTTTCGGGATGGCCGGCGTCGCAGCCGCTGGTTTCGGGATGGCCGGCGTCGCATCCGCTGGCTTCGGGACGGCCAGCGGATGCGCTCCGGCGCCGAGGCGCAGGCCGGCCCGGGTGTGCAGGTCGGCCCCGATCTCGGCCAGCAGCGCGTCCGAGCCGGCCGGCCCGAGCAGCGTCACCCCGAACGGGAGCCCGCCCGCGAAGCCGGTCGGGACGGCCAGCCCGGCCAGGTCGAGCAGGTTCGCGAACGTCGTGTACCGCCCGAGCCGCGCGTTCGCGCCAATGGGGTCAGCCCGCATCTGGGCCACCGTGTACGCCCCGGCCACGGTCGGCACGACCAGCGCGTCGACGTCCGCCCAGACCGGCTCGGTCGCCCGGCGCAGCTCGGCCAGCCTGGCCTGGCCGCGGAAGACCTCGGCTCCGCTGACCTCGGCGCCCGGGGCGACGACCGCGCGCACGACCGGGTGGACGTCGTCGGGGTGTGAGTCGATGAAGGCGCCGACCCCGGCGTAGCGCTCGGCCAGCCAGGGGCCGCCGTAGAGCAGGTCGCCGGCCGCGAGGAACGGCGCCAGGTCGACCTCGACGAGCTCGGCGCCGCTCGCCCGCGCCAGGCCCAGCGCCGCCGCGAACGCGGCTGTGAACACGGCCGCGCCGCCGGGGCCGCTGTCGGGGTCACCGTCGGTGATCGGCTCGGCGGGAACTCCGAGCCGCCAGGGCCGACGGTCCTCGGTCCGGCGGCGGCCGGCCAGCCCCCCCAGAGCCCTGGCCGGCCGCCGCCCTGCCCCGGCGGGTGTCTCCGCCAGGCTCACCGCCCCGTCCACGCTCACGCTCGCCGGGAAGCGGCGCGAGTACGGGTCGTCCGGATCGAAACCGGCGATCACCGACAGCACCCGCCGGGCGTCGGGCACTGACAGCGCGAACACGCTCGGGCAGTCCAGCGAACGGCAGGCGGGCACGATCCCGACCGTGCTGACCAGCCCGCGCGACGGCTTGAGCCCGACGGTGTTGCTGAACGCGGCCGGGACGCGGCCCGAGCCGGCCGTGTCCGTCCCGATGGCGAAGGACACCAGGCCCGCGGCCACGGCGACGCCCGATCCCGAGCTGGACCCGCCGGCGACGAACCGGGCGTCGAACGGCGAAACCGGCGTCCCGTACGGCGAGCGGACGCCGGACAGGCCGGTCGCGAACTGGTCGAGGTTCGTCTTGCCCAGGCAGACCGCGCCGGCGTCGTCCAACGCCCGCGCCAGCGGCGCGGACACGTCGGGGGAGTAGGCGAAGGCCGGGCAGCCGGCGGTGGTGGGAAGGCCCGCGACGTCGATGTTGTCCTTGACCGCGTATGGCAGGCCGAACAGCGGCGGCAGGCCGTCGACGCGTCCGGCCGCCCGAGCCGCGGCCAGCGCCGCGTCCAGCTCGTCGGCCCGCCTGAGCGCGGCGGCCGGCGGCGTCCGGCTGATCCACACGCCGTCGTCGCCCCGGGCGGCGATCCGCTCGAGCGCCTCGGCTACGACGGAGCGCACGGTGCACGTCCCGGCGGCGTAGGCCGAGCGCAGGACGTCGGCCTGCAGGTCGGGCAGCGCGGGGTCAGGGGGTGCGAGGTCAGAGGTCATCGGTTCGTCCGGCCCGGGGCGCCCGCCTCAGGCGGCCGCGCCGGCACCGGCACCGGCGGCGATGGTGGCGAGCAGCGCGGCCGAGGTCGCGACAGCCCCGAACACCCCGCCCTGCATCTTGATCATGTGTAGCGCGGCCGCGTAGTTGCCGGGGTCGGTGGCGCCGGTGCAGTCGGACAGCAGCAGGCACTCGTAGCCGCGGTCGTTGGCGTCGCGCATCGTCGTGTGCACGCAGACGTCGGTGGTGATGCCGGTCAGGATGATGTGGGTGATGCCGCGGGTGCGCAGGACGAGGTCGAGGTCGGTCGCGTAGAACGAGCCCTTGCCCGGCTTGTCGATGACGACCTCGCCCGGCAGCGGCGCGACCTCGGGCACGATGTCCCAGCCAGCCTCGCCCCGGACCAGGATGCGGCCAAGGGGGCCGGGGTCGCCGATGCCGGCGTTGATCTTCCGGGAGCGCCACAGCTTGTTCGGCGGCAGGTCGGACAGGTCGGGCCGGTGGCCCTCGCGGGTGTGGATGATCTGGAAGCCGAGGGGACGCAGGGCGTCGAGCAGCCGGGCCGTCGGCTCGAGGCCGGCCCGGGTGAGCGCGAGGTCGTAGCCCATCGCGTCGACGTAGCCGCCGGGGCCGCAGAAGTCGTACTGCCAGTCGATGTTGATGACGGCGGTCGTGGCCGGGCTGAAGCCGCCGTCATAGGGCCAGTGGTACGGCTCGGCGTCGACGGTGCCGAACGGGGGGCGGGGCGAGCCGGTACCCGGGGCTGGCGCTGGGACGGCTGGGGCTGGGACGGCTGGGGCTGGGACGGCCGGGCTCTCGCTGGTCGCGTCCGTGGCCGGGCTCGCGTTCGTGCTCAGGCTCACTGCATGCTCCTAAGGTCGGTGGTCGGCCTCGGCCTCGTCCTCGGCCCGGTCGCTGGTTCTCTCGCGGGCCTGGTCGCCTTCCCGGCCGTCGGCAAGGTCGGCGGCGAGGACGTCGTCGCGGCCCGCGTGCGCGCGGCCTCGGTGCAGCACCATCTGGGTGATCGCGCGGGCGGCTCGGCGCTCGACGACCTCCATCGACTCGCCGACGTGGCTGCGCAGGGCCTCGACGGCGGCGGCCAGCTCGCCGTCGAGGACCTTCTCGACGATCCCAAGGTGCTGGTCGATCGTGAGGTGAACGCGGTCCGAGGTGAGGAAGTCGTACATCCGCACCGGGCGGATCCGGGCGTTGATCGCCCGCAGCATGGTCGCCAGCTCGGCGTTGCCGGAGGCGCGGGCCAGCGTGATGTGGAAGCTCTCGTCGATCGAGACGAAGTCCGGGTCGGGCCGGGGCGGAGCGCTCTCCAGCTCCTTCCAGCGGGCGCGCAGGTCGGCCAGGCGGCGGCGGTCGTGGCGGTCGGCGCCGGGCTCCATCGCCCGCTGGAGGCCGCGCAGCTCGAGGGTGACCCGGATCTCGTAGAGATCGCGCAGGCCGCCGAGATCAGGTTCGGTCGGGTAGTAGCCGCCGTCCGCGCGCTTCTCGACCAGGGCGTCGCTGGCCAGCCGGGCCAGGGCCTCCCGGACCGGCGTGCGCGAGACGCCCAGCAGCGCGGCCAGCCGCTCCTCGGCCAGGCGGTCCCGGAAGGAGAACTCCCCGGACATGAGCCGGCTTCGCAGGGCGACATACGCATGATCCCGAAGGTTTCCTGTCCCGGAGCTCTTCGCGGTGGACTTCCTCGCGGCGGACGGTTGCGTCATACCGCCGAGCATCCGTCATGGCGGCGGGCAACCTGGGGTCTGGGGGGCCGCGGCGGGGCTCGCAGTGGTTGCGATCTCCCTTGGCCGCCGCAAGAATACAGTTCTGTATACAGTGTTGTGTACATAAGCGGCACGGTAAATGCCGCGTTGTTCCGGGTCAACGCTCTCGGGGTTACGTTCCTCCACCGCTTCGTTAATCAGCGGTAACGGGCCTGGCCCGAGTCGGCGGCGTGGGCGGCGGCGTGGGCGGTGGTGTGGGCGGTGGTGTGGGCGGCGGTGTGGGCGGCGGACTGAAGCGGCGACGCGAGGCCGGGAGGGGCGGATGGCGCCAGGCGAGGATCGCTTTCTGCTGGTCCATGGGACGGCGACGACGGCGGGCGTGTGGGCCGGGGTCAGGGCCGCGCTGCGCGCGCAGGCTCCGGGCCGACCGGTGACCGCCCCCGACCGGCCGTCGACGGGCGCGCTGTCCAGTGAACTGGCCGCGCTGCGCGGGTACGCGGCGCCGGGCACGGTGCTCGGCGGGGTCAGCGGCGGCGCGACCCTGGGTCTGGCCATGCTGGCGGCCCGGTTTCCGCTGGCCGCGGCGGTGCTGCACGAGCCGGCTGTCGGGTCGCTCCTGCCGGGGCTGCTCGCGCCGGTCGCGGCCGCCCATGCCGAGGGCGGCGTCAGCGCGCTCGGCCGCCGCCTGTACGGACCGGCCTGGACGCCGGCCGACGCGCCGGCCGACCCGGATGCGGTCGCGCGGGATCTGACGATGTTCCTCGGTTTCGAGCCCGAGCGGCTGCCGTCGGGTGGTCCGGACGTGGTCGTCACGGTGGGCGAGCGTTCGCCGGACATTCGCCATCGGGCCGCCGCCGCGCTGGAGCGCGAGCTGGGGGTCGAGGTCAGGGTCCTGCCGGGCTGCGGCCATGCGGTGCATCTGGAGCAGCCGGCGCTGTTCGCCGCCGTCCTGGTGGAGGTCGCGGCCCGGCCGGGTCGGGCCGCCGTATGATCGGCGCCGAGAGGCCGGCTGCTGTGAATAGTCGGGTGACCAGGCGAAATGCCCATTAATCGTGTTCACAAGAGCGGGTACTCGCCGGTCACCGTCCCTGGACCGGTTCACACTGGCCGGGTTGCGGCGGCGGGCAGTCGGCCGCGGTCGACCGCGACAGCGGAGATGCGCGGAAGCCGCGCCCAGTCGCCCAGTCGCCCAGTCGCCCAGTCGCCGAGTCGCCGAGTCGCCCAGTCGGGACAGCCGATTTCTGGCCGGCGGACTGGCTATTGGCCAGATAGGCATTAGAGGTTAGCGGTCGCTCGTTCAGCCGGCCGCTGGAGCGCGTCCAAACGGCGTGGGCGCGGCGAGAGCCGAGTTGGGCGGGGTCCAGAACCCGGGGTCGGATGCTCGACGTGTGATCCGCCGGTAGTCCTGATGTGATCCGAATGGTGCCTCATCTCGGGCCCGGTGTCGGGTTCGCGGCCGGCCGACCGGTGGGCTCGAGGCGCCGAGGAGTGGCGCGTCAGTCCTTGCGGCGCCGGTAGTACTCGACGATCCAGGCGTCGACGTCGCGCTTGCGCCAGACGCGCGTTCCCTTGGAACCGCTGGTCGGAGCGTTGATGATCTCGATCGGCTCGGGGAAGCGCGGGTCCTTGCGCGTCCAGTAGTCGACGGCCTGACGTGTGATCTTCAACTGGTACGCGATATCCCCGATGCCGACCAACCGCTCGCTCTCGTCCACGGCCCGCATCGTAGCGTTTTTGCTGGGCGTCAACCGACCGGCTAGGGTTTCATTTGCTATCCCGCAATTACACCCGGAGGGATGCCGTGGCAGTACCGTCCACTCTGCGCTACCAGATCCGGTTGATCTTGGATACCGATGAATCATATGACGATGCCCCGGAGGGCGAACCGCCAATCACGGTGCCGCGCTATCGCCGGGCGCTGCGGGCGGTACTCAGTATCGAACCGGACGACTGGGTACTTCCCGGGATCGGCTGGACCGACGAGGGCCGCGAGGGCTTCGTGACCGGGGTGCGCGCGGTCACCGACGCTGTGGTCGAGGAGGTGGCACGAGTGTTGGGCGCGGTCCCGCCGCCGCCACATCGGGCGGTGCCCACGCGGCATACTCCGCCCGAACGCCGTGATCCCGGCGCGTCCCGTGATCCCGGGGCGTCAGGAGACCCCGGCCCGTCCCGCGGCCTCGGGGCGCCTCGTGACCCGAGCGCGCCCCGGGAGCTCGATGCCTACCGCGGCCGGCCGGGCGGGCGGGAACCGGTCCGGCGGCGCCACCCCGCCTCGCGGCCCGCGGGGCCCACCGGTCCCGACTCATCCGACCGGGGCGCTCCCGAGCGGGGTTCGTCCGGGTTCGATGGGTCCGGTCCATGGTTGCCGAGTTCTGAGGGGCCTGGTCGGGCTTCGGACGGCCACGGGCAGGCTGGTTCCGGTTCGTCCGGTTCCGATCCATCTGGTTCGCATCCGTCTGGTGCGGATCTGCCCGGGTCGGGTACGTCCGGCCCCGGCCGGCCGGGGCCCGGACAGCCGGGCTCGGGACAGTCGGGCTCGGGACAGTCGGGCTCGGCCGGGGACCGATAGCGGCGCCGGGCGGCCGGCGGTCCAGCCGTCCCCGCGCGACCCGCGGCGGTGTCCGATGACGCCGCCCGCGGCGATGCTCTATCGGCGCCGCGGGCAGCGCGTCATAGTCGGAAAGCAGAAGGGAGTTCGCGATGGGAATGCTCGACCGTTCCGACGACGATCGTGACATCGGTTGGGGTGAAGGTGGGGCGTACGACGACGAGGACGTCGGCGCCGGTACCGACGAACCCCGCGAGGGCGGGCAGGCGCCCGGTGGCGACGGGCCGGACCTGCGCTGGCTTCGGGAGCAGCGACCTCCACACCACGTCGACCGGGACAGCTCGTGACTCTGCCAGTGAACGTGGACGCGGACGGTGAGCCGGCGCTCACGACGGACGACCGCAAGGAGTCGCTACGCCGACGCCTGACCCGCGCGCGGGCCGCGCGGGCGGCTCGGGCCGCCGCCGCCGGGCCTGACGACGGGCTCGACGCGGCCGCGATCGCCCGCCGGCTGCTGGACCTGCCCGAGGTCGCCGCGGCCCGCTGCGTGGCGACCTACGTCGGCCTGGCCGGCGAACCTCCGGCCGCCGCGGCCACTGAGGCGCTGCGCTCCCGCGGCGTTCGGGTGCTGCTGCCCTCCGTCCGGCCCGATCTCGATCTGGACTTCCGCGAGTACACCGGAGTGCTGGTCGCGGGGGCGCTCGGCACCCGGGAGCCGCCCCGCTCCGGCCCGGTCCGCGAGCTGGCTGAGGCGGATGTCGTGGTCGTGCCGGCTCTGGCGGGTGACCCGACGGGCGGCCGGCTGGGGCGAGGCGGTGGGTCCTACGACCGCGCGCTGCGGCGCGCTCGGGCGGACGCCTTCGTGGTGGCCCTGCTCCACGACGACGAGGTGCTTGAGGAGGTGCCGACCGACCGGCACGACCTGCCGGTCCACGCCATCGTCACCCCGCGCCGCGTGATCCGTCGGCCGTGATGAGGGCGGTGACGGACCAGATCCCGCCCCGCCGAGGCCGCCGTCCGGCCCGTCGGCGAGCCGCCATCTGACCGGCCCGGGAGAGAGTCGGGGAGTATCTCCGGCCGGAGCGCGTTACAGTTGGCAGTCAGACCGCCCGAGTGCCAGCTCCCGGAGGAGTCAGTGCCCCGCTACCAGTACCGTTGCACCGCCTGTGAGGACGACCTGGAGGCAGTGCAGAGCATCAATGACCCAGCGTTGACCGAATGTCAGGTCTGCGGCGGCAAGCTGCGCCGGGTGTTCGGCTCGGTCGGCGTCGTGTTCAAGGGATCCGGCTTCTACAAGACCGACAGCCGCTCCTCGAGCCGACCCTCCGCCCGCAAGGAGTCCAAGGACTCGGGTGAGGGCTCGTCGAACGGGGCCAAGTCCGAATCGTCGAGCGGGTCGACCGAATCCAGCGGTTCGTCGTCCGGTTCGTCCGGATCCGGGACGTCTTCGACCCCGGCCTCGAGCACCTCATCGTCCGCCGGCTCGTCCTCATCCGGCTCGACCTCGGGTTCGTCGGGTACCGCGGCCGCCTGAGCTGGACCGCCGTGTTTTCATCGGCCTATGGAGGGCTCGGTGGACGACGGGACGTGCGGTGCCTGGCAGCAGGTGCCGGACGAGGTCATCAGCCGCTTCGGTGACGTGCCGGGCGCGGCTTACGAGGTGCCGGACGCAGTCGCGTGCGCGCTCGAGGAGGGGCACGTCGACGCGCATATGGCTGTCCTGCAGGGCTGGGAGAACCAGGAAGCCTGGCTGGTCTGGACGACGCCGCGGACGGTGACCGCCGCCGGCTGCCGGGCGGAGGAGATGACCTGTCTGCTGCCGGCCGGTCACCAGGGTCGCCATCATGTGGTCCTCACCGACGTGGTCGAGGACGAGGGGCCTTTCTGGTGCGTTGACCGTGCCGACCTGGACATGCTGCGCGCCGGCCGGAGCGTTTGACCGGGGTCGATTACGGTGCGGTCATCACCCTATGGACATCCGTTGTGACTGTCGGATGCACGACTCGGCCCGTCGCAGGTGTGTGCCGGGGGCGGAGGGGTACACCCGCTTTCGAGCGCGTTGGACAGCAGCGCTCGGCGTGGCCGCTCTCGGTGGTGGCCGGGTCGAAAACGGCGGGAGGTTCAGGGCGGGTGGGAGCTATGTACCCCAGCGTTCGGGTCGAGGTGGCGGATGAGCGGACGGTGATCGTCCACCCATCCGGTGACATCGACTACTCGTCGTTGGAACCGCTGCGACAGGCGCTGCTCGACGCCCGCGTCGCGGGCGTCCACGACATCATCGTCGACCTGACGGAGGTCAGCTTCCTGGACTCGCAGGGTCTGGCGGTCATCCTGTTCGCGCACCAGCGACAGCGGTCCGTCGGCGGGCGTCTGGTCCTGCGCGACCCCAGCCGGGACACGCAACGCCTCCTGCACGTCACAAACCTGGACAACGTCATCGAGGTCGAGGAGACCTCGGCCGCCAGCTGAGCCGGTCGGTGCCTGCTACCGCCGCTCGGCTGGCCGCGCCGCCGCTCGGCTGGCCGCGGGGTCAGCTGGCGGAGGCCAGGGAGTCAGCCCGTGGCAGGAGCAGGGACGTAGGAAACGTCCGCGCTGACCTGGGCGAAACCCGCTGACTCGTAGAGCCGCAGCGCGGCCCGGTTCGTGTCGTCGACGTAGAGGATCACCGAGCGCACACCGCGTGAGCGCAGATGCCGCAACCCGACCGCGGTCAGGACCCGCCCCAACCCGCCCCCGGCGGCGTCCGGATCGACCCCCAGCACGTAGATCTCGCCAGCCAGGGTGCCCGGCGTCCCACCGGCCGCCGTGTCCTGGTCGACCTTCGTCCAGTGGAAGCCGACAAGCCGGCCCTCCCGCTCGGCCAGGAAGAAGCCGGCCGGGTCGAACCACGGCTCGGCCTCGCGAGCGGCCAGGTCGGCCGGTCCCCAGCCGCCCTGCTCCGGGTGGTGGGCGAAGGCCCGCGCGTTCAGCGCCAGCCAGGCGTCCTCGTCCCGCCCGACGGCGAACGTCCGCACGCTCGTCCCCGCCGGCACAGCGACGGCCGGTTCGGGCTCGGCCGGCGACAGGGTGCGTCGCATCAGCCACAGGACGCGTTGGCGCGCCAGCCCGGACCGCGTGGCTAGGGCGGCCGCCGCCGGCAGGTCACCGTGGGCCCACACGGCCAGCGGGGAGTCGGCGCTCGCCTCAGTGAGCGCGGCCAGCAGCGCCGCGCCGACTCCCTGCCGACGTCGGTCCGGCCGCACAACCAGTTCGGCGGCGCGCTCGCCCGGCGGTTCGCCGGGCGGGAGCAGGTGGGCGTAGCCGATGATCGCGCGCTCGCTGCCTCCCTCGTCGCCGTCGTCGCCGTCGTCGCCGTCGTCGCCGTCGTCGAAGGCGACGATGTGCAGCCCGCGGGCCGGAGCGCCGGGACGCAGCGTGAGCCGGACGTCCTCGGAGGCCGGCGCGACCCCGTCGGCGGCGGTCGCGGCGCTGATCAGCCCGGTGACCGCGCTCGCCGTGGTCTCGTCCAGGGTGTCGCCGCGCGAGAGCCGAAGCATTCTCAGCACGTTATGCCGGGTCGGGCCGGGTGTGCACCCTCCGGCGGGTCGACCCGGTCCGGGGTGCTCGGCCCCGACGACACCAGCCCCCGACGGCGACTTGCCCGCAACGGACAACCTTGCTCGCACGACAACCTTGCCCGCAACGACAACCGGGACGCCTCCCATCGCCGTGGGAAGCGTCCCGGTTGCCGCCCGTGCGCCGGCCTGGGCCGGCGGGGCGTTCGGTCAGACCCGCTCGGGCGCGCGGAAGTCCTCCCGGCCGGCGCGGGTGGCGACCGCGTCGTCGGGCAGGGGCGCGATCGGCGGAGCGACGAACTTGTAGCCGACGTGCCGCACGGTACCGATCATCGACTCGTACTCGGGACCGAGCTTGGCCCGCAGGCGCCGGACGTGCACGTCCACCGTCCGCGTGCCGCCGTAGTAGTCATAGCCCCAGACCTCCTGGAGCAGCTGCGCCCGGGTGAAGACCCGTCCCGGGTGCTGGGCCAGGTACTTCAACAGCTCGAACTCCTTGAACGTGAGCTCAAGCGGGCGGCCCCGCAGCTTCGCCGAATAGGTGGTCTCGTCGACCGACAGGTCACCAGACCGGATGACCCCGGCCTCGGCGGTCCCGCCGGCGGCCGCCGCGCGGCCGATGGCCAGCCGCAGCCGGGCCTCGACCTCGGCCGGGCCCGCCGTGTCCAGGACCACGTCATCCACACCCCAGTCGGCGGAGACGGCGGCGAGGCCACCCTCCGTGACCAGAGCTAGCAGCGGAGTGGCCAGCCCGGTGGTGCGAAGAAGCCGACACAGCCCCCGCGCAACTACCAGCTCCCGTCGACCGTCTACTACTACGACGTCCACCGGAGGGGCGTCGAGCAGGGCACTGGCTTCGAGCGGGGCGACCCGGACGGTGTGGGTGAGCAGACCAAGCGACGGGAAGGACTCGGCGGACGGACCAGGGGCGTTGGTGAGCAACAGGACGACGCTCAAGACATCTCCTCGGTGCGATTCACGTTGGGGCGTCGTCGACCCATGAATTCCGATCCGGCCGGTCGTCCACGTTCCACGACCGTCATGGGCGTGAAACGAACACCGGCCTCCTGGGAGGATAGCGGAGTGCCGGCCCCGACTCCCACCGACTCCGCGGTTCTCCCTACCTCGGATGCTGAGATTCTCGCCACCAGCTACTTTGCCCGTGTCCGGATGGCTACGCAGACATGTGACGGCGGTGTAACGACCGACAGCCTCCCGCGGGCACTCGCTACTGGTCGCGGGAACGAACGCGAGGACGATCGATTCACAACCGGCGATATTGGTTGGACCACTCTGGAAAGCATTGGTCCAACCAATCTCCCTATCGAGCAGGGTATCGACCAGGACGTCGACCGCGGTGCGTCCGATGATGTCGCCGTCGTTCTCGCCCATGGATTCACCGGCGGCCGGCGGGTTCCCGCCGTCGGAGCGCTGGTGAGCGCTCTGCGCCCGCGCGCCGCCGTCTTCGTGCCCGATCTGCGCGGCCACGGCGACTCTTCGGGTGTGTGTACGTTCGGTGACCGTGAGGTCCTCGATGTGGACGCGGTGGTCGGCGAGGCGCGTCGCCGCGGCTTTCGACGGGTCGTCACGCTGGGTTGCTCCATGGGTGGGTCGGTCGTGATCCGCCACGCCGCCCTCGCCCGCCATGGGGCCCGGGCGCGGGGCTTCCCGGTGCGCAACCCGGTGGACGCGGTGATCAGCGTGAGCTCGCCCAGTCGCTGGTACGCCCGGGGGACGCCCGCGATGCGGCGGGTCATGTGGCTGGCCGAGACCGCGCTCGGCCGCCGGGTGGCGGCCACTCTGCTGAACACCCGGCTCGGGGCGGACGTCTGGCCGGACGTGCCGCCGTCGCCGGTCGAGGTGATCGGACTGATCGCGCCCACTCCCGTTCTGATCGTCCACGGCGACCAGGACGGCTACTTCGGCCTCGACCACGCGCACGCGCTGGCGGCCGCCGCCGGGGCGCCGTCCTGGCTGTGGCTGCCGGCGGGATTCGGGCACGCCGAGGCCGCGCTGACCCCGGACCTGGCGGAGGCCATCGGCGCAGCCCTGCCGGACCTGCTGGCCGGCCGGCCGCTCCCGCCGCCGATCGGCCCCGGTCCGGTGCGGCTCCCGCCGCTGTCCCCTGGGCGGACCGGACGAACCGGGCACGCCGGGCTGGACGGCGCCCCGTCAGCCGGGGCTGTGGCATGAGTGGCTCGGCTGGGCTGGACGGGAGGGCCGCGGTGGACGGGAGGGCTGGCGTGGACGGAACGGTCACCGTCCGGTACTGGGCGGCCGCGCGCGAAGCCGCGGGCAGCCCCGAGGAGACCCTGGTCGCCGCCACCCTGGCCGACGCGCTCGCCGAGGTGGCCCGGCGGCACCCCGGGCGACTGCCGGACGTCCTGCGGTGCTGCTCCTACCTGGTCGACGGCGCTCCAACCGGCACCAGACCACCCGCGGCCGTCGTACTGGCGCCGGGGGCGGTGGTAGAGGTTCTCCCGCCTTTCGCGGGCGGGTGACACCTTTCGTGTCACGGGCTGGTGACACCTTTCGGGTGGTCGTCACCGGTCGGTCCGCCCATGTCCGATGGTCCATGGGAGGATGACCTGTGGATCGCCGCCCGTCTGGACTCCTCGTCGCGGCGGCCGCGCTCGTCGTCGGATCCGGCCTCGCCGCGTCGGCCCGCTCGCCGCTCGCCGTGCTGGTCGCCGCCGTCGCCATCGGCCAGGTTGTCCTGACGGCGCTGTGGCCGCCGGCCGCGCGGGCCAGCGGGCCGAGCGGACTGGCGATCGCCGCCGCCGCTGTCGCCGTGGACGTCGCCGCCGTCGTGGTGCGCCGGGATGACCTCGGGGTGTGCGCGGCCGTGATCGGCGTGGCCGTCGTCGGGCTGATCGGTGTCCAGCTGGGCCGGGTTCGGGCCTGGCGCGCGGGGTCGGCGTCGCCGGCCGGTGCCGGCGTGAGCGCCGACATGGCGGCCGCGTTCTCCGGCGTGGCCGTCGTCGTGCTGCTGGGCGCCTATCCGATCATCGCCACCTCGGCCGCCTGGCCGGTCGGCGGGCGCGGTCTCGGGCAGGCGGTGGCCGTGGTCGGGCTGGCCGCCGCCGCGGGGGCGGTCGCGGTCAGCCGGTGCGTCGGCGCCCTGGCGCCAGGCCGCGGGTCCGGAGGACCCGCGGCACCGGAGCGGGCCGGCCCGGTACCCGGCTCCGGGTTGCTGCTCGTGGTGGCGGCGGCGCGTCTCGTCCTCGCGGTCGCGGCCGGTGTCGGGGCCGCGGCGCTGGCCCGGGCCAGCGCCGCCGACTCGGCTGTCCTGAGCCTGAACCGGCTGGTCGCGATCGCGGCCGCCGCCGCGCTGAGCGCCGTTCTGATCGACCTGGCCGTCTCGGCCGCCCGGACGGCGCCGAGGCCGGTCACGTCCGCGATCTCAGGTTGGCCCGTGGGAGCCGCCGAGTCTGGCGCGCCGGCCACGCCGGCCACGCCGGCCACGCCGGCCACGCCGGCCACGCCGGCCACGCCGGCCACGCCGGCCACGCCGGCCACGCCGGCCACGCCGGCCACGCCGGGCGCGGCCCACACGGTGACCGCACTGGCCTGGCCGACCGCCGCCCAGGCGCTCGGGGCGGCGCTGGGCGCCGCTCTCGTGCCGGTCGCGCTGGCCGCTCCGGTCATGTTCGGTGTCGGACGTTGGCTGGTCGGCTCGGGATGAGCCGGCTGGCGCGAAACCTGCTGATCGCGGCGGCGGTCCTCATTGTCCTGCTCGTCGTGGCCGACCGCGTGCTGGTCCGGGTGGTCGACGGCCAGATCGCGCAGCGAGCCCAGCGTTCGCAGAACCTGCCGTCCAGGCCGCGGGTCGACATCCGCGGCTTCCCGTTCCTGACCCAGGTCGTGGCCGGACACTACAGCAACGTCCGGTTTGACGTGCGCGGCTACACCCAGTCCGGACCACGGGTGGACGACGTCTCCGGCTCGCTGAGCGGCATTCACCTGCCGCTGGGCAGCGTCGTGCGCGGGAACGTCGGCAGCCTTCCGGTCGACCAGGTCACGGCGAAGGTCTTCATGACCTTCACCGACCTGAACGCCTACCTCGCCACCCAGAAACCACCGATCGCGGTGGCCGCGGACGGCTCGGCCCTGCGGATCAACGGGACCGTCAGCCTGCTCGGCCAGGCCTACCCGGTGACCGCGACGGCCGACATCGGCGTGCAGCCGGCCGCGCTGACGTTCACCCCGCGCTCGGTCGGTTCGGCCAACGCGCCGCTGGCCGGGGCCCTGGGCCAGCTCGCGGCTCGGCTGCTGACGGTGACGGTTCCGGTCCAGGGCCTGCCGTTCAACCTGCGGCTGCGCTCGGCCACCGTCGGCGCGAACGGCGTCACCGTCGTCGCCGACGGGCACAACGTGCTGCTGCCCGCGAACCCGCCGACGATCACCTCGGGCACGACAACGACTGGTTGAGCGGGACGGAGCCACCCCGGGAACAGCGGGGAACGGGCGGCCCGGGAACAACGGAGCCGCCCGTGACGCTCCATCTGGCATGGTCGGGGTGTGGGTGCTGCTGGCCGCCGTGATCGTCGCGGTCGCCGTGGGTGCCGGTCTACGAGCTCGGGACGGCGTGTTCCGGACGTCGGCGCGAGCGGACGAGTCGGCCGCGGCCGCACCGGGACTGGCTCTGGTGACACCCCCCGCGTTGCCGTCGCAGGAGGCTCCGGTCGACTTCGGCGCTCCGCTCGGACAGCGGGCGACCCTCGTCCAGTTCTCCTCGGCCTTCTGTGCCCCCTGCCGGACGACCCGGACCCTGTTGGCCGACATCACCAACCGCCTGCCGGGGGTCTCACACATCGAGGTGGACGCGGAGCACCGGCTGGACCTGACCCGGCAGCTCGGCATCCGGCGCACCCCGACCGTCCTGATCTTGGACGCCGCCGGCCGGGAAGTACGGCGGGCGAGCGGAGCTCCGCCGCGACGGGCCGCTGTTCTGGCGATCCTGGCGGCGGCCGGGGTGACCGGCGCCGCGGTCGACGGTGATATCGATCCGGAGCGGCCTAGCTCGGCGGATCGGTAACATAACCTTCACGTCCGCTGCTACCGTTGGACCGTCATGTTCTCCGTTGAGCTGGTCAAGCGCCGCGAGGTTGATCTGTGCCTCGTGCGTAGCTGCTTGTGTCGAAGCCGCTGACGGACCTCTAGCTCGCCGCGTGCGCGGCGCTCAGCTGGGGCGTCCAGACCTGTCCGGTCCGGGTTCGCGCGTCAGGAGACAGCAGTGGTCGACCCCCGGGGGATGCGGTTCGTCGCTGCCGTGACCACCGTCATTCTCGCTATCACCCTACTCACCGCCAGCGGATGGTTGCTGGCGGCCCAGACGATCGTGTTCGCGGTCGCCGCTCTGTTCGGACTCCGTTACGCGGCGTATGGCGTGATCTACCGACTGGCGATCCGCCCCCGACTCGGACCGCCGCGGGAGCTCGAGCCCGAGGAGCCGCCCCGCTTCGCTCAGGCGGTCGGGGCCACGTTCGGCGTGATCGGAACAGCGGGATTCCTGACCGGCCTGGACCCGCTCGGCTACGTCGCGACGGCGTTCGCCTTCGTCGCCGCCCTGCTCAACGCCGCCTTCGGCCTCTGCCTCGGCTGCCAGATGTACCTAGCACTGCGTTCCATCAGAAGAGGAGCACACGCATGAGTCGCGAGAGCGCGCTCGTCGACCCGACCTGGGCCGAGGCGCACCTGAACGATCCGTCTGTCGTCTTCGTCGAGGTCGACGAGGACGTCTCCGCCTACGACAAGGGCCACATCCCCGGCGCCGTCCGCCTGGACTGGAAGTCGGAGCTGCAGGACCCGGTGATCCGCGACTTCGTCAACAAGGAGCAGTTCGAGGCGCTCCTGTCGAAGAAGGGGATCTCCAACTCCGACACCGTCGTGCTCTACGGCGGCAACAACAACTGGTTCGCGGCCTACGCCTACTGGTACTTCAAGCTCTACGGCCACCAGGACACCAAGCTCCTCGACGGCGGCCGCAAGAAGTGGGAGCTCGACAGCCGTGAGCTCGTCGAGGAGGTGAAGACCCGGCCCGCGACCAGCTACGTCGCGAAGGACGCCCGGACCGACATCCGCGCGTTCCGGGACGAGGTGATCGTCTCGATCGGGACGAAGAACCTGGTCGACGTGCGGTCGCCCGACGAGTTCTCCGGCCGGCTGCTCGCCCCGGCCCACCTGCCGCAGGAGCAGTCGCAGCGCGCCGGGCACGTCCCGACCGCGAAGAACATCCCGTGGGCGAAGACGGCCAACGAGGACGGCACCTTCAAGTCGAACGACGAGCTGACGACGCTCTACGCCGACGCCGGGGTCGACCTGAGCAAGGACACGATCGCCTACTGCCGCATCGGCGAGCGGTCGGCCCACACCTGGTTCGCCCTCCACGAGCTGCTCGACCTGCCCAACGTGAAGAACTACGACGGGTCGTGGACCGAGTACGGCTCGCTCGTCGGGGTTCCGATCGAGAAGGGAGCCTGAGGATGTGCGGCGCGATCGCTGGCGGACCATCTGTGGAGGGAATCGACGTGGCCAAGGAAACCGTGATTCAGGGGATCGTCGTCCAGGGCGGGTCGCCGGTGTCCACCGGCTACGTCCGGCTGCTTGACGAGGGCGGCGACTTCACCGCCGAGGTCCCGCTTTCGGCGACCGGCCAGTTCCGGTTCTTCGCCCGCCCCGGCTCCTGGACGGTCCGAGCCCTGGTTCCCGGCGCGAGCGGCGAGCGGACGGTCGTTGCCCGCCAGGGTGAGCCCGTCGACGCGCAGATCGAGGTCGCGGCGTAGGGCCATGTTCTCCCGCGGGCCGCCACCGATTGTTTTCGGTGGCGGCCCGCAACGCGTTCCCCGGACGCGGCGCATCCCACCGTCGACAAGGCCGGCACCGGCGCCCGCCCGACCCCACCGCACATCCGCGCCGCCAGACGGCGTCCCGCCATATGCGTCCAGGACGCGGTGCACCTTGGGCCTGGCTCCGGCGGCGGAAGAATCGGTGTCAGTAGACCAGGGCCTGTGCGCCCTCGGCCAGGACCTCCTCGACGAAGACCGCGGCTCCGGCGATACGTACGCCGGGCAGGAGCTGCTCGGGGGTGATCTCTCGACGGGCGGCGCACTGGGTGCACAGCGTCACAGCGCCGCCGGCCAGAATCCCGTCGAGCAGGTCGGGCAGCGGCGCGGCGTGGGGGAGCGTGAACGACGCCGCCCGCCCGGGCAGCGCGAACCAGGCCGACTCGCCGGTGAGCCACAGCGACACCGGCACCCCGGCCGCGACGGCCGTCGCGGCCACCGTGAACGCCTGCGAGCACCGTTCGGGCGCGTCCTCGCCGGCGGTGACCTTGATGATGAGAGACCTGCTCATGCTCCCAGTCTGCCGAGTCCGGGCCAACCTGGTGGCCTGGCCCGGCGCTCGGTCTGGTCCTGCCCGGTGAGCCACCAGCCGAGGACTAGGCTGGCCCTGTGTCCGTGCTCGACGGTGTCTATACCGGACTGCTGATCTTCATCACGGTGCTGATCGCGTGGTTCTCGGTCTACGTGGTCTACAAGCTCTACCAGGGGCAGCGCTGAACACGATGGGTGAATCCACTCCGGGGTCCAAGCCCTCGACTGCTCCGGGCTCGATGCCGTCCGCTGCCGGGGCCGGCACCAGGTCGTCCGGCACCGCGTCGTCCGGCACCGCCGGGGCCGGCACCGCGTCGTCCGGCACCGCGTCGTCCGGCACCGCCACGCCTGGAACCGCCGTGGGCTCGGCCGGCCTGGTCGACCTGCACCCGAGCCTGCTGCCGCTGGCGTTCCTTGTCGGCACCTGGCGGGGCGAGGGCGTCGGCGGATACACCGGGATCGAGTCGTTCCGCTACGGCCAGGAGATCACCTTCTTCAGCTCGGGGCAGCCATCACTGTCGTACGTGTCCCGGACCTGGTGGATCGGTCCATCCGACGGCGGGACGGCCGCTCCGGACTCGCCGCCGCAGCGGGCCCAGAACAGCCCGCTGGCCAGCGAGGTCGGCTTCTGGCGGGTGGCCGAGCGGCCGGACGGGATCTCCGTGGCCGAGGTGACGCTGGCGCATCCGTTCGGCATCGCTGAGGTCTACGTCGGCCCGATCACGGGGACGAAGATCGAACTCGAGGAAAACGTCGTCATCCGGACCACGACCGCCCGCGCGGTCGAGCGATCGGTTCGGCTCTATGGCCTCGTCGAGGGTGACCTCGCCTACGCGATCGACATGGAGGCGGAGGGCGAGCCGCTCCAGCCACACCTGTCGGCCCGCCTGCGGCGCGCGCCGGGCGGCGTCGGAGGCTCAGCCTGACCCTCATCCGAGCCGAACGGCAGTGCTCAGGGTGTCATACGTAGGTTCCCCTTTCTTTCTCTTCGGTGAGGGCGGCGGTGATGAGTGCCCGAGCCGACCACAACATCGTTTCGCGCTGGGCGTCACTCGGCTGTCCGCGCAGATCAGCCAACACGATCATGGCCTCCCAGCCGATGACGACCGTCAGCGCGGACACCAGGCGGTCGTAGCGCGCGGGCGCGAGCTGGTCGCGGATCGGCCGCAGTGCCCGTTCGATCCAGCTGACCCTTCGGTAGCCCCGCCGGGGAGCCGTCGTGGGCTCGTCCGGGCTCTCCACGGTCAGTCGGACGAGTCTTCGGCCCAGCGGTAGTGTCTCCGCCGACTGGGCGATCATCTCTCGGACCATCGCGCTCACCCGCGCGAGGACGTCGTCACCGTTGTCGGCGGCATCTATCGCCTCCTCCATCGCGACCTCGCCGAGCATGCCGACCGTCGCGTCGATCAGTAGCTGTTCGAGCGTCGGGAAGTACATGTAGACAGTCCGACGTGACACGTCGGCCGCCTCAGCGATCTCCGCTATCGACGGATCGTGGCCGGCTTGTAGCAACGCGATCGCCGCGTTGACGATCCCCTGTCTGGTCCGCCGGCGCTGACGGAAGCGGCCCTGCTCGTCAGCGTCGGCCCGGTCGATCCGCCTGGTCTCGTCCGTCATGTGTCGCCTTCCCATCGGCCCTTGACGTCCGGCCTCTCGTTCACTCTCGATACACGAGCGCATTAATTGCGCATGAGTGCAAAGAAGGCGCCATAATGATCGACGCAACCAGCCCCGAGGGTCGCACCGCTGTCGTAAGCGGCGAAGACGTCGGCTCGGTCACGCTGATCAACAGCGTTACCGTCGCGCCCGGGCGGGACGGCCGGCAAGGGCGCCTCTGTCAGCTGACGCCCGCCTGACGGCCAGGTGCCTTCCCCGCGGGCTAGGCGCTCTGGCGCTGGAACGTCCGGGACCCTACGTAGGCCAACAGCACGCCTAACGCCAGCGTCACAACAGCTCCGATCCAGACGTGCTGATCGCTGAAGTCGCCTCGGAACAGCGCCCGACTCGCGTCGACGACGTAGGTCAGGGGGTTGACCTGCGACGTATGCCGAAGCCAGGCCGGGGCGAGTGACATCGGCAGCAGGACCCCGGACAGGAGGAGCAGGGGGAGGGTCACGCCCTGGATGAACGGAGCGAACGAGTCCTCGTCCTTGAGGATCAGCCCCATGGCGTAGGAGGCGGAGGAGATACCTAGGGCGAGCAGGCAGATCAGCGCGAGGGACGAGAGGACGCCCTGCCAGGACGCGCGCAGGCCGAACGGGAGCGCGACGAGCACCAGTACCGTGCTCTGAACGGCGAGCGTCACCATGTCGGACAGCGTGCGTCCGAGGATGAGCGAGGTCCGGCTGGCCGGAGTGACTCGCTGGCGTTCGATGACTCCTTCCCGCAGCTCCTGGATGATCCCGAAGCCGGAGAATCCGGCAGTGAAGATCGCGAGCTGGAGTAGCAGGCCCGGGACGAAAACCCGCCAGGCATTCGGCCCCCCGAGCCCACCGCCGCTCACGTTCTTCAGCAGCGGTCCGAACAGGACCAGGTAGAGGATCGGCTGGGTCAGGCCGAAGAACACCCAGACCGGGTTACGGAGCCTGATGCGTGTCTGGCGTTGAAAGATCAGAAACGTGTCGGTGCGCATCAGGCCGCCGCCTCCTCGTCCCGCAGGGTCCGGCCGGTCAGAGTGAGGAAGACGTCGTCGAGGGTCGGTCGACTGACCGTGATCGACGTCGGGCTGAGACCGGCCGCGTCCAGCGCCCGGAGCAGGGGGGCCACCGCGAGTGCGCCCTCGTCGACTGTGACCAGGAGCGCGCCGTCGGTGTTGACGACGTCGCGAACACTGATCGCCTCCCGGACAACCGCCTCGGCCTGACGGCGAGCTCCCGGCTCGGGCAGCCCGAGGGTCACGACATCGCCGGAGATCCGGGCCTTCAGAGCGTCCGGTGTGTCGTCGGCGACGATCTGGCCCCCGTCCATGACCAGCACCCGGTCGGCCAGCGCGTCGGCCTCCTCCAGATAGTGGGTGGTGAGGACGATGGTCATGCCGGCGTCCCGCAGCGCGCGGACGTGCGTCCAGAGATTCGCCCGGCTCTGCGGGTCGAGTCCGGTCGTCGGTTCATCCAGGAACAGCAGGGCTGGTGAGTGCATCAGGCCGAGCGCCACGTCGAACCGTCGCCGTTGCCCACCTGAGAGCTCGAGCAGTGCCCGGCCCTCCAGGCCGCCGAGATCAAGCGCGGGGGCGAGTTCGGCCAGGCGTTCCCGCGCCTGGGTCCTGCTCAGGCCCTGGAGACGAGCCTGGGTGACCAGCTCCGAACCGACCAACGTGCCCGGGCTCGGCGCCGAGCCGACCTGAGCTACATAGCCGATGCGGCGCCGAACCTCCCTGGGTTGGCGGATCAGGTCATGCCCGGCCACCGTCGCCGTACCGGCTGACGGTCTCAGCAGCGTGGTCAGCATCCGAAGGGTTGTGGTCTTGCCGGCGCCGTTGGGCCCCAGCAGGCCCACGATCTCGCCCCGTGTCACCACGAGATCGATTCCCTTGACGGCCTCGACGGGACCGGTCTTCGTCCGGAAGGCACGGGTCAGGCCGCGTGCTTCGATGAGATCATCCGCCATACTGTCGATGATGGCACACAGGTTCGAAAACAGTCAAGCTTGAATATATCGTTTAGTGGATCTGCTTGGGTTGCTCTTCGGTCGCGGGCGGTAGCGCTGGATCTGGCGGCCGGAGTGGAGGGGGGGCCGGCCGCTCGGTGTGTGACGGCACGCTGACGACCCCGGCGTCAACTTCCGGCGCGGGGAAGCCCTCCTCGCCCACGAAGTGGTAGGCCCCCTCGCGCAGGCGCCGGCTGAGCGTCTTCGCCCACTCGATCTCGGCGCGGTCCCGGGCCGAGGCGAAGTCGAGGATCTCGCGTACGTGTTCGGGGATCTCGCCGTTGAGGCCGGTTCCGCCGTCAGGGATCGTGGCGCGCGCGAACGCGGTCCTCTCCAGCGACGCTTCGAGGTGGGTCACCCTGGCCCGTAAGGCCCGCGCCAGTTCCTCGCGGGGGAGGAAGATCATCATGCTCAGAGCCGGGACCAGTGGGTCAGCGCCCCGTCGGACGGTCCACCAGGCCTCGCGCAGCATGGCCTGGAACTCCTTCTCGCCCTCCCGGGTGAGCACGTAGGTCGTCCGCTCGGGCCGGCTGTTCTCGCTTGCCCGGGAGTGGACGGCGAGACAGCCTTCGCGAGCCAGAGTGCCGATGGCCCCGTAGATGGAGCCGGGCTTGACGTTGGTCAGGTCCTCCAGCCGCCAGGACAGGAGTTCCCGGCGGACGTCATAGCCGTGCACGGGCTGCATGAAGCGGATGGCCCCGAGGATCAACAGGCGAGTCGAGGAGAGCATCGCCTGATAATACTCAGGCTTGACTCTTCCTGGACGGCGTGCCTAAGCTCATATTCGTACACATGGTCGACCGTCTGCCCCTGGGTGAGGCGGGGGCTCAGGCGGACATGCGGGCAGCGCCGCCGCTGTCGCCGATCTTGGCTCGCCATGCCTTCTCCCGCTCGATCGCCCCGGCGAAGCCGAGCGCGATGGCCGGGTCGAAGTTCTCGTCCGCGTAGCTGCGTACGCAGCCGAGCACGGTGTCGATCTCGTCGCCGTTGATCGCGCTGAACGGCAGCTGCCCGGTCAGGAAGATGTCGCCGACGCGGTCGACGGAGAAGTGCACGCCGTAGGTCCGCGCGTTGCGGCCCAGCAGGAAGGCGTACGTCCCGGCCACGTTCTCGGCGGGACGACGCATGAAGAACGCTTCGATGGTAAGGGTGTGATCGCCGATGATGAGCCAGGTCATCGTCCTGAGCTTGTGCTCGCCCGCGAGGGTCACGAGGAACGATTTGTCGTCGACTCGCTCGAACGGCACGTCAACGTCCTCCAGGGCTGCCTGGATGACCGTCGCGAGACGGGTGCGTTCGTCGGCTCCGGCCGGTCTGCCGGTGGTCGCTTCGGTGCTGGTCACGCTGGTCGATCCTCCATCCCGGACGCGTCATCGCGTCGGCTCGGGCTCCGTCGTACCCGGTTCAGGCTCCCGCGAGCGCGGCCCGATAGCTGTTCAGCACCCCCTGGGCCGTCGAGTCCCACCCGAAGCCGCGCGCATGCGCGACGGCCCCGATACCGAGGCGTTCGCGCAGATCGGGAGAGGCGAGCAGGTCAGCCAGCACAGTCGCGTACGCGCGTGGGTCGTGGCCGTTGACGAGCAGCCCCGAGTACCCGTGCCGGACGGCCGTCGTGAGGCCACCGACCCGGGCGGCGACCACAGGCGTACCGCACGCCTGCGCCTCCAGCGCCACCAGTCCGAAGCTCTCGCTGTGGCTCGGTACGACGACGACACTGGCGGCCCGGTACCAGTCGGCCAGATCCCGTTGAGCCAGCGGTGGGCGGAACGTCACGACGTCGGAGATCCCGAGTTCCGCGGCCAGCTTGACCAGGGCGTCCGGCCGGTCCAACCCATTGCCGCTCGGTCCGCCGACTACGGCCACGACGAGCCGGTCGCGCCGGGACTCCTCGGCCTCGAGCAGGTGCGCGGCCGCCCGCAGCAACAGGTCCGGTGCCTTGAGCGGCTGAATCCGGCCCACGAACAGCAGGACGTCGGCGTCGAGGGGGAGTCCAAGGCGGTGGCGGGCCGAGGCCGCTTCGCCCGGTTGGAAGACCGTGAGGTCGACCCCCGGCGCGACGACGTCGACCGCCTCGGGATCGGCGGCGTAGAGCCGACGGAGATGGTTGGCCTCGTCTGCGGTCGAGGCAATCAGCCGCTGCGCGCCGACGACGACATCGCGTTCGCCCGAGATGCGCAAGGTCGGTTCCGGACGGTCCCCGGCGGCCAGCGCCCTGTTCTTGACCTTGGCCAGGGTGTGGGCGGTATGGACGAGGGGGACGCCCCACCGTCGGGCCACCGACAGGCCGACCTGTCCGGACAACCAGTAGTGGGAGTGAATCAGGTCGAACCAGCCAGGCTCGTGAGCGGCATCGGCGCGCAGCACATCGGTGAGGAAGGCGCACTGCCAGACCGGCATGTCGTCCCGGCTGAGATCCTCGAAAGGTCCGGCCGCCACATGTCGGACGGTCACGCCAGGTGCGGGAAAGGCCAGGTCAGGAAGGTCGCTGCTGGTTGTCCGGGTGAAGATCTCAACGTCGATACCGAGGAGGGCGAGCTGGCGGGACAGCTCCAGCACGTACACGTTCATGCCGCCCGCGTCACCGGTGCCCGGCTGGTCCAACGGGGACGTATGCATCGACAGCATTGCCACCCGTCGCACAGACCACCTCCGATGAACCCTTTGCTCCCAACACCGACGGCCCGACGTCCTATGCCCGGTGGCGAGGGGCTCTCACACCGATCGTCAATCCTGCCAGCGCCCGTCGCGATCTCCGCGTCCTGGTTGCATTACGAAGGATTCCGGGTGCCAACCACTCCACCTGGGATACACACGGCAGGATGGGACGGTTCGCGCGGGTCTTGGCCGAGGGGGTGTGGCTGACGGTGACCGTCCGCGCCCGCCCTCCTCGCCCTCCTCGACCGCCTCGGCTGGCGGCTGGTCGGGCCCGAGCGCTCGGGGTTCCGACGCGGGGGACGACCGCGCCGAACCGGCTGCGTCGGACGGACCGCTGGCTGATTGGTACCCAGGCGGGGCGGCTGCGCGCGGCGGATGATCCGTTGGTTGTCGATCTAGGTTATGGCTCGTCACCGGTGACGACAGTCGAGCTGCGACGCCGCCTGGTTCGGGCTGGCTTGGCCGGCGTCCGGGTAGTCGGACTTGAGCGCGACGCGGAGCGGGTCACCGCGGCCGCCGAGGCGATCGAGCCGGGCCTGTGTTTCAAGCAGGGCGGCTTCTCCCTGGATGGTCACGAGCCGGTCGTGGTCCGAGCGATGAATGTGCTGCGTCAGTACCGCGAGGAGGAGGTGGGAAGCGCATGGTCAACGATGATCGACCGGCTCCGGCCCGGCGGTCTGCTCATCGAGGGCACCTGTGACGAGATCGGTCGGCTGGCCTGCTGGTTCAGCATCGAGCGGTCGCGACCAGACGGGGCTGGGGCGGCCGTGAGCTCAGCTCCAGCCTCGGCGATCACGATCGGAGGGGTCACCCTCAGCGGTGTGCCGGTCGCGGCGGTGACCCTGACGCTGGCCGCTCATCTGCCCAGCCTGCGCGAGCCGGCCCAGCTTGCCGAACGGTTACCGAAGGCGCTCATCGAGCGCAACGTGCCTGGCGAGCCGATCCACGCGCTGTTGGCCGAATTCGACGCGGCCTGGGCCAGGGCCGCGCCGCGAGCTGTCTTCGGGCCTCGCCAGCGCTGGATCGCGGCGGTGGAGGACTGGATCGGGCGCGGGGCGCCGGTCGTCGGAGATCGCCGTCGGTGGCGGCTCGGTGAGGTCACGCTGCGCTGGACAGACAGCCCGACCGGGCGGCCGCGTTAGCGGTCGGGCGGTCGTGATGGCCAGTTGCGCCGGGGCGCCACACCGGCCCCGCCAACCCGGCCGGCCCCGCCAACCCGGCCGACGGCGTCACGAGGCCAGCGCGGCGGTGAACGCGGCCAGCGCGGTCTGGTCGAACAGGACGAAACAAACGAGGTCCACCGATGTGTCGGATGACCGGACGGCGTCGATCGCGATGCGTGCGGCGCTCTCCAGGGGCCAGCCGAAGACGCCGGTGCTGACAGCGGGGAACGCGACGCTGTGGGCGCCGACCTCGTCGGCCACTTGCAGCGACGCCCGATAGCAGGAGGCGAGAACGCCTGATCGATCTTCGACCGTCGAGTAGACGGGGCCGACTGTGTGGATCACCCACCGTGCCGCCAGCCGGCCGGCCCCCGTCGCTACTGCCTGCCCGGCGGGCAGGCCTGTCGGAAGGCGGCTGGCCCGCAGTTGGCGGCACTCGGCGAGGATCGCGGGGCCGCCGCGGCGGTGGATGGCACCGTCCACCCCACCGCCACCGAGAAGCTCGGAGTTCGCCGCGTTCACCACGGCGTCGAGCGTGCTGTCGGTGATGTCGCCGAGTCGGACCTCGATGGTGGTCATCCCCTCATCTTCCCGGCTTCGGGTCGACGGATGACCACAACGCACTCCGGGTACCGGATAAATTACAAGCAGTGAGATTGGGGGGGCTAGTGATGACGGAACTCGTGGTGCTCGGCTTCAACAGCCGGCGCCAGGCCGAGGAGGTCTGGGAGGTCGCCCGCCAGCTGTCCAAGGAAGAACTGATCGACTTTCAGGACGCCGCGATGGCCTGGCGGGACGACACCGGCGAGATCAAGATCCAGCAGGCGGTGAACGCGGCGAAGGCCGGGGCGGTCGGTGGCGCGCTGTGGGGAACGCTGATCGGCGCCATCTTCCTGGTGCCCGTGATCGGTCTGGCGGCCGGCGCGGCCGGCGGGGCGCTTGCCGGAAAGATGGCCGATGTCGGCGTGGACGAGGCAATGGTGAAACGGATCGCGGCTCAGCTCGAGCCGGGCCGGGCGGCCATCTTCGCCCTGATCCGTCGCTCCACGCCGGACAAGGTTGTCGATGCGCTGCGGCCCTACCACCCGACCGTCCTACGGACGTCCCTGAGCAAGGAGCGGGAGGAGGATCTGGTCGAGGCATTGGGCGTCCCCGTGGCGGTGTAGACGCTGCCGGCTACTGGGGGCGCCTACTGGGGGGCGCCTACTGCGGCGGCGGGGCCGGATGCCGGGCCGGGGCGATCTTGTCGAGGACAGCGAGGTCGTCCGCGCCGGGCCGCCACTCGCCGGCGGCGGCGTTCGCCCGGATCTGCTCCGGGGTGTTCGCGCCGGCGATGACGGAGGCCACCGCCGGTTGGGCGGCCAGGCCGCCGATGGCGACGTCCAGCAGCGAGCGGCCGCGTTCGCGCGCGAAGTCCTCCAGCGCGTCCAGCCGGTCGAAGTCGACGTCGGTGAACTCGTCGCGCCGCCCGGCCAGGCGGGAGCCAGGCGGGGGGATGTCGTCCCGGTCGTAGCGGCCGGCGAGAAGGCCGCGCGCCAGCGGGAAGTACGGGATGATTCCGATGCCGTAGCGGCGCGCCGCCGGGACGATGTCGGCTTCGATGCCCCGTTCCAGCAGGCTGTAGCGGTTCTGCGCCGAGACGAAGCGGGTGGTGTGGTTCGCGCGGGCGGTCCAGTCCGCGTCGGCGATCTCCCAGGCGCCGAGGTTGCTGGAGCCGATGTAGCGGATCTTGCCCTCACGGACGAGTTCGGTCAGCGCCTCCAGCGTCTCCTGAATCGGGGTGAACGGGTCGGCCGCGTGAAGCTGATAAAGATCGATGTAGTCGGTTCGCAGCCGCCGCAGCGAGCCCTCGACCGCCCGGCGGATGTAGTGACGCGAGGCGCGGGCGCCGTGGTCGCGACCGTAGGTCTCGCCCATGTCCTTGCCGAACTTGGTGGCGATCACGACATCGTCTCGCCGGGACCGCAGGACGTGGCCGAGCAGCGTCTCCGACCCGCCCGCGCCGCCGTACTGGTCGGCCGTGTCGAACAAGGTGACGCCGACGTCGAGCGCCGCCTCGACCAGCGCTCGGGTGCCGTCGAGTCCTACTCGGGTCCCGATGTTGTGGCAACCGAGCCCGACGACCGACACCCGAAGACCGGACGAACCCACTGAGCGGTAGCGCATGGCCGCTAATAGACCACACCGGCCGGCCCGCGCGCAGCAGCTCGGACCGGCCGGTCCGGACAGGTTTCCCTGGCACCGACCGGCCGGTCGCGACGCCGACCGGACGGTCACCGCCCGGACCGGCACGGTGCGGACAGGCCGGGTCGTGCACGGGGTTCGATCACCGATAGGTGCCAGTTGGCCACCCGCCCGAAGCGACCGGGAGAATGGGCGGAGCCCTCGGTCGCGGAGGGCGGCAGGTTGGCACCAGGCGAGCGGTCAGCGGCTGGGCGCGGCGTCCTCGACGGCCTTGCCGACGGCACTCGCGGCCTTGCGGGTCGACGTGCGGGCGGCCTTCGTCCGGCTTACCGCGTTCTTCGTCGCCTCCACGGCCTCTTCCGTCGCCTCGCTGCCGCGAATGCTGTTCACCCGCTTCTCGCCCCGGCTGGCGAACTCGTCGTAGAGCGCGTTCGCCCGGTCGGCCACTCCAGCCAGCTGGGAGGTCACCGCGGTCGGCAGGGCCCGCACGACCGTCGCCGCGTTGACCGGCAGCTTCTGCGCCTGGTCGGCGAGGTCGTTGACGGCGGTGGTGATCCGGCGGATCTCGCTGGTGTAGGTCGACGGCAGCGCCAGCAGCTTCTCGACGGCCAGGTCGGCCGCGCCGAGCGACGCATACAGCGACTTGCGCGCGTCCGGGATCTGGATCTTCGTCTCGGTGTCGATCTCCACCGGCTTGGCCTGCGTGCGGGCGCGGGCGGTGGAGGTGGTGCTACGGGTGGAGGAGGTGGTTCGGGTCGTCGCCATGGGATTCCCTTCCGGCGGCCGGCCGCGGTGCCCGATGTGGGCTGGCCGGCCGCGTGGCAGTCGGATCTGGTGGGCCTGCTCGTGGCGGGGCCGGATCAGGGACGCCCGGCAGGAGCCCCGGGTCAGGGCAGCCAGATCAGGGCGGTGCGGAGCAGAGCGGCCAGGTCAGAGCGGTCTAAGTCAAAGCGGCATAGGTCAGAGCCGTGCAGGTTAATAGCCGTGCAGGTTCAGAGCGGTATCGGTTCAGAGCGGTGACGGTCAGGTTGGCGCAGCTCGGGCGCTGAGATCAGGAGGTCTCGGGCGCGTTCGGGTTCGTGTTCGGGTCGCTGGACGCAGCCGCGGGTCCAGCCGACGCCGCACCGTCGGGCGTACCCGCGATCTGGTCGGGCACCGGCTTCGCGCTGGGGCCGGACGCGCCGCCGTCGGATAAACCGTTGTCCGACGAGCCGCTGTCGGACGGGCCGCCCTCGGCCGGCCGCGCCGTGGCTCGCGAGGCGCGCGCCCGGCTTGTCCCGCTCCGGGTCGAGCCGGCCCGGCGGGTCGGGCCGCCCGCCGACCGGCGTCCGCTGCCCGTCGGGGCGGCGTCCGCCGAGGACGCGGCCGTCGTGGAGCCGACTGAGGAGCTGGCCGCGGCGGAACCGCTCTTCCCCGCGGTGCTTCGCACCCGGCGGCTCGTCGTCGAGCCCGCGTCGGCGCCGGTCGCGGCCGCCTTGGTCGCGCGGGTACGACCAGCCGTCGAGGCGCGCCTGGCGGTCGGACGCTTCCTGGTCACGGGCGGTGGTTCGGTCTCGTCCGCGGCCGGCGACGGTTCGTCCAGCGGCCCTTCGGCCGCCGCCGCGGCGCCGGTGGAGCCCGGCGCCTCCCCCGCGGCGTTCTCCCGGCGGAAGGCATCATAGATCTCGAGGAGGACCTGCTTCTGTCGCTCGGTCAGCGTCGTCTCGGCCAGCACGGCGGCGCTGACCTCGCTGTCGCTGACCCGCTCGTCCAGGATGCCGGCCTGGACGTAGAGTACCTCGGCCGAGATGCGCAGCGCCTTCGCGATCTGCTGCAGGATCTCGGCCGACGGCTTGCGCAGTCCACGCTCGATCTGGCTCAGGTACGGGTTGCTGACGCCGGCCTGCGCGGCCAGCTGCCGCAGCGAGATCTGTGCTGTGCGCCGCTGGTCGCGGATGAAGTCGCCGAGGTCGCGCACGTTGAGCTGGGGCACGGATGCACCTCCGATCTCCGGGCGTCGCGAGCGGGATCCGTCACAACGGATCACCAACATGTACCAGCGTACGTCGTGCCGCTAACTATCGCAAGCACGCAGCTAGCGCGCTGGGCGGCCAGACAGCCCAGGACCGGGGACGGCGCGGCCGTGGCGCGCGTCCGAGGCGACCCGGTGCTATGCCGAAGCGACGCGGGTCAGGTGGCCTGCTTGAGCCACTCACGCTGGGTGGCCAACGTCTCCTCCGTCCGCTTCGCGTCCGCCTCACGCCCGGCGGCGCGCTCGCGGGCGAGCTTCGCCTCCAGCTTGGCCACCGACTCGCGCAGCGACGTCACGAACGGCGAGTCCTGGACCTCCTGCCGACGCCAGCGGGCGTTGTTGGCCTCGCGGACGCGGTCGCTGACGGCGGCCAGCCGGCGCTCCAGCCCGGCGGAGGTGTCCCGCGGGGCCCGCCCGACGGCGTCCCAGCGCTCGGAGATCGCCCGCAGCTGGCGCGCCGCCTGCTCCGGCTTGGACGTGTCGATCGCCTCCGCCTCGACCAGGAGCTTCTCCTTCTCCTCCTGGTTGACCCGCAGCGCCGCGTCCCGCTCGGCGTTCACCGCGTTGCGGCGGGCGAAGAACGCGTCCTGGGCGGCGCGGAAGCGCGCCCACAGCTCGTCGTCGACGTCACGGGAGGCCCGGCCGGCCGACTTCCACTGGGTCATCAGGGTCCGGTAGCGGTTGCTGGTCGGGCCCCAGTCGCTGGACGCCGACAGCGCTTCCGCCTCCGCGATGATCGCCTCCTTGCGCTCCCGGGAGACGGCCCGCTGGGCGTCGAGCGCCGCGAAGTGCGCGGTCCGTCGCCGGTTGAACTCCTCGCGAGCCGCGGCGATCTTCTTCCAGAGGTCGGCCTCGGTGCGGCGGTCGAGACCGGTGATGGCCCGGAACTCCTCACCGATGGTCCGGAACCGCTCGCTGGTTGTCTTCCAGTCCGAGCCCTTGGCGATGGTCTCGGCCTCGGCCAACAGGGCCTGCTTGGCCTCGAGCGCCTGGGCCGACCGCTCGGCCCGGGCCGCGCTGGCCCGCGCCTTGGCCGCCTCGGTCGCCGTCAGCAGCGCGTCGAGGCGGGTCTCGACGGCGCCGAGGTCGCCGACGACGGCGGCCTCGCCGAGCGAGTCGCGCAGCCGGCGGGCGCTGGCGGCGACCCCGGTCGGATCGGCCGAGGGCACGCCGAGGCGCCGCTCCAGCAACTCCACCTCGGCCACCAGATCGGCGTAGCGCCGGCCGAAGTGGGCCAGGCCCTCCTCCGGGCTCCCGGCGCGCCAGGACCCCACTGCTCGTTCGCCCTGCGCCGTCCGGACGAAGACCGTGCCGTCGTCCGCGACGCGCCCCCACTCGGCGGCGGTACCGTCACTCATCGTAGTCCCGAAGATTGTCGTCGGCGAAGATCGACACTGCTAAGCCGCCATTCTTGCAGGGTTCGACCGCCGCCGGCACTCCCCGGGCGACTGTCGGCATTCAGACTTTCATGTCGTGGACAGACCCCCGTGTTCGCGGCTACGTCCGACTGTGGACGAAGATGCGTGACGGAACGGAACGCCGCGGGCGCTCGCGCGTGGCCGACCGGGCCTGGAGGGGGCGTGGCGTGGAGGGGACGACGCGGGCGCCGGGCTGGCGCCCGCTGCCGCTGCTGGTGCCGGCCCTGCTGTGGCTGACGGTGTTCACCGTCGGGCCGGCGGTGGTGTCGGCCATCGCGGCCGGGACGGACAAGACCCTGATCAGCCCGGACTTCCACTGGGTCGGCCTGGACAACGCGGACACGGCCGTGCATGACCCGAGCCTGAGCCACGCCGTGCGCAACACGCTGCTGTACTGCGTGATCACCGTCATCCCGGCCGTGGTCATCGGCCTGGGCCTGGCGCTGGCGGCGAGCCGCCTGTCGCGCGGCCGGACGGCGATCGCGTTCGCCCTGTTCCTGCCGGCCAGCGCCAACCTGGTCGCGATGTCCGTCGTGTTCGCCTACATGTTCAACGACCAGCCGGGCAGCCTGGCCAACACGGTGATCGGATGGTTCGGTGCCGCCCCGAAGGACTGGCTGGGCGACACCTCGACCGCGCTGCCGGTCGTCGCCCTGGTCGGGCTGTGGCGGCTGACCAGCTTCATCTTCGTCGTCTATCTGGCCGGGCTGACGTCGATCCCGACGTCGGTCTACGAGGCGGCGGCGGTCGACGGGGTACGCGGCTGGGCCCGGCTGCGCCGGATCACGCTGCCGCTGCTCACGCCGAGCACCGTGTTCGTCGTCGTGTTCAGCACGATCCTCACGCTGCAGACGTTCGAGACGGTCTCCGTCCTCACGCAGGGTGGACCACTCGACTCGAGTACGACGCTCGTCTACTACATGTACCAGGTCGGGTTCACCGGATCGTTCCGGATCGGTTACGCCTCTATGCTCGCGCTGCTGATGTTCGTGGTGATCGCGCTGCTCGGGATGGGGGGCGCCCTGCTGGGCCGGCGGGCCCGAAGGCGGCTGAGTCCGGACGAGACGGTGAGTGACGTCGACCCGATGCGCCTCGAGCGGGCGGTGGCGGCGTGAGCGCCCGCTCGCTCGAGCGGGCGCCCGGGGTGGGCGGGCGCTGGCTGCTGTTGGCCGTCGGCGTCGTCGTGGCGCTGCTGCCCTTCCTGTGGATGCTGCGCACGGCCCTCGGGCCGGCCCAGTCGATCCTCGGCCTGTCAGCCAACCCGCTGCCCTCGAGCGTGTCCTTCCACGCCTTCTCCGCGGTGAACAGCGCCGGCGGCTTCACCCGGGCGATGATCACGGGAATCGTGGTCAGCCTGGTCATCGTCGCGCTTCAGCTGCTGACCTCGATCCCGGCCGCCTACGCCTTCTCCTGGCTGACGTTCCGGGGCCGGGACGCATTGTTCGGTGTCGTACTGGCGACGTTGCTCATCCCGCCGCAGGTGGTTGCCGTCCCGAACTACGTGACGGTCTCCGCGCTCGGTTTCGCCAACACGCGGGTCGGCCTGGCCCTGCCGTTCGCGGCCAGCGCGGTGGCGATTTTCCTGCTGCGCCAGTACATGCGCACGATCCCGCCGGCGGTGCTGGAGGCGGCCCGCCTCGACGGCCTGGGCACCTGGCGCACGATCCGCAAGGTCGTCGTCCCACTGACGATGCCCGCAATCGCCACCGTCGCGACATTTAGTTTTCTCATGTCGTTCAACGAGTACCTCTGGCCGCTGCTGGAGGCCCGCTCGCCGGACATCGCGACCCCGCCGCTTGCCCTGGCCAGGCTGAACAACGCCAGTGGCGGCGTTCCTGACTTCGCTGTCCTGTCGGCGGCAGCTCTCATAATCAGCCTGCCGACGCTGATAGTTTTCGCGCTGGCCCAACGCCGGCTTGTCGCGGGAATCAGCGGCAGTGGCGTTGATGCCTGACTCTCGTGAGCCACAGCGAGCCGCCGCCGCCCGCCGGTCGCCGAAGGGAAACATCGAGCCGATGACCAGACACCGCTCCCCGTCCCGCCGCCGCGCCCCAGGTGCTCCGGCCACGCTGGGTGCCCCGGGCACGGGCACGCCGGGCGCTCCCGGGACGCCGGGCGCTCCCGGGACGCCGGGCGCCTCGGGCGCTCTCGCCGGCCGCGGTCCCCGGACGGTGCTCACGGCCACGGCGCTCGCCGCCACGATGGCGACCGTGATCGCCGGCTGCGGCGGCGGCAGCGGCACCCCGGGCGCGGCGAACACCGCGAGCCTGCGCCCGACGGCTCGCACCGCCACCGTCAGCGTCGACGACGTCAACGGGGCGACGGCCTCGCCAGCCTGCGCGGCCAAGGTGAAGACGCTGCGGATGACCGGGGTGACCGCGCTGAACGACGTGGCCAAGTCGGCCGCGGCGTTCATGGAGAAGGCCCACCCGGGCCTGAAGGTCGAGATCTCCGCGACCGCTGGCAGTTATGGGCAGGTCAAGCAGCAGGTCGCGGCGGACAACGCCGCCGGCCGCCCGACCGACGTGGCCGTCGCCGGCTTCGACGACCTGCGGACGTTCGTCACACTGGGCGCTCAGGAGATCCCGGCCCGGCTGCTGCGCGCGTCCTACGACCAGCGCTACCTGCCGATGGGCCAGGTCGACGGCAAGCAGTACGCCATCCCGCAGCAGGTCTCCATCCCGGTGATCGCCTACAACGCCGACCTGTTGACCCAGGCCGGCGTCGACCCGGCGTCGCTGAGCACGACGACCGGGCTGATCGCGGCCGGGCAGAAGCTGAAGACGAAGTTCCCCTCGATCAAGCCGATCGACTTCCCGACCAGCGGGTTCGGGCAGTGGTTCCTCAACACGTTCGCCCAGTCGGCGGGGGGCGGGATCCAGGGGGCCGGCGGCGCGCCGACGCTGACCACGGCCCAGGTCCAGAGCGCGGCCCAGGTGCTGGCCGCGGTGGGCAAGCTCGGCCCGCAGACGGCCGACTCCGTCCAGGCCCTGCTGCCCTTCGCCGCCGGCAAGACCGCGATCATCGGCGCGACGATCGCCTCGGTCGCGGGCGGCCTGGCCGCGATCGCGAACGGCAGCATCGCCAAGCCGTTCGCCGTCCACGTGCTGCCGCTGCCGACCCTGCCGGGCGGCACGCAGCGGCCGGTGGCCGGCGGGAACGGGCTGGTCGTGCTGTCCAAGGACGAGTGCCAGAAGGAGATGGCCGACGAGTTCGTCGTCGCGCTGCTCTCGCCGGACGCGATCGCCGCCGCCGGCCTGTCGGTGAGCTTCCTACCGGTTGACACGGCCGCCGCGGCCAAGCTTGCGCCGCTCTACGCCAAGTACCCGGACCTGGGCGCGCTCAACAAGCTTGTGCCGTCGCTGGTCGGACCGCCGTCGTGGCCAGGGGCCCGGGGCGCGGACGTCCCCGACACGATCTCCGAGGCCGTCGTGCGGATCGAGAAGGGCCAGGACGTCACCAAGACCCTGACCGCGACCCAGAAGACGGTCGAGAGCTATACGAAGTGATCCGAAGTACCTGAAGCTCGTCGAGTGCTGACGTGCCTGAGGTGCCTACTACGACTGGAGTACTAGGTGCCTGAAGTGCCTTGTTGCCTGAACCACCTGAAGTACCTGAAGTGTTGAAGTACCTGAAGTGCCAGAGGTGAGAGTGCGGTGAGCGTGGACACGCCGACTGACGCGAAGGCCGGTCCTCCGGCTGGGCCGGCGGCATTGGCCGGGACAGCGGCGGGGGACGGGGCCGCCGCCCCGGTCCGCCCGGGCGGGGTTCGGATCGAGTTCGACCACGTCTCCCGGACCTTCGGGAAGAAGGTGCGGGCGCTCGACAACGTCAGCCTGGCCGTCGAGCCCGGAGAGATCGTCGCCCTGCTCGGCCCGTCCGGGTCGGGCAAGTCCACGCTGCTGCGGATCTGCGCCGGGCTGGAGACGCCCAGCTCGGGGGACCTCCGGTTCGACGGCGTCAGCCAGCTCGGGGTCGAGCCCCACCGGCGGCGGGTGTCGATGGTGTTCCAGAACTTCGCGCTCTACCCGCACCTGACCGCGCTGGAGAACCTCGTCCTGCCGCTGCGCAACGGCCAGGGCCTGTCGCGGTCGGACGCCCGGGCCCGCGCGCTGGCCACGTTACGGTCGCTGCGCATCGACGACCTGGCCGACCGGCGCCCGGCCCAGATGTCGGGCGGCCAGAAGCAGCGGGTGGCGATCGGGCGGGCGCTGGCCACCGAGGCCCGGGTCGTCCTGCTCGACGAGCCGATGTCCGGGCTGGACGCCAAGCTGCGGGTCGAACTGCGGGTCGACATCGTGGCCCGGCTGCGCGAGCTCGGCTCGACCGCGCTGTTCGTCACCCACGACCAGGCCGAGGCGATGGCGGTCGGGGACCGGATCGCGGTCGTGCGGGCCGGCGGCATCGACCAGGTCGGCACCCCGGACGAGATCTACGACCGGCCGGCGACCCGGTTCGTCGCCTCCTTCGTGGGCGGGCCGCCGATGAACATCCGGCCCGGCACCTGGCGGGGCGGGCAGCTGCGGGGCGTCGACGGGGACGACTTCACCGTGCCGGCCCCGCGCGGCGCGGCCGCCGTCGGGGTGCGGCCCGAGCACCTGACGGTGCACCAGGGAACCGGCCTGACCTGGGGGGCGCTGCGGGCTGCCGCGCGGGACAGCGGCGCCCCGGCTGGCGGCCCGGCTGGCGAAGGGGCTCCGGGCGCGCCGGGCCAGCCAGGCACCGCGGGCGGTGGGGAGGAACCGACCGGCCGCCGCTCGACGCTCGCCCGGCTGCGCCGGGCCGTCGAGGCGGTGGGGGCGACCGACCTCCGCCTGAGCGGCCAGGTCACGGTGACCGAACGTATCGGGGCCGACCGGGCCCTGTTTGTCCGGGTGCCCTCCGGCGAGGTCGTCGCCGTGCGCCGGCCAGCCGACGAGCCCGCGCCGACCGGCGCCGTCACGCTGACCGCGCCCACCTCCGTGCTGACCTTCTTCGACGCCGACGGCAGGGCCATCCGCTCGCGCTGAGCCGAGCTTCGCTGAGCTGAGCCGAGCTGCGCTGAGCCGACCGAGCTGGGCTGCGCCGACTGAGCTGGGCTGCGCTGAGCTGAGCTGACCTGTCACGCGCCGCTGACGACGCCGGGAACGGCGGCGCCGTCGGAGACCCGAGGGCGTCCTGGCCAAGCCCGCGCGGACCCTGGCACCGCGGCCTGGGCGTGCGAACCGTCGCGCGAGTGCACTCCAGACGGCCGATCCGCGCCGCCCGATCAGGCCAGAGTGGCCTTGCCAGCCTGGCCTCGTTCGGCGTGGCGCCGCTCGGATGTCCGGTCCGGATGATCCGGGTGCCATTTGCGTGCCCGACGAAGGTCAACATTCCGGGCCAACCCGGCATCGGTTGGGCTATCTCCTCGCGTTCATGTGCAATCGCGAGCGGTTTGTTACCTGAACGTGGTCCTTGCGCACGGACCGCACCTAACTCTTCACTAGTTGGTGATGATCCGACAACGTAGCGTTGCAGCCGTCCGCCAGGCGCGCCCCGAGGAGAGGACCGATGTTGACCAACATCTCGACCGCCTGCACCCACCCCCTCGCCTTCGTCCGCGCTCAGCGGGGGTGGTCCTACCAGCGGTTGGCCCGGGTGGTCGCCAAACGGGCCCGTGACCTCGGGGTGGCGAACATGGCCGCGGAACGCCAGAAGGTCTGGCGCTGGGAGCACCGGGGCGTCGTCCCCGACCGGGTCTCCCAGCTCGCCCTGGCGGCCGAGCTCGGCGTGCCCACTGAGAAGATCGACTCCCATCCGTGGCCGGCCTGGCTGCCGACCGGTGACGCCGTGCGCACCGAGTACCCGTGGGACGGCGCCGGCGCCACCTCCGCCCTGACCGACGTCGTCGGGGACGGCCTGTCCGACCGGCGCGGCTTCCTGACCCTGACCGGCGACAGCGTCACCGCGCTGGCCCTGGACTGGCTACGGCTGGAACCCGGCCAGGCCGTCGGCGCACTGGCCGGCAACGGCGGCGTCGACGCGGCCGTCGTGAACCGCATCGAGTACAACATCCCCGGCCTGCGGGTGATGGACAACGCGCTCGGCGGCGAGAGCGTCCGCCGGGTCGCCGACGCCGAACTGCACCTGGTCACCGGCCTGCTGGAACGCGGCGCGCACACCGAGGCGATCCGGGCCCGGCTCTACGGCGTCGCGGCCGAGCTCGCCCGCATCGCCGGGTGGGCCTCGTTCGACGCCGGCTTCCAGACGGCGGCCCAGCGGTACTGGATCACCGCGCTGCACGCGGCCCAGGCCGGCGGCGACCGGATCGTCGGGGCGAACGTCTTCAAGAGCATGTCGCTCCAGTGCGTCGACAACGACCGGCCGGTCGAGGCCGTCCAGCTGGCCCAGGCCTGCGTCGCGACCGCCCGTGGAGTCGGCGGGCGAACCGGGGCGATGTTCTCCTCCCGGCTGGCCCGGGCCTACGCCTCGATGGGCGACCCGGTCGAGTGCGCCCGGGCGATCGCCCGCTGCGAGAAGGAGCTGAGCGAGGCGTCCTCCACCGAGCCGGCCTGGTCGGCCTACTTCGACGAGAGCGAGTTCGCCGCCCAGGTCGGCTCCTGCTACATCGACCTGGGCCGGCTGATCGAGGCCGACCGCTGGCTGGCCCGGGCGCTCGACACCCTGGCCGAGGGCCGGGCCCGGGACCGGGCCACCTACCTGCTGCGCCGGGCCGGCGCCCAGATGGACCTGGGCAACCTCGACCTGGGCATCGACCTGGTCCGGGAGGCGCTGCCGGTCATCGAGTCGACCAACTCCACCCGCAACCGGAGCTCGGCCGAAGGGCTGCGCCGCCGCCTGCGCCGGCACGCGAGCCACCCGCAGGCTCGGGAACTGGAGGCGATGCTGGCCCAGTCATCCTGAGCCGCCGAGCCGCCGAGCCGCCGAGCCGCCGGGCCCCGGTCACGGGCCCGGCCTAGGACCGGCCGCAGCTCCGGCTCCAGCTCCGGCTCCGGCTCCGGCCGCCGTGACGCAGAACTCGACCAGGCTCCGATGGAACGCCTCGCCGCTGTCCCCGGCGCTGGCGTCGGCCGTTCGGCGGCTCGGCTCACCGAGAGTGTGGTGGGCGAGCACCGCGCCCAGGAATGCCTCCATGGCCAGGCCCGGATCAAGATCGGGCCGGGCCTCGCCGCGGGCGACCGCGTCGTGGAAGGCGTCCTGGACGGCGGCCAGGCAACGGTCGATCGACTCCCGCCTGAACTCGGCGTAGATGGCGGGATACCGAGCGACCTCGGCCAGGCAACGGGTCAGGATGGTCAGCCGGGGCTCGCTGAACACCGCGGCCACCCGCGGAGCCAGTGCCTCCAGGTCGCCGCGCAGCGAGCCGGTCCGCGGCGGAACCAGGTTCGCCGCCAGCGTCGACATCGCCGCCAGGACCAGGTCGTCCCGCGCCGGCCAGCGGCTGTAGATGCCCCGCTTGGCCACGCCGGCCCGGGACGCCACGCTGTTCACGCTGAAGCCGTTGACGCCCCGCTCGCCCAGCTCCTCCACCGCCGCCGCCAGGACCCGCTGGTCGATGGTGGCGTCGCGCGGCCGCCCGCGTCGAGCCGGGGCGTCCTGCTCCCGGGTGTCCGGCTCGGCGCCATCCGCCAGCGGGCTGTCCGTCATAGCCCGGCGAGCTGCTTGGTGATCGTCTCGACGGTCTGGTAGGTCACGCCCACCAGTCCGACGTGCTTCCAGCGCAGCACACCCTCGGCGTCGACGACGAAGACCGAGCGGCGCAGGCCCAGGCCGGGCAGCTTGATCCCGTAGTCGGCGATCGACGTGCCGGTCGTGTCGGCCAGCAGCGGGAAGGTCAGCTTCTGCTTACGGGCGAAGCCCTCGTGGCTCTCGACGCTCTGCGGGCTGATGCCCCAGACGACGGCGCCCAGCGCGTTGAACTGCTCGAGCCCGGCCGCGTACGAGCACAGCTGCCGGGCGCAGACGGCGGTGTTGTCACCCGGGTAGAACGCCAGCACCACCGGGTGCCCGCGCTGCTCGGAGAGGGTGAACGTATCCCGGGTCGCGGTATCGCCGTCGACGACGACACCGGGCAGCGACAGCTCGGGCGCGGGGCTCCCGACCGACGGGGTGGTGGCCACAGCGGCCTCCTCTGGTCTCGGAGCGCCGGCGGGCACCGGCACTCGTTCACCCGCTATTATGTCACCAGCACGGTGCCGTAAATCGAGCCGCCGCCCCAAGCGGGCGTGAGGCCGTCCCGGCCGGCGCTCGGTCCCCCATGGTCGGCCGGGCGCGGCCTCCCTGAACGCGTTTGCGGCTGCCTCCTCCGCCGCCGCGCCCACCGGACGTGGACTCGCCACGACCAGCTCGCTGCCCGGTGTTCGTCGTCGCCGCAGTTGGACGAGCGGTCATTGCGTCGGTTGACCGTGGCCGCGCCGATAAAGGGAAAAATACCTATTCTCGCCGGCGCCGACGGCCGCCGCGCACTCCCGGTCGAGGGCCACGGCTGGACGAGGCCAACTCCGGCCCGGACGGCGTGCGCGAGGGCAAGCTGTAAGTCCTCTAAGGCGCCATTCGCGGGTGCTCCGAAGCGATTCTACGTATCAGGAGGAAGGTGCGTGTTTATCAGGCCCTGCCGTATGCTGTTGGCCGCGCTTACTATTGTGGCTGTGATGGTTACCGCTGGGTCGGCTCAGGCATCGACTAGCCAAGCGCGCACTCCCGCGACCGCGCGGAATAGCTCGGCCGGCGGCGTCCTGGCTGCCGCGGACTGGGGTGTGGACGCCAGTGGCAAGCCGTGGTTTCGCGTGGGGAGTGGAACGCTCGTCGAGCGACCATTAGCCAAGCGCGCACTCCCGCGACCGCGCGGAATAGCTCGGCCGGCGGCGTCCTGGCTGCCGCGGACTGGGGTGTGGACGCCAGCGGCAAGCCGTGGTTTCGCGTGGGGAGTGGAACGCTCGTCGAGCGACCATCGAACTTGGCAACGTTCGCTGCGGTCGCGACCGCGGCAAGGTCGGCCCGTGCGGCGCCCGCGTGGCATTGCCACGAGGAGATCGACGGGTTCTACGTCGGGGGCGCTGGTCCCTCTTTCCGCTGGTGGACCGAACAGGTCTGTACCGGCCCGTTCAAGAGGCAAGATCTTAAGACTCAGCTATGGCGCAGTTCCTGGTCCGGTCCACGCGGCTACGGGCCCTGGGAGTATTCGGATGTTACCTTCGTACACAACTCGGTCCCGTGTACTGGAGCATCAAATGCCATGTCCATGCTGGGCACTATGACTACTATCCCGTAATGCGAGGCTACAACACGGCGGGTGGCTGGGGGCCGACGGTGAGAAGCACAAGGTCAGTCAGCCACCAACCGCGCGGTACGAAGCCAGCCTGACCCGACACGCTCGACCACGGTGCGGCACCAGCTGAGAGGACGCCACATGGACCGACCTGAGCCTGTCGAGCCCCCCTCCGAGGAGGAGATCGGCACGGCGATGCACGGGACTGTCGACCCGGAGCGCTTTCGTGACCGGCTAGGTCCGCGTCGGGGCTCCGCGACCTGGAGCTCTGATGACTCACGGATCATCCGGTTTCTTCGCAACGTTCGCTACGGCCGGCATCGCCGGGGCTAGTCGTTGCCCCACCGCTGGCGGGTTTACTTGTAGGGACGCAGCGCGCGGGCGAGGAGCCGGCCGAAGCGGGCGCCGAGCAGGAGGGCGACCGTGGCGGCGAGTGAGGTGCCGAGGGCGATGAGAAGCGCGGCCGTTGCTCCGTGCGGGTGCCGAGCACGAACGCGAACCGGTCCGGGAACGCGTAGACGTCTTCCGGATGGGCCGCGACGATCTCATCCACGCCGGCCGCCAGGGTCGGGTCGTCGAACTCAGACAGCAGCGACATGTACCGGTCCGCGACCATGGCCAGGTAGCGTTCGCGCGGGATGCGCAACTCGGTCTGGTGATAGGTCAGGCTGACCTCCAGGCCGGCGTCGCGCATGCCTCGGGCGATCGCTTCCGGGTCCGGCTGCAGCGCGGTGAACAGGCTCAGAGCCGCGTCGAACAACGGGTAGTCGATCCGGGTCGGCAGCATCACGACCAGCAGGCGGCCTTCGTGGGTCAGCCGGTCAGCCAGCCCGGCGAGCACACGCCGGCGGTCGGCCGGGGCGACGTGGTGGATTGCCTCCTTCACCAGGATCGCGTCGAACGGGCCGCCCGCCGGTTCCGGCACCAGAGCGCCGTCCAGGCCGGCCAAGCGTTCGGCTGACGCCTCGACCGGCAGCAGCTCAGGGCCGACGGGGATCTGCGCCAGCATCGCGGCCGAGGGGTCGATGCAGACGACGGGGAGAGCGACCTGGCCGCTGGCCGCGATGCGGCGGGCGAACAGGCCGGTACCGCTGCCGACGTCGGCGAGCCGGTCCGCCGGCCCGAGGCCGAGAACGCTCACGATCTCGTCCGCCATCCACGACAGGAACGACTCGCTGTGGGTCCAGTTCGTGTCGTAGTGGTCGGCGAGTGCGGCGTAGTGCGCGGCCGTCCGCGCTCGCGTCCCGCCGTCCGGCTCCCGCTGCATCGCGCCCCCTGTCGAGCCCACATCTCTGATCATCTACGGGTCGCGGACCGCTGGGTGCGCCGACGCACCCCGCGGTGCGCGGCGGCGGCTAGTGTGAAATTTCCGATCAACCCGCTGGGTCGAGCTGGGCGGCGACGGGGCCGGCTTCCGGGTCGTCGACGACGAGGGTCGCGTCGTCCGGGACGGTGCGCTTGACCATGACCAGCGCGATCGGCCCCAGCTCGTGGTGGACGGCGCTGGCGCCGGCGAAGCCGACCGTCCGGCCGTCCAGGCTGACCGGGGAGCCCGGGGCGACCGTCGTGCCGTCCAGGTGGGCCAGCACGAGCCGGCGGGGCGGGCGGCCGAGGTTGTGGACCCGCGCCACCGTCTCCTGGCCGCGGTAGCAGCCCTTCGTCAGGTGGACGGCGACGAACAGCCAGCCCACCTCGTGCGGGATCGTCCGGTGGTCGGTGTCGAGGCCGAGGCGCGGGCGGCGGGCCGCGATGCGGGCCGCCTCGAACGCGCTGATCCCGGCCAGGGCGGTTCCGGTGGCCGCGAAGCGGTCGGCGGTCTCGCGCAGCGCGTCGCGCGGTACGAGCAGGTCAAGACCGTAGGGCATGCGCCGGGCGAGCACGTCCCGCCCGGCCCCGCCGGCGCCGGGGAGCGTGGCGACCGGGTACGGCCCCCGGGCCAGCGTGTCCTGGGCGAAGCCGCCTGGGGCGCCATCATCGCCGGCGTCAGCCACCACCGGCTCGGCCAGCGCCGCCGGCACCGGACCGCCGAGAGCCCGCTCGGTCGCGGCCACGGCGTCCGGGCCGACGACCGACAGAACGGCCCACTCGGCGCCGGCGTCGCGCGGCTCCACCCGCAGCAGGAACCGCATCGAGTCCAGGTAGGCGAACAGGCCGGCGGTCGTGCCCGGCTCGACGTCCAGCCAGGTGGTCGTCCCGTCCTCGGCCAGAAGCGCATGGTGCTCGACGTGGCCGTGCGGGGAGAGGACGAGTGCCTCGCCGCCCCGGCCTGCAGCGAGGCCGGACAGGTGCTGCGAGGTGATGCTGTGCAGCCAGGACAGCCGGTCCGGGCCGGTGATCGTGACGACGCCCCGGTTGCTCCGGTCCACCAGGACGGCCGAGCGCTCGGCCGCGCGCTGCTCGCGCAGCGGGTCGCCGTAGTGGGCGGCGACGCCGTGGTCGGGGTCGTCCGGGCCGGCCGCGACGGCGCCCGGAAGATCCAGCAGCGGGGAACGGGCGGCGGGGGCTTCGGTCGCGGTCGTGTCGGTCGCGGGGGTCATGCTTTCTCCAACCCAGAGTGGGCCGCGGATCGTCCCTGCTGGGCACAGTCGGCGCAGCGGCCGGTCAGCGCGACGTGGTCGACGTCGACGTGGAAGCCGCGCTCGGCCCGCAGCCGGTTCACCACCTCGTCCAGCAGCGCGGGCGGAGCCTCGGTCACCTCGCCGCAGCCGCCGCAGACCAGGTGGACGTGACGATGGCCGCCGGCGGCGTGGTACGTGGGCGCGCCGTGGTCCAGGTGGGCGTGCGAGACGAGCTCGAGTTCCTCGAGCAGCTCCAGGGTCCGGTAGACGGTGGAGATGTTGACGCCGGCCGCGACCCGGCGGACCTCGGTCACGATCGCTTCGGGGGTGGCGTGGCCGAGGCGGGCCACCGCCTCCAGGACGAGCTGGCGCTGGGGTGTGAGGCGGTAGCCGCGGGAGCGCAGCCGCGTCCGCCAGTCCTCCGACGGGGTCGCCCCGGCCGGCGGAGTCGTCGTCGGGCTGGCGGCCGCATCGACGTCCGGATGCATGGATGCGATTTTACGGACCGTCGCCGCGTGTGGCGCGCGGACGGCCGTCGAGCGGCCGTAGCCGGGCCGCCCGGGCCGCCCGAGCCCCCCGACAGCCGTGTCGCTGCCGCGCCTGGACGGAGGTCCGTGATTTGGTGACGCACGGTGAGCGCCCGAGTATGGGTTACGGCGCGGCCACCGAACGCGGGAGGCGTTATGAAGCGACCGGGACGGGCGCGGCGGGACGGCCAGGCGACCGCCAGGCCCCGGAGCAGGGCTCTTCCGCTGGTCGTCGGGGCCGGGATGGTCCTGAACACCGTTCGGCTCTGGCGGCGGTTGGACGGTCTGGCCTCTGTCGCTGACAGTAGGGAACCGGTCGGGCCGGGCCATGCCTTCCTGGCCGCCTCCGGGGTCCGGCTGACCGACGACGTCCGCCGCGCGGCCAGCGCCCACGCCCGCCGGGAGACGCTCGACGTCCTCGACCTCGTCCCGGCCGGCCTGCCGGCCGAGCGGCTGCTGGACCTGGCGCGCCTCATCGACTCGACCGGCCTGCGCCGGGCCCGCTTCGCCCGGGGCGGCGGCGCGTTCCACGCCCTGCTCGTCGACCGGGACCGGCTGGCCGCCGCCGGGATCAAGGAGCGGGAGGACTACACCCCCCTCGAGCTGGTCGAGGTGATCCGCACGCTGAAGAAGTACGCGCCGGCGACCACCGATGTGGCTGTGGTCGGGAAACTGGCCGCCTTGGCGCCGGCCGACCCGGGGGAACGGCGCCGCCTGCGGGTGGCCGCCCGGCGAAACCAGCCGGTCCAGGCCTACGCGCCCGAGGCGCGGGCGGTGCTGGTGGCCGCGAGCGTCGCGGTCAACCCGGCCTGGGGACTGGGGGTGGCCGCGTTCGGCGCGTTCCAGCCGCTGCTGGTGGCCGGACGGTTGCGCCGGGTCGGTGACACGCCGCGCCATCTGCGCGACCGGGCTCGGGAGGCGGCCGAGACCGTCCGGGTTGCCGGCCAGCGGGCGTTCACCCGGGCCGAGCCAGCCGGTTCCGCCGATGGCGGCGCCGAGGCGGCGGTCGCCGCCAACCAGGTTCCGTCGGTCTGGGCGGCGCGGCGGGAGATCTCGGCCCGGCTGCGGCCCCGCTACCAGGCCGAGATCGCCGCCGGCGTCGAGAAGCTCATGACCGTGCGGCGGCCCGACTGCCCGTGGTGCGGCTCGGCCCAGATCGCCTTCCGGACCGCCGGGCGGGACACGGCGCTGCGCAAACCGGGCTACTTCAGCTACGACCGCTGCCTGGACTGCGGCCACGTCTTCCAGAACCCCCGGATCAGCGACGAGGGCCTGGACTTCTACTACCGCGACTTCTACGACGGCCTGGGCGGCGAGTGGATGGAGGAGATTCTCGCCACCTCCGACGGGCGCTACCTGGCCCGGCTGGCCACCGGTCTGCGCCACACCCGGCCCCGCCGCTGGCTGGACGTCGGCTCCGCTCACGGCCACTTCTGCCTGGCGGCCAAGGGCGTCCTGCCCGGCACCACGTTCGACGCGCTCGACATGGCCGCGACGATCGAGGAGGCCCGGCGCCGGGGCTGGGTCGACCGGGTCTACCGGGGCATGCTGCCGGACCTGGCTGACGAGATCGCCGGCCGCTATGACATGATCAGCATGTTCCACTACTTCGAGCACGTCACCGACCCGCCGGCCGAGCTGGACGCGATCGCGCGGGCGCTGCCGGTCGGCGGGCACGTCCTGATCGAGGTGCCGAACCCGGAGGGGCTGGCCTTCCGGCTGCTGAACTCCTACTGGGTCGGGCTCCTGCCGCCGCAGCACCTGCAGTTGATGCCGGCCGACAACCTGGCCGCCGGGCTGTCTGAGCGGGGCCTGCGCCCGGTCGAGATCTCCTACGGCCGCGCGCACACCGGTGGCGACCTGGCGGCGGCCGTGGTCTTCCTGCTCCAGCGGATCGCGCCGCTGCCTGACCTGCCCTGGTTGCCCCACGAGGCTACGCCGGCCCGGTGGGCCGCCCACGCCGCGACGCTGGCCGCGCTGAGCGGCCCGTTCCTCGCCGCGGCCGCGATCGACGCGGCGATGCTGCCGTACTACCGCTCGGGCCGGCGGGCCAGCGCCTACCGGATCGTCGCCCGCAAGGAAGCCTGACCTGCCGCCAGGTCCGCCAGGTCCGCCAGGCCCGCCAGGTCCGCCAGGCCCGCCAGGCCCGTCGGGCCCGTCGGGCCCGTCGGGCGGGCAGGCGTTCCGGGGCGACGCGTGCCAGGTGGCGCAACGCCGGGCGGTCCCAGGGAAAAACCGGTTGCCACCCCGCCGGGGCCGCGCGTAGCGTCATCGGTACACGGGAAGGGAGGTGGTCAGACTAGTGGAATGTGATAGTCGGACTCGTGAGGTGACTGTCCGCTAGTCGCCGGTCTCATGGTAATCACCGCCGGGTGGCCCCACGGGTCCGGCACGGCGAATACCAGGCAGACACCCGACCCCCGAGGTGCCGTCCAGTCCAGACGGCCCACCGTGCTCGCGCCGCGGGCCCGGTGGACAAAACCTCGGGGGTTGTCCATTTCCCGGCCCGCATCGTTCCAGCCGGCATCGTTCCGACCGGCATCGTTCCCGAGGCCACATCGTTCTCGGGCCAACATCATTGTTCTCAGGCCAACATCATTCCACGGCCCGCGCCGCCATGCCGTGTGTGGCTTCCGCTGTCTTTCTGGCCGCATCGCCCCGGTCCTCCGCGACGGTGGCTGACCTGTACGGCAGGATCGAGGTATGCCGACGCTCGTCCTGCTCCGCCACGGCGAGAGCGCCTGGAACAAGAAGAACCTGTTCACCGGCTGGGTGGACGTTGACCTGTCCGACCAAGGCCGCGAGGAGGCCCACCGCGGTGGCGAGCTGATGCGCGACGCCGGGCTGCTGCCCGACGTGGTGCACACCTCGGTGCTGCTGCGGGCGATCCGCACCGCGTGGATCGCGCTCGACGCGGCTGACCGCGCCTGGGTGCCGGTCCGCCGCTCGTGGCGCCTCAACGAGCGTCACTACGGCGGCCTGCAGGGCCTGGACAAGGCCGAGACCCTGGCCAAGTTCGGCGAGGAGCAGTTCATGCTCTGGCGCCGTTCCTACGACACACCGCCGCCGCCGATCGGACCCGACCAGGCCAGCGGCGTCGACGAGCGCTACGCCGACCTCGCCCCCGACCTGATCCCGGCGACGGAGTGCCTCAAGGACGTCGTCGCGCGGATGCTGCCCTACTGGTATGACGCGATCGTGCCGGATCTGCGGGCGGGGAAGACCACGCTGGTCGCCGCGCACGGCAACTCGCTGCGGGCGCTGGTCAAGCACCTCGACGGGATCAGCGACGACGCGATCGCCAAGCTGAACATCCCGACCGGCATCCCGCTGCGCTACGAGCTGGACGACGACCTGAGCGTCACCGGCTCCGGTTACCTCGACCCGGCGGCCGCCGAGTCGGCCGCCGCCGCCGTCGCGGCGCAGGGCAAGCGCTGAAAGGACGCGGTGCCGGCCGCCGCCGGCCGGCACCGCCAGGCCCGTCCACGGGGCCCGTGCTCGCGTGGCCCACGTTCCCATGGCCCACGTTCGCGTGGCCCCGCCGCGGGCTCAGCCGCTCTGGTGCTGGGCCCGGTCCTCGCCGGTCACCAGGAACACGACCCGCTGAGCGACGGACACCGCGTGGTCGGCGTAACGCTCGTAGTAGCGGCCGCACAGGGTGATGTCGATGGCGGCCTCCATCCCGTGCTGCCAGTCCGTCTCGAGCAGGACGTGGAAGACCTTGCGGTGCAGGCCGTCCATCACGTCGTCGTCGGACTCCAGCTCCTTGGCCAGCGCCAGGTCGCGCCCGGCGATGACCGAGCCGGCCTTGGCCACGATCCGCTGCGCGACCTGACCCATCTCCAGGATGGTCGAGCGCAGCTCCGGCGGGACGGCCCGGCCGGGGTAGCGGCGCCGGGCCACCTTCGCCACGTGCAGCGCCAGGTCGCCCATCCGCTCCAGATCGGCGACGATCCTCAGGGTGGCCACCATCGTCCGCAGGTCCGTCGCGACCGGAGCCTGGCGCGCCATCACCTCGAGGGCGCGTTCCTCGATCTCGTTGCGCAGCAGGTCCACGGTCTCGTCCGCCGAGATCACGCTCTCGGCGAGCTGCAGGTCGGCGTCCAGCAGCGCGGTGGTGGCCCGCGCCATCGCGGACGCCACAAGGTTGGTCATCTCGACGAGCGAGGAGTTGATGGACTCCATCTCCTCCACGAATGCTTCCCGCACGCTACGCCCCTTTCGCTCGCCGGGATCGCTGGAGCATAGCCAGCCGTTCCCCCCTGGTTCCAACGTCTCGTTCACCATTGTCGCGGGTCCCGGTTCGAGGGTGAACGAAAATCACTTACCGGATGAACACCTGGCGACGATCGGCGCGGGAGGTGCTACGACGGGTTCTCCGGGCGCGCCCGACACCTACGATTCGGCCCGTGGGTGGCGGTGGTGGCGCGGCCGCGCGGACGGCCGGCGGAGGGGTTCCGGTGCCGCGGCGGCGTAGCGGCCCGTTCGGACGCGTCGCGCGTGACGGCGGCTCGCCGCGCAAGGCGGCCGACCCCAACGATCGGCCTACTCCCGACGCTGTGACCAGCCCGAACGGCGAGGCCGCGGGGGACGGGCGGCCGCCGGCGGCGCGCGTGGCGACGCCCGCCGCCGGCGGCCCGCCGGAGCGTCCCGCCGGGTCGGGCGGCGGCGCCCGGCGTCCGTCCGCCGCCCCGTCGCCGGCCCCGTCGGTGAACCCACCGAACCCGGTGAACCCACCGAACCCAGCGAGCCCGGTGAACCCGCTGACCGCCGCGAACCCGGCGCCCGACGGCGTGCACCGGGCCGCCCTGCCGGCCCGGCTCGTCCGCCGGCTGGTCGCCGGCCTGCCCTCCGGCCTGCTGGTCCTGGACGCCGCCGACGTCGTCGTGCTGGCCAATCCAGCGGCCCGCGCGCTCGGCGTGGTCGCCCACGACGAGATCGACTCCCCAGCGCTCCAGGCCATCGTCGCCCGGGCCCGCGCGGCCGGCGGCGAGGCCGACACGACGTTCGACCTGCCGCCCCGGGCCGAGGCGCCGCTCACCCGGCCCCGCCCCGACCAGGAGGCGACCGCGCTGCGGGTCCACGTCATGCCGCTCGGCGGGGACGGGCATCTGGCCGTCGTCCTGGACGACGTCACCGAGCACCGGCGGGTCGAGAAGGTCCGGCGCGACTTCGTGGCCAACGTCAGCCACGAGCTCAAGACGCCGGTCGGAGCGCTGCACGTCCTGGCCGAGGCGGTCGCCGCGGCCAGCGAGGACCCCGTCGCGGTCCGCCGCTTCGCCTCCCGGATGACCCACGAGTCGTCCCGGCTGGCCCGCCTGGTCCAGGAGATCATCGACCTGTCCCGGCTGCAGGGCGCCGACCCGCTGCCCGACCCGGCGCCGGTGTCAGTGGCCGGCGTGCTGGCCGAGTCCCTGGACCGGACCCGGCTGGCCGCGCAGACCCGGGAGATCGCCGTCGCCGTGATCGGCACCGCCGAGTTAGAGGTCCTCGGCGACGAGGGGCAGCTGGCGACGGCGGTGGCGAACCTGATCGACAACGCGATCACGTACTCGCCCAAGGGCACCCGGGTCGTCGTCGGCGTGCGCCTGGTCGAGCAGACGGTGGAGATCTCCGTGGCCGACGAGGGCATCGGCATCGCCGAGAAGGACCTGGAGCGGGTGTTCGAGCGGTTCTACCGGGCCGACCCGGCGCGGTCCCGGGCGACCGGCGGAACCGGGCTGGGCCTGGCGATCGTCAAGCATGTCGCGACGAACCACGGCGGGACGGTCGGGGTGTGGAGCAAGGAGGGCTCCGGCTCCACCTTCACCGTGCGCCTGCCGGTCCACGCCTCGGCCGGCGTCCCGGCGGCCCCGGGCGCGGCGGCCACAACCAACCCCGACGCCGTCCCCCCGAACGCCGTCCCCCCGAACGCCGTGCCCCCGAACCTGGCGACACCGAACGTCGCGACACCGAACGTGGAAGAAGAAGGAGCGTGACCGGGTGACCCGGCTGCTGGTGGTCGAGGACGAAGAGTCCTTCTCGGAGGCGCTGTCGTTCATGCTCGAGCGGGAGGGCTTCGAGGTCGCGGTGGCCGCTGACGGGCCGAACGCGCTGGCGGAGTTCGAGCGACACGGCGCCGACCTCGTCCTGCTCGACCTGATGCTGCCCGGCCTGTCCGGGACCGAGGTCTGCCGGGCGCTGCGCCAGCGGTCGACCGTGCCGGTGATCATGCTGACGGCCCGGGACAGCGAGATCGACAAGGTCGTCGGCCTCGAGCTGGGCGCGGACGACTACGTCACCAAGCCCTTCTCCTCCCGGGAGCTGGTCGCCCGCATCCGGGCCGTGCTGCGCCGGCGCACCGAGACCGAGGACCCGCGCAGCACCACGCTGGAGGCCGGCCCGGTCCGGATGGACGTCGACCGGCACGTCGTGACGGTCGACGGCGGGACGGTCGCCCTGCCGCTCAAGGAGTTCGAGCTGCTGGAGATGTTCCTGCGCAACGCCGGGCGGGTGCTCACCCGGGGCCAGCTCATCGACCGGGTCTGGGGATCGGACTACGTCGGCGACACCAAGACGCTCGACGTCCACGTCAAGCGCCTCCGGATGAAGATCGAGAAAGAGCCGGGCAACCCGCGTCACCTGGTCACCGTTCGCGGGCTCGGCTACAAGTTCGAGCCCTGACCGGCGTTCTGATCGCCTGGCCCTCCCGGGCGCGAGGGTCGACAGTCCAACTATGGTCCCCGAAGGCGCCCAGGTCAGAGTTGAACGGGGGGGTGGACGTACCGTGTCACCATGCTCAAAACGATGTTTCGGCGCCCATCGCGCCCATCGCGCCCATCGCGGTCTCCCGCCGCGCGGCCGGGCGGCACGCTCGCCCCGGCGCCGAAAGCCCTGCCCCGCCCCCGGCCGGCCGTTATCGATGCCCCGGCCGTTATCGACGGCCCGGCCGTCCTGCCCGCGCTCCCCGTCCAGCCCCCGCCCGTCCTGCCCGCGCCCGAGCCGCGGCCGGCCCCAGCTCCCGGCGTGTCGGGCGTGACCGTCCCCCCGGCGAGCCCGATGCGTCTCGGCGTCATCGACATCGGCTCCAACACCGTCCATCTGCTGGTCGTCGACGCCCACGTCGGCGGCCAGCCGATGCCGGCGGCCAGCGTCAAGGTGCCGGTCCGGCTCGTCTCGCTGCTCGACGGCGACGGAACGCTGTCCGCTGAGGGCGAGCGGGTGCTCACCGACTGCATCCTCAATCTGAGCCGGGAGGCGAGCGCCCTCGGGGTGGACGACCTGGTGGCGTTCGCCACATCCGCGCTGCGCGACGCCCCCAACGGCGACGCCGTGATCGAGCGGGTCCGGGCCACCAGCGGGATTCCGCTGGCCGTGCTGCCGGGCGAGGACGAGGCCCGGATGACCTTCCTGGCCGTCCGGCGCTGGTTCGGCTGGAGCGCCGGGCGGCTGCTGGCCCTGGACATCGGCGGCGGCTCGCTGGAGATCGCGGCCGGGATGCACGAGGACCCCGAGGTCGTCGCCTCGCTGCCGTTGGGCGCGAGCCGGCTCACCCGGGACTGGCTGGCGGGCGACCCGCCGAAGCGGTCCGAGGTTACGGCGCTGCGCCGCTACGTCCGGGCCCAGATCGCGCCGGTCGTCAGCAGCCTCTACGTCGTGGGCGAGCCGACCCGGACCGTCGCCACCTCGAAGACGTTCCGCTCACTGGCCCGCATCGCCGGTGCCGCGCCCTACAGCCGCGGCCCGTACGTCCGCCGGGTCCTGAGCCGCGAGTCGCTGCGTGAGATCACCCCGCGGCTGTGCAAGCTGCCGGCGGCTGAGCGGATCGATCTGCCCGGCGTCTCGGCCGACCGCGCCGACCAGCTGGCCGCCGGCGCGATCGTGGCCGACGAGGCGATGGACCTGCTCGGCGTGGACGAGCTGGAGATCTGCCCGTGGGCCCTGCGCGAGGGCGTCATCCTGCGCCGCTTGGACCTGCTCACCTCGGCCTGAACCGCCAGTCTGCTCGCGACCGCGATTTGCGGACTAGAGCGTCTGCGATTTGCAGACTAGGGCGCCTGTTATTTGTAGGGTAAGGAGTCCCAAGCACCAGCTGGCGGACCCCGCGCTGGCCGCGCGGCTGCTCGGGCTCGGCGACTCCGCGCTGCTGCGGGCCGAGCAGGGTGGCACTGTTCTGTCGGCAGGCACCATCCTCGGGGCCCTGTTCGAGCACCTCGCCGTGCTCAGTTTTCATACCTACGCCGAGGCCGCCGAGGCCGCCGAGGCCGCCGAGGCCGCCGAGGCCGCCGAGGCCCGGGTGGGCCACCTGCGCACCCAGAGCAACGACCACGAGATCGATCTGATCGTCGAGCGCCCGGACGGCCGCGTGGTCGCGGTCGAGATCAAGCTGGCGGACCGGGTCGAGGACTCCGACGTCAGGCACCTGACCTGGCTACGCGACCGCATCGGAGACGACCTGATCGACGCCGTCGTCATCTATGCGGGCGAGTACGCCTACCGCCGACGTGATGATGTTGCAGTGGTCCCGTTGGCGTTGCTCGGTCCGTGACCGCCCGCGGGCTGCCTCACTCGTCGGTGAGGGCGTCGTCGATGGTGGTGGCGGTGAGGGCGCGTAGGAGCCAGCGTTCGAGCTGGTCGGTGTCGGTGCAGGCCATGATCTGTTCGCGGGCGGTGTCGGGGACCGGTATCTGTCGGTTGTCCAGGACCAGCAGGAGGAACTCGGCCTTGCCCTTGATCTCGCCTCTGGCCTGGCCGCGGGCGTCGGCCTCGTTGTAGCGGGCGGTGTGGTAGCGCTGGCCGGTGGTCGTGGTCATCAGGAAGGCCTCCCAACGGGCCCGGGCCGCAGGGGGGAGGCGGCCGGGGATCTCGTCATCGTAAAAGATCTTCTGGTCGGGTGGCAACGCGGTGAGCGC